>JADMIO010838880.1_pt1 | contig 67290 bp, 56 predicted proteins | sample 8958161 | NCBI WGS metagenome assembly JADMIO01 (sample SAMN16585339, study PRJNA669376) | soil metagenome | isolation source: Crop rotation soil | place: USA: Cullars Rotation, Alabama | collected 2011 | reverse complement strand
GCCGCGACTTCAAGTCACGTGAATTCCAAGCTTCGGATCCCACTGTGCTGGAAAGACAGAAATACGCTGAAGCATCTTTCCGAGACCACGCATGTCGATGATTGGAATTGGACGTTTGCTCCCGTTCCAGCCGGCGCGCGCCCGACGATCATCGTGGAAGACAAGAAGGAGTTCGCCTTTGCCGGCGATTCCATAAAGGTGGAGCATTTCGGTCCCGGCCATACTGACGGCGATCTGTGGGTCTATTTCGAAAAGGCCGATGTGCTGGCCCTCGGCGACACGTTCTGGAACGGAAACTATCCGTTCATCGACAACGAAGACGGCGGCAGTGTCAATTCGGCCATCGCCTGGGCCAACAAGGCTATCGAACGGACGACCGATAAAACGATCCTGGTTCCAGGTCATGGACCGATCGGCAATCGCGCTCAATTGATCGAATTTCGCGATATGCTGGTCACGGTGCGCGATACGGTCGTCGCATTGAAGTCACAGGGGAAGTCCCTCGAAGATATCATAGCGGCGAAGCCGACCGCGGCCTTCGACGATAAATGGGGACGATTTGTGATCGATTCGAAGTTCTTTACCAAGCTTGTGTACGAAGGACTGTAGACGGCGCGGCCGCTTAGCCAGCGACAAACGAGCAGGCGGTGCGCAGTCCCCGAAATCGCCGTTGCCGCCCTTTCAAGGTAATACTATACGGAAGACCCCACGTGGGCATTGACGCCTTGTCCTCTTTCGGGAGGTGGCCGTGACCTTTGGGTCCGCCGCTTTGGTCGAGCGTCCGATCTCATTCGGGCCTTTCCGCCTTCTGCCCGTGCAACGGGTGCTGCTGGAAGGTGACGTGCCCGTGCGTCTTGGCGGCAGGGCGCTGGATATTCTCGTCGCGCTGGTCGAGCGGCCCGGCGAACTGGTCGGCAAGAACGATCTCCTGGCGCGCGTCTGGCCCGGAACGCTGGTGGACGACAATACGCTGCGAGTCCATGTCGCGGCGCTGCGGCGGGTGCTGGGCGACGGCCAGCCGGGGCGGCGCTTCGTGGTGAACATTCCCGGACGCGGCTATCAGTTCTCAGGCGCGGTCGACATCGCGGCGCCGCAGGAACCGGCATTCGAGGCCGGCGGCGGTCTTGCCGCGCCCCATAACCTACCACTGCTGCGAACCCGCCCGGTGGGGCGTGAGCGGGCCATCGCTACGCTCGCTGCGCAATTGCCGAACGAGCGCTTTGTCACCCTCGTCGGCGCCGGCGGGATCGGGAAGACGACCGTGGCCCTGGCGTTGGCGGAGCGGCTTCTACCGGCCTATGAGCATGGCGTGTGGTTCGTCGATCTGGCCCCGCTCGGGCAGGATCCGGCGCTTGTCGCCAGCGCGCTGGCGTCGGCGATCGGCGTCGCCACGTCGCCGGGCGATCCGGCCGCTCGCCTGATCGACTATCTCAAGGGGCGGCAGCTGCTGATCCTGCTCGACAATTGCGAGCATGTCATCGACATGGCGGCGGTGCTGGCGGAGGGGATTCTGGCGCGCGCGCCCGGTGTCCATCTGCTGGCCACCAGCCGTGAGCCGCTGAGGGCCGATGGCGAGCATGTGCACCGGCTGGTGCCGCTCGAGGCGCCGCCGGACCCGCTCGGAACGACGGCCGCGCAGGCGCTCGCTTATTCGGCGGTCCAGCTCTTCGTCGAGCGCGGCAAGGCTATTGTCGAGGGGTTCGAGCTCGGCGACGCGGACGCCCCGGTCGTCAGCGAAATCTGCGCCAGGCTGGGCGGGGTCGCTCTGGCGATCGAGCTGGCGGCGGCGCGGCTCGACGCCTTCGACGTCAGGCAGCTGCTGGGCCTGTTGAACGACCGGTTCCAGATCCTCAATCGCGGCCGGCGCACAGCCGATCCGCGGCATCGCAGCCTGGCGGCGACCCTGGACTGGAGCTTCGAGTACTTGCCCGCGGGCGAGCGCGCCGTGTTCCGCCGCCTTTCGCTGTTCGCCGGCGCCTTCACCCTCGACGATGCAATGGCTGTCGCCGACGACGGCGAGACCGATGTCCTCGATGCCATCGCCAATCTGGTGACGAAATCGCTGGTCGCTACGGATGTCGGCGACAGGGATGTGCGCTACAGGCTGCTCGAACCGACCCGGGCCTATGCGCTCCAGAAGCTGAAGGAGGCGCAGGAGCAGCGGTGCTATGCCGAGCGGCACGCGCGCTATTTCCGGCACCTGATGGAGCGTGCCGAAAGCGAATGGATGCGGCGGCCGGCCTCGGCATGGCGGGAGGATTACGGCCGGGCGCTCGACGATGTCCGCTCTGCCTTGAACTGGGCTTTTTCGCCGGAGGGGGACCGGACGATCGGCGTCGCGCTGACGACGGCTACGATCCCGCTATGGACCGATCTGTCGCTGATGGAGGAGATCTGCCGGCGGGGCGAGCAGGCATGGGCGGCCGGAACCGCCAGGCCGCTCCAGGAATCGAAGCTGCTCGCGGGCATCGCGATGATGTCGCAGCATATGAAAGGCGCCCTTCCGGGCATCGACGCCCTGTGGACACGGGCGCTCCAGATTGTCGAGGAACTCGGCGACATCGGCGAGCAAGGCCGGACCTTGGCGGGATTTATCATCTACCGCTTTCATGCGGGCGATCATCGCGGCACCCTGGAGCTCAGCGAGAGGCTCTGCCGCCTCGCCGACCTCGGCGATGTGGGCACGTTCGGTATACTGGGCGACAGTATGTCGGGAAGCGCGCTTTTTGCCTTGGCGGAGTACGAGCCGGCGCGCCGGCGGCTGGCCGCCGCGATCGAACGCTCGCTCGGGACCGCGCATTACATGCAGCTGGCACCCAGGATTTCGGCCAGGATCGCGCTCGCCGCCATGCTGTGGGCACAAGGGTTTCCCGATCAGGCAATTGCCGCGGCGCAGGACGCTGTAAGCGATGCGCGGACCATCGATAACGACCTGCTGCTCTGCTCCGTTCTGGCGCAAGCCTATTGCCCGATCGCGCTCCTGGCCGGCGATTGGGACCGGGCGGAGACTCTGATCGCCACGCTGCTCGATCTCACGACCAAGCACGGGCAGATGACGGCCCATGCGCTGGGCGCGTGCTGGAAAGGCCAGCTGCTCGTCGCACGCGGCGACACAGCGGGCATAGGCCTGATGCAGGACGGGCTGCGCCAGCTGCGGCAGGCCAACTTCCGCCCCCGCTTCCCGCTGGCCCTCGCACGCCTTGCCAGCGCGCTGGCCGGTGCGGGCTATATCGCCGATGCCCGCGTGGCGATCGACGAGGCGATCGCGAAATCCGAGCAGAGCGAGGAGCTGTGGTCGCTTCCCGAGCTGCTGCGCGTCCGCGGCGAGATCGCCCGGTGGGACGGTGCGGCAGGCGCCGCCGAGGACTGGTTCCTCCAGGCGCTGGAGATGGCGCGCCGGCACGGCTCCCGCTCATGGGAACTGCGCGCCGCCATCAGCCTGGCCGGGATCTGGAAATCCGACGGCAGGGCGGGGGAGGCGCTCACGCTGCTTGCCGATATCCACGGCCGGTTCACGGAAGGTTTCGACACCATGGACGTCAAGGGCGCCCGCCTGCTGATCGGGCAGCTCAGCGAGCGGTGAGAAGCGAAGCCGCCGCCAAGCGGCCGGGGTTATCCCTACATGCTCGCGAAAGCGGCGGCAGAAATGCGCCTGGTCGGCAAAACCGCAGAGTAGCGCGATCTGTGAAAGGCTTTCCGAGGTGGCGTTCACAAGCGTCTTCGCACGATCAACGCGCTTCTTTATCACATAGGCGTGCGGCGGCAGGCCGAAGCTGTCCTTGAAAGCGCGGGAAAAGTAGCTGTAGCTGAGCGAGACGAGCCTCGCCAAATCGTCGATCGCAATGCTCGTCTCGAGATTTTGGTCGATAAACCTCTCGATCTTGCGCCGCTGCCACACCGCTAATCCGGGCCGGGTATCGGCGCGCATCGACGTGGATTTGTTTTCGGCGAGAAGGCAGGCCAATTTTCTCGAAATAGCGGTTGCGTAGTCGAGATCGACATCGAGCGCGTATTTAATGTCGTCCAGCAGCCTGCCTGCTTCGATCCGCACGGGAATATCCTGCGTTCCCTTGGCCACCCCGGCCGCGGCCGGATTGATCGTGTATGCCTCCATCGCCAACCTCGCTGTTCGCACCGGTCTGTCTTGTGAGGCAATTCACTTACTGCGCCATCCGCGCAGGGGCGAGTTAGGGATCGTTAAATCTAGTGCTGATCAGTTAAGGCGCCGCGAGGAAGGGCAGACTCGTACCAAGCATAGTCCTCCGATTCTCGATAACGATCCGGATCGCCCATAGACTGCAACTCATTCGAGAAGGAGTTCGATCATGGCCAGAACCTTCGCCGGCATCAGAATCCCCGACAGCCGGCTTGCGCGGGAGGCGGCCGACCTCGTGCGGCACTACGAGACCGCGATGCTGTTCAACCACTCCGTCCGGGTTTACCTGTTCGCCGCGCTGAGGGGCCGGCGCGAGAAGCTGAAGTTCGATCCCGAACTGCTCTATGTCGCGGCCTTGTTCCACGACCTGGGGCTGGTCGACGCGTATCATACGGACTCGAAGCGGTTCGAGGTGGATGGCGCCGACGCCGCGCGGGCATTCCTGAGAAGCCACGGCATCTCGGAGGGCAAGGCGGATCTGGTCTGGCAGGCGATCGCGCTGCACACCACGCCGGGGATACCGCAATATATGCGCCCCGAGATCAGCCTCACGAACGCGGGCGTCCTTGTGGACGTCATCGGGATCGGCTTCGACGAGTATTCGCCGGAGCAGCGGGATCAGGTGACAGCAGCCTTCCCGCGCGTCAATTTCGAAAAGGAGTTCATCGAGGCTCAGACACGGTCTGCCTTGAAGAAACCACAGACGACGTTGGGGACGGTGAACGCCGAATACATCCAGGCGGTCGATCCGCATTTCCACAGGCCGAACGTCTGCGCGCGAATCTTGAACACGCCGTGGCGCGGCTGATCGGAGCTCACCCGATCGCCACCCCGGCCGCCATCGCCGCCTTCATCAGCTCCACATCATTGGCGATGTTCAGCTTGCCGCGCAGCATGGTCTTGCGGTTGGCGACGGTCTTCTCGGCGATGCCGAGGCTCTGGGCGATCTGGTCGGCGCGTTTGCCTGCAAGGATCAGACGCAGAAGCTCCAGGTCCTGGGGCGACAGGTTCTGGAACGGGTCCGCGGGCTGGGTCGCGCGTTGGATCGCCAGGTCCTGGGCGATGTCCGGCTGCAGGTAGGGCTGGCCCTGCATGGCTTTGCGCACCGCCTCAAGGATCATCTCCGGCCCGGCGCTCTTGCTTAAGTAGGCGATCGCGCCGGCCTTGAGGCAGGCGGCGGCCGACAGCGTGTCATCGTGCATGCTGAGCACGACGACCTTCGCCGCCGCGTTCTCGGCCTTGACGCGTTTGAGCACCGACAGGCCCCCCTGGTCCGGCAAGTTGAGGTCCAGCACTGTGATTTCCGGCCGCGCCTCCAGGAACAGCTTCAGCCCTTCGGCGGCATTGGCCGCCTCCAGCACCGTGGCGCCGAACTCGATGGCGAACAGGCGGCCGAGGCCGGAGCGGAGCAGCGGATGGTCGTCGACGATCAGGATATTCATGCTGTCTCCAACCCGAGCTTGGCGGTTTCGGCGGCGCCGTCATCCTGCCGGGATGTGTTGGCCGGCGGCAGGCGGGCGGCGATGACCGTTCCTTGCCCTGCCGCTGTCGCAATGTCGAGCGTTCCGCCGAGGGCCTCTATCCGGTCGCGCATTCCGGCGAGGCCGAAGCCGGTGCCGGCGCGCTCGCCGATGCCCGATCCGTCGTCGCGGACCCGCACCGTCACCGCCTCAGCATCGCGGACGCAGTCGATCCCGATATGGCGCGCTCCGCTGTGGCGCACGGCATTGCTGACAGCCTCCTGCAGGATCCGGTGCAGCGGCACGGCCTGCTCCGCAGAGAGTTCAGGCCAATGGTCCCAAGGGGCGACGTCGAAAGCGATCTCAGGGCAGCGCTCGCGCCAGAAGCCGGCAAGGTCTGCGGCCGCCGTGCCCAGGTCGAACGGCTCGGCGGATTCGAGGTGCAGGCGACCGATCATGCGCCGCACCAGCCCCTGCATCCGGTCGAGCACGCCGCCCAGGCCCTTGGCGCAGTCCTCCACCGCATCCTGCCGCCCACCCTGGTTCAGCCGGATCAGCGCCGAGACATCGAGATTTGCGGCGAGCAGGCAGGGGCCGAGCTCGTCGTGCAGATCGCGGGCGATGTCCCGCCGCTCGCGGTCCTGCACGGCAAGAAGCTGGGCGGTCAGATCGCGGGCGTGCTTCTGCATGGTCTGGAGCTGTTCGGCGGTCGCGTCGAAATGGCGGCCGAGCATGGCGATCTCGGTTGGCCCAGCGGCGCCGATCCGCGCCGAATAATCGCCGCCGCCGATGCGCGACAGCGCCGCGGCAAGATTGCCCAGCGGGCGCAGCGCCCGGGTCAGGCCGGCCGCGACCAGCGCCAGGGTCAGCGCCGACACGACCAGGATCGCCAGGAGGCCGACGCGGATCAGCTGCCAAACCCTGGAAATCTCGGCCGAGGGATCGGTGGCGATCACAATCCTGCCGGTGTTTTCGCCTTTGGTGACGACAGGGATTTCCTGGACGCTGGGCTTCACCCCCATCAGCGCGACAAGCCAGGCCGGGGCCTGGACCTGCACCCCCACATCTTCATCGTCATCTGCCGGCGGCGCGGCTGTGCTGCCGAGGGTCTGGCCGTTTTCGATATAGCGGGCGTGCAGGTGATGGCGGGCCTCGAGCGATTCCATCAGTTCGACGATGCGGTCCGGAGATTCGGCTTCCTCAGTCTCCTCGGCCAGCCGGTCCTGGACCAGCTGGCGCGCCATCTTGGCGTCGGCGTCGATCTCCCCCTTCACCCAGTGGGAGGCGACGACGGCGATCAGGATGACGCCCGCCGCGAGGCTGATCGACAGCGCCCCGGCGACCAGCGCCACCAGCTGTGTTCTGAGAGTCATCGACCGTCTCCGTCCGCGACGGCCGCCAAGATACCAGCGTTCCGGGCGGACCGGAATTGGGCCATAGTGCGGGAAGGCTGGTTTTAAGGGGAGGGGACGAATGGATTTCATGCCGGCGGTCAAGCAGATCGGCTACGCGGTCGGGGATCTCGAAAAGACGCTGAAGCATTTCGAGGCGATGAACGGCACAGGGCATGACTTCTGGCGTTTCCAGGTGACGATGGATGAGAGCTGCGCCTATCTCTATCGCGGCAGGCCGGCGGTCTGCCGCCTGGATATCGCGCTCACCACCGTGAACGGCATGGACCACGAATATATTCAGCTGCTGAGCGGCGAACACCCGGCAGGCGACTATGTCGCCGCCCACGGCGACGGGATCAACCACCTGGCGCTCTATGTCGACGACCTGTCGGCCTATGAGGCGCATGCCCTATCGCTCGGCGGCCGGATCGTCGCCCAGGGCGCTTTTGCAGAGGGGCCGGCCAAGCGCTTCCGCTATGTCGGCTTCGATGGCCAGCCCGCACCGCTGTATGAGCTGCTGGAGATGCGACCGGGTGTGCCGCGCGGCCCCTAAGACAGGCCGGCGCCGGTGAACCGACCGGGATCGTCAGGGTGCGGCAATGGGGGATCGGCATCGTCCCTGAGGCGCGCATGGCGGCGTCATAACGGATAGGCGCGGCCAAAAAGCCCACCGCGCTTTCAGCCGCCGTGCGTCTCGTGCTGACGCGGCGCGTCCTCTAGGCATCGAACCGGGGGTAGGGTGATGGTTACCGCGGTTCCCTTCGACGGCGTGCTTTCGACCGTCAGCGCGCCGCCATGCAGCTCGATGAATTTCTTTGCCAGCGGCAGGCCGAGCCCGGTGCCTTCGAACCGGCGCTGCCATGAGGATTCGGCCTGGCCGAACGGCGTCAGCGCGACCGCGATTTCGTCCGCCGTCATGCCGATTCCCGAATCCATCACCGCGATGATGACGCCGCCGTCCTCGTGCCGCCGCGCCTTGACCAGCACACTGCCGCCGGCATGGCTGAATTTCGTCGCATTCGAGATGATGTTCAGCAGCGCCTGGCGGATCAGCCGCGGGTCGCCGTAAATGCGCGGCAGGTGGAGATCGCCGTCCTTGCGCAGCGCGACACCCGACGCCGAGGCTTTCTCCGTCAGCAGGCGGAAGGCCCAGTCGACGGTTTCCGGAATCTCGAATGGCTCCTCGTCCAGCACGGTCTGTCCGGCTTCGATCTTGGCCAGGCTCAATATGCCGTTGATGACGTCCAGCAGATGCTCGCCGCTATTGTGGATATCCCGCAGATATTCCTCCTGCTTGGGCGAAAGCGGGAATTGCGGGTTCTTCAGCATCAGAAGCTGGGAGAAGCCGATGATCGCGTTCAAGGGCGTGCGCAGCTCGTGGCTCATATGGGCCAGGAATTCCGACTTCGCCCTGTCCGCGGCCTTGGCCCGCTCCAGCGCATCCATCAGCTCCTGCTCGGCTTTGCGCTGCTCGGTGACGTCCTGGATCGTGCCCACGGCGCGCTCCGGCTTGCCGTCGCGGTCCTTGATGAGGTCGACACGGGACGCCATCGTCCGCTCGCTGCCGTCCTTCAGCAGCAGCCGGTAGCTTCGTCTCACGATCGTGCCCTCGCCGCCGAAGACCTGGTCCGACAGCTGGGTGGTCGCCGCGCGGTCATCCGGGTGGACCATCGACAGGAAATGCTGCCTGTCCGGAGCATGCCGCTCTGGGTCCAGGCCCATGAGGTCGTACATCCCGCGCGACCATCTCAGCTCCCCGGTCTGCAAATCCGCCTCCCAGGTGCCGATCTTGGCTATGCGCTGCGCATCCCGCAGCATGCGTTCGCTATGCGCCAGATCGTCGTCGGATCGTCTGCGCTCGCTGATATCGCGTGAGATGACGGCCCAGCGATGAACCCCGTCCAGCTGCCCCTGCAGCAGGCATACCCGGGCTTCGACCCAGGCCGAGGTGCCGTCCGGCCGCGGGACCTGGAATTCGATCGGATCGATATTGCCCTGTGCGAGCCGCTCGCGGAGCAGCCCGTCGAGCGCGATCTCCTGGGGATCGCGTATATATTCGTGCGCGTCCCGGCCGGCGACCTCCATGAGGCTGCGTCCGTACAAGCGCTCGAAGGCCGGATTGATGTAGAGGATCGTCGATGTTCCGGCCTCGCCGTTCTCGATCACGATGATGCTGTCCGAGGACTGCACGACCACCGCGCGCAACAGGTCGATCTGGTCCTGGGCCAGCGTCTCGCTGGTGATGTCGCGCAAGCCGCCCTCGAAGACGACGGTCCCGTCGGCCAGCCGCCGCGGCATCAGCGTGTTGTGGATCCAGCGCAGGTTCCCGTCTTCGTCGCGGACCCGGTAAACGACGACGAAGGGTTCCAGCGTCGCCATGCAGCGCCGCGCCTCGTCGTTCATGGCGGCCCGTTCTTGCGCGGTCATCTCGATGCGGGAATAGATCGCCATCGGATCGGACGCGTCGAACCCCCGGCCTACCCCGAACAGGCGCTTGATCCCGGGGGTCGGCGGCGGAAGTTCCATGCGCCCATCGGGGCTTACCTTGAAGGTGAACGGCACCACCACGGGGACGCGCCGCGCGGCGGACAGGCGCCGCTTGGTTTCGGCAAGCTCTTCCTTGCGCGTCCATTCCTCGGTGACATCCTCGGCAACCCGGAACACCCCGCCGGAGGTGGCGAGCGATTCGGCGACATCGACAATTTGCCCTGCGGGATTGCGGTACTGGAACGAGCGCGGGACGCCGAAGGCCTTGAGGTCGCGGAGCGCGCCTTCGGCCTCGATCGGGTCACCATCCAGCGTGCGGAACTCAAAATTCCGCGACAGGATCGCGCCGAAAATCCCGAAATAGCTGCCCCCCTCAAGCACCAGCCCCGCGACCGAAGCGAATTCGGCTTCAAAGCCGGCATCCCAACTGATCAGCCTGCCGGCGCTATCGAAGAGAGCGCTGCTTCGCCGGAAGGCCGTTTCGATTTTCTTTTGCCGGTTCATCTCATTCGTTTGCGGCGGGGAGGCGCCTGGGAACCGTTCGGAGGCGCTCGGGTGGAACCTTGCGTTGCAAGCCGAACGAATGCAACGACTTATGTGGAGCGCCACGGCGATCCGCGCCGCCCGTTGTCTGGCGCCGGCGCGAACGGCTATACAGGACCGGTTCTTAATGGACCGTTATGGCGCGGCGAGCGATTGGTTTTGCGGACACAGCGTAGCGTAAAGACGACGACGGCACGCGGCGAGCAGCGGCCGGGCGGCCGCACCGAGCGCGTTCGCCGGGCCGTGCTTGCCGCCGTGCTCGAGCGGCTCCAGGCCGGTGACCAGACCTTCAGCTTCCAGGACATCGCCAAGGCCTCGGGCGTCCATGTCGCGACGATCTATGCCCGCTGGCCGGACCGCGCGGCCTTGGTCATGGCCGCCTACGAACTGCATGTCCGAAAGCTGGACATCGAATTCAGCGGCGATTGGGAGGCGGACCTGAGACGCCTGGCCTTCATGCTGCGCGAATTCCTGAAAGACCCGGTCGAGATGACCGCGAACAAGCTGCTGATCACCGCCGGCGACGAGGCCTATCGTGAACAAATGCGGGTCCTGTTCACACCGCTGACCGCGGATCTCGCCCGGCCGGTTTCAGATGCGCAACGGGCCGGCAAGGTCCGGGCCGACGCTGACCCCGTGCTGATCGTGCAGATGATGATCGCCGAAATCCTCACGATCACGATGTTTACCAGTATCGAGCTGGACGATGCCTTCATCGAGCGCATCGCCGATCACCTGATCCACGCCTGCCGCGCCTAGCGGCGCCGCTTTCTTTCTCCATCGCCGACTTTCGATCGCCCCTGTCCGGCGTCAGGGGAGACGCGCCTGTGCGTTCTCGCTTGACCCGCCGGAGCGTGTGTGGTCACTAATGCGAAATAATTCGTGTTAGAGAATCCGGCGAGGGAGACAACGATGGTCAGATGGGCGGGAGCGTGTGTGATTTTGGCCGCGGCGTGGCCGCTCTCAGCCGCGCCGCCCGCATTGGCGCAGCAGCCGGTGGCCGATGCTGGGCGGACATGACGGAAATCGTGGTGACGGCGCGGCGACGGGAGGAAAAGCTGCAGCAGGTGCCGATCGCCGTGACGGCCTTGTCGGCGAAGGCGCTGGATCGCCAGCACATCGAGAACACGACCGACCTCGCCTATATCGTGCCGTCGCTGACCGCCTACAGCGACACCGGCCGCGACGAGCAGTATTTCACCATGCGCGGCATCACCAACCAGCCGGGCGGACCGGGCGTCGTCGCCTATTTCAACGAGGTGCCGGACCTCAATGCGCCGCAGCTCGGCGGTTCGGGCGCTACTGGCGGCGCGGCCGGGCCAGGCCGGTTCTTCGACCTCGATAACGTCCAGGTGCTCAAAGGGCCGCAGGGAACGCTGTTCGGCAAGAACACGATCGGCGGCGCCATCCTGATCTATCCCAAGAAGCCGGCCGACGACTATAGCGGCTATGCCCAGGCGACGTTCGGCAATTATGCCGATATCGAGCTGGAGGGCGCGGTCAACGTGCCGGTCGTCCCTGGGAAGCTGCTGCTGCGCCTCTCCGGCCAGCGGGCCCAGCGCGACGGCTTCACCACCGATATCCGGAACGGGAAGGACCTCGACAACCGCGACTACTGGGTCGGCCGGCTTTCGGTCGTTATGCGGCCTGTGGACGGGCTGGAGAACTACCTGGTCGTCGACGACATCTATTCGCACACCAACGGCAGCTCGTTCATCCTGCGCGGCTACGATCCGTGTTTTCCTTCGGGCCGGGCGTGACCTTGGGCCGGTGTGGCGGCAATTTCCCGATCGTGCCCGACCTGGCGCATTTCTTCCGCCTGCAGAACCAACTCGGTCCGCGCTATGTGACCGGTGAATTCGCCGGCAGCGCGGTCGGCCCGCTGGACAGGATCGCGCACTGGTCGGTCTCGGATATCGCAACCTGGGACATCGCCGACGGCCTGACGCTGAAGAACGTCTTCGGCTACCATAATTACAAGCAGCTGTTCCGCCTGTCGGAGTCGCCGTTCGGCGACCTTGATTACGCCCAGCCCAACGGCCAGTCCTGGAACCTGGAGTCCTACACCGACGAGCTGCAGCTCCAGGACAAGGCGCTGGGCGGGCGGCTGACCTGGCAGGCCGGGCTCTATGGCAGCTATGACCATACGGCGGGCGCCTCGCGGTCGACGATCGTCTTCTTCGATCCGACCGCGCCGGTGCTGGGTCAGAACAGGCTGGCGAACCGCAGCCTCGCTGTTTACGCGCAGGGGACCTATGACCTGGGCGGCGTCTATGCGCCCTTGGACGGGCTGAAGTTCACCGCGGGCTACCGCTACAATTGGGATTACCGCTCGGTCGGCGCGAGCAGCCAGTCCGCCGGTTTCTGCCTGCCTGGCTATGCCCAGGATGCGACCGGCCGGGCGCCCAACTGCCTGCAGTCCGGCGGGGCGCATTTCCAGGCGCCGAACTGGACGCTGGGTCTGGATTACCAGGTCACGCCCGACACGCTGGTCTATATCACCGGCCGGCGCGGCTATATCACCGGCGGCATCAATGCCGAGAATCTGATCCCGGGCAGCCAGAGCTATCAGCCCGAGGTCATGGACGATGTCGAGATCGGGGTGAAATCCGACTGGCGCCTGGGCGGCGCCAACCTGCGCACCAACCTCGATGCCTTCCGCAGCTATTTCAAGGCGGTGCAGAACGCCAGCTACTTCACCGCGCCGGGCGGCGTCCCGATCAGCATCGTCGAGAATAACGGCAAGGTTACGATCACCGGGATCGAGCTCGAAGCCTCGATCGTGCCCAACCTGTGGAGCGGGTTCGAGCTCACCGGCAACTACGCCTACACCTATGCCCACTATAACGAGTTCACCGGCATCCTGCCGCCCGGTACGGTGCTCGATCCCTCGATCTCGGCGGTGCCGCTGCATAAATTCAGCCTGACCGCGCGGCAGGTCCTGACGTTTGTCCCGCCTGAATGGGGCAATGTCAGCGCCCAGGCGACCTGGAACTATCAGAGCCACGATAACTTTGGCGGGCTGGTTTATTTCACCACCGGCGCGGTCCAGGCGCCTTACGGGTTGGTCAATCTGCGGATCGATTGGGAGGACGTCGCCGGCTCCCCTGTCGATGCCGCCTTCTTCATGAACAATGTTTTCGACCGCCTGTACCAGGCCGGTAATTTCCCGACCTTGGAGACGCTCGGCTACTACGCGTCCGTCTATGGAGAACCACGCATGTTCGGCGTCCAATTGCGCTATCATTGGTAAGGGGAGGGCGCCGAAATGAGAAGAATGCTCGTCGGAATGCTGCTGGCCATGGCGGCCCACGGTGCGGCGTTGGCGGAAGACCAGACGTCGGCATTCGGCCGGCCCGAACGCCAGGCAACCAGCGCCAAGGGTGAGGCGATCTGGGGACAACGCTGCTCGGTCTGCCACGACCATGCGCACGACCGGATTCCGCTGCGGATCGTCATCGAGCGGAAATCGCCCGAGGGGGTGATCGCCGCTTTGACCGACGGCCCGATGCGGCCGATGGCCGAGGGCCTCAGCAAAAGCGACATCCAGGAGGTCGCCGTCTATCTGACCGGCAAGCCGCTCGGCTCGGAGCCGTCGCCGACCGCCAATCTTTGCAGAGGGAAGCCTGGCCCGGTCTTGCCCGGAGCGTCGGACTGGGCGAGCTGGGGCGTTAGTTCGGCGAACACACTGATGCAGCCCAATCCTGGCCTTACCGCTGCAGATGTGCCGAAGCTGAGGCGCAAATGGGCCTTCGCCTATCCGGGCGGAACGGCGGGAGCCGAGCCTGTGGCGATAGGCGGGCGGCTGTTCCTGGCGACCGGCGGCGGCCTGTTCGCGCTCGACGCCAGAACCGGCTGCACCTGGTGGCACAGCGATGCCGCGGCGGGGGCCAAGATGGTGACCGCGGCGGTGACGCCGTCGGGCGACGGCCATGTCCGCCTCTATGTCGGCAACACCAAGGCAGAGGTCAGCGCAGTCGACGCGGATACTGGCGCGGTGGCGTGGACCGTGAAGGTCGACGACCATCCCAGCGGCCGGGTCACCGGGCCGGTGACCGTCCACGGCGACCGGGTGTTCGTGCCGGTGTCGTCGATGGAGGATCCGCTGTCGCACGATCCCGCCTATCCCTGCTGCACCTTCCGGGGCAGCGTGGTCGCGCTGGATGCCGGCAGCGGCCGGCAGCTGTGGAAGAGCTACACCGTCACCACGCCGCCGCATCCGCTGGGCAGGAAAAGCTCGGCCGGCGCCGATCTCCAGGGACCGGCGGGCGGGGCGGTTTATGCGCCGCTCACAATCGATGCGAAACGCAATGTGGTCTATGCGGCCACTGCCGAATCCTACCAGCACGACCATACAGACGGCGACGATGCGATCATCGCCTTCGATCTCGATAGCGGCGAGCGCAAATGGGCGGCGCAGCCCCGGCCGCTCGACAATGCGGCCGCTTGCGGGAACCAGGACGAGGAGGACGGCTGCGACAATCCAGCCTCGCCCCTGTTCGAGTTCGCCGCACCCGCCGTGCTGGCCGCCGCGCGGGACGGGCATGAGCTGCTGCTCGCCGGGCAGAAATCCGGCGTGGTTTACGCGCTCGACCCCGACCATGACGGCAAGCTGGTCTGGGAAACGAGGGTCGGGCAGGGCGGTTCGATGGGCGGGGTGGAGATGGGTTTCTCCGTCGGCGGCGGCGTCGCTTACGTGCCCGTGTCGGATTCGGAGGTGAAGGCGCCGCACGTGCCCGGTGGGCTCGCCGCGCTCGATATCGCCGACGGCAAGCTGTTGTGGCGCACGCCGTCGCCGCGGCCGGCCTGTTCCTGGGGCGCCTATGAATGCAACCCGGCCCAGGCCGGGTCCTCGGCCGCGATTCCCGGCATCGTCTTCTCCGGCGCCTGGGATGGGCATTTGCGCGCCTATGCGATGAGGGACGGCGCGATCGTCTGGGATGTCGACACCGCGGGCAGCGTGCAGGCGGTCAACAAGGCCAAGGCCAGCGGCGGGGCGATCAGCGGCTATCCGGTGATCGTCTCCGGCGGCATGGTTTATGTCGTCTCCGGCGCCGCATCGATGACCCATCCCGGCAATGCGTTGCTGGCTTTTTCGGTGGAGGGGAAATGATGCGCTTTCTTCTTGCGGCCGGGCTTGCCCTGGCCGGCCTGCCGGCGGGCGCGGTGCCTCACAATGACGACATCCCGTCGGCGCAGATGGAATCTCCGCGCGGCGCGGCCCTGTTCGCGCAGCATTGCGCCATGTGCCATGAGCACCCGACAGGCAATATCCCGCCGGTCTTCGTGCTGAACTACAAGTCGCCGGAGCAGATCGTGAATGCCCTGACCAACGGCCCGATGAAGCCGATGGCCCAGGGACTGTCGGGCGACGACATCAAGCAGCTGGCGATCCATCTGGCCCACCGGGAGCCGGGCTCGAACCGCGATCCCGATCCGGCCGCCAATCTGTGCCGGCAGCCGCCCGGATCGCTGGCGCCTGGCCAATCCGACTGGAACGGGGTCGACGGCGACGTTGAGAACAGCCGCTTCCAGTCGAAACCTGGATTGGCGGCGGCCGACGTGCCGAAGCTCAAGGTCAAGTGGGCCTTCGCCTATCCTGGCGGCGCGGCCTACGGCGCGCCGGTGGCTGTCGGCGATCGGCTGTTCGTCGGCAGCGCGACCGGCCAGGTCTTCGCGCTGGACGCCGCGACCGGCTGCACGCGCTGGAGCTGGAAGGCGGACGGCGCGGTCAGGACCGCGGTCAGCGTCGGTTTCCCACCCGGATCGGGCGCCGCACCGGCGGTCTATTTGGGCGACGAGAAAGGCGGCGTGTACGCGCTGCACGCCGCGACCGGCCAGAAACTGTGGAAGACTTCGGCGGATGATCACCCGCTGGTCCGGATCACCGGCTCGCCAACGGTCTATAAGGACACCGTCTATGTCCCCGTCTCGGCGATGGATGAGGGGGCGGAGTGGGACCCCAGTCATCCCTGCTGCACCTTCCGCGGCAGCGTCGTCGCTATCGATGCGGTGACCGGCAAGGTGCGCTGGAAGACCTACATGATCCCGCGCCCAGCTGCGCCTCTCGGGCGGACGAACGCGGCCGGCACGCCGCTGTTCGGCCCGGCGGGCGCGGCGATCTGGGGGGCGGTGACGGTCGACCCGGCGCGCGGCCTGGTCTATGCCGCCACCGGCAACGCCTATAACGCTGCGGAGGAGGGCGACACCAACGCCGTCGTCGCACTCGACATGGCGACGGGGCAGCGCCGCTGGTCGGTGCAGCCCCGGCCGGACGGCGATCCCTATACCGTCTGCCGGCAGGCGGCGCGGACCGACTGCGAGAAGCCGGCGCCGGAATATCTCGAATTCGGCGACGCGCCGGCGCTGGTGCGCCGGGCGGACGGAAAGGATGCGGTCGTCGTCGGTCAGAAATCGGGCGTGATGTATGCGCTCGACCCGGACCAGGACGGCAAGCTCTTGTGGCAGACACGGGTCGGGCAGGGCGGTCCGCTGGGCGGCGTCATGTACGGCGCGGCGCTGGACGGCCGCGCGGCCTATGTCTCGGTCGCCGACCGCGATGCGCCGGCACCGGGCGGGCTGACCGCGCTCGATCTCGCCGACGGGAAGGTGATTTGGCATTTCGCCGCGCCGAAGCCGATCTGCAGCTGGGGGCCCGACGACTGCAGCGGCGCGCAGCCGGGGGCGACGACGGCGATACCGGGCGTGGTTTTCTCAGGCTCGCTGGACGGGCATATCCGCGCGGTTTCGGCTGCGGACGGAAAATTGGTCTGGGACTTCGACACCGCCCGGCGGTTCCATGCGGTGAACGGCGTGCCCGCCCATGGCGGCGCGGTCAACGGCTATCCTCAGATCGTCGCCGGCGGCACCCTCTACCTGAATTCGGGCGGCAGCCTGCTGACGCATCCGGGCAACGTGCTGATCGCCTTCACCGTCGACGGCAAGTGAGAGGGGGGAAAATGGGACGATATCTGAAATTGGGATCGGCCGCGGCCGCCTTGGTGATGTCATGGACCGCGGTCGCACCGGCGGCCTCGAACCCCTATGTCGGCACCTGGAAGAAGAACGCCGCCGAATCGTTCGGGATGTCCGATCCCGGCGGCCAGGAGACGACGGTCATCCGGCGGCATGACACGGTGCTGGATTATACCTGGACCGGCACCGGCTCGGACGGCAAGACCGAGACCTTCTCCTATTCCGGCAAGGTCGACGGCAAGGAGCAGATGCTCCCCGGCGACAGCGGCCTGCGCGGCGCCATGATCGCGACGCCGTCGGGCGTGATCGAGGGGAAACTATGGGGCGCGGACGGGTCGCTGGAAGACAAATACTGCATCCTGTCGGCCCCGCGCCGGATGACCTGCTTCGCCACCTTCACCGACGGCAAGGGCAAGGTCTCGCTGTTCAAGGAAGTGTTCGACAAGGAGTAGCCGAGGCGCGACGATGCGGCCGGGATCACCCGCAACGGCAAGGAGCAGGGGCGATGAAGATTCTCGGTCTCAATCGGGTCGAATTGCTGCTCGACGATGGCGACCTCGACAAGGCGATCGAGACCTTCAATGCCGGGCTCGGCTTCGACCTGTGCCCGGCATTGAAGCTCGATGAGGGGATCCGCTCGTCGGTCGATTTCGACAAGGGGCTGGAACTGGTGTCGCCGTCCAGCGAGGCCAGTCCGGTCTTTCCGGTCCTGCGCGAGAAGGGCAAGGGCGCGCTGCTGACCATCGTGTGGGAGGTCGACAGCATCGAGGCGGCCAAGAAATGGGTGGAGGATAAGGGGCTGCCGATCCTGTTCGAGTTCGAGGGCCACGGCATCAAGCAGATCTGCCTGAATGAAAGCGCCTTCTTCGGCTATGTCGTCACCCTGATGGAGCGGGTGGCCCAATGACGTCGCTCTTTTCCCTCGACGGCAAGGTCGCCGTCGTCACCGGGTCGTCGCGCGGCATCGGCCGGGCGATCGCCGAACGCATGGCCGAGGCCGGGGCGCGGGTGGTCATATCCTCGCGCAAAGCCGATGCCTGCGCCGCCGTGGCCGACGGGATCAATGCCGTGCGCCCCGGCGCCGCCATCGCTCAGCCGGCCAATATCTCGTCGAAGGACGATCTGCGGCGGATGCTGGACGCCGCGACGGCGGCGTTCGGTCCGGTCGACATCCTGGTCTGCAATGCCGCGACCAATCCCTATTTCGGCGGGCTGACCGAGATCGGCGACGATCAGTTCCGCAAGGTGCTGGAGAACAATATCATCTCCAACAACTGGCTGGTCCAGATGGTCGCGCCGGGCATGGCGGCGGCCAAGGACGGCGCGATCATCATCGTCTCGTCGATCGGCGGCTTGCGCGGCAACTGGGGGACGGGGGCCTATAACGTGTCGAAGGCGGCCGATTTCCAGCTGGCGCGCAACCTGGCGGTCGAGCTCGGGCCGCAGGGCATCCGGGTGAACTGCATCGCGCCAGGCCTGATCAAGACCGATTTCGCCAAGGCTCTGTGGGACAACCCCGATATCCTGAATGCGACGCTGCGCAACACGCCGCTGGGCCGCATCGGCGACCCCGACGACATCGCCGGCGCCGCCGTGTTCCTGGCCTCGCCGGCCGGCCGGTTCATGACCGGCCAGACGATCGTGGTCGACGGCGGCGTGACGATCTCCGCCGCGATCTGACGGTCTTACAGCCGCCCGTCTTCCAGCAGCTCCTCCGCCTTGCGGAAGGCGGCGGCGTCGTCGACGTCGACCCAGACGCGGCCCTTGATGTCGAAGGCCTGGGCCTTGCCCCAGCCGGCCAGCACGTTCATCGCGCCGGAGATGCTGTCGTCGCCCTTGGCCTGGGCCACCTCAAGCGCGTCGAACATGATCGGACCGCACAGGAAGATGCCGGTGTCGATGGCGTTGAACTCGCGGATCACCTTGCCGATGCGCTCGATCTTGCCGCCCACGACCTGTACGCGGGTCACGTCCTCGAGGTCGTTCAGCGCGCTGTCGACATTGTAATCGACGCCCAAGGTCACAGTATTTGCCTCGGCCGGCATCGCCATCAGGTCGCGCAGCATCTCGGGGTCGACCAGGTGGTCGCACATGGTCAGCAGGAACGGCCCGTCGACATAGGGCTTGGCCTTCAGCACCGAGGTGCCGTTGGCGCGGTCCCAGTCGTCATTGACGATATGGGTGATGCGTACGCCCTCGCGAGCGGAGTAGGCGTCCAGGGCCTTGCGCAACTCCTCGCCGCGATAGCCGCTGACGATAAAGAACTGGTCGACACCGGCGCTGCGCGCCTTCTCGATCACCCGGATGATCAGCGGCACGCCCTTGATGCGGACTAGCGGCTTGCTCTCGCCCATTTCGCGCAGTCGCGTACCCTGGCCGGCGGCGACGATGACGCACTGCTTGCGCTGCGCCATGGCGGTGTTCAGGCGGATGAAGTTCTCGGTCAGGTCATAGGCTTCGTCGTCGGTGAACTGACGCGGCGGGTGTTTGCAGAAATAGGCGCTCGGCCCTTCCAGGATGCCGCCGACGCCGTTCATCAGCGCCAGCTTGCAGCAGCGGATCATGTCGATGACGACGCCGGCGGAATTGGGCGAGTCCTCGACCGACAGGCGCAGCTCCAAATCCATTTTCACGTCGCCGAACAGGTGGCCTTCCATGCGGATGAAGCAGATCTTGTTGTCGTTCTGCCACGGCACATAGTCGCTGGGGCCGACATGGATGTCGTTGTCTTCCATGCGCTTCTTGGCGACCGACTGGACAGCCTCGGTCTTGGATTTCTTCTTGGAGACCAGGCGGCTCTGGTTCTTCATGTTCAGGAAGTCGGTGTTGCCGCCGGTGTTCAGCTGATAGGTGCGCAGCAGCTTCACGCCGCGCTTGGCGAAGATGTCGGTCAGCACGCGATGGGTGATGGTCGCGCCCAGCTGCGATTTGATGTCGTCGCCGATGATCGGCAGGTTGCGCTGCTTGAAGCGCGCGGCGAAGGCCGGGTCGCTGGCGATGAAAACCGGCATGTTGTTGACGAAGGCGACGCCGGCATCCAGCGCGCATTCGGCGTAGAAGCGGGCGGCCTGCTCGGAGCCCACCGGCATGTAGCAGAGCAGCACTTCGGTGCCGGTGCGCTTCAGCTCGGCGACGATCTCGTCCTTGGTCAGCTCCTGCGCGTCGGATTGGACGAAGGTGCGGTCCTCGGCATAGTTGGCCATGTGCTCCGAGATGCCGTCCAGGACCGGGCCCATCTTCACGATGACGCCGCTGTCCGGGATGTCCTTCTGGAACACGGTCGTGCAGTTGGGCAGCGAGAAGATGGCGCGGTGGACATCGGTGCCGACCTTGCGGGCATCGACGTCGAACGCCGCCGCGACCTCGATATCGCACGGGCGGTAACCGCCGATCTCGGTATGCATCAGGCCGGTGACGCCGCCGGCGCAGCGCTCAGGCGTGTAGTAATGGATGCCCTGAATCAGCGCGCTTGCGCAGTTGCCGACGCCGGCGATCGCGATGCGGATTTTGCCCTTAGCCATTTTCTCTGACTCTTTTCACGTTGAAGTCGTTATCCATGCCCGGACGGTCCTTATCCGAGCGTCTTCTGATAGACGCGGTACGTCTTGTAGGATTTGGCTCCGAGCCGTTCGAGGATGCTGCGCATCGGCCGGTTGTTCTCGAGAATCCAGGACAGCTCCACCCAGCGGAAGCCGACTTTCCTGGCGTGGGGCCACAACGCCCCGATCAGTTGGAGCGGCAGCGCGCTGCCCAGCACCGTGCCGGCCAGGCTCTTGCGCACGCCCATCAGCGGCACCCGCGCCGACTTCAGGCCTTTCACCTTGAGCCGCCAAAGCAGTTTTACAACCCCGAAGGGGAAAAGATTGCCGTTCAGGTCGGCGATCGCCTCGTTGATATTGGGCAGGCAGACGATGAAGGCGACGGATTCGCCGTTCATGTCGGCGAACCAGACCAGCCGGTCGTCCAGCAGCAGCTTCAGCCGCGTCGCCAGCTCGTCGGTCTCGGTATCGGTCATCGGCACGAAGCCGTCATTCTCGCTCCAGGCATCGTTGAAGATGCTGGCGACACGGCCGATCTCGGCGTCGTAATCCTTGAAGTTCAGCCGCCGCATCGTGATCGAGCTCGCCAGCGGGCGGTTGAGCATGTTGTCGGCGGATTTCGACAGCGGCGCGTCCAGGTCGATCAGATAGGCGAACACGTCGCCGCCCGGGCGGTAGCCGGCCGCCTCGATATGGGCGGCCACAAAAGGGTGGTCGTGGCCCATCATCATCATCGGCGGCGTGTCGAAGCCGTTGATCAAGAGGCCGGTCTCTTCGTTGATCGACAGGGTGAAGGGGCCCTGCACGCGCCGGATATTGCGGCTCGCCAGGAACTCTTCCGCCGTCTTGAACAGGGCGGCGAAGACCTCAGGATCGTCGAGTGCGCTAAGCGCCCCAAACTGGCCGTAAGGAGGCTCGCCTTCTTTCTGGGCCAGCGGGTCGATCTGGGCGCTGATCCGGCCGACGTCGCGGCCGTTCTTGCGCGCGATCCAGAACTTGACCTCCGAGCGGCGGACCAGCTCGTTTTTGGCCGGGTCGAAGGCTTCCTCGCGCTCCGAGATCAGCGGCGGGATGAAGCTCTTATCGTCTTCGTGGACCAGGAACGGGACCTTGATGAACCGCTTCATCGTCGCCTTGCCGGTCACCGGCACAATCTCGACGGTCATGACCGCGCCCGCTTGCGCGGCATGAACAGGTCGGTGGCGGCGGCCTGGGCGGTATCATCCTCGCCCGCCATCGGCGGCCTGTCGCGCGGCGGCGCGCCAGTCAGGCGGGCGACATAGGGATAGCGCGCGGCTTCCTTGAGGTCGTAGCCCAGGTTGAACACGGTGGCGCTGCGCGGCTTGTCGCGCGCGGCGTCGTACCAGGTGCCGAACAGCCGGTCGGGCAGGAAGCTCAATATGCCGTAATTGCCCTGCTCATTGTGGAAATGATGGGCGAGATGCCAGCGCTTGACCCGCTTCAGGAATGCGCTCTTCGGCTTGTAGTTCAGGTGCTGGACGCAATGGCCGAACTCATACGCGCAGGTGGTCAGCAGTCCGGCGCTGAGGGCGCTGGCCGCGCCGCCCGCACCGCCCAGCAGCCAGCCGACCGGTACCGTCACCGCGACGATGGTGGGCAGCGTGGTCCATAGCGCGCCGAACAGCACCTCCAGCCGGTGCGGGTCCTGGTGATGGTCGAAATGGATTCGCTTCCAGCTCGCGGCCGTCCAGCGGAACCTGTAGAGCGACCGGCTGTGCAGGATGTAGCGGTGGATCAGGTACCAGGCGAAGGGATAGACGACGACCGCGGCAAGGACGCCGAGGGCCAGCGGAACCCAGCCTGCCGCCACACGGACGGCGACAAACGCGCTGATCGCGGCGACGAGCAGATAGGCGTCGATCGCGTAGTAGGTCAGGTAGGCGACCGCCAGATCCCGGAACGACATCTTGCCGAGATCATAGCTGCGCCCGGTCCAGGTGGACCGCGGCGCGGCGGCGTCCTTGCCACCCGCAGGCATCATTCAGCCGCCGGCATCGCAATTCGGCTGGCATTCTCGCTCAGCACGCCCAGCTGGCCGCCGATATAGGCGATAATGTCCACGGCGCGGTCGATTTGCGCCTCGGTATGGGCGGCGCTGACACTGGAGCGGATGAGCGACAGGCTGGCCGGCGTGGCGGGGGGCAGGGCCAGGTTCAGATAGACGCCGCCCTCGATCAGCGCGTTCCAGAAGCGGATCGCCAGCTCGCGGTCGCCAAGCCTGATCGCGCAGACCGGATTGGCCTCCAGGCCGATATCGAATCCGGCCTGTGCCAGGCCGTTATGCAGCCGCCGGCTGTTCGCCTGGACCCGCGCGCCCAGCAGATTGTCGGTCGCGATCCGCTTCAGCGACGCCGTGACCGAGGCGACGATCGACGGGGGCAGGGAGGCGGTGAACATATAGGGCCGGCAGACCACCCGCAGCAGGTCGAAATCGGGCAGGTCGGAGACGGCGAAGCCGCCGATCGCACCCAGGCTCTTCGAGAAGGTGCCGACGATGAAATCGACATCGGCCTCGACGCCGGCGACCTCGGCCAGGCCGCGACCGTGCTTGCCCATGACGCCCATCGAATGAGCCTCGTCGACGATCAGATAGGCGCCGGTCTCCCGCTTCACCGCCGCGATCTCGCGCAGCGGCGCGGTGTCGCCCAGCATGCTGAAGAGGCCTTCGGTCACGATGATCCGGCTGCCGGGCAGGCCCTCCAACCGGCGCAGGCGGCGCGCCAGGTCGTTCGGGTCGTTGTGGCGGAAGCGGATGATCTCGGCCGCGCTGAGCTTGCAGGCGTCATAGATCGAGGCATGGCTGTCGGCGTCGATCAGCAGATGGTCGCCCTTGCCCGCGATGGTCGAGATCAGGCCCAGATTGGCCTGATATCCGGTGGTGAAGACCATGGCGCTGCGCTTGCCGAAGAATTCGGCGATCCGCTGCTCCAGCTCGGCATGGCCGGAATAGGTGCCGTTGGCGATGCGCGAGCCGGTGGTGCCGGTGCCTGCCTCGCGGATTGCTTCGATGCTGGCGTCGATCGCCGCCTGATCGAAGGTCAGGCCGAGATAATTGTTGGTGCCGAACAGCAGGATCGGCCGGCCGTCGAGGATCGCCTCGGTCGGCGACAGGATCTGGTCGAAGCGGATGCCGAACGGGTTGCGGCCTGCATCGGTCAGTGCGTTGAACGCACTTCTGATGTCATCGAATTTGGCAAAAATGGACATCAACCCTTATCTTTCAGCAGCGCTTCGACGGCGCGTGTCAGGTCCTCGACCGTTTCGACTTCGGCAATCCGATCCAACGGAATCGAGATATCGAAATGGTCCTCTATGTCCATGACAAAGTCCATGACGGCGACCGAATCGAGGCCCAGGTCGCGCGCGATCTTCGCCTGCGGCGTTATTTGGGCTCCCGGGGGAACGCGCGTCTCGAGCACGGCGACGATTTCTGCCTCGATATTGTCATTTTGATTTGCCAAAATGATTCTGCCCAAGTTGGTCAAGGTCCTGTGTAACCGCCTTCATTGCCGCCGTTACCGCAAAAAAGCAAATTTTACGCGGGGCAATTGCGGGCGTCTCAGTGATTTCCGGCAGGAATAGGCAAGCCGGCGATGCCGCCTATAGTTGGCGTTTCCTGCGCGGCAGCCAACCTCGGTCGCGATACCATGTCACAGTGTCGCGGAAACCCTCCTCAAGCCCGATCGCGGCCTGCCATATGTCCGGCGGCGGTTGCCGCTCGGCCGCCGAGCCCCAGTCGCGATGGAGAATCTCCCGCGCCTTGCCCGGCGTCAGCATCGGCGTGCCGCCGATGAGGCGCGCCGCCAGCGCATTCGCCGCCGCGGTGGCGCGCACGGCGATGGCGGGCAGGGGCAGCCTGCGGACCCTGTTGCCGACTGCCCGTTCGGCCGCGCCGGCGATCTCATCCCAGCCGTAACCGTCGATTCGCCGGTCGGTAAGCTCAAAAACCTCGCCAGACCCGGCGCGGGCGCACAATCTCACCACTGCCTGGGCGGCGTCCGCCGCGTGGATCAGGGCGACGCGGCCAGGGCGTCCGCCTGCGATCGGGAAAATCCCGCGTACGGCGCTCTGGAAGATCGTCAGCGTTTCCCGATCCCAGGGGCCATAGACCGCGCAGGGGCGCACCACGGTCCAGGTCCCGTGGGCCAGCATCGCCAGCGTCGCCTCGCTCTCCCGCTTGCTCCTGGCATAGTGCGATAGGCCGGGCTCGCGCGCGGCCATGGACGAAATCAGGATCAGCTGCTTAGGGGAAGGACAGGCGTTGAGCGTGCCGACCAGAGTCTCCGTGCCGCCGACGTTGGCCGCACGGAACGCGGCCTCGTCGCGTGCCTTGATCGCCCCGGCCGCATGGATGACTGCATCCGCGCCGTCGATCAGCCGGTCGAGCGCCTGCCGGTCGGCAAGGTCGCCCCGCACCATATCGATGCCGAACCCGGCCAGTTGGGGAAAGTCTCCGGTGCGGCGCGCCAGGATGCGCACCCGCCAACCGGCGGCGATCAGCGCAGCGACGATATAGCCGCCCAGGAACCCCGTTGCGCCGGTGACCGCCGCTAGACGGGCTTCTGTTCCTATAATGCCGCCTCGAGCCTGGGCGCCGTCCGGTCGTTGCTCGGCTCAGCCCGGAACACGTCGAGATACATCTGGCGCGCCTTCGCCCGGCTGAGCTTGCCGGAGGAGGTTTGCGGCAGAGAATTATGCGGCACCAGCACGACCGAGCAATTCACCCCGGCCGCGGCCCGGACCGTATCGGCCACGGTCTGGCTGAGGCTTGCCCGCGCCGCCTGGTCGGTGGCGCGGCACTGGACCAGCAGGACAACGTCCTCAGCCTCGTCCTGGTCGACCGAGAAGGCGGCAACGTCGCCGTTGCGGACGCCCTCGACCTCGTGCTCGACCAGCCACTCCAGGTCCTGCGGCCAGATATTGCGGCCGTTGGCCAGGATCAGGTCCTTGCTGCGCCCCGTCACCACCAGCGCGCCGTTCAGCAGGAAGCCCAGGTCGCCCGTGTCGAGCCAGCCGTCGCCGATCATCACCCGCGCGGTCTCCTCGCGCGCATTGAAATATTCGCGCATCAGGCTGGGGCCGCGGAACATGATGCGGCCAACCTCGCGGTCTGGCAGAATCCTGCCGTCCGGTCCGCGCACTTCCAGTTCATGGCCCGGCAGCACGGGGCCGCACAAGACGAAGTCGCGGGTCCGGTGCCCGTCACCGCTCGCCGCAGGCACTGCACGCGCCTCCTGCTCGAGCAGGTCGAGATCGATCGTATCGGTCTCGATGCCGTGATCCAGCGGGGCGAAGGTGATGCCGAGAGTCGCCTCGGCCATGCCGTAGCTGGCGACGAAGGCCTCCTTGCGGAAGCCGCTGCTCTCGAACGCCGCGGCGAAGCGGGCCAGCACGTTCGGGCGCACCATGTCGCCGCCGATGCCCGCGACCCGCCAGCTCGACAGATCGAGATCAGCCGCGCCGTCCTTCATGCGGCGCGCGCACAGGTCATAGCCGAAGGACGGGCTGTAGGAGAGGGTACCGCCGTTGCGGGCGATGATCGTCGGCCAGATCGAGGGACGGCGGGCGAATTCGCGGGTGGCGATCAGATCGAGCGGCACCTGGGTCGCGACAGGGGCGAGCAGGAATCCGACCAGCCCCATATCGTGATAGAGCGGCAGCCACGATACGCAGCGGTCGCCAGCGCGGATCTGCAGCCCATCGCGAGCGATGCCGTGCAGGTTGGCCATCAGCGCCCGCTGCGTCACGGCGATACCGGCGGGCGAGCGCGTGGAGCCGGACGAGAACTGCAGATAGGACAGGCGATCCTGTTCGATCTCGGGCAGCGGGGCGCCGTCGTCGGGAACGGCGTCGAACAGGTCGAACGTGCCGATCCGCGCGGGGTCGAAGTCTCCGGCGCTTTCGCGCACCATGTCCAGGAACGGCGCCGGCGACAGGATGGCCGAGGCATTCGCCACGCCCAGCATGGCGCGGATATGCTCGACATAGCCCGCCCGCCCGCCGAACACGACCGGCAACGGCATCGGCACGGCGACGAGGCCGGCATATTGGCAGGCGAAGAAGGCGCGCAGGAAATTGGCGTCGGTCTCGGCGATCAGCGCAACCCGGTCCCCGTCGGCCAGGCCGGCGTGGCGCATGCGGCGGCCCATCGCCCGCGCCTGAACGCTTAGCTCCCGATAGGTGATCGCTTCCAGCAGGTCGCCGCGCGCCGAATAGAACTGCACGCCCGCGGGGCTGGCCGCCGCGTAGTCGAGCGCTTCGGGTAACGTCGGGAAATCCGCTGCTCTGAACATCTGCTCTCCGGCCTGCACCGGAGCCTTGTCTCGCGCCATACCCTCAACAACCTCGTAACGACGTCCTGTGCCCGCGCCGATCCGGACCGAAAGCGGACAGAATTGTCGGGGCCGGCCTCGGCCGAAACCCCGTACATTCCCTTAGTCTTATCTTTTCACGGGCATTCGTGTCGATCCCGTTCCAAGAATCAAGCCGATCACGGCGAAGTCACTGTCCGCCGCGTTCGGTGGCTCCACGCGACCCTCCGGGCCTGTGAAATCGCCGCGGATAGGCTATAACGCACGGGCCCGATGGCGTTTTCTTGTCCATTCCGGCTACAGGCTGGCCCGGGCAGTTTCAGCGAATCAGAGGATATCGTGGAGACGAACGAACCGGTCCGCCGGGCATCGGAGATTGAGGAGATCACGAATCTCCATGTCATCCACCCGGTTTCCAACTTCCTGACACCCCGATTCGCGCGGCTGGGTATCACGCCCAACACCGTGTCGGTGGCCGGCATGGGGTTCGGAGTCCTGGCCGCGTTCGCCTATTACCATTATCGGGACCTGCGCTGGGCCGTCGCCGGCTTTTTCCTGATGATCGCCTGGCATGTGATGGATGGAGCCGACGGCCAGCTGGCGCGGCTGACCAACGCGCAGTCCGAGCTGGGCAAGGTCCTGGACGGGGTTTGCGACTATGTGACCTTTATCGCCGTCTATACCGCTTTTGCGGCTGCGCTTGCCCGGGACATGGGCGCACGCGCCTGGGCTTTGGTGGCCGTGGCCGGGCTCTTCCATGCCCTTCAGTCAGCCGCCTACGAGGCGCAGCGGCAGGAATACAGCTTCTGGGGTCTGGACAAGGCATCCGCCAAGCTGGCGATGCCGCCGCCGGCGGGCAAGCCGGGGCCGTTCGCGGCGCTTCACAGCCTCTATGTCGGCGCACAGCTGCTGGTATCGGGCCAGTCCGCCCGCGTCCATGACAGGCTGGCGCGGGCCTTCGAGAGGGCCGGGCCGGCCGGCGGCGCCGCGCTCCGCGACAGGTACCGCGCGATATTCGCTCCCGCCGTCCGGCACTGGTCGATCCTGTCGGCCAACTACCGCACGATCGGGCTGTTCATCGGCGCCGCCGTCGGGCGGCCGGACTACTATTTCTGGTTCGAGATTGCCGGCTTCAGCGCGATCCTGGGCATGCTGATGGCCTATCAGCGGTCGCGCTACCGCCTTCTGTTCGCACGCCTTTAAGGCGGGCAACGATATATCCGGCGCACCCACGACAGCGGGCGGGTCGGAACTAGCGCTTCCTCAGCGGGGTTGTTGATGCGTTCCGAAAGTGGAGTGCAAAATGAAATCCTTACTGAAGACAAGCGCGGTCGGTGCGCTGATGATCGCCGCCCTCGCCGGCTGTACCAATCCCAACGATCCCGGCCAGCGGGCCGCGGGCGGCGCCTTGATCGGCGCGGGCTCGGGCGCGGCGATCGGCGCGATCGCGGGCGGGCCGGCCGGCGCGGCCGTGGGCGCCGGCGTCGGCGCGGTGGCCGGTGCGGCTACCGGCTATGCCACCACTCCGCCGCCCCCGCAGCAGCGGCCGTACTATCCGCCGCCCCAGTAATCCCGGTCTGACGAAGATCCGTGAACTGGGCCAGGCCGGCCTCTTCACCGCCACCGCGGGGAGCGGCCGGCCTGGTTTGCCTGCAGTCGAGGGCGGCTCTCGCGGTTTTCCCGTTTTAGCGATCGTACCTTGCCATGAACGAGCGAGTGCGAGCGTCGTGGCGACGGCCGGCCGCATTGCTGGCGGCGGCACTCCTTCACATAGGTCTGCTGTGGTTGATCCTGCCCTATATGATCAACCGGACGGAGCCGCTGCCGGACGATGTGCTCGACGTCGCGATGGTGCGGCCGGTTTCCCCACCCAAGCCCAAACCTCCCCCCAAGCCAGCGGTACGTCCCGCCGAAAAGAACGAGTCCGCCGGGCGCCCCCGCTTCCAGCCGGCGCCGCGTCTGCCTCGCATACCCGCGCCGCCACGCCTAACGCTGCCGGCCCCGATCGTCGACAAGCCGCCGCCGACGGCGCTGCCGGCTGCATCCGCCGCAGCCGGCCCGCCCGGGACCGGGTCGGGCGGCAGCGGCAATGGCAACGGGTATGGGAGCCAGGAAGGCAACGATTATCTCATCCGGCTGAAGGCCTACATCGACTCGCACAAGAGCGGAGCGCGGCACCGGACGCCGCACGACGCCGATGTGGTGCTGGTGCTGGACCAGGACGGCGTACTCACCGATATCCGGATCGCCACGAGTTCGGGCGATCCCAGGGTCGACGACGATATCGTGGTCCAGCTCAGACGGATGAGCCCGTTTCCGAAACCGCCGCCGATCCTGTTCAGCCCCTCGAAGCCGCACCTGCCGGTCGCGGACAAATGGATTTTTCCTCGGCCGTAGGATTTACGTAAAGACCGCGTAATCCACGCGACGATTGCCGAGGGGAGGGGGCTTGAAGCCGGCCAAGGAAACCGCTTTCCATTTTGTTGCCGGATGACTGGCGCTGTTTACGGCTTGCCTCCTCGCGGTTGCCGGATATGCACAGGATGCAAGTAGCGGCGGCCCGATTGTTCGCACTGCCTCCAGTAGGGTGCAGATACTTGAGATACCCGCGGCTCCCGACCCATGAATTTCACAGACGGGCTTTCGACAGAGCTCCGCAGTTCGGATTTATGGGCGAGAACGACTCGAACGACGCTGTAAGATTCGACGACGCATACAGCCCCGAGGATCGAAAGCTGGTCTTCTCTTTGTTGGGAGAAGAAATGCCGCAGCGATGGGCCGCCGTGCAGAGAATCTACCGCGCATACCATGCCAACGTCGAATTCACGACATTCCCCAGGATCGGGCACGGCACCGATGGTCGCATTCACACTGCCATCGCAAATTTCTTCAGGTCTGCCGTGACGAAAGACGGTTCGGCGGCAACAACCAAGCAGCGCTAAGCCGCAGCCCGCCGCGTGTAATACTGGGTCGCCGCGATCACAATCAGCGATGGTGCGAAGGCTGCCAGCAAGGGGCTGAAATCGAGCAGCAGGCCGACAAGGCCGGTGATCTGCTGGGTCAGCGAGAAGACGATGCCGATGGCCACGCCGATGGCCAGCCTCTGCCCGCCGGTGCGGGCGCGGGGCGGGCCGAAGACGAAGGGAGTGGCGACCAGCACCATTGCCGCCATGGACAGCGGAATGCCGACCTTGGTCCAGAATGCCTGCTCCAGCCGTGCCGTCTGCTGGTCATCGGCTTTCAGCGCATGGATGTAACGGAACAGCTCGACCGGCGGCATGCTGTCGGGCGGCAGGATCAGCAGGCGCACCTGCTTGGAGCTGAGGAAGCTCGCCCATGGGAGCTCGGCCATGCGCTCGGTATGCGCCTCACCGTCGACCAGCTGGGTGCGGGTGACGTCGCGGAGCTGCCAGGCGCGGCTCGACGCCACCTTGGCCTTGTCGGCGTGGATGAAGCTTTGAAGTTCGCCATCGGTGTTGAAGGCATAGATATCGAGATCGCGGGGCTCGCCCTTCACATCGACCCAGCGGACATTCAGGTATTGGCCGTTGCCTTCGGACCAGAAGCCATTGCCGTTCTCGATCGTCGCCCCGGCGGACATCCGTGACATGCGCTGCGCGTCGGCCAGGCGCTGCCCGGCCGGGACCACGAACTCGGCCATCAGGAACAGCACCAGGACCAGCGGCACGCCGATCTTGACCACCGCGCCGGCGATCTGGCGGCGCGACAGGCCGACCGACTGCATGGCGATCAGCTCGCTGTCGCTCGCCAGGTTGCCCAGCGCGAACAGCGTGCCCAGCAGCATCGCCACCGGAACGATATGGAGCAGGCGCAGCGGCGCGGTCAGCAGTACGAAGGCCAACGCGTCGAGGACACGGTAATTGCCCTGGCCGACATCGCGCAGCTGATCGACGAATTCCAGCAGGCTGAAGAGGGCGGTCAGGCCGAACGCGACAAGGAGGATGCTTCTAAGCGCCGCCAGCCCGATATAACGGTCAAGCAGATTCATACTTGTCGGCATACCGCCTGGGCAGCAGCTCCGGCAAGGCGGCCTGGACCGGCTTCATCAGCCTGCGGAGGGCTTTCCCTAGCTCGTCGGAATAGGCGGCAGAGGCTACCACAGCTGCGAGGGATGCCGGCACCCACCAGATGCCGGGGAAGGCGCCGATCGCGCCGTGCTGAACCCAGGTCCGGGCCGAGGTGCAGATCAGGTAGTAGAAGGAGTAGAGCAGGATCGCAGTGCCGATCTTGGCATAGCGGCTCTGCCGCGGCTTGGACCGGCTGAGCGGCACGCCGAGCAGGCCCAGCAGCAGGGTCGAGATCGGCGTGGACAGGCGCCATTCCAGCTCGGCAATGTCGTCGGGATGGCTGGAGCGGGCCAACGCCAGCGAGCTAGCGGCGGTGGAGGCGTATTCCGGCGCCTTGACGCTGCGGTTGCCGGTCGGGACGGTCACCTCCTCGACGGTCATCGCCGTATCGTCGGGCTGGCCCGACGGCAGGAAATCGTAGACATGGGCGTCCTTCAGCAGCACGTCGGCCGAATCCTGGCCGGGCTCCAGGGGTTTCGAATTCGCATTCTGCGCGTAGATGATGCGCGGGTGGCCGTCATGCATCGTCTGGACGAAGATGTTCTTGGCCGGGCTCTTCGGGCCCGCGCGATGCTCGACGAAGATCACCCGATTGCCCTTGTCGCCGACATAGAAGGTCCCAGCCTCCATATAATCGGTGCTCAGCATGGTTTCGGCGCGCTTGGTCAGCTCGTGCGAGAACTGGTAGGCCCAAGGTCTGACGCCCAGCGAGAGGACGGCGACGATCAGCGCCAGGCCCCCGCCCAGGGTGGCGACGATCCGCATCACCCGCGTCGGCGTCATGCCCAGGGCGAACATCGCGGTGAATTCGGAATCGCTGTAGAGCCGGCCGAAGGCCAGCACCACCGAGACATACAGCGAGACGGGGATCAGCACCTCGAGCGAAATCAGCGCTTTCAACCCGACCAAAGCGGCGACAGTGTCGGCCGGCATCAGCCCGTTGACGGCATCATTCAGCAGGTTGCCGGCGCTATAGCTGGCGAACAAGGTCACCAGCACGGTCAGCATCACGGCCATGGTGCGGCCGATCTCGCGGATCAGATAGCTCTGGAAGATCACCGCCGGTCACCACCGGGGCGCCGGCCTGTTGCCTGCGCAAGACAGTCTTTGTCGCTCATCCTGTGCGAAGTCAGCCTCAGGTCCTGAAGGCACACGACAGGTGCGCCTCGGTATCGCTCGTGCCTGATATAATGTGTCCTGTCCAGCGCCGCGTCGAGCCCCGATGCCTAAATCGCCGCACGAACGTGCAAACCCGGGTCAGTAATACTTTACCCGCACGTCCACGCTGTTGTCGCCGGGATGCAGCGCGAACCGAACTTTCTCGAGGCTGGGCGGGCCGAAATAGAGGGTCGGGTTATTGGAAAAACCTGCCCCTTCGGTGGGGATGCCCAGCGTGCCGGTGTTGAGATGCCCGTCGCCGTTCTCGTCATGGAACAGGGCGACCGCGTAGGCGCCGGGGACATTCAGGGCGAAGCAGGCGGTGGTCACGGGCAGCGTCACCGGCACCTTCTGGCGCGCCAGCTTGAACTTGCCATCCAGGAAATGGGCGGCATCGTCGGGATAGATGGTGATCGTGACGTTGCCGTTGGGCGAGCGCATGCCGCTGACCTTCACGTGCAGCGTGGCCTGCCCGGGGCCGACCGTGTCGCAGCTGGCCTGCACGTCGTCGGCCAATGCCGGGCCACGGGCGTACAGCACGGCGATCAGGCCGGCGGCCTTGATTATGGTTCGGTTCAATCTTTGTCCCTCGGGTCCCGGCGGGCGATATAGCTTGTTTTCGCCGGACAAGGGAGATAGGCCGGGGCCTGAGGACCAGGAGGGCAGATGGCGGCGCGTGAGGTTGCGGTGTTCCGCCATAACCTGTTCAGGATATCCGAGACTTTCATCACCCAGCAGGCGGGCGCCTTCGGCCGCTACCGCCCGCTCTATGTCGGCCGGCTGCGCCAGGGCCTGGGGCCGGCGGGGGCGGAATCCCGGGTTCTGGGTGACTTGGGCGGCGTCTTGAAATGGCCGCGCATCGGCTGGCAGATGCTGAGCCGGGATCCCGGCCCTTACGTGAGACTGCTGGCGGACCGGCGTCCGGCGCTGATGCATGCGCATTTCGGGGTCGAAGGCGTCTACGGCCTAGCGATTACGAATCGGTTGGGCATCCCCCTGGTTACGACCTTCCACGGATTCGACGCGACCCTGTCGACTACGGCGTTGCTGCGCTCGCCGGCTTGGTTCAATTACCCGCTTTATCGCGGGAAGCTGGCGCGGCAAGGCGCCCTTTTCCTCTGCGCCTCGTCGTTCATCCGCGACCGCGTCCTGGCGATGGGTTTTCCCGAGGCGCGGACGAAGGTCCATTATATCGGCGTCGACTGCGCGGCGATCCGCCCGCGCGAACCGGCGGAGGAAACCCGCACCGTCCTGCACGTCGCCCGCCTGGTCGAGGTGAAAGGCACACGGCATCTGATCGGCGCTTTCGCTGGGCTGGCCGACCGATTTACCGATGTCGAGTTGACCATCGTCGGCGACGGCCCGCTCAAATCCTCGCTGCAGGGATTGGCGAAAACGCTGGGTATCGCCGACCGCGTGCGTTTCCTCGGGCCCCGCCCTTACCCCGAGGTCCTGGGTCTGATGCGAAGGGCGGCGATGCTGGTGCTGCCCAGCATCCGCGCCGGCGACGGGCGGGTCGAGGGGCTGGGCATGGTGCTTCTGGAGGCGGCGGCGACGGGCGTGCCCACGGTCGGCTCGCGGATCGGCGGCATACCGGAAGGGATCGTCGATGGCGAGACGGGGTTCCTGGTTCCTGAGCGCGACGAGGAGGCCTTGGCCGGGCGAATGGCGACGCTGCTCGAAAACCGCGACCTGCGCGTGGGCATGGGCACGAAGGCGCGCGCCATGGTCGAGGACCGGTTCGATCTCGCGCGGCAGACTGCGCTGCTCGAAGACCATTACGATTCGGTGCTGAGCCGATGACCCGCTCGGCAGTGGTGGTTGCCCATCCCGACGACGAGGCTCTGTGGCTGAGCTCGGCGCTCGGCACGGCGGACCGGGTCGTGCTGTGCTTCGGCGACCTGTTCCAGCGGCCGAAGATGTCGGCGGCGCGGCGCAAGGCCGTCGCCGCCCTGCCGCTGGCAGGCCTTGTCGACCTCAAGCTGCCGGAAAGCGGCGGCGGCTTGTCCGTGCATTGGGCAGATCCGCAGCTGACCGATGCCGGCATCGCCATCGCCGACCTTGCCGCCGGCGGGCGCTACGCGGCGAATTTCACGACCCTCGTCGCGGCGCTGCGGCCGGCTTTGGCCGGCTGCAATGAAGTCTACACGCATAACCCCTGGGGCGAGTACGGCCATGCCGAGCATATTCAGGTCCACCGCGCGGTCGCCGCGTTGCAGGCCGAGCTTGGTTATACGATCTGGTTTTCCAACTATGTCGGCGCGGCGAGCTGGCCGTTGGCCCAGGATATCGGTCGCGGCCCATGCTGGACCGAGCGCCGTCGGGTGACGCCCGACGCGGCCTTGGCGCACGAGCTCAGGGGTGTCTATCGCCGGGCCGGCGCTTGGACCTGGACGCGTTGGCATCGCTGGCCGGAGGAGGAAATTCTCTACGCCGTGCCGCCTTCCGGCCCGCTGCGTACACTCGCGGGCGAGGCGCTGCTGGATGTCGCCGGCCTGCGCTGGTGGCCGCCGCCATGGGGGCCGGCTCGCCGCGTCGTCGGGGCTTGAGCTTTCTTCCCGTCGTCACGAATGTTAGAGGTTAATGAAGAATTATCGTCATCGGACCTCTATGACCGACTCTCCCCCAGCGTCCCGGTTCAAGGATCTCGGCAGCGGCCTGCGCTTTGTCGGCCGCGCCCTCGGGTCGCGCTATAATCCGCTGCTGGCGCAGGTCGTCGTGACCCGCCGCTGCAATCTCGCCTGCGGCTATTGCAACGAATACGACGATTTCTCCCCGCCGGTGCCGACCAAGGAACTGCTGGCGCGGATCGACCACTTGGCGAAGCTCAAGACCGCATCGATCACCTTCACGGGTGGCGAGCCGCTGCTGCATCCGGAGCTCGACCGGCTGATCGCGGCGGCGCGCGGGCACGGCATGATCTGCACGATCATCACCAACGGGTTCAAGCTGACCAAGGCTTGGATCGATCGGTTCAACAAGGCCGGCCTCCAGGGTATGCAGATATCGATCGACAATCTCGAGCCCGACGACGTGTCGATGAAGAGCCTGCACTCGGTGAAGAACAAGCTGGCCCTGCTGGCCGAGCATGCGCGCTTTAAAGTCAACGTCAATTCGGTGCTGGGCATCAGCGACGAGCGCACCAAGGACGTGATCGAGGTCGCCGAGACGGCGGCCAAGCACGGCTTCCAGCATTCGGTCGGCGTGTTGCACGACCATACCGGCATGCTGAAACCCTTAAGCCCCAAGCAGATGGAGGCCTATCACCGGGTGACCCAGATCTCCCCCTCGATGGTCCACGGCCTCAATTACCGGCTGTTCCAGGGCAACCTGATGCATGGCCGGCCCAACGACTGGAAGTGCAGGGCAGGGGCCCGCTACCTCTATGTGACCGAGGACGGCAAGGTCCATTGGTGCTCGCAGCAGCGCGGCTATCCGGGCATCCCGTTGCTCGATTATACGCGCGACGACATCGTCCGCGAATTCCACACTGAGAAGGACTGCGCGCCGACCTGCACGCTGTCCTGCGTCCATCAGATGAGCATGTTCGACCGCTATCGCGGGCGGCAGACCAAGGCCGATCCGACCCAGGTCGCCGCGGCGGCGGAGTAATCCAGGTCAGATTTCGAACCGCAAAGACGCCACTGAAAGTCCTGGATTGCCGGGTCGCTGCGCTCCTCGCAATGACGGGGGTTTAATTTGGCGTCTGTGGCGCCCTTGCGGTCCGAATTCATGAAACCTCGCGGATTAGGATACTGCGCGCGGCTGTTCAGATGATCGGCGGACGGTGAGGAACAGCCCAGCATAGCCCAGCGCCGTCGCTGCAATCGCAATGGCTAGCCCGACTGTCGGCGGAATATTGCCGACCAGGCGCTGCATCAGCGTCGCGCCCAAAAGCATCGCCGCCACGACACCCAGCGGCGCGATAAGCCCGGGCGCCAATTCCCGGACGGCGATCCCCCAATTCCGCTTGAGATAGAACCCGCCCCAGACCAGCAGCAGCGGATACACTGCGAGCCACACGGCCGAGACGGCGACGATGCCGGTCGCGGGATCGAACGCCACGCCTGCGGCAACGATCCCGGCCGTCAGCAGCAGCAATGCGGTCGCCGACAGACCCGCCGCGCTACCCGGGCGGCCGGAGGCCATCATCAGCGGGGTCAGGAGTTGCAGGATCACGCGGAGGAACGCGGCTGCCGCCAGCAGCTTCAGCGGCAGGGCGGCGGCGGCGTAGCTGTTGCCCTGCTCGTCGTGCAGCAGGGCGGTCAGCGGGCCGGCAGCGAGGAACAGGCCGGCGGCGAGCGGCGCGACCAGGGCGGTCAGGCGACCGACGGACCAGGCGAGGGATTGGACTAGCTGGTCCCTGAAGGCGGCGACCCGCGCGAAGACCGGGAGGGCTGTGCGGTTGACCAGGGTGCCGACGGCGATGGCCGGCTCCATCGCGACATCGAAGGCGACCCGATAGATGGCGAGCGGCGCGGCGCCCCAGAACCAGCCGATCAGCAGGAAGTCGATATTCTTGAAGGTCTGCTCGAAGATATTGGCTGACGCCGCGCGCAGGCCGAAGCGGACCAGCGGCATGATCTCCGCCATCCGAAACCGGAAGCCCGGCCAGAACGGGCGGGCGACCGCGGTACCGATCAGCTGATAGAGGCCGCTGGCGGCGAAGCCCACGACCAGCGCCCAGGTTCCCGCGCCGGCGACGGCCAGCGCGATACGGGTCAGCGCTGCGGCCAGGGTGGCGAAGACATTGACCATCGCGATCCGCTCATATTGCAGGTCGCGGTTCATGATCGCGAGCGGGATCAGCGCCGCCCCGACCAGCGGCTGCTTGACGGCGGCGGCGATGAAATAGGCGGCCATGCCGGGCGCGCCGTAGAGAGCGGCGATCCAGGGCGCGGCCAGCAAGGTCAGGCCGCCGACCACGGCGGCAGCGCCGGTGACGAACCAGAACAGCGTGTCGAGCTGAAGGCGCGAGACTGACTTGGCCTGGATCAGCGCCTCGCTGGTGCCCAGCCCGTCGAACGCTTCCACCACCATGGCGATGGAGATGACGATCGAGGCCGTGCCGACCTGGGCCTTGGTGAGGAACAGCAGCACGATCAGGATGGTCGAAAAATCGATCACCTTGGCGGCGATCGTCGCCCCGCCCAGCCAGTTGAAGCCGCGCCTCAGATGTTCGCGGTGGCCATCTGTCATTTAATGGCGTCGGTCACTTGGGCGGGGCCAGCCCAGGGGGCGGGAGGATCGGTGTCCGCTCGCGCACCAGATGAACGAGCCAGCGCCGCGACTGCTCCCGCCAGGTCTTGGCCTGTGACGGGCTCCAGACGCCGCGCTCGGTGACGGCGGAGGCGAGGCGGCTGGCGATCAGGTCATGGATCTTGCCGACCCGCGCATCCCAGGTCAGCGCCCGGCTGTCTTCCTGGGCCTTGGCGGCGATGCGGGCGGCCAGGGCTTCGTCGCCGAGCACCGACCTGATGCCCTCGACCAAGGCCGCGACGTCGTCGGGCTTGCACAGGATCGCGTTGTCGCGGTGGCGCAGCACCTCCATCACGTCAGGCGTCTCGCCGGCGAGGATCGGGCGGCCGGCGGCGAGGTAGAAGAAGAGCTTCAGCGGCAGCACGGTCGAGCCGTATTTGGCCAGCGGCGCCCAGGACGGCGGGATCAGCAGCAGGTCTGCGGCGAAGATATAGTCGGAGAGTTTCTCGGCCGGCTGGAACGGCACGATGGTGACGTTCGCCATGCCCTTGGCCAGCGCCTCGATCGGTCCTTCGCCGTAGGAGCCGACCAGCACGAACTGCACCTCCGACAGCTGCCGCGCCGCCTGAACAACGAGGTCCAAGCCCTTCTTATGATTGACCCGCCCGGTATAGACGACGGTCTTGCGCGCGGGGTCGAGACCCAGCTTGCGCTTCGCCGCGTCGGCGGAGAGCTGCTCCTCCAGCCGCTGCGGCTCATAGCCGTTATGGATGCAGACGAGCTTCTCGGCCGGCACGCCGATATTCAGATATTTGCCGCGCGTATAGTCGGAGTGGCAGATATTGACCAGCAGCCTTGGGTGGCAGAACAGCCGGTGCAGCCAGCGCTGCAGCGGCGGGATCTGATCCGGCCAGGGCCGGTAATGGTCGAACACCACCCGCTGCCCGAACGTGAGCGACGTCCAGGCCATCCACAGATTGCGGGTATAGACCAGGTCGGCCTGCTTGAATTCCGTGCGGAAGGGCATGGTCAGGCCGCAGATGAAATGGCGCAGCACCGCCGGCGCGATCGGCGCGCGCGCGCGGATCGTCCGCATTTCGGCCAGCCTCTCGCAGGCGGCCGCGTCTCCAGCCTCCCGCATCGGCACATGCAGCCAGGTTTCGCATGCGACCCGCGCCAGATAGCGGGCGGTCGTCACGAAAACCTCCGCATCAGCCTCGGTGCTCGGCAACGGGTTTTCGAAGGTGAACAGGATTCTCATGGGTCGCGGCGAAGGTCCAAGCGTGTTGGGCCAAACGCGATGCGGTGCGGTGAGACCCCGGCCAAACTAAGCGCACCCAAGCCGGCGATCAATCCGGCACACCGCTGCGAGGCGGGGCAGGCGGAGGCGGGGCAAAAACCGCGCACAGCCGGACCGTGTCGCAGTCGATAAAATATAATTAAAGTTAAATATTCAATCGACTACGTGAATCTCCTTACGGACCATTCCCAATATTGCCCGGGGCATGTCGCGCCTTAGAAAAAGTACTGCCGGTCGGCCTGCGACGGACAATTCGGTTCGCGCGAGCTAATCCGCGGCAAGTCGGGGAGTTCGATGTCCTATTGTGAAATCTCAGTGCCGATTCTGCAGGGCACCGCGTTCAGCGCGCAGCTGAATGCTGCCCTGCAGGTCGCGCGGACGGCTCGATCAGGTCTCTCGCCTTGCATCAAAGCGCTCTTCATCCCTGCCGGCGCCAAACAGGAGGCCGAGGAGATGAGCCTCTCGATCTCCGATCTGGTCGCCGATGACGACATCACTTTCGAAGCCGCCGACAGCGCGATGACGGCCGATGAGGTTCTGGCCAAGGCAAACTTCGATGCCTGGCGCGGAAAGCATGGTTTGCAGTCCGGCCGCAGCGGGCAGGCCGGCGGCACGATATCCGCGCGCTGGCGCCACGGGATGAAGCCGCTCGAGGCCGAAATCGTCTCCGCCGGACGTCTGAGCGACCTACTCGTCCTTGCGCGCCCGCAGGGCGGCGAAGCGGCGGCCTGGCGGGCTTTCGAGGCCGCGGTCTTCGACACCGGAAGGCCCACGCTTTTCGTGTCCGACGATGTGCCGGAGAACATTTTGGCGCATGCCGTGGTCGCCTGGAACGGCAGCCTGGAGGCGACGCGCGCGATAGCAGCGGCCATGCCTTTGCTGGAAAGGGCGGAGCGCGTCTCGATCTTTTCGGCCGACCAAGCGGACGCTGCGGCCGGCGGTCCCGACGTCCGGGATCACCTCGCCGCGCACGGCATTCACGCCGGCAAGCTGCATCCTGTCACGGAGGAAAAATCGGTAGGCGCCGCGCTTCTCAAGGTGGCGGCATATGAAAGCGCCACGTTGCTGGTCATGGGCGCCTACGGCCACAGCCGCGTTCGCGAGAGACTGTTTGACGGTGTCACGTGGCACGTCGTTCGGCATTCGGCCGTCCCCGTCCTGATGATCCACTGACCGGCCGGGGAGGGGAGAATGGAAAACAGGGGAGGGTTGTTGCTGACGGCCGAACAGATCGCGGCGGCGCCGGCCGCGATACGGGAATGGCTGCTCTCCTCCATACTGGAGGTTCCGACCGATGAAGGCGGCGACGGGTTTCTGCTTCGGCAGAATGGGGTGATGTCGTCGAGCGACGGACTGGCGGTCTGCAGCGTCGGCGAAATCGCCACGATGCTGCGGCGCCTTGCGGCGAACTTCCAGGCTTTGCAGGTTTTTTTCGAACTCGGGTGCGATTACCGCAATCCGAAGACCGGCGAACGCCGCCCTTATCCCCGCAGGCTCTGCGACTTCAGGCAGCACACCGATGTCGGTTCGATTCCCAGGCTGCGGACCATCATTCACGACATCAACCAGATGCTGGTCGATTTGCGGGGCGACCGGGATGCTCTTCTCTGCCGCATCGGCGAGCATGACGACTATCATGTCCATGAGCTGACCCAGTACAGGATCTATCGGTTCTGGCGGCCGCTTTCGAAAGCGCTGGAAACGCGGGCGCGGCGCGAAGCGCAAAGGACCCGTGACGATAGCGGAGCCGACGGCGCGTCCGCGAATGGGAGGACGGGGAATGTCCACTGAGGCGATCGGCATGCCGGGGGCGGCCACGCGCCGGCCTTTCGGCGAAACGGTTCAGGCCGAGCAGGTTCGGCTGCTCTATCGGGCACGCGGCGTCCTGCCCGTCAATCTCGTCGTCGCCGTCGTCACCGCCATCGAGCTGCGATCCGTGTATCCCACGTGGATGCTCGCGGCATGGCTTTCGGCGTTCATCATCGTGATCGGTTTGCGCGAAACCCTGCGGTATTTCTATCGTACGGCAGAGCGGCCGGCCGAGGATGCCGGGAAGTGGGGCTGGCTTTTCACCGCGGGCGCGCTTGCCACCGGGATCCTGTGGGGTCTTTGCGGGTCGATCGTGGTGATGGATCCGAGCCCGACGCAGATCGTCTTCGCCGTCTTCATTCTAGGCGGCATGATGGCTGCGGGCATCGTCAGCAATTCGTCCTACCGGCCGGCGATGATGGTTTTCATGCTCCCCGCCATGACCCCGCTGATCGCCATGCTGTTTGTCGACCGGGACGCGGCGCATATCGAGATGGCGCTGATGCTGATCGCCTTCACGTCGGTGCTGATGGTCGTCGGGCGCAACATCAACCGTTCGATCATCGAGAATATCCGCCTTCGGGTCGATGAGAGCATTCTCTACGAGCGGCTTCGCGCCAGTCAGGCCGAGGCGCTCAAGGTGGCGCGCTACGATGTCCTGACCGGGCTCGCCAACCGCGGCGTGTTCGTCGAGGCCCTGGAAGAGGCGATCGCAAGGGCGCGGCTGGGCGACAACGGCTTCGCCGTCATCTATCTCGATCTCGATCATTTCAAGGACGTGAACGACACGCTCGGCCATCCTGTCGGGGACGAGCTTCTGCGGGCTGTGGCGGATCGGCTGCGGTTGAATACGCGCGCCACCGACACCGTCGCGCGTTTCGGCGGCGACGAATTCGCCGTCATCGTCGCGGACATCAAGGAGCCTGCTGACGTCGCCATCGTGGCCGACAAGCTGATCAAGGCGATCGCCGCCCCTTTCTCGATCCAGGGCAACGAAATCCATAGCGGCGCGAGCATCGGGATCGATCTCTACGGCCCCGATGCCAAGGAAGCTGAGGTTCTGCTCTCGCACGCGGATGTCGCTCTCTATCGGACCAAATCGGAAGGCCGCGGATCCTACCGGTTCTTCACGGATGCCATGGACGTGGAAGTGCGCACGCGGGTGACGCTGGGTTCGGAGCTGCGCGCCGCGATCGATGCCGACCAGCTGTTTCTCATGTACCAGCCGCAGGTCGCGATCGACAGCGGGCGAATCACCGGGCTGGAGGCGCTGGTCCGCTGGCGCCATCCCGAGCGTGGCCTGATTCCGCCCGACCAGTTCATTCCGCTGGCGGAGAAGATCGGCATCGTCGCCAAGCTGGGCCATTGGGTGCTGTCGACCGCATGCACGCAGGCGAAGGCCTGGCTGGACGCGGGTGTTCCGCCGGTTCGAATCGGGGTCAACCTGTCAGCACTTCAGTTCAAGACGCCCTTTACGCTCGAAAGGGACATTCTGGCCACATTGGCCGAGGCGGGGCTGCCGTCGCGCTGGCTTGAGCTCGAGCTGACGGAAACCATCCTCATGGAAACCTTCCACGAGCATAGCGAGCTGCTGATGAACCTGCGGCGATCCGGGATCACGATCGCGATCGACGATTTCGGCACCGGCTATTCGTCGCTCGACTATCTCCGCCGCTTCCCTGTCGACCGGATCAAGATCGCACAGAATTTCGTCCGCCACCTCGAGACCGGGTCGGGTGACGTCGCCATCGTCAAGGCGACCATCGGGCTGGCACGCGAATTGGGAATCGCGATCATCGCCGAGGGAGTCGAGACGCGGGAGCAGGTCAGGTTGTTGAAGGCTTGGGGATGCGGCGAGGCACAGGGCTTCTATTTCGCCCGGCCTCTGACGGACAGCGAGGTGGTGTCCGTACTGCGCGAGGGAACGGTTCGACCGCAGCCGGCCCTTGCCCACAAGAAAATGGAAATCAAGCGCGCCGCCCGGAAAGGGACCCGGGCCGCCTGATCGATCATGCCGTCAGCGCCAGCCCAGCCAGCTCCCCCGCCGCCCGCCAATCCTCCAGTACCTTGGTGAACCCCACCGAACCGCCGCCATAGAAGCCGCTGCGGCGGTCTGCCTCGGTCATGCGGCCTTCGTTGTTGCGATAGCTGGGCGTGCATTCCGTGTTGAAGCGGTCGGCGCTGACGCCCATGCGCAGGATGGTGTCGCACCATGCCTGCTCGCCCTCCGCCGTCACCTCGGCGAGGCGGGCGCCGCGGGCGCGGGTCTCTTTCACGACATAGGCGATATGGGTGGTCAGTTCGCCGATGATGTGGGTGTAGTTGGGGGTGCCGCCGACGTGGGCGGTGCCTGAGATGACATAGGCGTTGGGAAAGCCGTGCACGTGCATGCCGTGCAGCGTGGTGACGCCGTCCCGCCATTTTTCGGTCAGCGAAATGCCGCCGCGGCCGATGATATCCATGGCGGTCTGGCGCTTGTAGTCGGTGCCGACCTCGAAGCCGGTGGCGAAGATCAGGCAGTCGAGCTTGTATTCCCGGCCGGCGACTATGGCGGCGTTCTCGGTGATGCGCTCGACCCCCTTTCCATCGGTATCGACCAGCGTGACGTTCGGGCGGTTGAAGGTCGGCAGATAGGCGTCGTGGAAGCAGGGGCGCTTGCAGAACTGGTTGTACCAGGGCTTCAACGCCTCGGCGGTCGCCCTGTCGGTGACGATGCTGTCGATCCGCGCCCGGATGCTCTTCATTTTCATATAGTCGGCAAGCTGCGCCGGCTCGGCGATCTCCTTCGGCATATTGTCGACCAGCACGCCGGGCAGGTTGCGGAACACGTCGGTCCAGCCGTCGCCGACCATGTCTTCGTCCTGGTGGCCGCCGCTGACCAGGATGTTGAAATTCTCCATCCGCCGCTTCTGCCAGCCGGGCGTCAGCGTCTTCACCCACTCGGGGTCGGTCGGCTTGTTGCCGCGATAATCGACGGTCGAAGGCGTGCGCTGGAAGACGTAGAGCTGCTTGGCCCATTCTCCCAGATGCGGGATGCACTGCACCCCAGTGGCGCCGGTCCCGATGATGCCGACGACCTTGTCCTGCAGCCCGGTCAGCTCGCCGCCGGCATGGCCGCCGGTATAGGCATAGTCCCACCGGCTGGTATGGAAGGCATGGCCCTCGAAGCTCTCGATGCCTGGAATGCCGGGCAGCTTCGGCTGCTGCAGAAACCCCGCGCCCAGCACGACGAACCTTGCCTTGACCGCATCGTCGCGGTCGGTGCGGATGATCCACCGGGCCAGCGCCTCGTCCCACCGTATCTCCCGCGCCTCGGTCTGCAGCAGGGCCTGGTCATAGAGGCCGTACTTGCGCGCGATGGCCTGGGCATGGGCGCGGATTTCCGGCCCTTTGGCATATTTCTCGCTCGGCATCATGCCGAGCTCTTCAAGCAGCGGGATGTAGATATAGGATTCGATATCGCAGGCCGCGCCGGGATAGCGGTTCCAGTACCAGGTCCCGCCGAAATCGCCGCCCTTCTCGATGATCCTTATATCCGCGACCCCGGCCTGCCGCAGCCGCGCCCCTGTTAGCAGCCCACCGAACCCGCCGCCGATAACCGCCACTTCGGTGTCGCCGGTGAACGGCGCGCGCACGGTGCGTTCGACATAGGGATCGGCGGCGAAGTGGGAGAAGGCGCCGCTGACCGGGATGAACTGATCGATGCCATCGGCGCGCAGGCGCTTGTCACGCTCGGCGAGGTATTTGGCTTTGAGTGCGATGGGATCAATGACATTGGGGTTCGGGGTTACAATCTCTGTCATCCTGTCAGTCCCGCTTCCCACAAAGAATGTATGCGATAGTCGCCTCGTCATACGGGAAATCGGAAGGCGACTTAAAGGGCTAACTCACAAAATTAGGATTCCGGAGGCGGCCCTCGTTTCGCCCGTGTCTCCGGACTCATCGGCCATTCCTCGTCAAGAGGCCAGTGGCCTGGCCGTGGGGGATTTCCCGCGCGGGCGATCATGACTGCGGCGATCGCACGCGATCGCCGCATGTGATCAGTGTTAAATGGATCGAGCCGATCTTCCGCGGCAATCATCAACAGGCCGCCGTCCGGCATGCGCTCGCAGGGAACGCCGACAGGGGGGATGAGGTCTTCGGTCAGCGGTGCGCAAAGATAGCTGAGCCAAGGCCTACCGTAATCCGACGGTGGATGGGGCGGAACACCGCCTGCTGTTGAAACACCTTTATATTCCGGCAGAAAGAGCTTCGCATTCGCCCACACGGGTGGGAAACGCGAAATGATGGCAAGGAAGACTGTTCTGAAAAGCGAATAGGTGACTGTATCCAGATCCGAGGAACCGAGCATTTCGCCGACTTGAAACGAAAGATCGTCGCCAACCCTTCCACCCAGGATACCTGCGAGTTTCAGCCTCCGGGTCGCAGGATCGGCAAATCTCAAGGCCATCAACAGGTAACCAAGATCGCCATCGGCGATGTACGGTTCTTTCACGACATTCTGTTCAACCCAATCAGCCGGCGCAGCATGGGCTTCGTCTATCGTAACGAAATCGCGAAGATAGGGTGGTTTGCCGAGTTGCCATTCCTCTCCAGGCGGCGCGGCGCTGGAGATTGCTTCCAGCACGTCCAAGAATTTGTCACCTAGATCAGCCGGTGACGTAGGTTCCACTCGCCATTTGGCCTCAATGCTGTAGCAACATTCGATCATTGCGATGCTCCCAGTTTGCCCGGGGAAGGGCGCTGGGACTGACATTCAAATTCAGTACAAAGTCACAGCACCGCCTTCCGGTTCCCCGGAAATTTTAACTTTTCTGAATTTTTATCAGTTGCTTCGTTTTCCCGCCGGAGAGGCCGATGATTTCAGCCGGCCGCCGGTTCCTTCACCCGGAACCATGCGACGTAAAGCGCCGGCAGGAATACCAGGGTCAGCGCGGTGGCGACCGCCAGACCGCCGATGACCGCGAAAGCCATCGGGCCCCAGAACACCTCGCGGGCGATCGGCAGCATGCCGAGGATCGCGGCCGCGGCGGTCAGCAGGATCGGGCGCAGCCGGTGGTTGGCGGCGTCGATCACGGCATTCCACTTGTCCTGGCCGGTGGCGACGTTGGTTTCGACCTGGTCGATCAGGATGACGGAATTGCGGATGATCATGCCGATCAGCGCGATGATGCCGAGGATGGCGACGAAGCCCATCGGCGTTCCGGTCGGCAGCAGCGCGGCGACTACGCCGATCACGCCAAACGGCGCCACGCTGATCACCAGGAAAAGCCGCTGGAAGCTCTGCAGCTGGAGCATCAGGATAGTCAGCATGAGGAGCAGCGTTATCGGGAACACCGCGGCGATCGAGGCCTGGGCCTTGGCGCTGGATTCGAAGGTTCCGCCTGCCTCGACGGTATAGCCGGGCGGAAGGGACCCGGCGAAATCGGCCATCGGCTTGACCAAGGCCGCATTGACGGTCTTGGCCTCGACGCCCTTCACCACGTCGGCCTGAACCGTGATGGTCGGCAGCAGGTCGCGGCGCCAGACTATCGGCGGCTCGATCGTGTACTCGAAGGTCGCGAACTGCGACAGCGGCACGGTGCGGCCGTCATCCAGCGGCACCTGAAGATTGCGCAGCGTCTCGGCCGTATGGCGCTGTTCGGCTTCGGCCCGCCCGACGACATCGATCAGATAGATACCGCTGCGCACCTGGGTGATGCTCATGCCGGTGAGCACGGCGTTGAGCGACTGGGAGAGCGACTGGGTGGAGAGACCAAGACGTCTCACCTGATCCTGGTCGAGCGTGATGCGGATCGCCTTGCCCGGCTCGTTCCAATCGAAATTGATCAGCTTGGTGCGCGGATCGGCGGCCAATACCTGCGCCGCGCGGAAAGCGGCGTTGCGCGTGCCCTCCGGATCGGGGCCGCTCACCCGGTATTGCAGCGGCCAGCCGACCGGCGGCCCCATTTCTATCGGCGACAGTCGGATGATGGCGCCGGGGAATTGCTCCTGGATCGCCGCATCCAGCCGGGACCTCAACCGCTCCCGCGCCTGCGCGTCCTTGGTGACGATCACGGCCTGGGCGAAATTGTCGTTGGCGAGCTGAAGGTCGAGGGTCAGGATGAAGCGGACGGCGCCCTGACCTATATACATCGAGTAGTGATCGATATCGGGGTCGTTCTTCAGCAGCCCCTCGAACTGTGCCACCGTTGCCTGGGTCGCATAGATCGAGGCGTTCTGCGGCAGGTTGATGTTGACCAGCAGCTCAGGACGATCCGACGACGGGAAGAATTGCTGCTGCACCAGGCCGAAGCCCGCAACGGCCGCGACGAATATCGCGAGCGTGCCCCCGATGACGAAGTATCTCGCCCGCAATGCCCCGATCAGGACCCGGTGGAACAGGCCGTCCGTGCGGCCCGGATTCTTCTCATGCTTCTGCAATGTCGCCGGCAGGATGGTGACGCCGATCAATGGCGTGAACAGCACCGCCACGACGCATGAGACGAGCAGGGCGATGACCACGACCGCGAACAGCGAGAAGCAATATTCACCCGCGCTGCTGCGCGCGAAGCCCACCGGTACGAAGCCGGCCACCGTGACGAGCGTGCCGGTCAGCATCGGGAAGGCTGTGGTGACATAGGCATGGGTTGCCGCCTTGATCCTGTCGACCCCGGCCTCGAGCTGGCTGACCATCATCTCGATCGTGATCATGGCGTCGTCGACCAGCAGGCCGAGCGCAATGATCAGTGCGCCCAGCGAGATGCGCTGCAGGCTGATGCCGGCAATCTCCATGCCGACGAAGACGATCGCCAGCACCAACGGGATGGTGACGGCGACCACCAGCCCGGCGCGTAGGCCCAGGCTCAGGAAGCTGACGCCCAGCACGATTGCGATCGCCTCCCACAGCGCGTCTGTGAAGCCCGAGATGGACCGGGCGACGACAACAGGCTGGTCCGACACCAGATGCGGCTCGATCCCGATCGGAAGGTCGTGCACGATCTCAGCCATCTTGCGCTTGACCGCCTCGCCGAAGGCCAGGTTGTTGCCGCCGGCGCGCATGGACAGGGCCAGCCCGATCGCGTTGCGCCCGTCATACTGGAAGACCGGCTGCGGCGGGTCGGCATAGGCGTGGCGCACCGTGGCGATATCGGACAGCCTTATATAGCGGCCGTTGGCGAAAAAAAATTGATGCGCGCCAAGTCATCCTCGGATCCGAACGCGCCTGAGACGCGGACCGCGAATTTCTCCGACCCGGTCTGGATCACGCCGGAGGGAGTCACCGCGTTCTGGTCCTTCAGGCTCTCGACGATCTGATTGCGGTTGAGGCCGAGGCCGGCCATGCGGTGGATGTCGAACTCGATATAGATCTTCTCGTCCTGCGCCCCCACCAGCTGGACCTTGCCGGCATCCGGGATGGTCAGCAGCGTGTTGCGCACGCCTTCGACATAGTCACGCAGCTCCCGGTCGGTGAAGCCGTCGGCGGTGAAGGCATAGATGGTGCCGTAGACATCGCCGAACTCGTCATTGAAGAACGGGCCGCTGACGCCGGAGGGCAGGGTGCCCTTGATGTCGTTGACCTCGTCGCGCACCTTCTGCCACGTGCCCGGCACGGCATTTGCGGGGGTCGATTCCAGCAGGTTGACGAAAATCGTCGTCTCGCCCGGCCTCGTATAGGAGCGGATGTAATCGAGGGACGGCGTCTCCTGCAGCTTCTTCTCGATCCGGTCGGTGACCTGCTGCAGCGTGTCGTCGATCGTCGCGCCCTGCCATTTGGCCGAGACGACCATGGTCTTGATGGTGAAGGACGGATCCTCCTCGCGGCCGAGCGACAAGTAGGACAGGATGCCGGCGACGATGAAGACCAGCATCAGGTACCAGACGAGCGACCGGTGCCTCAGCGCCCATTCCGAAAGGTTGAAGCCCATTATCGGGCCGCTTGGGTAAGCAGCCGCACCTTCTGCCCGGGGATCAGCTTCTGGACCCCGGCCGTCACTACAATGTCGCCTTTGCTGAGGCCGCTTGCCACCACGACCCGGTCGCCGATATAGCGGCCGACCGCGATCGGCCGCAGCGAGACCGTGCCCGCCTTGGCGTCGACGATCCAGACGGCCGGCTTGCCGTCCTGCTCGAAGAGCGCGCTGCCCGGCAGCTCGACCAGGGCCTCGTTCTGGAGCGCGGCGGTGCCGGTGACGGTCGCGCCTAGCCGCATCTCCGGCGGGGCATTGGGCAGCGAGACCCGCCCCTCATAGGTTCGCGTGGTCGGATCGGCCTGCGGCGCGACATAGCGGACCTGGCCCACCACCTTGATCGCCGGGTTGCTGGCCAGCGATACCGTGATCGGCGGCGCGGTGCGGGTCGCGCTGAGGATCGCCTCCGGCACGTCGAAGGCAGCCTCGCGCTCGCCCGGCTGGGCCAGCCGCACGATCGCCTGGCCGGCGGCCACCACTTGTCCGATATTGCCGGTGACCTGGGTGATGACGCCGTCCGCGTCGGCGAGAAGCTGGGTGTAGCCCAGATTGTCCTGCGCCTGCTGAAGCCGCGCATTGGTCGATTCGACCTGCGACTGCGCCGCCTGCAGGCTGGCGACGGCATCGTCATAGGCCGAACGGGTGGCGTAGCCGTCCTTCAGCAGCTGCGCCTGGCGCGCCTCGGCCGCCTGGTCCTTGACCAGCGTCGCCTTGGCCGCCGCGGCGTCGGCCTTGGCCGATTGCAGGTCCTTCTGGCGCGGCTGCGGGTCGAGCCGGGCCAGCACGTCGCCCTTCTTGACGACGCTGCCGACATCGACCGGCCGATCGATGATCTTGCCGTCGACGCGGAAGCCGAGATCGCTCTCATAGCGGGCCCTGACCTCGCCGGTGAGAGTGTTGGTAATGGCGCTCGCCCCGGGTTCCACCGTTACGGTCCGCACCGGCCTTATGTCCGGCGGGGCGTCGGATTTCCGGTCGCATCCGGCCGCCGCGGCGATAGCCGCAATGGCGGCCAAAGACAGAAGGCGGCGGCTGAGGTCCCTTTTGCTCATCTCGCGTCGACCCTTGCGGTTTTAGGTCATCCGTCCGGATAGAGTAACGATATCACAGCACTATAAGAGGGAATAGAAGAAGATGAGTGGCGCGGCTTGTCCGAGCTGATCGGGGCGCGGGAAATTGCTGGCGAAAATTGGGATTGTGCCCGATAGGGTCAGCCCACTGTAACTCCAGGAATGAAGGCGCAAACCATGACCGGACAACTCGCCAACCGCTACGCCATCGTGACCGGAGCTTCGGAGGGAATCGGGCAAGGGATTGTCCGCGCCTTCGCCAAGGCCGGTGCGGCGGGCATCCTGCTTGCCCAGCGCAATGCGGAGAAGGGGGAGACCGAGGCAGCGCACCTGCGGGACGCTTACGGTATCGACGCGATCTCGCTGCCCACCGACGTGACGCAGCGTGCCGAAGTGGAGGCGATGATCCAGGCGGCGGTCGAGCGGTTCGGCCGGCTGGACATCCTCGTCAACAATGCCGGCGGCAGCTTCCCCAAACGCATCGAAAACCACAGCGATGAGGATATGGAGGCGGGCTTCGCGCTCAATTACTGGTCCGCCTTCTGGGCGATGCGGGCGGCATTTCCAGTGATGAAGGCGCAGAAATACGGCCGCATTATCAACATGGGTTCGCTGAACGGCGTCAACGCCCACATGTTCACCGTCGCCTACAACGCCAGCAAGGAGGCGCTGCGCGCGCTGAGCCGCACCGCGGCGGTGGAGTGGGGCGGCCATGGCATCAGCGTCAACGTGATCTGCCCCTCGGCGATGAGCCCGGCGGCCAAGACCTATTTCGATGCCAACCCCGACATGCGGGACCGGATCCTGGAGCAGATCCCGGCCCACCGCTTCGGCGACGCCGAAGACGATATCGCCCCGGCCGTCGTTTTCTTCGCCAGCGAGCAGAGCGGCTTCACCAACGGCAATACGCTGTTCGTCAGCGGCGGCACCCAGATGAACGGCGTGTCGTGGCGGCCGAAGGTGGATGATTGAATTTCAGAAGAAAGTCTGGCTCCGGGGGCCGGATTCGAACCGGCGGCCGATCGGTTAACAGCCGATTGCTCTACCGCTGAGCTACCCCGGAATGTCAGTGCGACGACTCAAGATGCCTTGAGAGGCGCTGCATATAGCAAACAGATTCAGCCGGCGCCACCCCATGGGGCAAGAAACCAACCGAAACAAACTCAGCTTGGAGGCACGGGCCGGAATCGAACCGGCGTACAAGGATTTGCAGTCCTCTGCGTAACCACTCCGCCACCGCGCCATGCCCAGTGCTGAGGGCGGCGATACAAACACCAGCGTGACCGGCGGGTCAAGCGGCCCAATATCGTTCCGAACAGAAACTCCTCAAAGAACTCGGTCTAGCGCTGCTTATCGTGCATCGCCTGCTCGACCACCGGCAGTATACGGTCGACCATGACCTCGACGCCGCGCTGGTTGGGATGCTCGCCGTCATCCTGAATCAGGCTCGAGTCCGACGACACGCCTTCGAGGATCGAGGGGTAGAGCGGGACGCGGTGTTTGGCCGCCATGTCGGGATAGATCGGGTCGAATGAGGCCTGGTATTCCTCGCCGAACGAGGCCGGGGCGACTGCCCCGCACAACAGCACGCGGACATGCGCCGCCTTGATCCGCTGCAGCATCATGTCGAGGTTGGCCTTCGACACGGCCGGGTCCAGGCCCTGTTCGGCGTCGTTGGCGCCCAGTTCAAGGATGATGAGGTCGGGTTTGGTCTTCAGCGTCTTGTCCAGCCGGGCCAGCCCGTCGGCGATGGTCTCGCCGGGAACGCCGGCATTGATCACCCGAGCCTTGTGACCGCGGGCGCGCATCGCCTTCTCGAACTGCACAGGGAAGCTGTTCTGGGGATCGAGGCCGTAGCCTGAGAAATAACTGTCGCCGAATGCGACGATGACCTTCTTCGGCGCATGGCCGCCATAGATCATCGCGCCGGTGAGCATGGTCAATGCGAGCACGCCGACCGCCATTTGCAGGCGGATCGGCCGCCGCGTCTTGATGAAGGCCGATGTAGTCGTGAAAAGCGGTGTCCTGCGGAACAGGCCGGTGTCGGTCTCGGGCATGTTGCTCATGTCTGGCCTTCACCATCCTCTGGTCGTTGTGCCGCTGAAACCTAGCAAGATGCGTGCCAGGGAAGGAAATCGGGGCGCTTAACGTCTTACGTCTTTTTTGATCCGGCGACGTTGTAAACAGGTTACCGAACTGTGCCTACGCGCCGTGCTGCGCTGCCTAACATCTAGGCAAGACACGTCCAGATTCGCGCCCCGACTCCTCTATTCCTGGTACATTGTACTCGATACTATACACTCCTTAGTACGTATTGGCGGAAATTTTCCTTCGCAGCCGCTCAGTATTCGGGTCAGCCGAAGATCTTCTGGGCGGTCTTGGCGACCAGCTCTCCCTGGTGGCGGGCGCCGGCCAGCTCGATCTCGGACGGCTGGCGCGATCCGTCGCCGCCGGCGATGGTGGTGGCGCCATAGGGTGCGCCGCCGACGATTTCCTCGAGGGTCATCTGGCCGCCATGGCTGTAGGGCAGACCGACGATCACCATGCCGAAATGCAGCAGGTTGGTGATGATCGAGAACAGGGTCGTCTCCTGCCCGCCATGCTGGGTAGCGCTGGAGGCGAAGGCGGCGCCGACCTTGCCGTTCAGCGCGCCCTTGGCCCAAAGCCCCCCGGCCCGATCGAGAAAGGCAGCCATCTGCGAGGAGATGCGACCGAACCGGGTGCCGGTGCCGACGACGATAGCGTCGTAGTCCGCGAGATCGTCGATCGTGGCTACCGGCGCTGCCTGGTCAAGCTTGAAGTGATGGGCCCGGGCGACATCCGCGGGCACCGTCTCGGGCACCCGCTTGACATCGACATGCGCACCGGCGCCTCGGGCGCCCTCGGCGATGGCCTCGGCCATTTTTTCGATGTGGCCATAGGACGAATAATAAAGGACGAGAACTTTAGCCATTTTACTCTCCGTGCGTTGAAGCTGGTTGTCAGGCGGCGTCGACGAGGACGATTTCCGAGTCCTCGATCGCCGTGACCGTGATCGTGTCTTCCTGCTGGATCGCCGCGCCGTCGCGGGCGTCGAGATGCACGCCGTTCAGCGTGACCGCGCCGGTGGCCGGCACTAGGTAGCCGTTGCGCGCGGCGCCGATCGGGTAGGCGATCGTCTCACCGGCCTTCAGCGTGGCGCCCAATACGCGGGCGTCGGTGCGGATGGGCAGCGCGCCCTCATCCTCGGCAAAGCCGCTGGCCAGCACGGCGAACTTGCCCGACCGGTCGGACTTCGGGAACGGCTTGGTGCCCCAGGACGGCGCGCCGCCACGGCGGTTGGGCTGGATCCAAATCTGGAACAGCGTCGTGGGCACCGTCTCCAGATTATACTCGGCGTGGCGGATGCCGGTGCCGGCGCTCATCACCTGCACATCGCCCGCTTCGGTGCGACCCTTGTTGCCCAGGCTGTCCTGGTGGGTGATCGCGCCGCTGCGGACATAGGTGATGATCTCCATATCGGCATGAGGATGGGCGGGGAAGCCGGTCCCCGGCGCGATCTCATCGTCGTTCCAGACACGCAGTGCGCCGACATTCATCCGCTTGGGGTCGAAATAGTCGGCGAACGAGAAATGGTGATGGGCATTCAGCCAGCCATGGTCGGCGGCACCCAGGGTTGCAAAAGGTCTACGGTCGATCATCTCTAATCCTCCAGCGGCGGGCTCATGTCTGCCGTCGCATGGATGAAGATAAGGATTTTTGAGGGATAAAAAATAGAAACTGTGGAAACAGATCGTTTCCAGAATTTTGCGCATATTTGCGATCTTAAATGACTAGCCTGCCAGAACGCGCCCGGGCCAGAATGGCCCGCAGAGCGCGCAATCGATTGGATATTCATGCCCGATAACGTTCAGATCGACTCTCCGGTATTCACCCCCACGGCACGCGGCCTGATTATCTTCGCCCATCCGGCACTGGAGAAGGCGCGGGTGGCGCCGACCATGCTGAAGGCGGCGTCGGCGTTGCCCTATTTCCCGGTGCGGGACCTCTACGATCTCTATCCCGACCTGACGGTCGACGTGTTGGCGGAGCAGGTGGCGATGGCGGTCAGCGACATCATCGTGTTGCAGTTTCCGCTTTATTGGTACTCGGTCCCGTCGCTGCTCAAGGAATGGCTCGACCTGGTTTGGGTGCCCGGCTGGGCCTACGGCAAGGACGGCAAGGTGCTGCACGGCAAAACGCTGGCCTGCGCCTTCTCCGCCGGGGGCAGCAGCGAAGCCTACTGCGCCGCAGGTATGAACCGTTTCACCATCGACGAGCTGATGCGCCCATGGGAGCAGACGGCCGCCCTGTGCGGCATGCGCTGGATCCCGCCTTTCGTCATCCATAATGCCGGCGACCTCGGTGCGGCGGCGCTGGAGGAGGAGGGGCAGCGCTATCGGCGATGGCTGGAGGCCGAGGCGGCTTCAGCGGTCGGGAGGCGCCGGTAATGGCCAACGCGGAGCGTCGCAATGGATAGTGTGCTGCTCGAAGTCTTCGTCTATCTCGCCTTCGCCGTCGTGGCGGTGCCGGTGGCGACGCGGCTCGGCCTGGGATCGGTGCTGGGCTATCTCGTTGCCGGGGCGGTGGTCGGGCCCTATGCGCTGAACCTGGTCGGCGACACGCAGGCAGTCGGCAACATCGCGCAGTTCGGCGTTGTCATCCTGCTGTTCCTCATCGGGCTGGAAGTGCGGCCCGCGCTGCTGTGGCAGCTCAGGACCGTGATCGGCGGTTTCGGCGCCAGCCAGCTGGTCGCCACCGGCTTCGTGCTGGCCGGCGCCGCGATCGCGCTGGGCCAGCCATGGAAATCGGCGCTGGTCACAGGCTTTGTGCTGGCCATGTCCTCGACCGCCATCGTGCTGCAGATGCTGGATGAGAAGGGACTGCGTCAGCGCGCCGTCGGCCGCTCGGCCTTCGGGGTGCTGCTGTTCCAGGACCTGGCGGTGATCCCGCTGCTTGCCCTGCTGCCGCTGGCGGCGATGGGCGATGCGACGCAGACCGCCGCGGCGTCGGACGGCTTCCTGGCCGGCCAGCCCAACTGGGTGAAGGTGCTGGCCTCCTTCGCCGCTGTGCTTGGCGTCGTGGTGGGCGGCCGCTACATGCTGCGGCCGCTGTTCCGGATCGTCGCCGCCACCCGGCTGCGCGAGCTTTTCACCGCCTCCTCGCTGCTGCTGGTGGTGGGGGTAGCGCTGCTGATGGAGCTGGTCGGGCTGTCGCCGGCGCTGGGCGCATTCCTGGCCGGCGTGATGCTGGCCGAGAGCGAGTATAGGCGGGAGCTGGAGACCGATATCGAACCGTTCCGCGGCCTGCTGCTCGGCATCTTTTTCGTTACGGTGGGGGCGGGGCTCAATTTCGGGCTGATCGTTGCCCGCCCCATGCTGCTCGGCGCGCTGGTGGTCGGGCTGATGGTGCTGAAAGGGCTGGTTCTGCTCGTGATCGGTCGCGTCTTCCGCCTGTCCTGGCGCGAGGCCGGGATGCTCGGCACCGCACTATCCCAAGGCGGCGAGTTTGCCTTCGTCCTGCTGTCGCTCGCCGCCGCGATCGGCGCACTGCCGGCCGATCTGTCGGCTTTGCTGACCGCAGTGGTGGCGCTGTCGATGGCGGCGACTCCGCTCGCGGTCGCGGCCTACGAGCGGCTGACCCGGACCAGGGCCAAGGCCGCGCCTGAGCCGGACGGCAAATACGATGCCGGCACGCCCGACGTGCTGATCGCCGGCTATGGCCGGTTCGGGCAGGTGGTCGGGCGCATCCTCAATGCCAACGGCCACCGCACCTCGGTGCTGGAGAATTCGGTCGAGCAGATCGAGCTGGTCCGCCGCTTCGGCAGCCACGCTTTCTATGGCGACGCCAGCCGCATCGATCTGCTGCGCGCCGCCGGGGCGGAAACGGCGCGCATATTGGTGGTGGCGATCGACGACCGCGACAAGGCTAATGAAATCGTCGAGATCGCCAGGGAGGCGTTCCCGCATCTCAAGATCCTGGCCCGCGCCTTCGACCGCCGGCACGCCTATACGCTGCTGGAGCGCGGCGCCACGGCGGTCGAGCGCGAACTGTTCGAGGGCGGGCTCGCCATGGCCGCGCGGGCGCTCGAAACGCTGGGCTGGCGCGCCTACCGCGCCGAGCGGGCGGCGCGCCTGTTCCGCCGCCATGACATGCGCCTGTTCGAGGAGCTGCGCGACGTCTGGGGCGACGAGGAAAGCTATGTCAGCGCGGTGCGCGAAAGTTCACCCCGGATGAACGACCTGCTGCGCGCCGACATCGCCCGCTTGGCGCCCCAGGCCGGCGATTCGGGGTGGGACACCGAAACCCGTTATCGCGAGCTCAAGGAGGAGAGGGCGGAGAATGCCGCGGAATAGTCAGCCCGGCACCAGCTCCTTCACCGTCTCCCATGGGCGGCAGAGCTTGGCCCCTCCCGGCGTGACCACGATCGGCCGCTCGATGAGAATCGGATTGGCTATCATCGCGTCCAATATCCGGTCGTCGGTGACGCCCGGCGCGTCGAGCTTCAGCGACTCGTACACGTCGCAATTGCGGCGCAGCAGCTGGCCCGGCTTCATGTTCATCTTCCCCAGCAGCGACTGCAGCGTCGCGCGATCCGGCGGGGTCTTCAAATATTCGATGACCTTCGGCGCAAGCCCTTGATCGCGCAAATATTGCAGCGTATTGCGCGATGTGCCGCAGCCGGGGTTGTGATATATTGTTACGTCCATCAGACAGCCTGTATTCGTGGAACATTTCTCCATGCTGGACCGTCTTGTTAAACGGGACCAGGGTGGCAACATTGCCACACTCGCCGTGAATTTGTCTCGTGGCGTGCGAATTCGCCGGGCGCTCTTGAACGGAGTGTTTGTCGAGCAATACTGTGGCAAGAGGGTCACTGTGGCGTCAGTTAGCGGGCATCGCTTCTTATGAAGACTTTTCGCGTCGGTTCGATTGTCCCCGGCCTGCTTGCCGGCGCGGTCCTGTGCATGCCGTTCCATACCTCCGCCGGGTCGCCGCCCGTGGTCAGCCCGGTCACGCTGGCCTCCCACAAGGCGCTCTATACCGTGACGCTGACCGGAACCCACCCGGGCAGCGACTATCTCGACGTCAGCGGCAAGATGATCCTGGAATTCACCGACGCCTGCGACGTCTGGACCACCAAGCAGAAATCCCTGCTGCGCACCGTGACCGGCGAAGGGACGGAATCGCTGTCGCATAGCGACTTTTCCGCCCGCGAAACCAAGGACGGCGCCAGCTATGATTTCTCCACCAAGCAGACTCAGGACGGGGATACCAGCGAGTTCCGCGGCCATGCCGCGCGGGATAGCCAGAGCGATGGCGGTTTCGCCAAGTACACCAAGCCTGAGCAGACCACCTACAAGCTGCCGCCGCATTTCCTGTTCCAGACGGCGCAGCAGGTGAAGCTGATCGAATATGCCAAGAAGGGAGGCCATTTCCTGTCCGGCGATATGTTCGACGGCAGCGAGGGCGGGGGGGCATCCCATTTCAACGCCATCGTGCTGAAGACGCCGGGTAAGGATTCCGCCGCCAATCTCAAGAATCCCCTGCTCGACAGCCCGCTCCACAAGGTGCGGATCGCCTTCTATCCGCCGGCCGGAACCGAGGACAAATCCGACGGCCAGACCGCCGCCGACAGCAACGAAGAGCCCGAATACGAGATGACCATGACCGTGCACGATAACGGCGTGGTCAGCGATTACGATTACGACTATCAGGATTTCAGCGTTCACGGACAGCTACAGGCGATCCAGGCACTGGCCCACCCGCGCTGCCCTTAGCATACGATTTTACTAAAAATGTTGTTTTATTTGTTATTTTCCTAAAATCGCGCTTATTGAACTGCTGGATCAATTCCTTCTGCCTGATGCATACTGTCGGATGACAACGGTACGGTGCGCGGGACCAACTGGGGATAGCGGCAGGGCGATGAAGACCATTTTGATTGTTGAAGACAACGAGCTCAACATGAAGCTTTTCAACGATTTGTTGGAGGCGCACGGCTACGCCACGCTCAAAACCCGGGACGGGATCGACGCGCTCAAGATGGCGCGAGAGCATCACCCCGATCTGATAATCATGGATATTCAGCTGCCGGAGGTTTCGGGGCTGGACGTGACCAAGTGGCTGAAGGAAGATGAAAAGCTACGGGACATCCCCGTTATTGCGGTCACCGCGTTCGCAATGAAGGGGGATGAGGAAAAAATACGAGAAGGCGGATGTCAGGATTATATCGCAAAGCCGATTTCCGTGACGAAGTTCCTGGAGACTGTCGCCAAGCATTTGCACTGAGCGCCGGGAGCACGGTGATCTAAATGCCCGCGCGAGTCCTCGTCGTCGATGATCTGGTTCCGAACGTAAAGCTGCTGTCGGCCAAGCTGCAGGCGGAATACTTCGACGTCATGACCGCATCCTCCGGCCCCGAGGCGCTGGAGAAGATCGCCGAATCCCCGCCCGACCTGATCCTGCTCGACGTGATGATGCCGGGCATGGACGGTTTCGAGGTCTGCCGTCGGCTGAAATCCGACGCCAAGACCACCCATATCCCGATCGTCATGATCACCGCCCTGTCGGATTCCGAGAACCGCGTCCGGGGGCTCGAGGCCGGAGCCGACGATTTCCTGACCAAGCCGGTCAACGACATTGCGCTGTTCGCCCGCGCCCGCTCGCTGATCCGCCTCAAGCTGACCTCCGACCAATGGCGCCTGCGCGAGCGGACCTCGCATCAGTTCGCCATGCTGGAGGAAGACCGCCCGATCATCGAGGAGCCGGCGGACCATGCCCGCATCCTGCTGATCGAGGACGGCCGCTCGATCGTCGAACGCATCACCACGACCTTGGCGAGCGACGAGGACGACCTGGTCGTCAAGGCCAACAGCGCCGATGCGCTCGCGACCCTGGACAGCGGCCCGGGCTATGACCTGATCATGATCAGCCTGCTGCTGGCCGAGGAGGATGGGCTGCGCCTGTGCTCGCAGCTCCGGTCGCGTGAGAGCACCCGCCAGATCCCGATCCTGCTGCTGGCCGACGAGCAGGAGATGAAGCGGGTCGCCAAGGGGCTGGAACTTGGGGCCAACGACTATATCCTGCGCCCGATCGACCGGAACGAGCTGCTTGCCCGCGTGCGCAGCCAAATCCGCCAGAAGCGCTATCAGGACCGTCTGGTCGCCAACTATACCGCCAGCCTGTCGATGGCGCTGACCGATGCGCTGACCGGGCTGTTCAACCGCCGTTATGTCATGGGCCATCTGGAGCGGCTGGTTACGCGCTCAGGCGAGCAGAAGAAGATTTTTGCCGTCCTGATGCTCGACATCGACCATTTCAAGCAGGTCAACGATACCTACGGCCATGCCGCCGGCGACATGGTGCTGAAGGAGTTCGCCCACCGCCTGTCGCGCCACATGCGCAATTTCGACCTGGTGTCGCGCATTGGCGGCGAGGAGTTCCTGGTGATCCTGCCGGATGTCGATATCGGCATGGTCGGCACTATTGCCAACCGCCTGTGCGCGGTGATCGCCGACGAGCCGATCGTCTGCACCCCCGATGGCACAAGACTCAATATAACCACCAGCGTCGGCGTAACGCTTGCCGGCGAGCGCATCGAGCCGGTCGACGCGGTGCTGAAGCGCGCAGACACCGCCCTCTATCGCGCGAAGAATTCCGGACGCAACCGGGTTGAGACCGAGCTGGCGCCGGCCTGATCTGGCTACTCCACCGACGCCGGAGCTTCTTTCCAACATCGTCATGGCGGGCTTGACCCGGCCATGCGCGCGTCAGGTCCGGTGCGAGGTAACCGTGTTAAGCAATGGCCGTCGAGTGCATGGGAGAACAACCCCTATGCCGACGCATAAAAAAGCCGCCCGAAGGCGGCTTTGCAAAGCTTCGCGGTAACCGAAACTTATTTGATCTTCGATTCCTTGAACGCGACGTGCTTGCGCGCGATCGGATCGTATTTGTTCATCTCGAGCTTTTCCGTCGCCTTACGCGGGTTCTTCTTCTTGACATAGAAATAGCCGGTGTCGGCTGAGCTAACCATTTTAATCAGTACGGTGGACGGCTTGGCCATGGTCACGAATCCTGCTGGCAACCGCGTCGGCGGTCACGAAGGCCGCGAAAATACGCGTTTTGCGTTTGAAGTCAATGTCGCGACCGTAGGTTGGACGTGATTTGCCGCGTAGAAGAGGAAACGCGACCAAATAAGTTCGGACGAAGGGATTCCGTATGTTGAGGCGGCTCACGGCCTGTCTGCTGACGTTGTGGGCCTCCACCGCTTGGGCCGCGGCGCCGTCAGCCCCGCCGCTTGAGGTGTATGGTTCCCTGCCGCGGACGGAGGTGGTTGAACTTTCCGCCGATGGCAGCCTGATGGCGATCGTTTCCCAGGACGGCGACCGCTTTATGCTGACGATTCGCCACGCCGACAGCAAGGTCGTCGCGACCATCCCGCTCGCCGACATGAAGTTCGGCGGGCTCTCCTGGGCCGGCGACGACTATCTGGTCGTCTATGCGCACCATACGGTGCGTCTTGGCGACGACAGCAGGTCCGACCGGGAACTGATCGACGGCGTGATCGTCGATGCCAGGACAGGTGCTCAAAAGCCTTTACTGGCGCCGTCGCCCGACTACCTGTCCTCCGTGAAGGGGCATTACGGGTTTTACCGGCGCGACGGTCATTGGTTCGGCTATTACGGTCTTTTCCCGACCGAGCCACCGTCCCGCCCTGGCGCGCGGACGGGCTGGCAGCTATTCCCCGACCTCTACCGGATCAACTTCGATACCGGCGCGGTCGAGCGGGTCGCCAAGGGCAGCGTGCGGTCGCTGAATTGGTCGCTCGATGCCGGCGGGGAGATCGCGGCCGAGTCCGAATACGATTCGAACAGCGGAGACTGGAAGGTCTTCCGGCCCGGATCGCCGGCGCATCCCTTACTCTCGGGCAACGCGCCGTTCGCCTTCGGACTTGCGGGCCTGGGGCGCACGCCAGGTACGGTTGTGGTCGCGATGGGAGGAAGCAACGCCGAAATCAAGGAAGTGAGCCTCGATACCGGACGGACGGAAGTCCTGTTGCCGCCGGACACGGTCAAGACGCTTATTCGCGCGCGCGACACGCATCTGCTGCTGGGCGCCGTAACGGCCGACGATCGCGACAGCCTCATGTTCGATCCCGTGCTGGACCGAAATTATCACGCGATCGCAAAAAAATTCGCGGGCCACGATATCAGGCTGGTCTCGGTGAGCGCTGACCTGAACAGGATACTGGTCCACGTTTCCGGCGGGAACACGGCCGGAAACTGGGATCTGGTGGAGTTCCCCAAGGGTAAAGCCACCGTTGTTGCGAAGGACTATCCCGAAATTCCGGACGATGCGGTCGGCGCCGTGCAGGTGGTCGACTATCGGGCAGCCGATGGTCTGGCCCTACAAGGTATGCTGACCCTGCCACCCGGCAAGCCGGAAAAGAAGCTGCCGCTCGTCGTGCTGGTCCATGGTGGCCCTCAATCGCGTGATTTGCCCCATTTCCATTGGATGGCCCAGGCCTTGGCTGTGCGCGGGTATGCCGTATTCCAACCGAATTTCCGTGGGTCTGACGGATACGGGCTGGCCTTCCGGAATGCTGGTTTCGGGGAATGGGGACGGAAAATGCAGACCGACATCTCTGACGGCGTCGCGGTTCTCGCCCAGCGGGGCGTTATCGACCCGCGTCGCGTCTGCATCGCCGGCGGCTCCTACGGGGGCTATGCCGCCCTGGCGGGAGTGACGGTGCAGAACGGCCTTTATCGTTGCGCCGCCTCCTTTGGCGGGGTCAGCGACCTGCGGAGCTTATTGAATGCCCGCGCCGAGCAGGGAAAAGGCCGCGCCGAGCATTACGAGGAGCCGGGTATGCGCTTCCTGTCGTCCTATCTGGGCGTGCGGTCGGCGAACGATCCGTCGCTGGACCGGATCTCGCCCCGCTGGCTGGCCGAAAAGGCCGACGCGCCGATTCTGCTGATCTATGGCGATAAGGATACCGTCGTGCGGCCAGACCAGAGCACGGAGATGGCCAAAGCGCTGAAGGAGGCGGGAAAGCCGGTCGAGCTCATCATGCTGCACGGTGAGGATCATTGGCTCTCGAGCTCGCCGACCCGGCTGCAGATGCTGAAGGCGGTGGTTGCTTTTATCGAGCAGAACAACCCGCCTGACAGGCCCGCCCGCTAACGCCGGCGGCTGCGGCGTTCCTTGAAGCGCGGCCGTTCGCGCGGCAATTCCTCGCCCGAATCGCTCATGAGCTGGAACACGGTGCTGCCGGTCATGCCGTCGGCCTCCAGCAGCTTTACCGTCACCCGGTCGGCCAGGCGATAAACGCGGCCGGTGTTGCGGCCGATGAGGCGATGCTTGGCCTCCTCATGGACGTAATAGTCGCCGGGCAGGCTCGAGACCGGGACGATGCCGTCGGCGCCGGTCTCGTCCAGCCGGATGAACAGGCCGAAGCGGGCGACGCCGCTGACCCGTCCTGAGAAGATCGCGCCGATCCGGTCCGACAGATAGGCGGCGGTATAGCGGTCGATCGATTCGCGCTCGGCCTCGGCCGCCTGCCGCTCGGTCATTGAGATATGCTCGCCGATCTCGGCCAAGCGGGGCAGGGTGCTGTCGTCGAGCCCGTCATCGCCCAGCTTCCAGCTGCGGATCAGGGCGCGATGGACGATCAGGTCGGCATAGCGGCGGATGGGCGAGGTGAAATGGGCATAGCGGCGCAGCGCCAGGCCGAAATGGCCGATATTCTGGTTGCTGTAGATCGCCTGCGCCTGGGAGCGCAGCACGATGTCCGAGATCAGTTGGGCTTCGGGCAATTCCTTTGCCTGGTTCAGCAGGCGCGTCAGCTGCGCCGGGGTGATCACCTGGCCCTTGGCCAGCGCCAGCCCGTGGCCGATGCCGGCGATGAAGCTGCGCACCGCCTCCAGCTTGGTCGGATCGGGCCGGTCATGGACACGAAACAGGCCGGGCTGCTTGCGCTCCTCCAGGTCCTCCGCCGCCGCGACATTCGCGGCGATCATGAACTCCTCGATCAGCCGGTGGCTGTCCAGCCGGGCGCGGGGGACGATGGCGGTGACCTTGCCGTCCTTGTCCAGGATCACCTTACGCTCTGGCAGGTCCAGCTCCAGCGTGCCGCGCTCGGTACGCGCCTTCAGCAGCGCTTCGAACGCGCCGTATAGCGGCTTCAGCACCGGCGCGACCAGCGGGCCGGTGGTGTCGTCGGGCACGCCCTCGATCGCGGCCTGGACCTGCTCGTAGGTCAGCCGAGCGGCCGAACGCATCAGGCCGCGCACGATCCGGTGGCGGATCAGCCGGCCTTTGGCGTCGATCCACAGATGATAGGCCAGGCAGGCCCGCGGCTCGTGCGGTTTCAACGAGCAGAGGCCGTTCGACAGCGCCTCCGGCAGCATCGGCACGACCCGGTCCGGGAAATAGACCGAATTGCCGCGCCGGTAGGCCTCGCGATCCAGAGCCGAGCCGGGCCGGACGTAATGGGCGACATCGGCGATGGCGACCAGCAGGTGCCACCCGCCCTCGTTGGCTGCGTCGGTGTCGGGCGTGGCCCAGACGGCATCGTCGAAATCGCGCGCGTCCTCGCCGTCGATGGTGACCAGGGGAATGTCGCGCAGGTCCTCGCGGCCCTTGAGGTCGGGCACTGTCGCCGCCTCGGCCTCCTTGATCGCCGCGTCGGTGAAATCGGTCGGCAGGTTTCGGCTGTGGATGGCGATCAGGCTGATCGCGCCGGGTGCGGTGCCGTCGCCCAGCCGGGCCACCACACGGGCTTGGCGCAGCCCCAGCCGCACGGCGGGCAGGATCTCTGCCACGACCAGCTCGCCGGGTTGGGCGCCGCCCTCGTTCGACGGCAGGACGGTGAGGTCGGTGCGGTTGCGCTTGTCGGTGGAGCGGACCTTGGCGTGGGTGCCGGAGCGTTCGAAGAGGCCCAGGATTCGGGCGGTTCCGCCCTCCAGCTTGCGGATCGGCCGCGCCTCGTAGAAATCCGGCGACAGGCGCTTCAGCTGCGCCAGCGCGCGGTTGCCGACACCGAGGTCGGCCGCGCCCCGCTGGTTGGCTCGCATCAGGATGCGGGGCGGATCACCACCCTCGCGCCAGTCGATCGGCCGGCACAGCAGGTCGCCGTCATCGTCCATCCCATGGATTTCGATGATCGCAACCTCGGATAGCGCCTTGGGCGGGGCGACCCTGCGGCCGCGACCTTTGTCCACTGCGCCCGAGCGCGACAGCTCGGCCAGCAGGACCTTCAGCGCCGGCCGCTGGTCGCCGGTGATCTGGAAGGCGCGAGCGATCTCGCGCTTGCCCACCGGGGTCGTGCTCTCGCGAATGAAGGCGAGCACCTGCTCGCGGGTGGGAAAGGGCGGCGGGGTCTTCTTCTTGCCGGTCAAGCGCTGGCCGATTTCCGCTTCGGCGTGGCTTTCGCCGCCGGCTTAGCCGCGGATTTCTTGCCGAAGCGGCCGCCCTTCTTGGACGGGCCGGCCGCCGCCTTGGCGGCGAGCAGCGCCACCGCCTCATCGAGCGTCAGGTCATCCGGCGAATGCTTGCGGGACAGCGAGGCCATGAGCGAGCCGTGCTTCACATAGGGTCCGAAGCGGCCCTTGTTCAGCGTCACCGGTTTCTTGTCTGCCGGGTGCTCGCCGATGGTGCGCAACATGCCGCTGCCGCCACCGCCGCCCTCGCTGGCCAGCAGGTCGACCGCGCGGTTGAGGCCGATGGTCAGCACATCCTCGTCCGGTCCCAGGTTCTTGTAGCGGTCGCCGATTTTCAGGTAGGGCCCGAACCGGCCGATGCCGGCGGTGATCATCTCCGCCTTCTCCGGGTGCATGCCGACATCGCGCGGCAGCGACAGCAGGCGAATCGCGGTCTGCAGGTCCACATCGGCGGGCTGCATGCCCTTGGGCAGGGAGACGCGCTTCGGCTTTTCCTTCACCGTCTTAGGCTTCTTCGTCTTGCCCTTGGTCTTCGGCGCTTCCGGCTCGGGTTCCGGGGCAGGGGCGGCGGTGGCCGCCGGGCCAAGCTGGAGATATGTGCCGTATGGCCCGGTGCGCAGCGTGATCGGCAGGCCGGTCGCAGGATCGGTACCGAGCAGCTGCGGGCCGCTGGCCTCGCCCTCGGGCTTGGCCTGCTCGCCGTTGGCGGCGATCAGCGGCCGCGTATACTGGCAGGCGGGATAATTCGAGCAGCCGATGAAGGCGCCGAACTTGCCCAGCTTCAGCGACAGACGCCCGTCCTTGCACAAGGGGCAGGAACGCGGGTCGTGGCCGTCGCCCTTTTCCTCGAACAGATGCGGCGCCAGGTCCTGGTCCAGCGCCGTGATCACCTCGGCGAATTTCAGGTTCTTGGTCTGGTCGACATTCTCGGCGAAGGCATTCCAGAAGTCGCGCAGCAGCTTCTTCCAGTCCAGCTTGCCGTCCGACACCAGATCCAGCTTCTCCTCCAGATCGGCGGTGAAATTGTACTCGACATAGCGGCGGAAGAAGTTGGTCAGGAAAGAGGTGACCAGCCGGCCGCGATCCTCGGGCACGAAGCGCCGCTGATCCAGCTTCACGTAATCGCGGTCCTGCAGCACCTGCATGATCGAGGCATAGGTCGAGGGCCGGCCGATGCCGAGCTCCTCCAGCTTCTTGACCAGGCTGGCCTCGGTATAGCGGGGCGGCGGCTGGGTGAAATGCTGCTCAGGCTTCACCGACTTGCGTTCCACCGCGTCGCGCTCAGCCAGCGGCGGTAGGCGCCGGCTTTCCGAATCCTCGTCGTCGGGCACGTCGTCGCGGTCTTCCTGATACACTTTCAGGAAGCCATCGAAAATCTGGATTTGGCCTGTAGCTCTAAGGGTTACGGACTTATCCTGAGACACGATATCGACCGTCACCTGGTCGAACAACGCGCTTTCCATCTGGCAGGCGACAGTGCGCTTCCAGATCAGCTCATACAGGCGCTGCTGATCGCGGTCCAAGTGCCTGGAAATGCTGTCAGGCCTGCGGAACAGGTCGGTCGGTCGGATCGCCTCGTGCGCTTCTTGGGCGTTCTTGGCGGCGCTTTTGTACATGCGCGGGGCGGACGGCAGGTACTTGTCGCCATAGTTGGAGCCGATCAGCGACCGCGTCTGCTGCGTCGCCTCCTGGCCCAGCTGCACGCCGTCGGTTCGCATATAGGTAATCAAACCAACGGTTTCGCCGCCGATATCAATACCTTCATAGAGCTGCTGCGCGGTGCGCATCGTCTTGGTGGCGGAGAAGCCGAGCTTGCGCGACGCCTCCATCTGCAGGGTCGAGGTGATGAAGGGCGGGGCCGGGTTGCGGCGCACCTGCTTGCGCTCGACCGAGCCGACCGCGAAGGTCGAGGCTTCGATTCGGGCCACGGCGGCCTTGGCCGCGGCTTCGTTGGGGAGGGCGAACTTGCCCAGCGTCTTGCCGTCCACCGCATGCAGGCGGGCCGGGAAGGTCTGGCCGCCTGTCGTGGCCATCAGGGCGGCGATCGTCCAGTATTCCTCGGGCTTGAAGGCCTGGATCTCGTCTTCGCGGTCGCAGATGAGGCGCAGCGCCACCGACTGGACGCGGCCGGCCGAGCGGGAGCCCGGCAGCTTGCGCCACAGCACCGGCGACAGGGTGAAGCCGACCAGATAGTCCAGCGCCCGGCGGGCGAGATAGGCCTCCACCAGCTCGCGGTTGATCTCGCGCGGATGGCTGAAGGCTTCCTGGATCGCGTTCTTGGTGATTTCGTTGAAGGTGACGCGGCTGACGTCGCGGTCACCGATCAGCTTGCGGTCGCGCAGCAGCTCAAGCACATGCCACGAAATGGCCTCTCCCTCGCGGTCCGGGTCGGTGGCGAGGATGACATGGTCGGCGCTCTTCACCGCCTTGGCGATGGCGTCCAGCGGCTTGGCCGACCGGTCGCCGATTTCCCACTCCATCGCGAAGTCCTGGTCGGGCTTTACCGACCCGTCCTTGGACGGCAGATCGCGGACGTGGCCGTACGAGGCCACGACGGTGTAGTCCTCTCCGAGATATTTGTTGATCGTCTTGGCCTTGGCCGGCGATTCGACGATGACGAGGTTGTGGGAAATGACCGGGTCCTATCTGGGTGCGTGCGCTGACAGATTCTTGCTTTAGGGAACGAGGCTTACGCGTTGTCCCGCCTGCCGTTCTAACCGTCCAGCCAGTTCCAGTTCCAGCAGAATTGTCAGCACGACCGGCAACGACACTTGGCAGTCCCGCACCAATTCGTCAACCGCAACAGGTACGGGACTGAGCGCTTCGAGGATCACCTTGCGCGCATCTTCGAGCTCCGGCTCGCCGGCAGGTTCGGGCAAGGGCAGCGCTTCCTGGGCCGCCGCACGGCGGGATATGGGACGGCTCGTCAGCACCCGCGACACATCGTCGGCGGTCTCGGTCAGAGTCGCCCCGTCGCGGATCAGCCCGTTCGTGCCCTGGGCGCGCGGGTCCAGCGGGGAGCCGGGAACCGCGAAAACCTCCCGGCCCTGTTCAAGCGCCATGCGGGCGGTGATGAGCGAGCCGGAGTTCTTCGCAGCCTCGACCACCACAACGCCGGGCGTCAGGCCTGAGATGATCCGGTTGCGGCGCGGGAAATGCCGCGCCATCGGCTCGGTGCCCAGCGGCGCCTCGGCAACGATGCAGTGTTCGTCGAAGATCCGGGCCTGGAGATCGCGGTTCTCCGGCGGATAGACGATATCGATGCCGCCGGCGACCACAGCGACTGTCCCATGCGCCAGCGCGGCCTTGTGCGCCTTTCCAGCACATTGGGATCCTAAGCTTAGAATTCCACGTGGACAAGTTGTCGCG
>JADMIO011507020.1_pt1 | contig 67301 bp, 43 predicted proteins | sample 8958161 | NCBI WGS metagenome assembly JADMIO01 (sample SAMN16585339, study PRJNA669376) | soil metagenome | isolation source: Crop rotation soil | place: USA: Cullars Rotation, Alabama | collected 2011 | reverse complement strand
CGCGACAACTTGTCCACGTGGAATTCTAAGCTTAGGATCCCAATGTGCTGGAAAGGAACCGGGCAAACAGTGTTTCGGAGAATGCATGCTCTCGCCCGCGCGCTGCTGCTCATAAAACGCAATAAACAAGTTCACACGCATGTCTTGCCGGGTGTACGTGCGGACAAGATAACTTGTCGGCTTAAGCGCATGGAGCGTATGCTCGTCGAACGGGGGATCATCGATCCCTGTGAATCCCGCGATGTTCCTACTGATGGAACTCAGCGGGCTCGCAAGATTCTCGGATTTCCGATCCGCTGTCACCATCGTGACCGCCAGTGTTGCAGAAAGCAACAGCAGCACGCCCCCTAACTGCCACGACCATACGGATTGCGTCACGCTGCCCGCCTCTCCCACCGGGTGACACGAAAAACCGCCTTACCTACCAGCCACAGAACTCCGAAACCGACTACAAATACCAGCCAACCCGAGAGCATGTGGTAAAAACCCAATGCAAATTCCATCCGATAATCCGCGAGGACCGCCGTGCCCGCTACCCGCACCACGTTGACGGCTATCGCAAGCGGCACCGAAAGCACGAATAGCAATACGCGGCCGGCAATGCTCGCATCCTCCAAGAATCCGAGTAATAACGACGCGACCACAAGGGCGGAAAGCGAATTCAACCCGCTGCACGCTTCCGCTACGCCCAACGAGGTGCCCGCCAGATGAATGATATTACCGTCGCGGTATATCGATACGCCCAGCGACTGGGCCAGATTGGTTGCCACCGCGGACGCAAAAAGCTGCAGGGGCGCCGCCATCGCGTTGTAAACGATGCTAGGAAGCGGAACCATGGTCCCCAACAAAACGAGTGGGAATAACAATTGCCGGAATCGCGCGCCACCACAGAACGTCCACGCCAGCCCCGCCAGCAGGAGGACAAACGAAACCCGCGCCAGGTAGAATTCGGCCGAAACCTTCCCCGCGATGAAGACAAGGCAAGCCAAACCCGTCAGGATCAGTCCTCGACGGTCGCCTTCAGCCGGTTGAGCAAGAATGTTCTTGCGCCGCAACCACATGATATAGAAGGCAATGATCGGCACCAGCATTCCGTACGACGATGCGTCCACGGTCCACCATTCCTGTGCCAGGTCGGCCATCACCGGAGCCCAAAGAATGATCACCAAGGCACCGACAGCGGCCACCTGAATCCAAAAGCTAGAATTACGGCGCAATTCGGAACCGGAGCCTTTTACCTGAGCGGAAACAGCAGGAGCCATCCGGGCGAATCGCTGTGCACGTGCATAGCCAGGACCAACAAACCTGAACCGGAAACACACGAACGGATACCCTGCGAACGCGGCGACAAACTTTCGTATATTGTGCAAAGAAATGTTCCGCGCCGTTATCCTAGCGCGACGATCATTACGATCCGGGCTTGGCCGGGAAATTGCCTATTGCGTGTGGCGAACATGACGAAACTCTTCGGCTGCGTATTGGGTCTATACCTGACCACTTCCAGCTGCCTGATCGGCCAGTCGTTGCTGGACGAAGTCAACTTCAGAACCGGAACTGTCGCCGGTATTCATCTCAACGGCTTAACGGTTTTTTCAGGCTACAACTCTTCGGTCTATCCGGGCCTTTCGTCGTCAGGGTCTGTCCAATCCTTATCGGGAACGCAATCCCTTGGGTCGGATATCAATTATGGGGCGCGTCTTTCGTTAGGCTGGCAGTATCACCGCCCGCGCACGGATTTTTCGATGCTGTACTCCGGCAGCTATGGCGGATTCGTTAGGAATACTGGACTCGGTGGCCTCAGCCAGAGCCTAACGCTTCACTTGGGGAGACAGTTTACTTCGAAGTGGTTGTTGAATCTCTCTGGGTCGGCACAAGATAGCACTCAGGTCGAGTACCTCAACCAGCCCTCTTCCCTGAGCGTTGTTTCGCAACTGCCGCTCACCTTCGATGACTTGGCGGCGAGTTTCTCGATCTCCCACTTTACGAATACTCAGACCGCGACCGCGCTTTTCAGTTCGCCTCAATTCGAATCGCCCGCCCGAAACTTACTTGTCGGCACGCGACTCGTTACTTATTCCGGGCAAATCGGCCTGACCTACGCCCACTCATCTAGATTGAGCTTTCAGTTCACTGGTTTCACGGCCGCCGGCCAGTTTCGGACGGACTCTTCTATGTCTCCCGCGCAATTCGGCCCTCTGGCCAGAAGCATGGGCATCAATGCGGGTGTTGGCATGTCGTATTCGCTTTCACCACGAACAACATTCAGCCTGAATGCCGGCGAAACCTACATCCAGAACCGCTATGAAGCCGGCTACGTCAGTAGTGCCACCGCAACTCTCGGAAGAAAGATGGGGCAGCACTGGTTTTTGAGCGGCTTCGCCGGCGCGACTTTTAGCCAAATGGCCAGACAGGTCTATACTCCCGCGCCCAGCAAGCAGTGGACAGGAGGAGGATCACTGGGTTACCAGGGCCTCCAACATACTCTCATTGCTTCGTACAACCGTACAGCCGCCGATGCGTACGGCTTCTCCACCGGCAAGAACAGTACTGCGAGTGGAAGCTGGGTATGGCGCCGGCCGGCCAGCCGGTGGAGCGTTTTTGCTAACGCCGGGGAACAGCAGATCAATGGCAATGGGTACGCCGATCTGCAAGGGTGGACTGTATCCGGCGGGGTTTCGAATCGCTTGACCCCCCAGACGGTGTTCACCACGGAATACAGCTACTCCAATGATTCAGGGGTCCTGGAGGGCAAGTTCCAGGATCTTACGATCCATATGATTCGACTATCCCTGAGTTGGTCACCGGCTCCAGTCTATCGCTAGTCCAACCTCAACGTATGATTCGGATCTTTAATCAGTACGTCTCCGCCAAGAGCCTTTTGCTTATGGCCATCGAGGGCCTCCTGATCGTGGCCTCCTTCGTTTTGGCCGTCAAACTGCGCTTCTGGAACGATCCGGCGGAAGTTTCGATGTATATGACATTTCCCGACTTTGGCGGCCAGATCGCCATCGTCGTCTCGGTGTGCCTGGCCTGTTTTTATTGCAACGATCTGTACGATCTCACCAGCGGCTATAGCTCCGTGGAGCGCGTCCTCCGCGTCGAGCAATCACTCGGAGCGGCAAGCCTGCTGTTGGGCCTCGTGTACTTTCTTTTTCCTCAGCTTCTATTGAGCCGCGGTGTTTTCCTAATCGCTATGGTGCTCGCCACGGCATTCATTCTCGGGGGAAGAAAAGCGCTTGATCATGCCTGGCAGTTAGCCAATTCTACACAGCGGCTGGTCGTGCTCGGCACTGGACAACGGGCCGTGGATCTGGCCCGGGAAATCAGCCGCCGCAACGACCTCGGCATCCAACTCGAGGGTTTTGTCTCCCCCACAGGTTCCGAAATCGATGGTGAAACGCTTTTCGGCTTCCCCATCCTAGGTCCTGTGTCCGCAATGGAAACGATAGTAAAGGAGCGGAGAGTTTCGAGAATCGTCGTCGCGTTGGAGGACCGCCGCGGTGCTTTGCCCACCCGGCAACTGGTCACGCTTCGCGTGCAAGGACTGCGTGTAGACGATGCGGCGACCGCTCTTTCCGCCTTGACCGGTCGAATCGCACTCCGGACCGTCAATCCGAGCTGGTTTCTGTTTAACGAAGGCTTTCACCGTTCCAAATGGAATGATTTCCTCAAGCGATCTCTGGATTTGGCTGCCGGAGTCGTCGGCCTCATCGTGTCGCTACCCGTAATGATCCTGGTCGCCATCATTGTCCGGACTGACTCCAGGGGTCCCATCATCTATCGCCAGATTCGCGTCGGCAGGATGGGCAAGAACTTCGAAGTCCTGAAGTTCCGGTCCATGAGGATCGACGCCGAGCAGGGAACCGGAGCAAAATGGGCCACGGAAAACGACCCTCGTGCTACGCGAGTCGGTCGATTCCTGCGTAAGTACCGGTTCGATGAGTTGCCGCAGTTTATCAACGTGATTCGCGGCGAAATGAGCTTCGTCGGTCCGCGCCCCGAGCGCCCTTGCTTCGTCGACGAGCTGGCCGAGAAGATACCCTACTACGCCGAGAGACACTCCGTCCGGCCCGGGCTCACTGGTTGGGCCCAAGTCCAATACCCTTACGGTTCCAGCATTGAAGACGCCTTTAACAAACTCGAATACGACCTGTTCTATCTAAAGAACATGTCCTTGATGTTCGACCTGGCGATTATTGTTCAGACCATCCGGATCGTGGTCGGCGGCCGGGGAGCAAGATGATGCGATTGGTTGGTCCTTTTCAAATGCAAGCAGCGAAAGTTGCGCATTCCGGTAGCCATCCGTGGCCGGTGAGCACTCGCGGAAAGGTAGAACTACACATGAGAACACAACTTTCATTCCGGGGAACATGGGCTGCCATCCTGTTAAGTGCGACACTCGCATTACTTGGCTGTGCACGCAGCCCCGAAGCGAGGAGCGCGCGATTTCTTGACGCGGGAAAGAAACTGCTGGAGAAGAAAGATCCTGCCCGCGCTGTGCTCCAATTTCGTAACGCTGCGAGCCTCACGCCGAATAACGCCGAAGTATATTACCAGCTTGGCATCGCTTATTTAGCCGAACAGGACGCACACAACGGTATCGCTAACCTGGCGCGCGCGGTGCAACTGAACCCCAAGCACGCCGCCGCGCAGCTTCGCCTTTCACAGTTGATGATCTTTGCGGACGATCACGATATGCTCGATGACGCGCGCCAGCGGCTGCAGGGGCTCGTCGATGAGAGTTTTGGTGGCGCCAATGCTCTCCGCTCTCTTGGGCTGGTGGAACTGAAACTGGGCGATTCGCAGAGCGGCCTTCGTCACCTGCAAGATGCCGTAACCGCCGCTCCGGCTGAAATCTTGGCTGCGGCTACCTTAGCCGAAGTAAAACTGGAGAGGCAGGATGTCAAAGGAGCAGAGGAAGTATTGCAAAAATCCGCTGCCATCATGCCGAAGTCGCCCGATCCACTGATCATTCTCGCCCGCGTCTACCTGATTGAAAGGAAGTTTACCGAGGGCGAACAGGCGCTTCAGCGGGCCTTGGCGTTGAAGCCTGACTACCCGCCGGCTTTGGCTAACCTGGCCATCCTCGAGAACACCATGGGCCGAAAGGCTGAGGCGGCGCAGCATTTTAAGCGTCTCTCCAATCTGGCGGACGATACCTATAATCGCCTCTACGCAACCTTCTTGTATCAGGAAGGTAAGCGCCCGGAAGCCATTCAGGAATTGGAGCGGCTGGTCCGCCAATTCAAAGACGATCGGCAGGCACGCTCGGCTCTGGTCGCGGCGTATGCCGTTTCCGGGCGTACCGGAGATGCTTTCCGTGTTCTCGATGAGACCCTGAAGAAGAACCACAACGATCTCGATGCGTTACTGCAACGAGGCGAGCTTTATCTGAAGGCCGCGCGTTACACCGACGCCGAAATGGACCTGAACCGTGTTCTCAACCTGAAGCCCGATTCCGCGGATGCCCACTATGCCTTGGCACGCCTCCACGAGGCTCGCGGAGCCGGGGAACTCCAGCGGAAAGAGCTGATCGAGAGTCTGACTCTCAATCCCCTTGCTTTACAGGTCAGGCTGGACTTGGTCAGGGCTCTGATTCGCGACCAGGGTGCGCAGGCCGCAATCGATGTTCTCGACCACACGCCGCAGGCACAGAAAAGCAGCTTGGCATATATCGAGGCTCGCAACTGGGCTCTGATCCGCTCCGGCAACGCCGCGGAGTTACGGCGCGGACTGGACAGCGGGTTGGCAGTCTCTAGGACACCGGTGCTTCTCGTCCAGGACGCTTTTCTGAAACTCTCGGCTAAGGATTACAACGCCGCTAGGCAATCTGCCGGGGAGGCTTTCGAAAAGGATCCCAACGAAGTCCGGGCTCTGCGCATCATCGCACAGACCTACATGGATCAGAAACAGATGCCCGAGGGCATTCAGAAAATCCGCGACTACGTAGCCAAAGCTCCCAACTCGGCGGAAGCCCAGATTTATCTCGGACGGCTGTTCGCCGTGGCCGGCAAACTCGATGAAGCGCGACAGGCCTTTACCGCGGCCAAAGCCGCCGACCCCACTTCGGTCGCGGCAAATCTCGCTCTGGCACAACTGGACGTCAAGAGCGGACGCTCCGACCTGGCCCGAAAGCAGGCTTCCGACGTCTTAACCGCCCATCCCGACGACACCTCTGCGCGCTTATTCCTCGCGCAAATGGACATTATCGATCGGCGCTTTCAGCCTGCCGCTGATACATATCTCGCCATAATCCGCAACGATCCATCCAACGTCATCGTTCTGAACAACCTCGCCTACTCCCTGGCCGAAACCGGTCGGCACGATGAAGCTCTGAAGTATGGCCAACGCGCCAAGGAAATTGCGCCCGAGCGCGGAGACGTTGACGATACGCTCGGCTGGGTGATGTACCAGAAAGGCGTTTACAATTCAGCCGTGCAGTACCTGAAAATGGCCGTGTCCCGGGACAATACCGCTCTCAACAACTACCACCTTGCCATGGCCTATTGGAAATCCGGCAATCAGAAGCTGGGCAGGGAAACCCTCAAAGTCGCTCTATCCAAAGATCCGACCCTCCCCGAAGCAAATGCCGCTCGACAACTCCTCAACGATGGTCAGGTCCAGTAGCGGCCGCACGTCCTATCCTCCTATCGGAGCGGCCGCACCCGGCCGCTCCGATGCCGTCCTTCCCCTTCCTTCTCCTCCTCGTTCTCTCACGAAATTAGCCCAAACGTTAGCGTTCCGTCCCCAATCCTCGCCTTAACTCCCATGTGTCCACGTGGCCACCAAGAGAAATATATGCTTTGTTTTGTTTATCTTGTGGTGATCGTGGCCTTCGGCACGTGGATTGCATCACACCGTCCGAACCCAGACAGGCGTGGGTTCGAAATCAGTAGAGAAATGGAAAAGAGGAGGATTAGTACATGGGAATGAGAGGAGTTCTGGCAACGTTGTCCATGGCTGTGCTCGTAAGCACGGCTTCAGCGGCGCCAGCGATTATTGACTTTTCAACGGGGAGCGCAACGAGCACTGGTACGCTTTCCTACGCGGGTGGTGCCGCCCCGTTAGTCGGGACAGCCATCGGAATCGGTTTGGTCAGGGGAGACAACACTCCGTCGAACGCAGGTGTTACCGATACGGTTTCGGCGTTTCTCAACTTCAACAGCGGTAATTTCATAAGCTACGACGCTGGATCAGATACGTATAAATTTGCCGGCGGTGGGTCGATCACGATTACTGGCACAGCACCAGGGTGTACCACGGTCGGCGGATGCGGCGGGAACACGCCTGATGCTGTCGCTGGACCCACCCTGCTGACCGGAACTGTCGTGAGCGCCACCTATCAGGACAGTGGCGTGGACCTGAACATTGATCTCGGTTCGGATACGAAGGATCTTTTGTTGACGAATTTCTTCGGCTTCAAGCCGGATGTATCATTCAAGTTCAGTGGTACGGTCCATGCTTCGCTCGTTTCCGGCGGCGGCGGTGGTGCGTTTTTGGCCGGTACAACAAACAGTACAGACATTAGGAACACAGCGGTTCCCGAACCAATTTCAATCCTGCTTCTCGGAACGGTTATGTTTGTCGTTACGCGCTCCCTGCGCAATCGATTAGCAGCGGTCTGAGCCTGAACAGCCCGAACTTCTTTCGAGAATAACGGAGTTGGCGTAACCCGCCAACTCCGTTTCTTTTTGCCATTAGCGTGTCTTACAGGGTTTCCCTCATTTCAGCTTGAATTCCAAAAACTTCAACTCAATAAGTCCTTGGTGGGCCAGCAAACCGTTCGTTTTCTTAAACCTCTTGGTATAAGTGTTTTGGAATACAACCTGCTGCATGTGCAGTCACCGGTTCACCCAACAGAGGATTTGACCACTTCGTGGTACAAGCCGTCTCACAGAGGAGAGTTATGAAGTCATTGTTCCTGCTGCTCGCGATTCTTACGCTCGCCGTTTCCGCCCAAGCCCAATTGGTCATCGGCTTTCACACTGCCAGCACCACCGCCGCGTCTGGCGGGACCGTCACGTACGACGGTCTAGGCGGGCCGCTCATCGGTGTAAACCTGCCACTGGAATTGATGACTGCGGTGAACACCCCTGTCAATGCTGGCAACTATCACATTTCGAATGGCTTCCTCAGTTTCACCACAGGCAACTTCCAGTCCTTTGATCCGAACACTGGGACTTACTTCTTCAGTGCAGGCGGATCTTTAACTCTCATCGGTGGTTCCACTGATGCGTCACTACCAGATGGTAGCGTGCTGGAAAGTGGGATTAATGTCAGCGCTCAGTATAAATCGACGGGGGAACTGACCGTCGTCGTAGGCACTGACACCAAGAATCCTACATTGCTCTCGTACTTCAATATTCCGACGAATACGCCCTTTAAGTTCTTTGCCACGGCCTTCACAGCGCTATCCGCAGGATCGTACGGCGGAGATGGCTTCAGCGCCGAGGGAACGTTTAGCACTGATATCGATAATAAGCTCGTTCCGATGACCCTCACCTGCCCCAGCAGCACGGGCACGGTCGGACAACCCTACTCGTCCGCCCTGGTTGCTAGTGGCGGCATGACGCCGTACACGTTTTCTATCACCGTCGGGCAATTGCCTGGCGGCCTCACTCTGAATCCCGACGGCACCATCACTGGCACACCGAACATTGCGAACACATTCAACTTTACGGCTCAAGTTACGGATGCTGTGTCGAACAAAGCTGTCGGCGACACCGCTAACAAGAATTGCACTATCGTCATTGCCCCGCCGAACATGGCCAGCCTGGGAGATTTCGTCTGGGAAGACAGCAACGGAAACGGTCTGCAGGACTCCGGCGAACCCGGCATTCCTAACGTCACCGTCACCCTCTATAAATGCGACAATACGATGGTCGGCAGCACCTCGACCGATGCGAACGGGCTCTATCACTTCACCAACCTGATTCCGGCCTGCTACTACGTCAAATTCACTCCGCCCGCCGGTTATGTCTTCACCAAGAACGACGTCGGCGTGAACGACGCCATCGACAGCGATGCCAATCAGTCAACCGGACAGACGGGCCAATACAACTTGTCTCCGGGCGAAAACAACACCACCGTGGACGCTGGCCTCTATCGTCCCGCCGCGATCGGCGACTTTGTTTGGAACGATCTGAACGCCAACGGCCAGCAGGACTCCGGAGAGCCCGGAATCCCCAACGTATTGGTCACCCTTTATAAGTGCGACAACAGCTCGGTCGGGACCACAAATACTGACAGCAATGGCCTCTATCACTTCACCAATCTTGTTCCCGGCTGTTATTACGTGAAGTTCTCTCCGCCCGCCGGCTATGTGTTCACCACACCGGATACCGGCAGCGACGCCAGCGATAGCGATGCCAACACGACCACTGGCCAGACGACAAGCAATTACACCCTCGCATCCGGTCAAACCGACAACACCGTGGATGCCGGTCTGTACCAACCGGCAGCGATCGGCGATTTTGTGTGGAACGATCTCAACGCCAACGGTCAGCAGGACTCCGGCGAGCCCGGTATTCCCGGCGTGACCGTCCAGTTGTTCAAGTGCGACGATACGCCCGCCGGCACGACCACCACCAACGGCTCGGGTCTCTACCAGTTCACCAATCTCGTTCCTGGTTGCTACTACGTCAAGTTTACGGCTCCCGCCGGCTATTTCCTCGCGACGTCCAACACCGGTAACGATGCCAGCGACAGCGATGCAGACTCTACCGGCAAAACAGGAACCTATACCCTTATTTCCGGGCAGACCGACAACACCGTAGACGCCGGCCTGTATCAACTCGCCGCTATCGGCGATTTCGTGTGGAACGACCTCAATGGCAACGGTCAGCAGGATTCCGGGGAGCCGGGCATTCCCGGGGTAACCGTCAAGTTGTACAAATGCGACAACACTCTCGCCGGCACCACTACCACCGATGGCTCAGGCCTCTACCATTTCACTGGCCTGGTACCCGGCTGCTACTACGTGAAATTCACCGCGCCGGCCGGCTACTCGTTCACCATACCGAATACCGGCAACGACAGTAGTGACAGCGACGCCGATTCCACCGGAAAGACCGGCATCTACAATCTCACCTCCGGTCAGACCGACAACACAGTTGATGCCGGTCTGTACCAGCCGGCCACCATCGGCGATTTCGTGTGGAACGATCTCAATACGAACGGGCAGCAGGATGCCGGCGAGCCTGGAATTCCCGGCGTGACCGTGCAGTTATACACTTGCACCACCGATACTCTCGCTGGTACCACAACGACCAATGCTTCAGGCCTTTATCAGTTCGCCAACCTGGCGCCCGGCTGCTACTACGTAAAGTTCATCGCTCCTGCCGGCTATTTCTTCACCATGCCGAATAGCGGCAACGATGCAAGCGACAGCGATGCCGACGCCACGGGCAAGACCGGTACCTACACACTTACGTCGGGTCAGACCGACAATACCGTGGATGCTGGTCTGTTTGTACCGGCTCAGCTCAAAGTAGTAAAGACGCCGGACAACGGAACCTTCACGATCGGTAGTCAGGTGAGCTTCACAATCGTGGTGAGCAACCCGGCAGTGGCGGGCAGCGCCTCTGCGACCAACGTGCAGTTGACCGACTCGCTGCCGACCAACGGCGGCCTTACCTGGACCACAGCGACCACTAGCCAGGGAGCCTGCTCGGTGACCAACAACGTGCTTAGCTGCTCGCTGGGCACGATCGCACCTCAGGGCTCGGTAACGGTCACAGTTTCGTCCCCGACCACCACCCCGAATGCGGCCTGTCAATCGCAGCCGAATCCGTACGCAAATGCGACCGCGGACGGCGGATTGACGGCGACCGACAGCGGTTCGCTGACCTGTACTCCTCCTGCGGCCCAGTTGAAGGTAGTGAAGACGCCGGACAACGGAACCTTCACCATGGGTAGTCAGGTGAGCTTCACAATCGTGGTGAGCAACCCGGCAGTGGCGGGCAGCGCCTCTGCGACCAACGTGCAGTTGACCGACTCGCTGCCGACCAACGGCGGCCTTACCTGGACCACAGCGACCACTAGCCAGGGAGCCTGCTCGGTGACCAACAACGTGCTTAGCTGCTCGCTGGGCACGATCGCACCTCAGGGCTCGGTAACGGTCACAGTTTCGTCCCCGACCACCACCCCGAATGCGGCCTGTCAATCGCAGCCGAATCCGTACGCAAATGCGACCGCGGACGGCGGATTGACGGCGACCGACAGCGGCTCGCTGACTTGTACTCCGCCTCCCGCGCAGTTGAAGGTAGTGAAAACGCCGGACAACGGCACCTTCACGACCGGCAGCCAGGTGACCTACACGATCGTGGTCAGCAATCCGGCCCCGGCGGGCAGCGCCAGCGCGACAAGCGTCTCGTTGAGCGACCAACTGCCGACCAACGGCGGCATGACATGGACCGGCTATACGGCCTCGCAGGGCTCGTGCACGATCAGTGCGACCTACCTGTTGAACTGCTCGCTCGGCACGATCGCACCGGGAGCTTCGGTGACGGTGACCGTTTCATCGCCGGCCACCACGCCCGCCGCTGCCTGCCAGTCGCAGCCGAACCCGGCAGCTAACGCTACGGCAACGGGCGGACTCACCGCTACCGACAGCGGATCCATGAGTTGCTCGGCTCCCACCGGCCAGATCGGCGACTTCGTCTGGATCGACTCCAATGCCAACGGCATCCAGGACTCCGGTGAACCGGGCGTCCCGGGTGTGACGTTGACCTTGAAGAACTCCGGTGGCACCGTGATTGGCACAACCACCACCGACGCAAACGGTAAGTACCTCTTCACAGGTCTTACCGCCGGAACCTACTCCGTGACGATGACGATGCCCTTCGGGTACGTCGCAACCGTCACCGGTAAGGGCACCACGGCAACGGACAGCAACGTGAACCCGTCGACCAACATCGTGCTCGCGACCAACAGCGCCTCCGATCTCACGATCGACTTCGGTCTCGTGGTTCCTGCCACGAACATCTGCGGTCTGACTTGGGGCTACTGGAAGAACCACGTGAGCCTCTGGCCGATGACATCGATGATGCTCGGCAACCAGACCTACTCGCAGACCGAACTACAAACGATTTTGGGCACGGCTGTTAAGGGCGACGTCAGCATCGAGTTGGCGCACCAGTTGATCGCCGCCAAGTTCAACGTCGCCAACGGCACCCAGATTTCGACGGCGAACGGAGCCATCGCGGCGGCCGACGCGCTGCTGGCACAGTTTACCGGCAAGCTGGGGTACAACGTAGCGGCGTCCAGCACGGTGGGTGCTCAAATCGTCAGCGTGGCGGCTCAGCTCGACAACTTCAACCAAGATGGTAAAGCCCAGCCGGGCTGCTCCACCACTGGGGGAACAGGGCCGAACGCTTCCATCGGCAACTTCGTCTGGTATGACGCCAACAATAACGGCATCCAGGACCTGGGCGAAACCGGAATCTCCGGCGTGACCGTCCGCCTTCGTGACAGCAACAACGTTCTGCTCAAAACGACAACCACCAACGCCAATGGCCAATACGACTTCACTGGTCTGAACGCTGGTGCCTATATCGTCGAGCTCGATACTCCGTCGGGTTACTCGCCGACCACAGCCAACGCACCTGGTAGCACCAACGGGAACGACAGCAATCCCAGCCCGACCATCGTGGTTCTGCCAACGAACAACAGCTCGGATCAGACGATCGATTTCGGATTCAAGAAGACGTCGTGCTCCGGCAGTATCGGTGATTTGGTTTGGAAGGATATCGACGGTGATGGCATCCAGGATTCCGGCGAACCCGGCATCGCTGGAGTGCTCGTTACGCTGAAGAATTCCAGCGGCACGGTGCTCCAGACCGACATCACCAGCCTGACAGGCAACTACAGTTTCGGTGGGCTTTGCGCAGCCACCTATACTGTGGAAGTCACTACACCGGGCGGCTACACGCCTACCACTAAGACGGCCGGCACCGATCGCACCAAGGACAGCAACGGCAGCCCGGCAACAGTTACGCTCGCTACCAGCACCACCGTCGATACGAGCGTCGACTTCGGCTTCAAGGTGGTGACCAGCACCGCCACTGGTTTCACGACGTACACGCAGGGTGGATGGGGAGCGAAGCCGGCGGGCAACAATCCGGGTACGCTGCTCCAGGCCAACTTCCCGAACGTCTATCCCAGCGGCGTCAGCATCGGTTCCACGCTGAAACTGACCTTCACGAGCAGCATCGGCGTCGAAGGTTTCCTGCCGCAGGGTGGAACGGCCGGCCTCCTGACGATGAGCGCCAGCAACCCGACGACATCCGCGGCTGGCGTCCTGGCGGGTCAGGTTCTCGCCTTGCAACTCTCGGTGGACTTCTCCAACAAGGGGATCACGAAGACTGGTCTCGCAAACCTGAAGATCGTTTCGGGAATCGCAGCCGGTCAGACGGTCTCGCAGATCCTGTCCATGGCGAACTCCATACTCGGCGGCTCGATGGCGGTGCCCAGCGGCTACACGCTATCGGATCTGGTCAACGTGCTCGATGCCATCAACAATAACTTCGATGGCGGCACCGTAAACAAGGGCTACCTGCAGTAAAGGTAGTCGAATCCCGCAAGACAGACGCCCCGGCCGGGTAGCGATACCCGGCCGGGGATTGCTGTTTCTGACGGCTCAACCAGCCTTTGCGGAGTTGGCCAATAACCTAAGGTATGGGATTTTGTTAGTGTTTTCGGGAACGACCATATTCCGCCATGTCGATGAATTTAAATGATTTAATGTTAGGAACGCGAGGTGCAATAAGTCTCGCGAACTTCCTGACATGCAACGAATTGCCGATTATCTCGTCCTTGGAACCGTGTCGCTCCTCTATTCTGTCGCAATTACGTGCCTCAAGTGGCGGCACAACTAGCGACTTGGTTGCGGCACCCTCCTTGTCTGCGCATCGTCCCAGCGCATTCGATTTCCTCGATTCATGCCTCGGTGTGAAAGTCTAAATCTACGGTCTTTATGCTGCTCCGATATTCCCGATTTCACTGTACTTGAAGACGGCCCTTCAACTGCTCAACTGTTCCTTCGAAGACATCATTGCGAAACCGAAGCGCTCGCCCTGCTTCCCTGGGCGCGCATCCGCATGGTGATCCGACCCTCGAATCCATGTTGAACGCACTGACAGTCGATGTGGAAGAATACTTCCACGCCACCGAAGTTCAGAATGCTACTGACGGACGGAGTTGGGATACCTTTCCCTCGCGAGTCGAATTGCAGATTGAGCGGACTCTGGATCTGCTCGAGCGTAAACATGTCAGCGCAACCTTCCTGATCCTCGGCTGGGTGGCGGAACGCTGTCCGCAGCTCGTCCGGCGGATCGCCGAGTCGGGCCACGAAATCGGCTGCCATAGCCATCTGCATCGCTTGGTCTACGAATTGACCCCGGCCCAATTCCGTGAAGATACCTTGCGGGCAGTCCGCGCTATCGAGGATGCGTGCGGCATTACGCCGCGCGTTTATCGGGCGCCCAGCTACTCCATCACCCGGCGATCGATGTGGGCGTTGGAGATCTTGCTGGAATGCGGGTTTTCCCAGGATTCCAGTATTTATCCGATTGCGCATGATCGATATGGCATCCCGGGATCGCAGCGCCAGCCGTATTGGCTCAGCACGCCGTCCGGATCCATTTTCGAGATTCCGCCGGCGACCGTCGCTCTGGGAAACGGGCATGTCTTGCCCGTGGGCGGGGGCGGCTACCTCAGGCTGTTGCCGTACCGGTATTGCGCAGCAGGAATCCGCCGCATGAATGAATCGGACGGATCGCCGGCCTGTATCTACTTTCATCCGTGGGAGATCGATCCGGAGCAGCCCCAGCTTTCCCTTGGCCTGATCGCACGCATTCGAACATACTCCGGGCTCGCCTCCATGGAGCGGAAACTCGCGCGCCTGCTCGATGAGTTCCGATTCGCAAAGATGAGCGATATCTACTCCCAGCACCAGGAAATTCCTAGTGGTCCCGTGGCTGAGAATCGCAAGCAAGTTCAAGCCGCCAGGGGCGATTGACTACGGATTTCCTCCTTTTTCCGGCGCAATTTGCACAGGTAAACACCCTAATTTCACATAACTACTAGAACTAAAGAAGTCAATCCTCAGTACCCTATCCGATCGACTTAAGTGCCGGAACAGAGGATTATAGATGGGGGATTGGTCTGTCTGGAGACTTTATGCGACCCCGTTCTCTCACCGCACAAAGCTTTCGAACCGGAGCGGACACATGCCTTTGAACCGGCGCGTGGAACTATCTCGCGTTCACACGGAATTGAACGGCGACGCTTCGGCCGTCCGTGTGGATCGCGAATGGGAGCGTCGCGCACACCGGCGCTACGCGATTGTGAGCAGCCTGAACTATCGCATCGTGCGCCAACACCAGGTCCTGCAGGAGGGTTCCGGTCGCAGTGTCGACATATCCACCTCGGGCATCTCGTTTGAATCGTCTCAAATGCTTCCGCTCGGCAGCAAAGTCGAAGTGACCATTGCGTGGCCTTCCGGTCCGTCGGCCCTGCGCAGACTGGAATTTGTAGCCGAGGGTCGCATTGTTCGCACCCAGCAAACCGTAACCGCAGTCGTATTTAAGCGCTACGCCTTTCGCGAGATCGGGCGCTACTCGGTAATGGGGTAAGCACCCCATCACTTCCGTCCTAGACTCCCCAGGTCTTTCCTCCCTGGTTACACGTCGAAACTGCTCAAAAAACAGGACTAAAGTACTAAAGAAAAACCCGTGAAATGTGATACACTCGGTTTCCGGTAAACCCCTAGGCCATCGTACTCTTCCTCACCCGCTCCCGTTCGTGCACGCGCTGCGTTAGCAACTGTCGTTATGCTCTCGATCGCTACTAACTTGTGGTCTATCAACGAGCTTAACCTTTTAGGGGATTTGCCCTGAAGTCGTACGTTGTTAAAATCACAGCGAACTAGAACCTACAGTACTTTGGTTCAAACGGGAGCCCATGAGAACTTTCATTCGCCGCGCACTCGCCTGTCTTAGCGTCGTTGCCGTCGTCTTCGTTCCTGCCTGTTTTGCGCAGACTGACACCCTGAATCTGAGCTCCGGTGTCGATTCCCTGAGTCTGAGTTCCGGTGTCGCCGCGTCCGATGGTACCGTTTCGCTCAACCTGACCTTGAACTCGCCTGCCGGCAGCGAACCCGCCGCCCTCCAGTGGACCGTGACCTACCCCTCCGCGAACGTCACGGCGATTGCCGCTACGGCCGCTGCCGGAGCCACCTCAGCCAATAAATCACTGAGCTGCAACGGTGGATCGGGTACCCTGACCTGCGTATTGTATGGCATGAATGCCGATCCGATTGCTAACGGTGTCGCCGCAACTCTCAAACTGAACATGGCGGCCGGAGTCAGTTCCACAGCCATCGGCTTGGCAAACGCTATCGGCGCCTCCGCCGCCGGCGATGCGATCTCCGTTACCACTATCGGGGGAACCGTGACTGGCGGTTCCAATCTTACTTCGCCGGCCATCAGCAGGCTTTCGTGTTCTCCCACCTCCCTCGGTCCCTCAGCCCAGTCAACCTGCACTGTCGCCCTCGCGAACGCCGCCCCAACCGGCGGAGCCACCGTCAGCCTGACCAACAGCAACGCCACCCTCACCGCACCATCCTCCGTGCTCGTCCCGGCAACAGCGACAACGGCCACCTTCAACATCACCACCGCCGCCATTCCGAGCGACCAGAGCGCCACTCTGAAGGCCACCTACAATGGCAGTTCCTCCCAAACCGTCGTGACCCTGGTAGCGCCCATCGCGGTGTCGACGCTCGCCTGCAATCCGTCCTCGCTGGGAGCGAACGCGTCTACCACCTGTACGGTGACCTTGACCAAGCCGGCGCCCGCCGGCGGCGCGAGTGTCACGCTCACCAATTCCAACAACACCCTAAGCGTTCCGGGGTCGGTGACCGTCCCGGCTACGGCCACCACAGCCACCTTCAGCGCGACCACAACGTCTATCCCCAGCCCAACCAGTTCCACGGTTACCGCCACCTACAACAGCACTTCGGCGAAGACCACAATCACCTTGGGCGGGTCGATCATTGTCTCCGGACTCTCCTGCGCGCAGACGACCCTGGCGCCTTTATCCTCGGTCATGTGCATCATCCAGCTCAACAAGAACGCACCTTTGGGCGGCGTCAATGTCGCTGTGTCGACGGTCAACAGCATTCTCAACGCGCCACCATTGGTTCTGGTCGGTTGGAATTCCGACGTGGCCACTTTCACGCTGCAGGCAGGTTCCTTCACGTCAAATCAATCCGGGTCCGTCACCGCCACGTATAGCGGCACGTCTCAAACCGTCGCGATTACGTTGACGTTGCCGCCGGTGTCTGTCTCCGCGCTCGCATGTAACCCCAGCAGCCTGGGACCGAACGCTTCCAGTACCTGCACGGTCACTCTTTCGAAGCCTGCGCCGACCGGCGGCGCGTCGGTCACCCTGACCAATACCAACACCGCCCTCACCGCGCCCGCGTCCGTCTCCGTACCAGCCACCGCGACAACCGCCACATTCGCCGTCAGCACCGCGGCGCTTTCCACCGATCAGAAGGCCACTTTGAAGGCTACATACAGCGGCACCTCCGCCCAAGCGACCCTCGACTTGATCGCGCCTGTCGCGGTTTCGTCGCTTTCCTGCAACCCCTCGTCGCTCGGACCGAATGCATCCAGCACCTGTACCGTCACACTCAGCAAAGCCGCTCCCTCCGGCGGTGCGAGCGTGACGATTTCGAATTCGAACGCCAAACTTTCCACGCCGGCTTCGGTCTCCGTCGCCGCAAGTCAGACCACTGCCACTTTCAGTGCAACCACCCTTTCTCTAAGCGCCGATTCTACGGCCAACCTCACGGCCGCATACAACAACAGTTCAGCCTCCGCCACCGTGAATCTGGTTGCTCCACTCGCAATATCGTCACTTGCCTGCACCCCTTCGACTCTGACACCCTCCGCCTCCGCAACGTGTTCCGTCACCCTGAACAAGAACGCACCTGCGGCGGGAACGAGCGTCACCATTAAAGTCGTCAACACGGTACTCAGCGCACCCGCGTCGATCACGATGCAGAACATTGCTCAAACCAATTTCACCCTGAAGGCCGGCAGTTTCACATCGAACCAGACCGGTTCGGTCACTGCGAGCGTCAACGGTTCCTCGCAAACAGCGAATATCAGCCTCTCGACTGCAGCCCCGGCGAATTTGACAGTCAAGTTGCTGAGTTGTAGCCCGAGCGGATTGATGTCGGCCGGCGCCGCCAACTGCACCGTCACCCTTTCACAGGAGGTTACGACGTATACCTGGGTCAATTTGACGTCTTCCTCTCAACTCAGCGTACCGAGCCGCGTTGGGGTCGGAGCCGGGGCGCCGAGTGCAAATTTCACCGCCACTGCCGGCACCATCACCGCAGATGCGACCGGCTCCATTACTGCTACTCTGGGCGCCTCCTCGCTGACCGCCAACATCCCCCTATGGTCCACGCCCACCTTGAATTCACTGGCGTGCACAGGGGGTAGCGTCTCGACAGGGTGGACTGCAAATTGTACAGTCACCATGTCGAAGGCGGCCGGGGACATCGCGATCAACCTTTCGACCACGGCGGGCGCCGTGCCGGCCACCGTAACCGTACCGAAAGGCGCCACCACGGCGACGTTCAAAGTGAACGTCACCGGAACTTTGCCAGCTTCGGTCTCGATCACTGCCAAGTACAACGGGGTGAGCAAGTCTGCAACTTTGAGTGTTGCCACTAGCTCGAACTCGCTCGACACCTCGGCGGTAGTCAAAGCGATCGACTGTTTGCCGAAGGCGCTCACCGCCGGCACACACGCTACCTGTCGCATCGCGATCGATGGGACGCAGGAGCTGCCCGTGTCGGGTTTGCGGATTGCCACTTCGAGCGCTGCGCTACGGGCGCCCGAGCGCGTCGCCCTTCGACGCGGCCAGCGTATCGTCGAGTTTCAGGTCGACGCCGTCGACGCCGACGAGCCGGTTCAAGTATCCGCATCCCTCGGATCGGATGTAGTCACGGATGTGATCTCGGTACGTCGTGACCGTTCCGAACCAATACACGTTCCAGATACACAGTTTGTAAAGTATGGATCGGAGGTCCGGTTCGCCGTGTCCGCAAGCGACCGCACCGCCACACTAACTACCGAAGAGCTTCCCTTGGGCGCGGAGTTCGATTCGCAAACCAACGAATTCCGGTGGAAGCCGGTGAGCACCCAGATCGGTGCGCACCGAATCACATTTGCCGCCATGAACCCGATGGGAGAGAAGGCAACCGCTTCGGTCACCGTTCACGTCGAGAGTGGCAGCCCTGTGGTAACCGGCATTGTCAATGCGGCCACGCGCTCCGCCGAAAATGCGTGCAGTTCCGGCGCGGTGGCATCCATCCAGGGCCGCTGGTTGAACGGCGGAAAGGTGTGGGCCGGCGACATGCAATCTCCTGTATTGCCGGAGTCCGACACTGAACTGAATATTCTGTGCCCCGAACTCGTTGCCGGGACCGAATTCCGCGTTTCCGTGGAGACGGCCGCGGGCATTTCGCCGTCCATTCGAACCATCGCCTCACCCGCAGCGCCCGGCATTTTCACCGTCGACGGATCGGGTGCGGGGCAGGCTCTTGCCATCGTGGAAGGCACGAATCGGGTCGCCATGCGGCCGAACTATCGAACTGCGGCGCAGCCCGCCACAGAAGGCGATCGCGTCGTGATCTACGCCACGGGCATCGATTCGCTCGCCCGCTTGACCGCGCGCATTGCCGGACAGGAACTGACGCCGCTCGCCGTCTTGCCGGCCCCCAATCGGCCCGGTGTATTCCAGGTCATCGTGACTGTGCCGGGTAGCGCCACCCTTCACGGCGAGGTTCCGATCAGCCTGGCCGGCCGTCGTTCTGATGGCGTAGAGGTAACAAGCAACCGGGCGACGATTATGTTGGAATCCGGCAGTTCGCAATAAGAGCTGCCGGGTATTATCCCCAAAAATTAGACTATGGATCCGCTCGATTGCCTGTAACAACATGAATCGATGGCGATAAGCCCTATTGGTCTGCCAGTTGCACGTGCCGGTGAACCAATATGTGTGGAATCGTTGGATATATCGGCCAGCAGTCAGCCACCCCAGTCATTCTGGACGGCCTGAAACGCCTCGAATATAGAGGATATGATTCGGCAGGCATCGCCGTCGGCAATGCGGATCACGAACTCACGGTGCGCCGCGCAAAAGGCAAACTGGTCAACCTCGAAGCCAAGATTGATCTCAGCCCGATGGAGGGTCATTATGGCGTGGGGCATACGCGTTGGGCGACTCACGGCCGTCCCAGCGAGGACAACGCGCATCCGCACCGCGATTGCCGCGGCGATTTCGTCGTAGTGCATAACGGCATCGTGGAAAACTACCTGCCGCTGAAGCATCAGCTTGAATCCGAAGGCCACGTATTTAAAACGGAAACCGACACCGAGGTCGTAGCCCACCTGTTGGAGAAGCACTTCCGTGGAAACCTCGAAGACGCTGTGCGCTGCGCCATCCGCGAGATCTCTGGAGTGTACGCGCTCGCCATCGTCTCCCGTCTGGATCCCGGCAAGATCGTTGCCGCGCGCTCCGGTCCGCCAGTCGTGATCGGCATGGGCGACGGCGAGTTCTTTGTGGCCTCCGATGTCCCGGCAATCCTGAGTCACACGCGGGATATGTTGTTTCTGGCCGATGGCGATGTTGCGGTCCTTTCCTCTCGAGGCGTGGAACTCTCCGACCTGGCTGGTCACGCGGTAAGCCGCGGCATTACGCGGATCGGTTGGGATCCCGTGATGGCGGAGAAGAGCGGCTATAAGCATTTCATGCTCAAGGAAATCCACGAGCAGCCGCGCGCGGTTCGCGATACCACCATCGGACGGCTGGCCGCGGGAACCGGCGCCGTCACTCTGGACCGCATGGAGATTTCGGCCGAAGAGTTCGCCCGCTTCCAGCACGTACGCATCGTGGCCTGTGGCACGAGCTGGCATGCAGGGCTGGCGGGCAAGTTCATGATTGAGAAACTCGCTCGCATTCCGGTGGAAGTCGACTACGGCAGCGAGTTTCGTTATCGCGATCCCCTGATTTCGCCCGACACGCTGACGGTAGTCATTTCGCAATCGGGCGAAACCGCCGACACCCTGGCCGCACAACGCGAAGCGAAGAAAAAGGGATCCAAAACACTCGCCATCTGCAATGTTGTGGGCTCCATGATCACGCGCGAAGCCGCCGGCAGCATCATCACGCACGCCGGACCCGAGATCGGCGTCGCTTCCACCAAGGCATTCACCTCGCAGTTGACCGCTCTTTTCCTCTTGGCAATGAAGCTGGGCCAGGCTAATGGGCGGTTGGATGGCGAGGCCTCGCGCAGATATGCGAGTGAGTTGGTGCACCTTCCGGCCAAACTCGAAACCCTTCTCTCCCGCGAATCGATCTATCACGACCTGAGCCACAGCCTGTATCGCGCGAAGGACTTCCTCTTCCTCGGCCGCGGCATCCATTTCCCCATGGCGTTGGAAGGCGCTCTGAAACTCAAGGAGATTTCCTACATCCATGCTGAGGGCTATCCTGCCGGCGAAATGAAGCATGGACCGAACGCCTTAATCGACGAACAGCTACCGGTGGTCGTATTGGCCACGCACGACGAGACCACCGAAAGCCGCCTGCTCTACGAAAAGACGCTCTCCAATATCCAGGAGGTGAAGGCCCGCGATGGGATCGTCGTGGCGCTGGTCACTGAAGGCGACACGCTGATCCGCAAAGCGGGCGCCGATCACGTCATCGAAATCCCTTCCGCTCCCGATCTGCTGGCCCCGATTCTCGAAATCGTACCGCTGCAATTGCTTGCCTATCACATCGCGGTACGCCTGGGGTGCGATGTGGACCAGCCGCGCAATCTGGCGAAGAGCGTTACCGTCGAATAGCAAAGCACCCAACGACTTTGATTCGGGCGCTAGGACTTCGGCAAGCTGAGCTCGTCCTTCCAGTCTCTCTGCATGCGCTTCCATTCCTTCGATTGATCCGGAGTGAGAATCGCCATGATCCTGGCGTTGTATTTGTCATTGATGGCTTTTAACGAGTCCTTGGCGGTTTTCTTCGAAACATCGCTCTTGTCGCTCGCCTGATACACGTCTTTGACTTGTCCGATATCGATGTATTTCGACTGCAGCAGCGGTTGGATGGCGTTTGCTTGTTCCGCGCTCAAAGTCAACTTTCTTGCGGCCGTATCAAATCGATCCCCCGCCAGCTTCATCATGTCCGCTCTGCTATACTGCGCCCAAACTGCCGGAGCGGCGAACAAAAACATTGCCAACGCAAATCTTCCTCGAATCATGGGTCTCTCCTTCTCAAAAATGCTCGGAACTCCCACACCTGGGAAGATGCACGTCTCGTGAGACCGTTTTAGAACGTCGATCTCTTGCCGGTGAAATCCAGGCTCAGGCCTGATGCGAAGGTGCTGGATTTCGCGTTGCAGTTGCGTGCGGAATGCGGACGCTCTGTAATGCCGTGTACCGCACAACGGGGCCGTTTCGACGAGCCTTCATCGGACCGCATGTTACGATAGTTGCTTGTCAGGTCTCGGGCTCCGTGCAACGCTCCGGCCGCAAACCCCGCCAGGTCCGGAAGGAAGCAACGGTAGTGGTTAGGACGTGTGCCGCGGATCACCCGGGGCCTGGCATAATTATCCGTGCATTTACCCGAAGCCGCCCGCCATGTACCAGGTGATCGCCCGCAAATACCGGCCCCAGACGTTTTCCGACGTGGTGAACCAGGACCACGTTAAGACAACGCTGGAGAATGCCATTGCGCAGGGGCGTATCGCTCACGGCTACATTTTTTCCGGACAGCGCGGGACCGGCAAGACCACGATCGCCCGCATTCTGGCGCGCTGCCTCAACTGCATCAAAGGACCCACCGCCGCGCCCTGCGGCGAATGCGCAAGCTGCCGCGAAATCACCACGGGCGGCACCATTGACGTCATCGAAATCGACGCCGCCTCCAATCGCGGCATCAACGAAATGCGCGAGCTGCGCGAGAACGTCCGCTACCAGCCGCAGCGCGACCGCTATAAGATCTTCATCATCGACGAAGCCCACCAGATCACCAACGAAGCCTTCAATGCACTCCTGAAGACCATCGAGGAGCCGCCCGAGTGGGCCGTCTTCGTCCTGTGCACCACCGAGTCGCACAAGATTCCGGCCACCATCGCATCGCGCTGCCAGCACTTCAGTTTTCGCAGCGTCGATTTCGAAGATCTCACCGCGCGCATGGCATGGATCTGCCAGCAGGAAGGCATCGAAGCCGATCCCGAAGCCTTGGCCGTGCTCGCCGCTGCCGGCGAAGGTAGCGTGCGCGATTCGCTCTCCGCTCTGGATCAGGCGATCGCCTGTTGCGGCGCGAAGCTGAGCGCCCCGGAAGTTCGGTCGCTGCTGGGCGCCTTTTCGCTGGAATCGCTGGAGCAGATTTCGGAAGCGCTCGCCGCCGGAGACTCCCGGCGAATGCTGGAAGTGGTCGATGAGCTCGAACGCAACGGTCACAACCTGCAGCATTTCAGCCGGGAGCTTTCACGCTACTTCCGCAACCTCCTGGTTGCGCGAATCTCCGGCGCCGGGACCAAGCTGATCGCTGCCAGCGCGGCCCAACGCCAGCGCATGGCCGATATCGCCGTGAAGTTTTCCGAAGAAGATCTCACCCGCTATCTCGCACTGTCGCTGGAACTGTTCAAGGATTTGCAGGAATCGCTGCAGCCTCGTTTCCACTTGGAGATGGGTCTGGTGCGGCTGGTGCAGGCGGGACATCTAATGCCCATCGAGCAGGCGCTGGCCGGACTTGCACCCGCGGCTTCCGGCGGGTCGGGTTCCGCGCCGCCTTCCCGCTCGTTCGGCGGTCCGCCTCCGCCGCCTTCTCCACCTCCCGCGCCTCCCGCTCGTCGTGCCGGTCCATCGCCATTCGAAATGGATCAGGCGAAGAAAGCCGCCCCGCTCCCCGAGCCTCCGGCCCCGCCTGCCAACGGCAAACCGGCCCAGGCCGGCCCGCCGCCGATGACGTCCGGCGATCCGCGCCAGCGCCTGTTCGAACTTCTGCACGAACGCAATCACGCCCATCTTGCCGATGCCGTGGAGCACGCCACACTCACGCCGGCGGGTGGCCAGTTGAACGTCATCGCGCCGAAATCCTTCGGACTGTACTTCAAAGATCCCGCCTTCGATGAAGCTGTGCGCGAAGTCTTCGGCCGATCGTTGGCCGTCAAGTTCACTCCCGGCGAAGCCGCTGCGGCGCCGGACAAGCCCATGACGGCCGCGCCGTCCGTGCAGCAGGAAGACGAGGCCAACAGCCGCGCGCTCTCCAATCCAGAAGTCCAGCATTTCCGCGACGTGTTCGGCGGTGAAGTGCGCAAAGTTCGCAACCTCAAGGAGTAGACACGTGAAACTACCCGGAAACATGCAGCAGATCATGCGCCAGGCGCAGCAGGCCCAGGAAAAGTTGCAGGAGAAGATCGCGCTGATCCGCGTGGAAGCCACTGCGGGCGGCGGCATGATCACCGTCGGCATGGACGGCCAGAAGAATCTCCTCTCCGTGAAGATCGATCCCGAAGTCGCCGGCGATGTCGAGATGCTCCAGGACATGATCGTCGCCGCGTGCAACGAAGCCGTGAAGAAGGTCGATGAGCAGATCCAGCGGGAAATGAGCGGCATGCTCGGCGGCATGGGACTTCCTCCGGGGATGTTCTAGCCGATGCCCGATCTCGCCGAACCGCTCTCGCGGCTGATCACGGAATTCAAGCGGCTGCCCGGAATCGGGCAGAAAAGCGCCCAGCGCATCGCGTTTTATGTGCTGCGTGCCTCCCGCGAAGACGCCGAGCATCTCTCGCAAGCCATCCTCGACGTGAAGGACAAACTCGGCCTCTGCACCCGCTGCAACAACATCAGCGAGAGCGACCTCTGCGTCTACTGCCGCGACGATCGCCGCGACCCAAAGGTCGTCTGCGTAGTGGAGGAGCCGCACAACATCGTCGGCATCGAAACCACGCGACAGTTCGAAGGCCGCTATCACGTCCTGCACGGGTCCCTCTCCCCCTTGCGCGGTATCGGCCCCGACGCCCTCAAAATCAAAGGATTGGTCGAGCGCATCGGCCAAGGCGAAATCCAGGAAGTGATTCTCGCAACCAATCCCACCGTCGAAGGCGAAGCCACCGCCGTCTATCTCGCCCGCCTGCTCAAACCCCTCGGCGTGAAAGTGACGCGCATTGCCATGGGCATCCCCGTCGGCAGCGACCTCGAGTTCGCCGACGAAGTCACCATCTCCAAATCCCTCGAAGGCCGCCGAGAGATGTAGCGCGGGCCTCCAGGCCTGCGTTTTTTTTTGCCTTTCGCTGCACCCCTCGAAACCATCCCTATTCGTGCCCGTGCAGCCTGCCCGGAAGCTTGCGCCAGCTACAGGACTCTCCCAACTCCGCCGATAAGTTTTTCAGAGCCCATGACCACGCCGAAAACAGCGATGATCCTCCATCCCGACGATCGCGGTTGGTTGGCCGAGGCCTACACAGAAGCGTCCTTCGACCGCGCCCCATTCTCCGCGAAACTACGTATGCGACGCCGTGGTCGTGCCTATCGCTGGATGCTGTTCCACGCTACTCCCATATTCCGCATCGACGGAGAATTTACCGGCTACGTCGGATTGCTTAGGAATGCGCCCCCAGTCTAGGACGAAAGCCGTTATACTGTGGCCGCATGACGGGAAGCTGGATCGGCATCCGCGCGAGCGCCGTTGTCTCCGTCCTCGGCAGTCTGGTGACTCTGCTGATCGGCGGCATCACGGCAGTGAGCGCCTTGTTCGCTTCCCCGCAAGATTCGGTGCAAGAACCCATCCCCTTGAAACCCGTGCTCATCGCGAGCAGCCTGGTCTTGGCCGCGTTTTCCGTTTGGGGAATCGTCACAGCTATCGCGATCCTTCTGCGCAAGCGATGGTCGCGCATTTCGATCCTCGTCTTCGCCGGCTTCCTTACCGTGATGGGGGTCATCGGAATATTGATGGTCCCGTTCTTCCAAATCCCCGACACCCAGAACGCTGCCGCTTCGGAGAATCCCGGCGCCATCATCCGCATCGCCATGGCAGCCGCCTATGGCGTTTGCGCCGCGATCGGTATCTGGTGGCTGGTGCTCTTCACGCGCTCCCGCACCAAGGAATACTACCGCGCCCAAGAACTCCCCGCCGACCCGCGGCCTCTGAGCATCCGCATCATCGCCTGGTGGCTGCTAATCACCGGCTTGCTCGTGCTGCCCGGATCCCTGCTCCATTTTCCGACCGTGATGTTTGGCGCGATCCTTACCGGCTGGCTCGCCACCGGCGTTTTCGCGGTTCTCGGCGCGGTGCAAGTTCTCCTGGGCCAAGGTCTGTTACGCATGATGGAGTGGGCGCGCGTCGGTACCATCGCACTGATTGCCGTATTGGCCTTCAGCAGCATTGTGACCATGGTGCATCCCGGCTACGACGAAGCCATGCGGCGCATGTTGGCCGCGATGCCGTCGTTCAATCAGAACCCTGCATTGCAGCGGATGCCCGGGCCGATGTGGATCTTTGCCGTGTTCGGGCTGGCCTTCCTGGGTGTTCAGTTGTATTTTCTGGTCCGCCGCCGCACGGCGTTCACCGCGTCCGCGGCCTAGACGATCCGCAACACCCCGCCGCCTGCCTCGCGCAATCCGCCCTGCGTGATTCCGCCGATCCGCAGATCCACGATGCGATTGGGTTCGCGCACCGTCGCCGTTTCGACCTTGAGATAGTTGTCCGTAAGGGCGACGCCTTCATCGTGCAAGGTAACCGCCGATAGGGTCCGTCCCACCATGCTCTGCCGGAACGCAAGGTTCTTCGCCGCCGCCAATTCGCGCAGGATGCGATTGCGCTGCTTGCGCACCGGCATCGGCACCTGCTGTGCGCTTTCCGCCGCCGGCGTGCCGGGACGCTCCGAGTACGTGAAGACGTGCAGATACGTGAACGGCATCGCCGCCATGAACGCACGGCTCTCTTCGAACTCGGCCTCCGTCTCGCCGGGAAAGCCTACCATCACATCCGCGCCGATCGCCGCATCCGGCATCCACGCGCGCGCCTTGCTCACCCGATCCGCATAATGCCGTGGCCTGTACTTACGATGCATCCGCCGCAGCGTGCGATCGCAGCCGCTTTGCAGCGGTGCGTGCACGTGCTTAGCGATCCGTGGCGAGTCGGCCATCAGGTGCAGCAGATCGTCGGAGAAATCCATCGGCTCCACGGAACTGAGCCGCAGCCGTTCCACTTCGGTTTCCGCGAGCAACCTGCGAATCAAATCCGCCAACCGCATTTTGCTCCCCGGTTCGCGACCCCAGCGCCCGAGGTTGATTCCGCTCAGCACCACCTCGCGATACCGCGCCGCCAGCGCTCGAACCTGTGCGATCACCTGATCGGCCGGCGCGCTGCGGCTGCGTCCACGGACGAACGGAATAATACAAAACGAGCAGCGATTGTTGCAGCCGTCCTGGATCTTCAGATTCGGCCTGGTGCGATCGCCCGCCGCGTCTTCCACCGGCGCGGAGAGGAATTCCTGCTGCGCGAAGATATCGCCTACCAGAATGTTCCCGTGATAGGGCGCAGCCGTGACCAGATCCGCGATCTGTGTCTTGTGCGAATTGCCCACCACCCACTCGACGCCCGGCATCGCCGCCAGTTCTTCGGGCGCGCGCTGCGCATAGCAGCCGGTTACCAGGATGCGCGCCGCGGGATTTTCGCGATGCACGCGCCGGATCGTCTGCCGCACGTCGTCATCGGCCGACGAGGTCACGGTGCAGGTGTTGAGCACCACCAGATCGGCAGCCGCACGCTCCGCGGAAGCTTCCAGCCCCTTACCGGCCAGCAGCGATTCCAGAGCGGCGCCATCGGCCTGCGTCGCACGACACCCAAAATTTTGAACGAAGAACCTCTCCACTTCTTTTCAGAATACCGCGCCCCCTCGGCAAGAACTGATTGGCCACGGATGGACACGGATGGACACGGATAAGAACTGGCGTCGGGACTTGATTTCTGTGCGGCGGTCGGAGCGCCCCGGCCGAAGACCAGAAGCGTTATCCGTGTCCATCCGTGTCCATCCGTGGCCTCACACCGTGATCGCATGGTCGGCCGGCGCATCCTCGCCGCGCCAGATCCGGCGCGACGTCCAATCCTCAGGCGGCGCGCTCCAGAACGGATCGGCCGCCTTCAACCCCAGCGGCAAAAACACCGCCGCGCAGAGGTAGAGGCTGCCCGTCGAAATGTACCCCTCTCCCAGATGCGGCTGGTGACCGCAGAACCCGACGGTGAGCCAGCCATTCGCATCGAACGTGCCCGGCGCTTCGAGCAAACGCCGCATCACCGCTGTGAGCGCCGCACGTATCCGCGGCGGCGTCAGCGGAGCGGGCAACTCTCCCATGAGCGCCATCTGCGCGAGCACCTGCATCGCCCCGGTCCGATAACAGATCGAGCGCCCGATCACCGGGAACGTGCCCTCGGGCGAAATCAGCCGCTCCTGGATGGCCGCGTATCGCTTGGCCCGCGCCAGGATATCCGCGTACATGCTCTGCCACGTGCGCTGCTGCGGCGCCATCGCGCGCAGCGTATCCAGCAGCATGGGCTGGATCACGAAGCTGTTGTAGTAATCCCAATGGAAGCGCGGGCCATCGCCGTACAGCCCGTCGCCCACGTACCACTGTTGGTGCGCGCGCACCGCGTAATCCACGCGCATCGCGTCGTAGCGCTCGCCCATCATCGCCAGCGCGCCTTCCACCGTGGCCGCGAACAGCAGCCAGTTGTTCTGCCCCGGCGTGATCACCCGCGACGAAGCCAGCGCCGCCGCGAGGCTCTTTTGCGTGGCTGCGTCGAGTTTCTTCCAGAGCTCATTCGGCGCCCGCAGCACCGCCTGCGCCAGAAATCCGCAATCCACCAGGGGCTGAGCGCCTTCGTGGAAATTGAGGTAATCCGGCGACCCCGGATCGCACCCCGACCGGATCGCCCGCCGCGCGAGATCGGCATACCGCTGCTGCAAGTCGCGCTCGGCCCCGGGATCGAGCGGCGCCTCCAGCCACGGCGCGATTCCGCTAAGCAACCGCCCAATCGCCTCCAGGTGCGAATACTTCTGCCGATCGGCCACGTTGCCCGTCACCGACTCCACCGGCATGTTGCGCTTCAACGTCCCCGCCGCGAGATTCGTCAGCACCGGCTCGGCGATCTTCGACATCGTCCGCACCCAATACTGTCGATCGGATTCCGTGGATTGCGCAGCCACCTGCGCGGCGGTCGCCCCAGCCAACGCCGTCTGGAGGAAAGCACGTCGATGATTCATCGCCAGCCAGTGTAACGGATTTCGCCTTGCCTGCTAAACCCGGCCTCTTGAATCCGAGTTACTCCTCTGGCCTTGCGTCCTCGCGTTCATACAGGCGCTGCAGGTCGGCGGCCGACGGCGTGTTCCGAACCATGTCCTCGGCGTCATGCGCGAACTTACGCATCACTTCGAGCAGTTCCCATTCGCGGCCTACCGAGACGTACATCTCTACGCCCCCGAGAAGCATCGCCAGGCAGTCATCGCCTCGCTCCTCAACCTGCTCCCGGAGGTGACGCAGATCAGCAAGCGAATCAGGATGTGGCGGGTGGCATGCCATACCTTAGTCATATAACATTAGATTTTCTTCGTCAATGGCTTGACATTATCGTAGTCATGTGCCATGATGATGTTGGAAATTCTCTGAGAGGGCTGGACGCAGGCTCCCGGAGACGGCTGAAATCAGCCGACCCTGGACCCACTTCGATTCTCCAGTGAATCTGCCGGACGTAGCCCGCGCCGGCCCTCTCATCCAAAATTAATCCAACGAGTTGAGGAGCTTATGTTGAACACATTGTTTACCAACGATGTTCGGCAGACGTTGGATCAGTTCCGGCGCTCTGTCGATCAGATGTTCGAAAACGTCTACGGATATCAAAACCAGCCCGCCGCCACCGGCAACCAGGAACGGACCTGGACCTTCAGCCCGGTGCTGGAGTCCGGCTGGACCGATAGCCACCTGAACCTGCGTGCCATCCTCCCCGGAGTGCCTCAGGAGGACGTCCGCGTCAGCGTGCAAAACAACCAGCTCGTGATCGAAGGCGAGCGCAAGGCTCCGGAAGGCTTCACCAGGAACGCGTACACGCAGTTAGTGTACGGCAAGTTCTATACCGCCGTCACCCTGCCCACCGGCCTCGATCTCGAACACGTGAACTGCCGGCTGAGCAACGGCGTCCTGGATATCCAGATTCCGATCGCCGAAACCGCCAAGCCGAAGCAGATCCAGATCAAAGTCGAACCCGCGCAGAAGGCAATCGGCGCGTAATTTAGTATGATCAACCCGGGCCGCCTGTGTCCCTGCGGCCCGGGCTCGTTTTGCTTTATTCCACGCGTGCGGTCCAGTCTGCATGAAGCAAGACCACGATCTCCCGCCTGCTCACTCCGAAACCATCCAGCACGATCTCCACGTCGGCCATTTCAAATGTAGCTGCGGCCGTCGGCTGAAGTTCAGTGCAGATCCCGGTGGAGTTGCTACCGTCATGAAGGATCGCCTCGTCGAAGCCGGTCGCCGCGGCGGAGTCTGTCCGTTCTGCGGCGCAAGGCATGAGGCGGGCCCCAAGCTTGATCCCGACCGCAAGACTGTTTCAGAATAGCCCTGTAGACCGGGAGACACAGCGTTGGACAAAGAAGCAGGCGCCGATTGGGGACTGACGCAATCCGAGTGGGGCGTCTCAGTCCGTAGTGCCGGAGCGCTCAGGCGGCTCGACGACCATTGGGAAATCGTGCCCTTCGGTTGGGCCAGGCAGACCGACTGGTTCCTCGACCTGCTCGATCGCGGCACCGTGGAGGAGTTCCTGCGCGGCTTCAAATCGGAGTACGCTCCGATCTCGCGAATGAGGGAAGTCCTCTCTGACATCGATCCCGTAATCCGCCGCAACAACGACGCCCTGATCCGCGTCGTGGCGGCGAAACTGGTAACCCGCCAGTTGGTGCTTCGTACCCACTGGCGGCTGCGCGACACCGCGGCCGAGGGTGGCGGCGGTGGCGATCCGAAGCCGTCGAAGAAGGGCGATAAGAAAAAGGACAAACCGGAGCCTCCGCCCCCGCCTCCCCCGCCGAAGAAAGACAAGAAAAAGTCCTGGTTCTCGATCACCGCGGTCCACAAAATGGACGGGCCGGAGAAAGTCGTGCTCGGTCTGGCGGTCAACTGCTCGATCCCGGATCTTGGCGACATCACCGGCAAGCTGGCCGAAGGCACTCAGTTCGCCAAGTGGGACGATCTCCTTCCCGGTGGCACCGCCGACGTCCTGGGCATGTTTCACGACGACGAAGTCTGGGAAGTCGTCGAGGAAATCACGTAGCCCGAATCTTCACATACTCAGACGCGCATAACGAAATCCGAACGCCGGGTCGAGCCACTGCACATACGCGCGTTCGTAATTGGCGTACACATCGAAGAACGATCCGACCGAAACATGTTCCGCGACGGTGCGCCATGTCGCGTTCGCCGATGTCATCGAATGGATCGTCCCGGCATCGTGCGCCGCAACCACCGTCGTGCCATCGCCCGCGGCCGTTACGGACCATTGTTGGGCCGGGCTGGGCGGAGCCGGAATGCGCAGCGTCGGGACGCGCTCTGTGTTGGCCTCCAGTTGGAATCCCAGACACGCGAAACGCCCGTCGGGCACGGGCCCGCTGACCACCAGCAGCCGGAACTCACGCGTTTCTCCAGCCGATGGCATGTGCCACGCCAACACCGGCAACGCGAGTTCGGACAGAGCCTTCGCCGGCAGTGCCACGCCCCCATTCCGTGCGTGCCACGACTGCAGCATCAGCCGCCGCTTCCCACCCTCATTCGATAACCACACCAACTGCACGGCGCCCTCGCCGCGTCCGTTCCCCGCGTAACGAATCAGCGTGCGCTCGGGAGTTCCACCCGCCAGAGTTGCCGACCAGGCTTTCTCGATCGCCTTCTCGCTGAAACGGTATGCGTGCAGGGTTGCGCCCTCCAGCAGGAAGAACAGTCCCGTGTGGTCGTCGAAACAGAAGCCTGAACTCACCAGCCGCGCACCCGCGCCCGGCAGATTTGCCCGCAACAGCGACGGCGCACGCGAAGGCTCCCAGTCCGTGGTTGCCAACAACGTACCGCCCGCGGTCCAGGCCACCCATCGCGTTACCACCTCGTGCCCCCCCGGCACACTGACCGCGATCGAATCGGGCTTGGCCCACCGTTCTTTCGTCGCCGCCCGCAGAAACACCGCCGCCTGCGCACCCGCCGCCTCGCTATGCAAAGCGAGCACCGGAAACGATCCGTCCGCATCCGTATGAGCAAATGCCATGAACCGGTCGTACGACGGGTCCACGACCGCCGCCGCCACTACCACCCGCGGCGGGACTACCTGCACATTAACCGCAGCCGACGGTCCGAGCGGATGCGGATAATTCGTCGACACCGTCACCGCATACGACGCCGGCGCAAACGGCCGCACCGCGATCGCCGCGATATCCTCGCGCCGGGGCAGCGACGAGTTCGGTCCGATCTCGTAGGGCAGGGGAGGGTCGGCTTGCGGCGTGCCCGGCGACGTCGCCGCCATAGCCAGGTCGGAGGAGACAACCCGCGTCTCGCCACCAGCCGACGGCCGCAGCTGGTACACGAACGGAGAGGGCCCGTCTGCCGCCGGACCGGTCTGCACGGACGTGCCATGATTGACCACCGACGTGGTCACCGGCAAGCTCTCCTGCACCAGGACGGTTGGGCGCAGGGCCTTCAGTTCAAGAGAAAGATCGCTCACACGACGGGGTCCTCCCTGACAGTGCAACCACACCACGGTTGCCAGATTCATCAATACCGCGGCCGCCCGAGGCCTGGACATAACCTGCCTCATGGATCCTGAAGCCCTCCGCCGGGCTGTGCGACCGTCTTAACCTTCCATCCTCGAGTCTTCAGGGCGCACTTGCCGCAAAAATAACGCCGCGGGTCCTTATCTCCGCCCGGATTCGGATCCGGACAATAACTCATCATGCACCGATGGTCCCACTGATTGTAAAGTCCGGCGATTTCGCTGGCGGTGAAAACCACCGTCGAATTCACATCGGTATCGTGCTGCTGCGCGTCGTATCCGTAACTCGGATCTACCGACGGAGTGTGCTCCAGATGCCGGTTGTGCCCATATTCGTGGGCCATGCGATTGCCGTTGCCCGTCAGCGTCGTGTCGAAGTACAGCCACAGCGTGCCCAAGGCCTGTCCGATAGCGGGTTCCGAAAACCCCTGTCCCCAATACTTGGTCACATAGGCGCTGCCGTGAGCCGGCGTATGCGGCGTGGGATCGGCTGCGGACGCGGCGCCGTCGGTCGGGCACGGCGGATTGGCATCCGCACCGGCATTCGCTTCGATGGCGCTGAACAGATGCCCGTTCGTGCATCGATAGTACTTGGCATAGCCGACCTGCAGATGGCCCGCGCATTTTACGCAGACGGTGCCTTGCGCCTTCGTCTCGCCCTGATGGCGTTCGGGCACCAGGACGTTGTGATGACCGGCTGCATCGCAAACGTAATAGCGGAACCACAGCTCCGGCACCGCCTGCCACAGCACCGAATAGTGGCCCGCGAAATGACCCGTATTCCGCTCCACGCGATTGACCAGCTCGAACATGAGGTCGTCGGAATACTGGAGAATCGTCTGGTTGCGAACGTCCTTCAGGAAATCTTTGATGGTGGCGCGGGTGAGGTTCGGATATCTGCGCCACGGCAGGCCGTAATGATCCTCCGCGAGAAACGGCCAGTGATTCGCCCGCGACAACGTCATCTTCGCCTTCGCCGGATAGTCGGCCCTCTTACCGCCCCGCGTCATAGCGGCGTCGACAATGCCCTGATACTTCTGTACATCGGCCGCGACCGCCGGATCCAAGGGCAGAGCATGGATCTGCGGCGCTCCCGTCTCGTGCATGAAGTGGACGAATGCCGCCTCGTACTGATGCGCCGTATGCGCCGAGAAATCGGCATACGCGATCGGGTTGGCCGTCGACCATTCCGAATAGCCGCGGAATACCGTCTTGCGCCACAAGCGCAGCGTGCACGAATGCCCCTGCGGCAATTTCGTATAGCGTCGCGCCAACACGGCACGATTCGGGTGATCCTCATTCCCGGTTGGATGGGCCTCCAGGCTGACGCTCACCCACAATCGGTACCCGTCCCCCGCGATCCGCGAAGGATGGAAGTACACACCCGCATAGCCGTGATGCGTCGGATGCATCTTGGCGTCGGCCTGGCCCAGATCGTCGTGCGCCAGCGTGCAGACCGACTTGTGGCCCGGATCGTCCACCGCCCGCCACGGCGCCAGGCTCTCCTGCAGCAGCCCGAACGGCTGCTTGTGGTAGTCGCCCGACGTGCGAATCCCGCCATATTTATCCGGGCAGTTCGCCACCGGTAGATCATTGTGCTTGGCCCCGCCGGCCTGCGTCGTGATCGTCTCCCGAATGAAACGGCGCGTCCGCGTGCGCACCCGCCCATCCGAGTTGTAATTAGCGCTGTCGATCTTCGTGTAGTCGGCTTCCAGATCGGTGAACTTCCAGTCCACCCGCAGCGGCCCGGTGGCGTGCAGCATCTCGGGATGGAAAAGCGGCACCGTGCCGCCTGACGCCATGATCGCGTCCCCTTTGGTCAGCAGCGGGACCTTGACCTGGAGCGGAATCCACGGTCGCGCCACGCTCTTGGACTCTACCGTCACCCGATCGTTGTCGCTGATCGACATGGCGCCGCCGTAGTCCTCCATCGTCAGCCGCGCGTTCGGCAAACGCCCCTTGGTGGCCGCGTCCATCGCCGTGTAGTAATGCCGGTCCTCCACCCACACCACCAGATCGGAAGCCGGGTCTTTCAGCACGGGTGCTACATGCTCCAGCGTTTGATCGGCGCGCGCCGTGTCCGCAAACAACGGCCGCCGATGATCCACGGACACGGGCGACAGCACGGCTTTGGTGTCATTGTCGCGCGCGCCTTTGGCCTCGAGCCGCTCGTGCGGCGGGCCGCCGTGCTTGGGCACGCATCGCTGAAATTCCTGGAGCGCGAGTTTCACGTGCGGCGTTTCGCTGTCTTCATGCGCCGGGCCCGCATGGTAGCCGGCCTCGTTCAGCTTGAGCTTGTACCATTTCCAGCTACCCTCGCCGGGCAAGACGTCTGTGTCCGGCGACGCCGCCGACCGCACCGGCAGATAGGGCGCCATGCCGATCTCCAGGCATTGCGGCTCCGTGTGTCGCTGCTCCGGGGGCTTCACGCCAAGTCCGTCGTGCTGGAAGATGCGGACCTCCGTCTGCATCGCCGCGACCGCCAGCCCATTGGCTTCGTCGATCGGCGTGTGCCCCTGAATCTGCACGCGATACGGCATGTCCGCTTCCGATACCGTGTACCCGCTGCCCGACACCCACGTATTCCAGTCGAACTGGTGGTCCCCGTCCGCGAAGTCGGCCGGTTGCAGCGCCTTCCACCAAACCAGGTTGTCCTTGCCGTCGTACACCTGGATCAATCCATATTGGAGCCGCGAGCAGTCCTTGGCCTTCCACTTCAACATCAGCGACGCCGTATCCAGCTTCCCTTTGGGGAATTGCGGCCAGAAGTCGCCCAGCACGATGCACGCCCCTTTGTCGCCATCCTGTTTGTAATACTTCATCACGATGGTATAGGGCGAGTTCACCGCGTTGATGTACCGGGCCGTAGCGCCGCGCTTCTTCAGCACGCCGTCCGCTGCCGTGCTCTCGCCGCGGTAATCCCTAACGCTGGGCGTGGCGCGCTCATCGGCGTCTCCATCGCCCGTGAGGTCCTTTTGAAATACCGGCAGATCCAGCGGCGCGTACGTATAATGCAGCAACTCGCCATCCGCCACCGGTGTCGCTTTGCAATAGTTGCTAGCCCAAACCTCCATCGCGACCTTGTCCGCGTTCTTCTTCAGCCCCTCCAGCGCGTAGGTGAGATCGCAAGGTTCGTATTGCGGCAGAAACCAGTGGCTCAGCTTCGTGATCCGGATCGCATTGGCCGCGCGATGCGTTTTCACCACCAGCTTATGCTGCTTCTCGTACGCCAGATCCGTGGCGTCCCAGATCTTCGGCACGCGCAGGCTGAGCTTGCGGCCCCGCTCCTTCAGAAACTCCGAATGCTCCGGATTGGTCTCGTCGATCTTGCAAAGCCCGACCGTCTCCGCCAGCCAGCGATTCACCTCCACCGGCTGATCGGTCCCCCAATTGAACTTGGCAAAACTCTGCCACTTGATCTTGCCGTGGCAGACGCGTTTTACGAACGCGCCAAAAGTCTCGTGATCATTCGGTGTCTGCTCTCCGCCAAATTTCAGAACAGGGTGCATGGTTCGCCAATACCGCCTATGTTACCGGAATGTGCCGCGCCCCCCGTAGGACAGACGATCGTTTTTTGTCGTCTGTCCATCGACCCCATGGAACTGCCCCTGTCCATCCGCGTTTGTTTTCCTCTGCCTCTACTAACCGTTCTCGCATTACTTAAACGCCGGGTCCGACTCCGCCCCCTTCCTTGGCTTCCACTCCAGCGTGTAATACTCGCCCCGATCGCGCGCCCACGGATCGAACGCATTCACCACGTTCTGCAACTCCGGCGCCAGCTCCGGCATCGTCCGCAACAGCACGCGCTTCAACGGCGAGACCGGCTGCTGATGTCCGTTCGGCGTGCCATTCTCCATCTGCTTCGGCCCCGGCCCATTATGGTTCACCCAATCGACCCCCAGCCGCGAATAGAACTCCGGCCGGAAGCTCGACGTGAAGAAGCGGTCGCTGAACAGCCGCCGCGAAGCGTTCAGAATGAACACCACGAACTGCGTCTCCGAGATCGCAAACCCGTGCGGCCGCGTCGATTCCGCCAGCCATCCCACCACCGTATCCACGTCCTCCACGTTGTCCACCATCGACCCGTTCGCGCGACCCAGGCAGTCATTGATCGCCGACCCATCCGCATTCAACTGCGCCGCCGTGATGACCTTCGCCGCGTCGCACCGGTGCTGCCCGTAAATCTCGCGCAGCGTCTTCACCAGATCCTCCTGCTCCTTGCGTCCGGCCGCGTCCTTCGCCAGGTGAGCGTCCACGTAGTCGTCGAAGCTCGTCAACGTCCGCAGCCCGTACTGCCGCCGGAATTCGTTGAACCGCGGGACCCCGTGCTCGCGATCCCGGATCAGGTCGAGCGCCGCGATGTCGATCTTATGCGTCGCCGATTCCAGCCGCGGCATCTCCAGGTTCTGCAGGAACCGCGGATGATTCTGCAGCGCCAGCAGCCCGAGCCGCTGCCGCCCCATGCTCAACGCCCAGTTCGCCAGACCGCGCGACCGCATCGCCTCCGCCGATTTGGCGCGAAACGTCTCGATCACCGGAACCTTGTTACGGATCTGATTGGCGTCCGCGCTCCACTCGCGATACTCGATCAAATCGGGCACCAACGCGTGCAGCCGGTATACCGTGATAAACTCCTCCGGGAAATTGAACGGCGACCCGAAATGATTCACGCCGCCGTTCACGTCCTTCGGATTCGCCAGGCTCCATCCGTCATTCGTCGAACCCAGCCCGAAGATTCCCGGGCCCGACGCGAACACCGAGTACCACTGCGTCGCGCTCTTCGCCTTCGCCGATTCGCCGAAGCCCTTGGTCACGATCTCCCGCAGCACGTCGGCCACGCTCTGCGTCACGCCGTCTTTGTCGCCCAGCAGGCCGTTCCAGTTGGCGTTCATGGCGCGATACAGCGGCTCGTCATACAGCAGTTGCGGCGTCCACTCGGTCGTGTGGATCTTCGCGATCTCCGCCGCCACCACCAGCCGCGCCGCCTCGAACAACTCATCCGCCGTCACCTCGCGATACCGAATCGGCTCCGCCGGCCGCGCCGGATTGCGTAGTCCCGAATCCTCATCGGGAGTGGCCTTGGCCTGTCTGCGGAACTCGTCCACAAACAGGTTGTGCTCGCGCGAGAACAGATTGTGGAAGAAGCTCACCCCGATGGTGAAGTTGTCCGGGAACGCCACCGACTCCTGCCCCGCCCACTGCGGGTTCATCGGGTCCGACGCCTGCAATAACGGCAGGTAGCCCTGTTTCTCTCCCGCGCCCGGCCGCTCTCCGACACTCGCCAGCAGCAGCCGCGCCCGGTCCGCCGGATCGCGCTTCACCCGTTTGCGCGACGTCTCGTCGTAGCCGTAAATCTGCGACGCGTCCCACCACGCCGTGACGTTGTTGCGGAACGCCTTCGGCGCTCGCTCGGCGTATTGCGTCCCGTTGTTCGTGAATTGCCGCGCGTCGCCGCTCACCCCTACATACCCTTTATCGATGCGATCGTCGGGCCGGCATCCAAGCTGCTTGAGTTGCTCCGGCGTCAGCGCATCGCACCCTACCTTCATGTACTCGGAAGCATTGTGGCCCTCTTCCATATGCGAGAACCAGTCGTGCGTCATGAACTGGATCCAGAACGCCGCCAGCACGTTGAAGAACGGCGCCTTCTTGTAGTCGCAATTGGCGTCCGTCGCAGCGCCCGGCAGGCCGTTGCCATCGTTGCACGTTCCCGGGTTGGACTGCTGCCGCGTGAACAGCTTCCGGCTGATCACCTGCGGATCGGGCTTCAACAGGCCCAGCCGATCGCCGTGCCGGTTGCGCGCCAGTTCGTCGCGTCCCAGCTCCGGGAACGTCGAGTCGAACGTCACGTTGCGCGCGAACAACTGCCCGCTCGATCCCATCGCCGGATTGAAAATATCGTTGCAGATGCCGGTCAGCGTGCGCCCCCGGATCAGCTCGCCCTTGCAGACCTGCTCGCCCGCTCCGCCCACATCGGCATAATTCCGATGCGACGCCGGCAGCCGCATCTCCTTCCACGTTTTCAGCGCCGGACCTTCCACGCCCTCGCGCCCGCGGACATAGTCGCTGTACGTCCCGCTATTGTCGAACAGGTTGAATTTGATCAGCTCGATACGCTCATATTCCAGATCCATGAGCGCTCCCAGAACGCCGCGCTCGTCCGGCGCCGCCGCCGTCGTCTTCTTGAGCAGAGATGGCATCCGCGATTCCGGTCCGCCCGTGCCCCAGTAGTTCGCCCAATCCACCCACGGCGTCCCGCGGAACGGCAGCGTAGCCGCGCCCCCGCGGCACACCGCCGTAGCTTCCTGCACCTTCGCCAAGAACCGGCGGTCGCGAGTATCGGCGATCTTCAGGAAGCCACCCTTGACCATCTCGCCGCATCTTTGTAACGATTCGAGTTGCGCCTTCGTAAAGGCGTCGTCTCTATCCGCGCAGCCCGTCAGGTACGCCGCTGCGGCAATCGTGAGAACGTAGCTCGTGTAGCGCATCCCCGGCACTCTCCCAAGTGCGAAATCTGGCGATCCCGGAATCTTATCGGATTCAAGGACTGCATGCGCGCCGTTCCCGACCCAGGTCACTTCACCGGACCCAGATAAGCGTCGTACCAATCGACGATCTCTTTCACCCAGTCGTCCTGCCGCGGCGTATAGTGCCCGTACGCGTCAATCAGCACGTGCTTCTTCTGCCCCGGCGGCGAGCCGAGCGCATCGAACAGCGGGTTCTGTGAAGTCTCCAGCGGAAACCGGAAATCCTGGCGGCTGTTCAGCATCAGCACCGGAATCCTGACCCGCGGCGCGAAGTTGAGGGGCTCCACCGGCTCGAGATAGCGCTCCTGCGAAAACCCTCCGAACAGCAGCACCGCGGCGCGGATCCGGCGTTCGGTCGCTGCGATGACGCTGGCATACCGCGAGCCGAGGCTCATCGAAATCAGGCCGATGCGTTCGTGATCGAGATCGGGCCGCGTCTGGATGTAATCGATGGCGCGGAAAACGTCCTTCGCCCAATCGATGGTGCGCTCCTGGTTCCCCGACGGACCGGGGAATTCGGCCAGTCTTTCGAAGGTGCCTTTCAGCACCGGCACAAGCATCGCGCGGCCGCTCGCGACCACGGCATCGTTCCACCAGGAATCGATCTGCCAGCGGCTGTCACGCGACAAGACAGCTTCGCCCGACGGCAGAAAGATCACCACCTGATACGGCGGTTTGCTATTGACCGGCAGGTAGAAGCGCAAGGGGAGGCGCTCGCCGCCGTAGGCCGCATTGATCGTGACCAACTCCTGTCGCCAATGCCTGGATTCCGAAGCCGCGGACACCTCCGGCTTGAGATCCGATTTCTCGTACGCGTAAAACGCGAGCAGGGATTGGAACGTCTCGTCCGACACCGATTTTTCGTTGCGCGCGTCGCGCAACACCGGTCCCGCGGGCCCCAGCAGACTCGGCGGCAGAGGTGCGGCATAGCGGGCGCAGCGGAATCCCCAGGCGGGCTCGCGATCCATCGGCGGGTACGCGACCGCATCGACAAACGAATACGAGGGTGTGTTCCAGTTCCCGCCAAGCAGGTATCGCTTGCTTGCGGTGGCCGTGTAGACCCATTCCGAGGCATTGCCGGCCATATCGTATGTGCCGAACGGACCGAGTCCCTGGTACTGCCCCGCCGGCGCCAGGCCGTTGTGGGAAAAGTTGCTCAGGCGAAGAATCGGAAGCATGTAGCCGAGGCCTGCCGCGCGCCGCCAGTGGTAAACCGTCGGCAGGCTCTTGCCCGCGAAGGCCGCGTAGGCCATGGCCTCGAACCAACTCACTCCCGTGACGGGGAGCCGGTCCTCGCCATCCTTGTAGGAGCCCAGCCGCCACGTCGCCGGACCGGGGCGGCCGGTGGCATCCGTGAACCGTTTCATCGCCTCTTCGAAGCCGATGGTCCCGTGATCGGTGAGGAAGGGCTCCTGCCAATACTTCGAATCGCGATAGCCGCCCGCATCCACGAATCGCTTGAATTCCGCATTGCTGACTTCGTAGCGGTCCATCCAGAATGCGGGCACCATCTGTCCGCGCTCCGTGCCTCCCGCGACCGCGACCATTCCGGACGGCGCCTCGCCCGTCTTTACCAGCTTCAACTGGAGCCGGTCGGCCGTCGCGATCGTCCCGATCGCGTCTTCATAGCCGGCCTTCGCGACCTTGTACCGCACCAGGCTGAATGGATGAATCATCCCCGGCACGATCCGCAGGGGCGTGCTCCCGACCTTTTCCCAAGTGTCCGGCTTCAGGTATTCGCCGAGATAGACGTCGGCGCCCTCAGGCTCGGTCTCCACCACCAGCGGCGCATGGCGCGCGATCAGCCTGGGATCCTCGGGAAGCCACTTCGCCGCTTTGCTCGCCAGCTTCAGCGACGCGAACGACTCGCCCACTTCGAATAGCCGCAGCGATTCGGGAATCCACACCTCTCGCGCTTGTCGCGTCTGCCAGGTCCGCCACCCGAACCAACCGGAGGCCGCCAACAGGATCGCGCATGCCGCCGCGAGCGTCCGATTGAGACGCGGCGCCGATACCGGCCGTTGCAGTGCCTGAAGGGCCTTCAACAGCGCCCCTCCATCCGCGTACCGCTGCGCGGGATTCTTCTCGAGGCAGCGCGCCACCACCGCCCGCAGCGGATTCGGGATCGCCGTCAATACCGGCGTCTCCCGCATGATCGCGGCCAGGATGGAGATCTTCGACTCGCCGCCGAATGCCCGGCTCCCCGTGGCCATCTCGTACAGGACCGCGCCGAACGAGAAGACATCCGACGATGCATCGAGTGCCTTGCCTTCCGCCTGTTCCGGCGACATGTACTGCACCGTCCCGATCATCGTGCCCGGGCTCGTCAACGCCTCCGTCGCCGCTTCTTCGCTCGACGCCAGCGCGCCCGTTCGTTTGGCGAGTCCGAAATCGAGCAGCTTGATATTCCCGTCGCCCGTGACCATGATGTTGGCCGGCTTGAGATCGCGGTGGACGATGCCCCGATCGTGAGCCGCCGCCATCGCCGCCGCAATCTGGATCGCATACCGAACAACGGTATCCACCGGCAGCCCTTGCGCCGGGATCAGTTTGCTAAGCGGCTCCCCTTCGACATATTCGAAGACCAGATACCGTCCGAATTCCCCCTCGCCGATCTCGTGAATCGTGACGATCCCCGGATGGACAATCGCGCTGGCCGCCCGCGCCTCCTGCAGGAACCGCTCCGACGCCGCGCCCGGCTGTAGGATCTTGAGCGCGACCGTCCGCTCCAACTGCGTATCGCGCGCCCGGTACACCACCCCCATCCCGCCGCGTCCGAGTTCGCCTTCGATGATGTAATGCGCGATGCGGTCAGGTCCAGCCACGGTGCGAGTATACTGCAAGTCGACGATGGGCGTGCCTGGCCGGCGTTGCCAATCTCCATCACGTCCGCGTTGCTGGTTCGACACCCAGTTCGTGCGAATACTCAAATACGACCCGCTGATGTCGCCAGTCGTGCGCCAGTTATTCCCCAATTCCCATGGCTCATGTGTGGCGCGGGCGCTCTCGCCCGCCGCGCCGGCACTCTTGCCGGCGCCTGTGCACCACGAAACGACTTTGATCAGCTCTCGCCAACAGCCTCGGTGAGCAGTAGCATCTGGTCACGCATTACGTTTCAGATGCTTTACCCAAGGTATTCTTGTCGAGCCATTGTGAAAAGTTGCTTCAGCAAATCCGACTTGGGAGCGAGTTCGCCTTCGATGAGGTAATGCGCGATGCGGTCAGGTCCGGCCACGGTGCGCGTATACTGCAAGTCGCCGCTGGTCGTGCCGCGGACCGATCGCAAACGAACCGCGGTTGCGGGGAATAGCCGCGGAGGGAATCACCTGTGCCGGTACGTGATCCGGCCCCTCGTCAAGTCATATGGCGACAGTTCCAGGGAGACTTTATCGCCGTTCATGATCTTGATGCGGTTCCGCCGAAGTCTTCCGGCCATTGTTGCGAGGACCGTGCGTCCTAGATCGAGCTCGATGGAGAACATTCCAGCCTTGAACTTCTCGACAACCTTCCCCATGACTTCAATTGCATCTTCTTTTGGTACGTTGATATTTGGCAATGATTTCCTTTACACCTTTAGGTGTTCGACAAAAATACGTATGCTGCAAAAAAAACGGGGCTGTGGCACGTTCGGTACCGGCCCCGTCCCAATCGAGGCTCTACCAGCGGTTTTGCCGCGACCCGCCGCCTGATCCGCGTTCCGCTTTCGGACGCGCTTCATTAACGTTCAGCGCTCGGCCATCGACGTCTTTACCGTTTAGGGCGCTGATTGCACTGTTCCCTTCGGCGTCTACGCTCATTTCGACAAACGCGAAGCCCCTGGCTCGTCCGGTGTCACGGTCAGTCACAATGTTCACGCGGTCGACCGAACCATAGGATTCAAACAGGGAGCGCACGGTATTCTCCGTGGTTCCAAAGCTGAGGTTACCTACAAAAATATTCTTCAATGAAACTTCTTTCTGAATTTGCAGAACAGCGAACGGCAAGACCAAACACGGGCGGTGTTTTAGGCCGAGCGATGTGGGAACTGCGCAATAGGCGGGACTGGCAAAGACATTCCTATATTAGCAGAAACGCGGTGCGGCCCGAGAGGATTATCTGCTATGCGCAGTTCGGGCCCTGCTAAGCGTTGGCCGGTAGCGAACCGGCTTCAGCCCGTGACGACAGACAATTGGAAAGCCGCCGGTAACAGGCCGACTTCTCGTTCCTGATCTGAGGCCTTGTACGAGTAGCGGACAAATTTGCCCAGGGGGCTGAGATTCGTAGCCCACTAATTCGAGAGTTCGCGAAGCACCCCCGGCTCCCGAGTGCTTTAACGTCACGGGAGAAGCGCGCCCGAGACGCGGCTTGAGCCACGCATCTGTGCTTTGTTTCGTTTGTCGCGCGCGGACCGGTCGAGTTCATCGCTCTCAGCAAGGTCACGCAGTAACCTTGAAACCGCCGCGTTGTACAGTTCGGAATTTCGCCAACCCCGAGAATCGCCGATGTGTCGCGTCCTCCGAATATCGGCGACGCAACTGCTGCACGCCCAGGGCGATTCATCAATGCGAATTGGAAACAACACAGTCGTATTGCACCGATCTCCTCTTTTCCTTGGTTATACTGTACTGAATCCCACAGATGCCGCTATCGACAGGGGATGAACTCGGCCCTTACCAAATCCTCTCCGCGATCGGAGCAGGAGGGATGGGAGAAGTGTACAAGGCCCGCGACACGCGTCTCGATCGTACCGTCGCGATCAAGGTGCTGCCGGAACGAATCGCCAATCGCCCAGACCTCCACGCGCGATTCGAACGCGAGGCGCGCGCCATCGCCTCACTCAACCATCCGAATATCTGTTCGCTGTTCGATATCGGTCCCGGCTACATGGTGATGGAGCTGATCGAGGGCGAGACCCTCGCGGCCCGTATCGAAAAGCGGCCGCTGCCGCTCGACCAGGCTCTCAAGGTCGCCGTCCAATTGGCCGACGCCCTCGATCGAGCGCATCGCGCCGGCGTAACGCATCGCGACGTGAAGCCGCAGAACATCATGCTCACGCGCGATGGTGTCAAGGTGCTCGATTTCGGCCTGGCGAAGTCCGACTCTAAGCCCGGCCCGACGGAGGAGACACTCACCAAGGTACTGACCGTGGAAGGCACGGTGTTGGGCACGCCGCAGTACATGTCACCGGAGCAATTCGAGGGCAAAGAGGCCGATGCGCGCAGCGATGTGTGGGCCTTTGGAGCCGTGCTGTACGAGATGGTGACCGGCCGCAAAGCGTTTGAAGGCAAGACCTACGCAAGCCTGGTCGGGGCGATCCTGGCATCGGAGCCGGCGCCGATGGAATTGACTCCGATTACGCCGGCGTGGCTGGAACGATTAGTCCGACGCTGTCTGGCGAAGGATCCCGAGGACCGCTGGCAGTCGATGCGCGACATCGTGATCGAGCTCCGGTCGCCGCCGGAGGAATCGGTGAGCGCGGCGCCGGCCATAACAGCGGCTCCGGCAAATCGCCGCTTCGCACTGCCGTGGATTCTGGCGCCTGCGGCGCTCATCGCTGGGGCGGCGCTCGCGCTTGTTCTTCTCCCGCAATCGCACAACGACCTCTCCGGGTATAAGTTCACGCCGCTTTCGCGGCAAGCCGCTTCGTACTTGAGCTCGGGATCTCCGGAATGGTCTCCCGACGGCAAGAGCATCGCCTTCGCACTGAATGTCCACGGAATCACTCAGGTCTTCATCAAGGGGATCGATTCGCGCGAACAGACGCAGCTTACGCATGGCTCGACCGACTGCGCATCCCCGTTCTGGTCCCGCGACGGCTCCACCATCTACTACACGGCGGGGCCGGAACTCTGGTCGGTACCCGCATCCGGCGGGGCCCAGGAGAAGCGGATGGCGAACGCCGGTGGCTATGTGTCGCTTTACCGCGACGGCAAGACGGTTGCGTTCGTGCGACAGAACAAGGTGTATCTTGGCTCCCTCGAAGGCGGCGAGCCGCGCGAATTCCCCATCCAGTTCGGGGGGCGGAGCGGACAAGTCACCAGAGCGCAGTTTGCGCCGGACGGCTCGAAGCTGGCAGTAGTCGAGGGAGGCTCGCTGTGGATTGTGAAATACCCATCTGGGAGCGCGACGAAAATGGCCGACGCCGACCTGGCAGTAGTGGGTCAGGCGACCACCTGGCTGCCGGACAGCCGCCGTCTGATGTATCGGGGAGCCAGCCGTGTCCTTCTGCTGGATACGCAGGACGGCTCTCGCCGCGTTGTCTACGCTTCGGAATCGGGGTTAGGCAACATCGCGCTTTCTCCTGACGGCAAACGCCTCGCCTACATCACGGGTAGAGCGGAGTGGGACGTCATCGAGATCTCTCTGCCTTCGGCGCAGGTTCGAACTTTGATGGCTGAAAACGGAGTGATTTCCTTTCAACCGGACTGGCATCCCTCAGGCACTCATTTCCTGGTCGCAAAATCGGGATTCCTCGAGGACGTTTCCGCAACGGGAGAATTCTCCCGCATCCTTCAGAACAACACGGGTTCCACCCTGGGCGCGCACGTTTCCCCGGACGGCGCCAAATTCGTTTTTGGGGTTGGTTCCATTGCCAACGGCGCGCTTCAGCTGATGATCTCCAGTTTCTCCGGCGGCGTGGTCTTGCCGTTGGATCCCGAGGCCTTGCCCCTTCTCCCTGCGTGGTCGCCGGACGGCCAATGGCTCGCCTATGTCCGAAACCACGAAGGCCGGCCGCAACTCGTAAAGCGCCGTCCCGGTTCGCCGGGGCAACCTGGGGTGATGGTGGACGGGATCGACGTGTCGACTAGATTTCTCAGATTTCCATGGCTGCAATGGTCGCCCACGGGGGACTGGATTCTGTTTCCGCAAGCGGACGGGATGTGGCTGGTCTCACCCGATGGCCAAAAGAATCACAAGCTGACGGGACGGGGCTTTTCCTGTTCTGGCTTCTCCAAGGATGGCGCCCAGGTGATCGGAGTGTTCCAGGATACCAGCGGGAAGGGAGCGCAGTGGGCGCTCTACTCGGTGGACGTCCGCACCGGATCGGAAAAACTCCTGGGTCCGGTGGAGCTGCCCGCGGTGGTCGACGCCGTGGCCGGATTCAGCCTGCATCCGGACGGCAAGCGATTTCTTACTTCCATCGCCAAACGCCCGTACGATATCTGGATGTTGGAAGGCTTCGACACGCCGCCAAAGTCCCTGCTGGACCGTCTGCTGCGTCGCTGAAGCGGCGGGTTCGATGCTCTGGTGCATCACTGCGCTTTGCCGCTTTTGCTGGTCCTCTGATATCGATCGGGGGCGGCCAGTGGCGAATGGACGATCCGGAAGTTGACCAAGTTGACGTGTAGTCGTTTACCCTTCGAAGTGCCGCTCTGGGCGGATCACGCGCCACTCGTACAGAGCGCCGGGCAGGGATGTCGGGGGCACGAAGTCCGCTTTCTCAGAGATCGAGAACGATAAACGCTAGAACTCTATCTGGAGTGACCCGGCGCAGTAGTGCTGAGGAGCGGCGAAATCTCGACAAACCCGCTTACTTCCGGCGACCGCATCCTCTGCTTTTCTGCCCCACCCCCGGCCACGTCATCGCGCAATCCCCCCACCGCTGAGCTGGTACGATAGCGACTCGACCGACCGTCACTCATGCGCAACCGACCGCCCCGTAAATCCGCAGACAGTTCCCGGCCGCCGGGGCGGCGCGGCGCCCATTTCCCGCGTGGCGTCCAGATTCTGTATCGGGATGCGGCCCTCATCGTAATCGACAAGCCGCCCGGACTGGCTTCCGTTCCGGTGAAGGGACTGAGTACGCCGTCGGCGCTCGAGGTGCTGAGAACGGAGTTGCCGCCGCCCGCACGCGTGTTTGTGGTGCACCGCATCGACCGCTTCACCTCCGGCGCAATCCTGTTCGCCGCGACCGCCCAAGACCGCGAGGTCTTGATCAAGCAGTTTCTGGAACACGCTCCCGACCGGCAGTACTTGGCCGTCGTGCGCGGGCATCTCACCGTCGCCGAAGGGACGCTGGTGCACTACCTGCGCCGCGACGGGATGGTCCAGAAGGTCTCGGCCGAGAGCGACCCGCGCGCGACGCGCGCCGAGCTTCGCTACCGCGTCGAGCGGGTCCTCAACGGCGCATCGCTCATCCGGGTCGAGCTGGTCACCGGCCTGCAAAACCAGATCCGGGTGCAATTCGCGGCCGCCGGACACGCCGTGATCGGTGACCGGAAGTACGCTCCCAAGGAGGCGGCGGAGAAGCTCATCGATCGCGTGGCGCTGCATGCGGCGCATCTGGCGTTCATCCATCCGCGAACCGGAAAACCGATCGCAATCGACTGCGAGCCTCCCGCCGACTTCAAGCGGCTGGTTCAAGCGCTGCGGCTGAGTTCAGGAAGCCGCTGATTCCTGCGCGGACCTTCTCCCAAGTGCCAGGCTTTAGACATTCACCGGGATAGACGTCCGCACCCTCAGGCTCCGTCTCGACCACGAGCGCGCATGGCGCGCGATCAGCCTGGGATCGTGGGGAAGCCACTTCGCCGCTTTGCTCGCCAGCTTGAGTGACGCGAACGACTCTCCCACTTCGAACAGCCGGACCGATTCCGGAATCCACACCTCGCGCGCCTGCAGCGTCTGCCATGTCCGCCAGCCGAACCAACCCGAGGCCGCAACCAGGATCGCGCACCGCTCGGCGAGCGTCCGATTGAGACGTGGCGCCGATGCGGGGCGTTGCAGTGCCTGAAGGGCGCCCAGCAGTGCCGCGCCATTCGCGTAACGGCGTGCGGGATCCTTCTCCGGCTACTCCGCAGTGGACCCCGGCCAGGCAGCGTGCCACCACCGCCCGCAGCCGATTCGGGATCACCGCAAATACCGGCGTCTCCCTCATGATCGCGTCCAGGATGGAGATTTTCGAATCGCTGCCGAATGCCCGGCTCCCGGTGGCCATCTCGTATAGGACGGCGCCGAAGGAGAAGATATCGGACGATGGATCGAGCGCCTTGCCTTCCGCCTGTCGCGGGCGACATATACTGCGCGGTGCCGATCATCGTGCCGGGCTCGTCAGCGCCTCCGTCGGCGTTTCTTCGCTCGTCGCGAGCGCCCCCGTTTCCTTGGCCAGTCCGAAATCGAGTGGGACCGGCAGGCACGCGAATCGAAATCAGGTGTCTGAGGCCGGTTTCCCCCGTCGACGCAGGCTGCGTTCCTTTCTCCTCGGGCACATGTAACGCTCTTCCTTGCATGCAGTGCGATACTGGAGTTCGTGCCTACCATCTTGGTGGAAGGGCCCTATCGCATGTACTTCTACAGCCACGAGCCGAATGAACCACCGCATGTACATGTAGACCGCGACGACCAGTCCGCCAAGTTCTGGCTCGATCCCGTTGCCCTTGCCCGGAACATCGGGTTTCGCCCGCCGGAGCTTCGTCGGGTCCACCGGCTGGTCACGGAAAACCGCACTCTGTTGTTGGAGAAATGGCATGAACGCTTCCCATCCTAATCCCGGAGAACGCGTGCGCGACGTGCAATTCACGGAAGACGCGCTCGCCGTCGATCTCGCTGACGGTCGCACCATTATCGTTCCCCTCACCTGGTACCCCCGCCTATTGGATGCCACCATGGAGCAACGCAAGAACTGGAAAATCGCTGGAGCGGGATTTGGCATTCACTGGCCGGAACTGGATGAAGACCTGAGCACGGAAGGCCTGCTCCGCGGTGCCCCCGCCGCTGCCGAACCCGAGCATCTACGCCGCTAGCAAGGCGCGCCTCGGCGTCTGGTCGAAGCATAGGCGGAATTGCATGGCGAGGACAGCTGGCCCCCCGGCCGCTCTTGTCAACATGTCCTCAGGAGGCGGATCGAACTCGCCGCACATTTCATAACCTCGCTCCTCCAATTGCACACTCTGCTCTGGCCCGGATATCCTTATTGCATGGGCTCTGTCCAAGAGATCTAGGATGCCGTCGTCAACCTTTCTCCCGCGGAATTGGCGGCATTCCGTCAATGGTTCGCCGAATTCGACGCCGCCGCGTGGGGTCGGCCAGATCGAGGAAGATGTCTCCGCTGGCCGCCTCGACGCGCTGACCGACGAAGCGATCAGAGACTTTCGCGAAGGCCGTTGCACGGACCTGTGAAGAACCACGCAACTCCCAAATTCTGGCAGTGCTATCGCGGCCTGCTGGCTCCGGTTCGCCGCGCTGGCTGACGAATCGTACAAGTTACGGAAGCGAGATCCCAAACACCCACCGGCACTTCAAGAAGATCGGCGGTTACTGGTCCGTTCGCATCGCCTGAATCATCGAGCACTCGCGGTTGAGGAGCAGTCGCACCTTTCTTGGTTCTGGATCGGTCTTCACACCACGTATGAGCGCTCTTAGAAATGCCCGTTGATCCGAACGCCTGTGACTCGGAAAGCCTTGCGGCTCTTACGTCCCGCTTCTCTCCATCGCCGCACCCTCCGCTTCGCCCTTGCGGTGTCTTGATGACCGCAACCGGACGATGGTCCCGCTCCACGCTCACCTCAACGCCTTCGCGGACCTTGGCCGGCACCGCCTGGATGTCGCGGGCCAACTCGCCTTCCGAAATGCGATTCGTAGCCATCACTCCGATCACAGCGTTTCTTCCTCATCGGCGGCCAGCCTTGGACGCGAACGGTTCCACGCATGGACTTGGCCAAACGACGGCTTCGATCGCGCCGGTCTGGACGCGCCGGAGAACGCATGATCGCCAACCAAGCGACGTCATCTGACAGTCAGCGGCACCGATTTCTGCTGTCGCGATACTTCGCGTGGCAATTGGAGCAGGCCGTGGTCACCACATCGGCCGCGCTCAGCACGTTGTCCGAATCCTTGGTCTTCGCCGCTTTGTACGCCGCTAGCCCGGCCTCGCGGAGTTCTTTCACGAATCGCTCCCAATCCGCGCTCTTCACCGGAACGTCCACGCCGTTGGAACACTTGCGTCCCGCGAGATTGAGCAGGCTGGCGGATTCAGCCAGAGCCAATGCGCTATTCTCCACCGCCTGCCATCCGCCGAATGTACTCGTCAGCAGATTTGGAGAAACCGACGGCTTCGGGTCAGGCTTGATCTTCGCCGGATCGTCACTTTGCGCAGCGAAGAACACGTTGGCGCTCGGATAAACGATCCCCCTCATCAACTGCGCCATATCGGCGGGAGGTGGACTTGGGGACTGTGCCTGAACGCATGCAATCAGAAGGACGGCAACGAAGGCCGCCGAACGTGTGACCATTGGGCGGAACATGGCTCTTCGGATTATGCCATTAGGATTGCGTACCTGCCCGGAAAACGCCTAGCCGATTCGATGTGCGGAATGATCGGCGCCTCGAAGGTGTCCTCGGCCAAAGATAAGCGCCGTAGGGTAAAGCTGAACCCAATGCCGCGCACCGATTCGATCAGCAGCGCGCTGCCCGCCGCTATTTCCGCCGTGCTCGAATCAATCTCGAGCGCAATGCACGGTCGCCGACTTGCGATCGATCATTTCTTGACCTTAAGCAACTTCTTCGACGCTGAGGCCACCGGTTTCGCGTCCGCAGGCAACTTGAAGGCGTCGACTTTGTCCCTACATCTTCGTATGCCCGAGCGAGACACACGGAGAATTGCGCCCACTGAACTTTCATCCAAATAATAGCTGCGCCGTTCGCGCGGGCCGCCTGGACTACCCGCCAATCACGAGATTCTGGCCATTCAACTTCAGATACGAGCTCTTGAGGAGCGCCGTAACGTGTGGCTTCAACGCCGCTTCCATTTCGTCAGTGACGCGAGCGAAACCGAAGAGCCGACAAACGACTCCGGGTGCCTCATCCGGACGCATGCCGCAGGATGCCTCGACGGCTTTCAGGATTGCTGTGCGGATCTCCTCAGGCGCGATGAACTCAATCTTGCGTGAAGACGCTGCCAGGGCTCCACGATCGCGCACGGTCGGCTCGACCATGCCAATCCGCCACAAGAAGTCGCCGCGGCGTTGGAACAGCCCGCCGGTGATACCGTTGCGAACAGCCTCCTGGAAGGCGCCCTCAATCCGATTCCCCATCTTCTGGACGCCGGCTGCCGCCATCACCCGCCGGGCGGCTTCATTCCAATGAACCGGACTCTCGACCGCCACTACGTGGCCCAACAACTCCGCAAGTCGCGATCTATCCACTTCGTGCAATTGGGCGGTACCGAGGCGTAGCGACACTGATGCGATTTCGTAGGGTGCTGCGCTCAGTATCGCAGGCGGCGGAAGCGTAACTGTTTCCGTTTCGGGTTCAGCAGGAGTAAGGACATGGACCGGAACCGGAGGTTCGCGCCGTGGGGAAACTGCTTCCGCGGTTTGGATCGCCTGCACCACCTTCCTCAGTTCTGATTCGGGATTGTGAAACCAGTCCGTCGACCAAATGCGGTAGATGCGCCATCCGAGCCCCTCGAGCACGTTCTGCCGTAAGCGATCACGATCGCGCGCGGATCGCGCGCTGTGGTAGCTCGCCCCATCGCATTCGATTCCGACAACGTATCGTCCCGGTTGGTTGCGATCTACGATAGCGAGGTCAACAAAGAACCCTGCACAACCCACTTGGGTGTGGACGGTGTATCCCGCTGCCACCAAGTCGCGTGCAACCTGCTCTTCGAAGTCCGAGTCGGGCGGACGATCGCTGGGCGTCGCCGTTTCAATCTGTTCCGTCTGGGCGTAGTTCAGAAATGCCTTGAGGGCTGCCACACCCCTCGAGGGAGTCCGCGATATGTCGAGGTCATCAGCCGAAAGTCCAGTAAAGACCTCGCATCGTGTCCTGGCGCGACTAATTAACACGTTCAACCGCCGCTCTCCGCCCGGTCTGTTTAGTGGACCGAAGTTCATTGCGAGATAGCCCTCGCGAGTCCGGCCGTAACCAATACTGATGAAGATTACGTCGCGCTCATCTCCCTGGACGTTTTCCAGGTTCTTGATGAAGAACGGCTCGTGGGGAGGATAGCCGAAGAACTCTTCACAGGAGCTGTCCGCTCTCCGCATGAGCTCAACCTGATCGAGGATCGCGTCCATCTGCGCAACGCTAAACGCAGCAACTCCGAGCGTCAGCCTTTGCTCTCTCGGGAACCGCACCTGTTCCCGGGCGTGTGCCATAACAGCTTCCGCGACAACTCTGGCCTCTTCCGGATTCGTGCGGGTGCGGCTGCGGTCGTACCAAGCGTTCTCCAGCCGATGGTAAACAAGTCCTATCGCCTTCCTCTCCCGCGTTGGGCTCGGAAAAACAACCAGACGGCCGTCGTAGAACAGGTGGTTTGAAACGGTGATCAGAGACTCGTGTCGGCTGCGATAATGCCATCTCAGCATTCGCTGGTTGGCGCCCCGGGCGCTGAACAGCCCCAGAATGCTTTCGATATCGGCCGTCGGTGGTTCCTCAGCATCCTCGTCCACCTCATCGGCATTACCCAGGGAGTCGAAGAAACTGGTCGGAGGCAACTGTTGGCGATCGCCGACGACCACTACTTGCTTTCCGCGCACGACGGCGCCGAGCGCATCCACGGGACGGACCTGGCTGGCCTCATCGAACACCACAAGATCGAAATTAAGGGACGCAGGCGGAATATAGTTGGCGATCGAAAGCGGACTCATCATGAACACTGGCTTGATGCCCTGAACTGCGTGTCCCGCGGTCTCGATCAACTTTCGGATCGGTAGGTGCCTCCTTTTCTTCTCGAACTCTTTCCAGAGCACACCGACTTCACCTGCGCCTCCGCCCGCAGGCACCGACGTCATGTGGCGGGCCGCGATCATTCCCCGGTTATAGTCGAGGTGCGCCAGATCCAACTGACGGAAACGCTCGACGACTTTCCCATGATCGGCGCCATCGAAGCTGGCCAAGGCGGGGCGTTCCTGGAATGCGCGTTGCAGCACTGTGAATAATCGGCAACGCTCGAACAGATAGACGAGACACTCCGCAGCATGTTCCCACTCGCAAGCTACTTCCACAACCTCGGAGAGTCCCCTATTTCGGCATTCGGTCGCAATTTGATTGAAGGCGACCATCTCCTGGAGTCGGCCGAGACTTGCCAGCTGCGCCTCTAGCGTCTGGCGCAGAGTCGTCCACGGTCGATCCAGCACAGAGCCCCTCTCCCCCTTAAACTTGAGTAACGCTTTCCAGGCGTCAACAGCGGATCTGAAGCGGCGACTTGCTGCTTCGGCCTCATTAAGCAGCGTCGCGAGCCCCGTCCGATCGATCGCCTGAACTCGTCTGTCGATGCACCAAGACCCCAGACCTCCAGATTGAATCCTGCGGCGAGCGTTCAGAACCCAAGCTGCCTGCCGTTCCAGCAATTCCCAGTCGGACGCGAGTCCACGCCAGTTGGAGCAGAACATTGAAGCTACCCATGGCTGGGCCTCATGTACGGTCTTAGAGGAACTCGATGTCTCCAAAACGGCATCTAAAAGGGGCAACATGCCCTTCGCATCTTTTGGGGCGACCCCTGAGCACAGCGATTGCACTTCGCTGCGGATTCGCCGCCACCGGGGCGATAGGAATCGCCACCATCGGAAGCCGACCTCCGTCAAATCCCCGCGGATCGCGGTCACATCCTTCTCCCAAGATTCGTGCCGAAGGATCTCCCTATACTTTCGGCGGAGGTCTCGTTGTTTCCTGCCAGCCGTCAGAACTCGAGCGATCTCGTCTTCCCGCACGAGCCAGTCACGGTGCCCGGCGTCCAAGTCGGTGAGATCCGGGGCCGAAGCGATGAACTGGGCCGATTCCAGCAGCGATGTCCCCTCCGCGGAAGTGGTCGGGATGCCAACTCCACAAGCAGTCGCGAGCGCGCTAATAGCAGCGTCCAATGCGTTTGCTTCGACAATCGCCGTTCCAATGATACGCCCAACGTCGTCGAGGTCCGTCGGCAAGAGAACCGCGAGGTCGCAGCCCCAGAATGGGTGACGAGCGGGAACCCGGGTGCGTACAACCCGTTGTTGCAACTGCTCGACCAGAATCCGATAGGCGTCCGTATCGGCCGCCGTCCATTGAGCAGCGTTCATTTTCAAGGGCGGCAGGTTCATCTCGCGTAGCGCACTGTTCGCGGCCAGCATGCGCCCGTACGCCAACGCAGGTGTCTCTCCGGTGTCACCGATCGGTTCGTTGACAGCTTTGCAGTGCTGGTTTAGGCGGTCGCGTGCGGCGCCGAGTTGCTCCAGGTTCGAGACGAGACGAGTAGAGGACATGCCAGCATGGCTTACGGTCCGCTTCAATTCATCCAGCACCACCTTCTTGTTCGAGCGGTTACTGTGCAACTCCAGGCACATCCCGCCCAACCCGATCTTGTCGAGTCGGCGCTTCACGACGTCGAGCGCCGCCATCTTTTCGGAAACGAATAGAACCTTCTTTCCCTCCGCCGCTGCGCACGCGATGAGGTTTACGATTGTCTGCGATTTTCCCGTCCCCGGCGGCCCTTGGATCACCATGTTGTGACCAGCGAGCGCATCCAGGATAGCTATCGTCTGAGTGCTATCAGCATCCACGACTTGGGCAGGCATTTGTCCGCTAACTTGGTCATCTAGTAGCCGCTCTTCGTTGTACTCGCTGGCCGTGCGCGCAAAGCCATCATCACCCATGAGGCTCACCAGCACTTCGTGCCCAAGCAGAGCTTTTTTCTCAGTCCAAGTCTTTGGATCGAGGTCTCTATACATGAGGAACTTGGCGAACGAGAAGAATCCGAGAACTATTGAGTCACTCTCAACTATCCACCCTGACTGCCCGCGGACGAGGCGCTCTACTTGTGAGAAGTACTTGGGGATGTTGAGTTCATCGGCATCGGGCAGTCCCGGAAACCGCTGGATCCCGAACTCCATTTTGAGCTTTTCCGCCAACGATACGTTCTCGCCGAGTTCGTCACCGGAGTATTTCAGATGGAAGCGGTCGCGAGCGTCACTGCGCTCGAGTTCGACCGGGATCAAGATGAGCGGGGCGCAATGTACCGTCTCGCTATCGTCACGTTCAGTCCACCGTAGCATCCCGAGCGCGAGGTATAACGTGTTGACACCCTGCTCTTCTAATGAGGTGCGAGCAGCATGGTAGGTTGACAGGAGCCGCGCCTGTAACTGCGCGGAAGTGTAATCCGTCTGCAGTCGGAGGTCTGTCAGCCGACTTGAGTCATCCTCCAGTTGCTCCAATAGAGGTACGGCCAACTTTGTTTGTACTGGTGCGGTCGATGCTGGAAGGAACGTCATCCGCTTCTCCTCAATCACCAGGAGCCGGAAGACTTCAGTCGGGTCTTCGTCGATGATTTCCAAGCCTCGTCCACGAAGCGTACGGTAGTTGAGCAAAGGATTGCGAAGTCCGAGATCGAGCAGGTCACGGCGCGCAGTCTCTAATGACTTCTGTAAGTCAGTTGGCATCTGGGGATCTACCTGAGCCGAAAAGAGACAATATCACGGTGCGATTGCGCACACCACCGCGGGCCTCCGCGTTAACGGGTGATCGGCAGCCATAACTCGACGTTGACTCCCCAAAAGAGTTGCAGCGTGTGGTCACCATTTGACGCGCCGTCGAGTGTATGCCAATATAGGCATATGTGGCCGTCATGAAGAGTCTCACGTGGCTGGCCGATTCCCGCTCCAAGGTCAAGTCCTTCCCATCTGTCGTGCAAGACGATATCGGCTATGCGCTCTACGCCGCACAACTGGGAGAACTGAGCCCGAAAGCCAAGCCTCTCCACGGTCTTGGCTCCGGAGTGATGGAGATTGCCGTTCAGGACATGAGCGGTGCCCACCGCGCGATCTATACGGTCTCGATCGGAGATTCGATTTACGTGATCCATGCGTTTCAAAAGAAATCCAAAGCTCGCCACACCCAAGACCGAAATGGATCTGATCAAACAGCGGCTCAAGCAGTTGCGGAGTGAGGTAAAGGATGCCAAAAAACAAAGTTCTTGAACAGGAGCCTGGCACTGGAAACATATTCGCTGACCTCGGCCTCCCCGATGCCGGTGAACATCTCATCAAAGCCGGACTGGTAATCCGCATCGACCGAATCATCCGCCAACGCAAGCTAACCCAAGCGGCGGCCGCACAACTCATGGGTATCGATCAGCCGAAGGTTTCAGCCATGCTGTCCGGTCAATTCCGCGGTTACTCGGTGGAACGGCTGATGCGATTCCTGGTCGCGCTAGGAAACGATGTGGAGATTGTAGTCAAGCCGAGAAAACGCGGTACTGCGGAACTTCGCGTCACGTAGAAGCGCACCGTGAATGGGGCAAGGTGCCATTGTTAAAGTGCATTTCCGATGAAAGCTAGAATGTCGGGAGTGGACCCCGCAACGCTGGTTCAGATTAAATGCCGCGGCTGGGATTGTCAGACCAAGGACGATGTTGCCACCTGGACGCCTTGGCGGAAGAGGTGATCAGAGATTTTCGCGAAGGCCGCTCCGGCGAGCGCGCGCCGACCATCGAATCGAACAGGATCACCGCTCTTCCCCGATGATCCGTACTGCCCGTTCCACGACTTCTGACAGCTTCGCCAGTTTCAATCGCCCGACAACTGACAAGATCAAGTCGCGGTCCGCTGTGAACAACTTGTCCGGGCGTGCCCCACTATCATGGAGGAGCCCACCGGATGCGAAATCGCAGGCTTCGAGCGCAATCGCGTAACCGGCTCTGGCACGAGTGGTGATCTGACAGAGAATTACATCCGAGCCCTGAGTTCGGCCAGGACCAACGCTGGCCGCCGTTTTGAGCCGGACAAATCCGAAAAGGGAAACGGTACGACTACCACGTCACCCTTCACAGGTAGCTCCAGGCCCTGTCCTCTTCGGGTTTGAGCCAGTCTTTAGCCAACGATGCCTCGCTCAGCAAAGCAGGCTCGCCGGCCCGGCGGACGGCCTTGGTGCCGAGAAACCGGACGAAATCCAGCACCTCGTCCAGCATGTCGTCAGGGATTCGATCAAGTTCGGTCGTGATCTGTTCCTTCTTGCTCATCAAATGCCCCTTCCTCACGATTCTAACCCGCGGTATCGGCCATGTAGTCAGGGAACTTGCCGATTGGGACCTAACCGTCGGGCGCGATCCTCTCGCTTGACTGGTCAGGCGAGCCGCTGGCATGTGTGTTGCCTCTCCGATATGTCGGGGCTCAATCCCCGGGGGCGAACAAAAGGCGTTACGACGCAACCGATATTTAATTTCCGTTGATTCCGCTCCACTTATCCGAAATCCGCCCTCAGTAGCCCTTGCGCGCGTGGTAATGTCGCGATAGGAGAGCCTTGTGTCCGAAATCGTAGTCGCCTCATCCATCCCCGCCGTCGCCCCACCGACGCGCCCAAATACTAAAATGAAGGAGCGAACCCATAACCACCTTTCCTTGCACCAAACCCGCTCGACCCCACGCATCCCCACCTCCCCCGCCGACCCTCAAAAATCAAAAAAATTAAATTGCGAAACGAAGCCACTAAGTGCCTTTCCCCTCAACAAAACAGCCCCAAAAACGAAGCCACCGAACCCATTATCGAAGCCACTACGAACCCATTCCACCCTCCCCAAACTCCCCCTCTCCCCACAAACGCGCTGGAGCTATCCCCTATATCCCCCACGTTATACTGGGCTTAAGCCATGGCTGATCTGAGCGTCATTTGGCTGCGCGTCGCGGCAGCGTTGTACTCGGTGGGATTGCTCCACGCCATCCTCACCCTCGTCCGACGCCGCGAGCACCTCTTCCGCGTCGCGCTCGGAGCCTTCGCCCTCGGCAGCGTCTTCCACTTCGTCTCCATTATCGAAGAGGGCCTCGCCTACAACCGCTGCCCCATCTCCAACATCTACGAAACCCTCTCGATGTGCGCCTTCCTCGTCGTCGTCATCTATCTCGGCGTCCAACTCAAATACAAGCTAGATAGCCTTTCCGTCTTCATCTTTCCTCTGGTCTTCGTGATGTCGCTCGTCGGAACCTTCGGCAGTCCCGTCGAAGGATGGTCCAGCCCGCTGCTCAAGAACGCCTGGCTCACCGTCCACATCGTGCTGGTTCTGCTCGGCATCGCGGCCCTCGTCTTCTGCGGCGTCGCGTCCATCCTTTATCTATTCCAGGAACGCGAGCTCAAGGCCAAAAAGCCGCGCAAATTTTACTACCGGCTGCCCGCGCTGGGCACGCTCGACGAGTTAATCTCCAAATTTATGGGTGTCGGATTCGTGCTGTTCACCCTCGGCGTCATTGCCGGCAGCACCTGGGCCTTCATGTCGCTGAAGGACAATTGGATCCGCCAACCCTCCATCGCCATTTCCTTCTTCACCTGGGGCGTCTATCTCGCGATGATCTGCCTTCGCGTCACCGCCGGATGGCGTGGCCGCCGCGCCGCCATCATGACCCTCACCGTGATCGGTTTCTCCGCCGTCACCTGGGCCGCCCACGCGCGCCTGGGTACGATTCTGTTCACCCAATGAAGCTGCTGACCACCGGAGTGAGCCACAAAACAGCGCCCGTCGAAGTGCGCGAGTGCCTCGCCTTTCGCGAGGAGACGCTTCCCGCCGCGCTCGCCGATCTCCGCGCCCGCCCGGGTGTCACCGAAGCCGTCATCCTCTCCACCTGCAATCGCGTCGAGATCACCCTCACCACCGAGGACACCGCCGACCCGCAGCTCGTCGTCGACGCCTTCCTCTCCGACCACAAGTCCATCAGCTCCGCCTCCATCGGCCCGCACCTCTACCGCCACGAGGGCCAGGACGCCATCCATCACCTCTTCCGCGTCGCCGCCAGCCTCGATTCCATGGTCGTCGGCGAGCCCCAGATTCTCGGCCAGCTCAAGAACGCCTACGCCATCGCCAAGGACAACGGCGCCGTCTGCGGCTGGCTCGATGGCCTCCTCTCCCGCGCCTTCAGCGTCGCCAAGCGCGTGCGCTCCGAAACCGGCATCGGGCAGATGGCCGTGAGCGTCAGCTACGCCGCCGTCGAGCTCGCCCGCAAGATCTTCGGCAGCCTCAACAATCGCACCGTGATGATCGTGGGCGCGGGCAAAATGAGCGAGCTCGCCGCGCGTCACCTGCGCCGCAGTGGCGCGTCGCATGTCTTCGTCACCAACCGCACCCACGAGCGTGCCGTCGAAATGGCCGAGCTCTTCCAGGGCACGCCGGTCGAGTATTCGCGCTTCACCGCAATGCTGCCCGAGGTCGATATCCTGATCGCCAGCTCCGGCGCGCCGCACTACATCCTGAAGAAGGATGACATGCAGCGCGTCATCTCCGCGCGCCGCAACAAGCCGATGTTCCTCATCGACATCGCCGTGCCGCGCAATATCGATCCCGCCGTCAACGGCGTCGACAACGTCTTCCTCTACGACATCGACGACCTGCAAGAGGTCGTCAACTCCAACCTCCGCGAGCGCGCCAAAGAGGCCGATCACGCCGAGAAGATGGTGGCCGAAGAGGTCGAGCGCATGATGGCCCGCCTCAAGGTGGCCGAGGTCACGCCCACCATCGTCGGCCTGCAGGAGCAGCTCGAGCAGATCCGCCTCGGCGAGTTGGAGAAGGTCAAGCGCCGCATGGGTCCGCTCACGCCCCAGCAGGAAGAGGCGCTCGAAGCCCTCACCCGCGGCATCATCAATAAGGTAGCCCACGGTCCCATCAGCGAATTGCGCTCGCAAGCCGGCAAGCCCGAAGGCGCCCACGTGATCGCTGCCATTCGAAAGGCGTTTCATCTCCAGGACTGACATGCTCGTAATCGCATCGCGCGGATCGCAGCTCGCACTCTGGCAGGCCCGCTGGGTCGAATCGCAACTCAAGAATCTGGGCCACGAGTGCCGCATCGAAATCATCAAGACCACCGGCGACAAGATCACCGACGTCCCTCTCGCCAAGGTCGGCACCAAGGGCCTCTTCACCAAGGAGATCGAGGAAGCGCTGATCGATGGCCGCGCCGATCTCGCCGTCCACTCTCTGAAGGACCTGCCCACCGAACTCCCCGCCGGCCTCGTCCTAGCCGCGATCCCCGAACGCGAAGACCCCCGCGACGCCGTCCTCGGTAAGAAACTCGCCGACCTCCCCTCTGGCGCCAAAGTCGGCACCAGCTCTCTCCGCCGCGCCGCCCAACTCCGCAAGCTCCGTCCCGATCTCGTGATCGAATCCATCCGCGGCAATCTCGACACCCGTATCCGCAAACTCGACGAGTCCCAATACGACGCCATCGTCCTAGCCGCCGCCGGCCTCAAACGCCTAGGCTGGGCCACTCGCATCGCCGAAATCCTCGACCCCGACCAAATGTGCTCCGCCGTCGGCCAAGGCGCCCTCGCGATCGAGACCCGCGAAGCGGGTCGAGGCTTCGACGCCTGCCGCGCTCTGGATCACCCCGACACCCACGCCGCCGTCACCGCCGAACGCGGCGTCCTAGGCGTCCTAGGCGGCGGCTGCCAAGTCCCCATCGGCGCCTACGCCCAAGTCGCCGGCGATCAATTAACTGTGCGCGCCATCGTAGCCGCACCAGATGGCTCCAAACTAATCCAATCCGAATCCCATGGCCCCGTCGGCGAAGCCGCGCAGATCGGGCAGCGCCTTGGCGCTGAACTCCTAGCAAAGGGTGCCGCTCAAATCTTGGAGGAAGTCTACGGTTAATCTTCCTCTCCGCGTCTCCGCGCCTCCGCGTCGAAAGCGAGCCCTCTATGCCCGCTAAGGTCTACCTCATCGGCGCCGGCCCCGGCGACCCCGACCTCATCACCGTCAAAGGCCGCCGCCTCCTTGCCCTCGCCGACTCCGTCCTCTACGACCACCTCGCCCCCCACGCCCTCCTCGCCTTCGCCCCATCCACCGCCGAGCGCGTCTACGTCGGCAAGAAGAAGGCCGACCACGAGTTCACCCAGCCCGAGATCGCCGACATGCTGATCGACCGCGCCCGTCGCGGCCTCACCGTCGTTCGACTCAAAGGCGGCGACCCCTTCATCTTCGGCCGGGGCGGGGAAGAGGCCGAAGCCCTCGCCGACGCCGGCATCCCCTTCGAGATCGTCCCCGGCGTCACCACCCCGCTCGGCATCGCCGCCTACACCGGCGTCCCGCTCACCCACCGCGAGCACACCTCCGCCGTCACCTTCGTCACCGGCCACGCCGTCGATCAGATCGATTGGGCCAAAGTCGGTCACGCCGAGACGCTCGTCATCTTCATGGGCTTGACCCACTTCCCGCAGATCGCCCAGGAGCTGATCGCCCGCGGCCGGTCGCCCGAGACCCCCGCGATGGCCGTCCGCTGGGCCACCCGCCCCGACCAGGAAGTCACCGTCGGCACCCTCGCCACGCTTCCCGCGCTCACCTGGGCCATGAAGCCTCCGGCGACCATCATCGTCGGCGAAGTGGTCCGCCTGCACGAGAAGCTCGATTGGTTCGGCCGCCTCCCCCTCGCCGGCCGCCGCATCGCCATCACCCGCGCCCGCGAACAGGCCGACTCCCTCGCCGCGCGCCTCTCCGCCCTCGGCGCCGCCGTCATCGAACTGCCCACCATTGAGATCTGCCCGCCCGCCGACCCCGGGCCGCTCGATCGCGCCATCGCCAACCTGCCGTCCTACGACTGGCTCATCTTCACCAGCGCCAACGGCGTCCGCGCCTTCATCGACCGCCTCCCCGATCTCCGCGCCCTCCGCGGCAAGATCTGCGCCATCGGCCCCGCCACCCGCGCCGCCATCGAGTCCCTCCACCTCAAGATCGACCTCATGGGCGAACAGTACGTCGCCGAGAGCCTCGTCGAAGCCTTCGCCCCCCACGATCTCGCCGGCAAGCGGATCCTCCTCCCCCGCGCCGCCGTTGCCCGCGACATCATCCCCGTCGAACTCCGCAAACGCGGCGCCCACGTCGACGTCGTCGAAGCCTACCGCACCGTCGCCCCCGAGATCCGCGACATCCCCAAGTTCGAGGCCATCACCTTCACCAGCTCCTCCACCGTGAAGAACTTCGTCGCCGCCGCCGGCGCCGAATCCCTCGCCGCCGCGAAGGTCGTAACCATCGGCCCCGTCACCTCCCAGACCGCCCGCGACCTCGGCCTCACCGTCGCCGCGCAGGCCGACGTCTACACTACGGAAGGACTTGTACAGGCCCTGCTCGGGTTGTACACTGAAGCTTCTTGAAACCCCACATCATTGGAATCGCCGGACCGTCGAGTTCCGGCAAGACAGAACTTGCGCGCCAACTCGCCGCGCGCATCCCTGGTACCGCGATCGTCTCCCTCGACTCCTACTACCGCGGCATGGAGGAGATCCCCCTCGAAGAGCGCAAGAAGGTCAACTTCGATCACCCCGATTCGCTCGATTGGGAACTGCTCACCGTCCACCTGTCCGCGCTCGCCGACGGCCGCCCCTTCGACGAGCCCGTCTACTCCTTCGCCGATTACGCTCGCACCCCGGAGACGCGCCGCATCGAGCCGTCCCCGTACCTCATCGTCGAAGGCCTGTTCGTCCTCTACTGGCCGCAGCTCCGCGAGATCCTCGATACCAAGGTCTACGTCCAGACGGACCCGAGCGTCTGCTTCAACCGCCGCCTCACCCGCGATGTCGCCGAGCGCGGCCGCACCCCTGAGAGTGTGATCGCCCAATACGAGAAGACCGTCCGCCCCAGCGCCGAGTGGTTCGTCTACCCCACCCAGAAGTTCGCCGACCTCACGGTGTCGGGTGAAGAGCCCTTCGACCAATCCACCCAGGCTGTGCTGGCTGCCCTGAACCGGAGGACCGTACGTGCTCACGCGTGACCAGGCCTGGGACATCGTATGCGAGTTCACCAAGAGCGAAGGCCTGCGCAAGCACGCCCTCGCCGTCGAGGCCTGTGTCGTCGCCTACGCCGCCAAACTCGGCGAAGACCAACACAAGTGGAGCCTCACCGCCCTCCTCCACGACTTCGACTGGGAGGTCCACCCTCAAGCCCCCGACCACCCCATGAAAGGCGAACCCATCCTCGCCGAACGCGGCGTGGATGACGAAATCCGCCGTGCCATCCTCTCCCACGCTAATTACAGTGGGGTGCCGCGCGTCTCCCCGTTAGAGAAGGTCCTTTACGCGTGCGACGAGTTGGCCGGCTTCATCACCGCGATCTCCTATGTAAAACCCGGCCGCACTGTACACGAAGTCGATGTTGCCAGCGTCAAGAAAAAAATGAAGGACAAGGCTTTTGCGCGCAGCGTGAACCGCCAGGACATCGTCGAAGGCGCGCAGGAGCTTGGTGTCCCGCTGGAGGAGCACATTGACTTCTGCATCAAGGCCATGCAAGCCCGCGCGGCCGACCTTGGCCTGGCCGGCCCTTCTGCTTCCTGATGCCACCTGTGGCGCGGGCGCTCCCGCCCGCCGCGCCGGCACTCATGCCGGCGCCCGTGCCGCTAGCCGGAGCGCGAGCCCGCTAGTCGTCGCCGCTCTCGCCCTCTCTACTGTCGCCGCTGCCCAGACCACCCCCACCTTCCGCGCCGACGTCCGCCTCGTTCATGCCGACGCCGAAGTCGTCGAAGACGGCCGCATCCTCACCGGCTTCACCAAGGACGACTTCCGCATCCTGGACGAGGGCAAGCCGCAGCCGATCGTGCAGTTCTCGGCCGGCGAGCAGGCGCTCGACCTGATCCTGCTCTTCGACATCTCGGGCAGCATGAAGCTCATCGTCCGGCAGGTGGCCGCCGCCTCGCAGCAGGCCCTGCGCGAGCTGCGCGAGGGCGACCGCGTGAGCGTGCGGGTGTTCAACAACCGGAGCCGCGAGATCGCGCCCTTCACCAGCGATCTGGAAGCCGTACGCAAGACCATCGAGCAGGACGTGCTCGGCCTACGCTTCGGCGGCGGAACTCTGATTCAAGCCGCGGCGCAGGCGGCCGCGCTGAGGTTCCGGGGCGAGCCCCCCAGCGAACGGCGTCGCGCGGTCCTGATCATCACCGATAACATCGGGATCCGCACTCGCTCCGAGAAGGCCGTGGTCCGCGACTTCTGGGAGGCCGACGCCCTCCTCAGCGGCCTGCTCATCTCCAACCGCGGCGCCTCCACGCGTCGCAACGTCACACTGGCATTATCGCCCTGGATGATCCCGATGATGGCCGGAATGAAGGGCATCGCCGAGAAGACCGGCGGCGACTCCATCACTACGAACGATCCCGGCGCGGCCTTCACCGAATCCATGCGCCGTATCCGCAGCCGTTACAGCCTTTACTACGCCCAGCCCGAAGCCAAGCCGGGCGCCATGCGCACCCTGCATATCGAGCTCTCCGGCGACGCGGCGAAGCAGCATCCGAAGGCGCGCGTCCGCGCCCGCACGGGATACGTGGTGCCGAAGGCTTAGCCCGCGGTCTCCCGATTCCACTGCGGAGGCTCCACCTTCAGCAGATGATGCACGAAGAAGTCCTCCAGCAGGTGCAGCGCGTACGGCCCGCCCGCTCCATGCCCGCCGCCTGGGACGAACAGCAGGTCGAACTTCTTGTTGTGCTTGATGAGCTGGTTCACCACCTGTAGCGTCGAGGCCGGGTCGACGTTCGTATCCAGCTCGCCCACGATCAGCAGCAGGTCGCCCTGCAACCGGTAGGCGTTGTCCACGTTCGACGACTCCGCATACTGCGGACCCAGCGGCCAGCCCATCCACTGCTCGTTCCACCAGATCTTGTCCATGCGATTGTCGTGGCAGCCGCTGTTGCTCACCGCCGCCTTGTAGAACTCGGGGTGGAACAACAGCGCGCCCAGCGCGTTCTGCCCGCCCGCCGAGGTGCCATAGATGCCCACGCGCGTGATGTCGTACCACGGGTACTTCGCCGCGACCGCCTTGTGCCACGCGATGCGATCCGGGAAGCCGGCGTCGCGCAGGTTCTGGTACGCCACATCGTGGAACGCCCGCGACCGGTTGTTCGTGCCCATGCCGTCGATCTGCACCACGATGAAGCCCAGCTCAGCCAGCGGCTGCGGGTTCACGCTGAACGTCTTCGGAACGAACGAGCCCTGCGGCCCGTTGTAGATGTTCTCGATCACCGGGTACTTCTTCGCCGGATCGAAGTCGGTGGGCTTGTAGATCACGCCCCAGATGTCCGTCTTGCCGTCGCGCCCCTTCGCGGCGAACGGCTCCGGCATCTTCCAGCCGGCCTCGATCGCCGGCGCCGCGTCGCCATGCTCCAGTTCAGCCAGCTTTTTGCGATCCTCGGTGCGGTGGAGTTCGCTGACCGTCGGCTGGTCCACCCGCGAATAGGTGTCCACGTAATACTTGTGGTCGGGCGAGAAGCTGACAGTGTGATCGGCGGCCTCGGGCGTGTATGGCGTCAGGTTCGTGCCGTCGAAGTTGATACGGTACTCGTGCACGAAGTATGGATCCTCGCCTGCGTTCATGCCGCTGGCCGTGAACCAGATCTGGCGCCGCTCTTCGTCCACCTGATCCACACTGCGCACCACCCAATTGCCCTTCGTGATCTGGTTCTTCAGCTTGCCGGTCAGGCCGTCGTACAGGTAGAGATGCTCCCAGCCGTCGCGCTCGCTGGCCCAGACGATTTCGTGCCCGTCGTGCAGGTCGAAGCGGACCTTCTTGCCGGTATCCCGTTGGTTCGCCACCAGCGGCCGGTAATCGATGAACGTCTTCGCTTCCTCCGTGATCAGCGCGCGCGCCTTGCCCGACTTGTCCACCTCAATCACGCGGTAGATCTGATGCCCGCGCTCGTTGTATTCGAAGGTGAAGCCGCGGCCGTCGCGCCACCACACCGCCCGCGTCAAGCTGTACGGATTGGGGAACAGCGCGTTGTCGATCGCGATCTGCTTCCGGGTCTCCACGTCGAACAGCACGGGATGGGAGACGTCCAGCGTGTCGCCAGGCTTCGCGTAGATGCGGGCCGCGTGCTTCGGCTGAAGCTGATCCGTGGGCGCCGATTCCACGTAGTGGACCTCGCGTTGATAACCTGGGGTCGTCCGGTAAGCGACCAGGTGCTTGCAGTCGGGCGACCACGCGATCGATGCGAGCGTGTAGTAGTTGCCCTCGCTGCCGTCGTAGCTGAGCGGCGTCGCATCCTTCGATCCTTTGGCGCGGAGATAGACGTTGTGATTGACAATCAACGCCTCCCACTTCTGGTCAGGCGATATATGCGTCGCCGGATCGGGAGCGGCCACGAACGGGGTGAACGCCGGCAGCGCCGTGAACACGCGCGCCTGAGCGGGACCGGCCTCGGCCGAAGGCCCCGATCCCGGGCCGCCGAGCGCTTGCGGCGCTTGCGGCGAGGGCGTTTGCACAATGCCGTCCGCCACGTTGTTGGTGAACTCCGCAGGTGATGGGTCGTCGGTCGGCGCGGTCGCCGCTCGACCGGCGGGTACCGGCCCGGTCTTCGTGCAGGTGTAGTTCGCCAGCGCGCACTTCCACATCGACCCCGATGCCGCGAACGTGATCGCCTTCTCGCCATCAGCGAACTGGAACTCCTGGAAGGGCAGGGACGTCGCGGTGTACTTCGCCTTGTCCGCCAGGGAAAGCGTCGCGGCGAGCTTCTCGGCGTCGAACGGCGCCTGCTTCTTGCCCGTGGCCGCATCGGCCTCCACGAACGCGTAGCCGCCCTTTACCGACTTCCGGTAGTAGAAGCGATCGCCCGGAAGCCAGGTCACTGGGCCCGGAACGTCGATGGTGGAATTGGCAAGTTTGGTGCGCAACGCATTGGCACGATCGTAATCAGCCTTGGTACCTTGCGCGGAAAGGAGAGCAGGAAAGAGACACAAAACACTGGAGACAAACAACTTCATGCAGAGGGACTCCAAAACGCTCTGAAAGCGCTTACGGGGGATCAATTTGCCTGACGTATAATGGTAAGACGAGACCCGAACGAACCCCGTTACGGACAACCTTACATTTCTATGGCAACCACTACTCAGTCCTCTACCATCGCTCCGTTTGCGAATGAGCCGCTCGCCAACTACCGCACTGACGCCGCCGCGGCGCAGGGCATGCGCGACGCCATCGCTAAAGTCCGCACCCAGCTCGGCCGCGAGTACGATCTCGTGATCGGCGGGAAGCGCATTAAGACCACC
>JADMIO010838879.1_pt1 | contig 67308 bp, 62 predicted proteins | sample 8958161 | NCBI WGS metagenome assembly JADMIO01 (sample SAMN16585339, study PRJNA669376) | soil metagenome | isolation source: Crop rotation soil | place: USA: Cullars Rotation, Alabama | collected 2011 | reverse complement strand
GCCGCGACTTCAAGTCACGTGAATTCCAAGCTTCGGATCCCACTGTGCTGGAAAGCGCGTCCCCGCCGTACTCCGGAGCCCACGTGTAAATCTCGTCTTGCAGGATCGCATTGTGCAGATACAACGCGACCTGACGCGCGAAATGCTCGACGCGTCGCTCATTGCCTGGCTCACTCAGCATGGGATCCGCGAGCCAGAACAGCAGCCTGCTGATCGAGTCTCTCGCTTCGCACGGCATGGTTCGGTACGCGGCACGCGCGTCGTGCGGCAACAATCCGCGAACATCGGTCCACTGGCACCGAGCTTCACTCGCCGTTGCTGCTGTTGCGATGCCGAACGCCGAGTCAGCGGGCAGGAGCTTGCCTTCGAGGGCAAGCACGTAACCGGCAAGCGCCGAGCACCACCACGTGTTTGCCGTACACGATGCTGAAAGCCGTCGGGCGCGCGGTATGTCACCCGAATCGAGAGCAAACCGGACCTGTTGTCCAACAAGGAATGCGTTGCCGGGGAAGCGCATCGCAGAGGAATCCAGAAATGCCAGGAACTCACGGCGCCTTCGGTCGACGCTGTCGCGCATGGCCGCACGTACGCGCGGCGCGATGACGAAGACCGCGCGTGCGCCGAGCTCGGAGTCCGGAACCGCCCACCCCGGACACGCTGCCTGCGCGTTGTACGCGCTGCGAATCATCCGCGGATTCGTCGTCATGCTGCCGTCCCAATGGCAGTGAAGATCGGCAGCGATCGCTGTCATCCCCGCCATGCGCGCCTTTGCCGATGGCGTCGCGGGAATGGTGTCGCCGTTGTACCGCAGCTGCACCGGCCGCTCGTTCTTCGTGGCAGCGGCGACGCCGTCGAGACTTCGAAGTGACGCATCGGTCCGCCTGAGGACCGAGTCCATCGAGAGCATCCACGTATTGCGCCACATCTCGAAGAACGCGGTTTCTTCGGCTGCGACTTCGGCCGCCAGCTCGTTTTCCGTCGTCGGACGAGGGTGGGGTTTCTTCTCGGTCGGCTTGGCAGAACCCTTGCCCTGAGCGAACGCCGTAGACGCCAACATCGCGAGACCGACCAGCAGCTTCATCGCTGTACCTCGTGGCGAGAGGGGCGGGCGTGCGCGAACTCGGCGCGCATCCAATGGCGCGCCTCTATACCAACCGGCTGGAGTTCCGTTCCTTCGTGCGGCTAGGCGAGCGCCGCGTCGAGCGTGATGTTCGCGTTGAGCAGCCGCGAGATCGGGCAGGTCGCCTTGGTCTCCTCCGCGAGCTTCGCGAAATCGGCCGCGGGAATGTTCGCATTGCTCACGCGCGTGGTGAGGTGGCTCGCGGTGACCGTCTGTCCGGCATCGGTCTTCTCGAGCTTGACCGCGGCGGTGGTCTCGATCTTCGCGTTGGTGATGCCGGCGGCCGTCAATTTGCCGGATAACGCCATCGAGTAGCACGCCGCGTGCGCCGCGGCGATCAGCTCTTCCGGATTCGTGCCCGGTGCGTTTTCGAAACGCGTCGCGAACCCGTACGGCGCGTTCGTGAAGACGCCGCTCGGAGCCGAAATCGTGCCCTTCCCTTCCTTGAGAGAACCCGTCCACACCGCAGAGGCTTTCCGTTCCACGTGAGCAGCTCCTAGAAAAACACCGGTTCGCGATAGGCACCGAACACGTCTTCGAGCGCGGCGCGGATTTCGTACAGCGTACAATAGGCCCGCGCACAATCCAGAATGTGCGGGATGAGGTTGTCGGTTCCCTTCGCCGCGTTGCGCAGCGCATCGAGCCGCGACTTCGCGAGGGCGCCGTCGCGGGTCGCGCGCAACTTCGCGAGCCGTGCGCGCTGTTCGCGCTCGGCGCTTTCACCGACCTTGAGCGTCTCGATCTGCAATTCCTTCTCGTCGGTATGGAACTCGTTCACGCCGACGATGATGCGGCGCTTCTGCTCGATCTCCCACTGCTGCCGCGCGGCTGACTGCGCGATCTTGCGCTGGAACCATCCCTGCTCCAGTCCCCTCACCACGCCGCCGATGCCCTCGATTTCCTCGAAGATCGCCTCGGCTTCGGCTTCGAGCTCATCCGTGAGTTTTTCGACGTAGAACGAACCGCCGAGCGGATCGATGACGTTCGGCGCACCCGTTTCGTACGCGAGGACCTGCTGCGTGCGAAGCGCGACCTGCACGGACTCTTCCGTCGGCAGCGCGAGGGTTTCGTCCATCGAGTTGGTGTGCAGCGATTGCGTCCCGCCGAGGACGGCGGCGAGCGCCTGGTACGCTACGCGCACGATGTTGTTCATCGGTTGCTGCGCGGTGAGCGTGACGCCGGCCGTCTGCGAGTGGAATCGCATCATCCACGAACGGGGCTGCTTCGCGCCGTAGCGCTCCTTCATGTGACGCGCCCAGATGCGGCGTGCCGCGCGCAGCTTCGCGATTTCCTCGAAGAAGTCGTTGTGAATGTCCCAGAAGAACGAGAGGCGCGGCGCGAAGTCGTCGACGTCGAGGCCGCGTGCGATGCCGCGCTCGACGTACGTGAAACCGTCCGCGAGCGTGAATGCCAGCTCCTGCGCGGCCGTCGACCCTGCTTCGCGAATGTGGTAGCCCGATATCGAAATCGTATTCCACTTGGGCGTGTTGCGCGCACACCAGTCGAACCCGTCGACGATCAGGCGCAGCGCGGGCTCGATCGGGAAGCACCACGCGTGCTGCGCCATGTACTCCTTCAGAATGTCGTTCTGCACCGTGCCCGATACCTTCGAGGCCGGCACGCCCTGCTTTTCCGCCGCAGCGATGTAGAAGCAGAGCAGGATCATCGCCGGACCGTTGATCGTCATCGACGTGGACACTTTGTCGAGAGGAATGCCCTCGAAGAGCGTCTCCATGTCCGCGAGCGACGAAATCGCGACGCCACATTTGCCGACTTCGCCCTCGGATCGCGGGTGGTCGGAGTCGTATCCCATCAGCGTCGGGAAGTCGAACGCCACGGAAAGGCCCGTCTGTCCCTTCGCGAGCAGGAACTTGTACCGCTCGTTGGTCTCGCGCGCAGTGGAGAAGCCCGAGAACTGGCGCATCGTCCACAACCGTCCGCGATATCCGGTGGGATGGATTCCGCGCGTGAACGGATACTCACCGGGGACTTCGAGCACCGCGTCGGTGTTTCCGCCGAGATCCAGTGGCGTATATAGGGGCGCGATTTCCTTCGCGGAATTGGTGAACGCGATATCGCGCAGCTCCTGCACATCGTAGCGGGCGCGCCAGGCCGCGACTTCTTCGCGCAGGCGCTCGACTTCGGCGAGCAGTTCGGAGCTTGGCGTATCCAGATCGCGCGTGGACGTCATCGAGGTTCTCCACCGGCGCCTGCGAGCAGCGAGCCGCTCTGCGCCAGAAGGGTGTCAGCAACTGCGAGCGGCGATACCGCTCCGGATTCGAGCGGGGCAATCTGCCCTGCGAGCCATTCTTCGGTGGCTGGAGCGCCCCACAAGCGGTGTCTGACGCGGTGGTCGACCGCATCGCGCACCCGATCCCGAAGACGCTGGCGACGGCGCTCCCGCAACGCACCGCTGCCGTCAAGATACACGAAATGCCGATCCAGGGCCTCGATGAGCTCGCTGACACCGTTGCCCTGATTCGCCACGGTCTTGAGTACCGGAGGCGTCCATCGCTCCGCATCCGATTTGGCGGCTAGCTCACGCGCCTGACGGGCGGGATTTTGCGCCTTGAGCTCGACGCCGTGGTGAGCAGGCATGTTCTTCATCGTCGCGCCGGACCTGAGGCCCAGCATGAGCTCCAGATCGTGCACGACGCGATCGGCGCCGGTACGGTCGGCCTTGTTCACGACGAAGATGTCCGCGATTTCCATGAGCCCCGCCTTCATGGTCTGGATGGAATCGCCGGACTCGGGCACGAGAATCACCACACTGGTGTCCGCGGTATGCGCGATTTCGAGCTCGCTCTGCCCCACGCCGACCGTCTCGATCAGGATGCGATCGAATCCGAACGCGTCGAGCACATCACACACGTCTCGTGTCGCGCTCGAAAGCCCGCCCAGCGATCCGCGCGTCGCCATCGAACGAATGAAGACGCCGGGATCGAGCGCCACGGACTCCATGCGCACGCGATCGCCGAGCAGCGCGCCGCCCGTGAACGGCGACGTCGGATCGACCGCGACGACACCGACGGTGAGGCCCGCCTCCCGGTACGCCTTCGCCATCTGCATGGTGATCGTGCTCTTTCCCGCCCCCGGGGGACCGGTGAGCCCGAGACGCCGCGCGCGATTGATACGGGGGTGTAACGACGCAAGGAGTGCGTCTGCTCCCGCCCGCCGATTTTCGACCAGAGACACTGCACGAGCGAGCGCTGCCGGGCGGCGCGCATCAAAATCTTCGATCAGGCGCGCATGCGCACTCGAAAGCGTGGTGGTCACGTCGCTGGCGCGGGTTCGTCGTGCTCATCGCGAATGTCGCCGACGAGTTCTTCGAGGAAATCTTCGATCGTCACCACGCCAAGTGTCCTGCCGGTCGCATCCTGAATCACGGCGAGATACGTCCGCTCGCGCAGCAATCGGAAGAGCAGCTCGCTCGCGAGCGCGGTTTCGCGCGCAAAGGCTACCGGACGAATCGGCGGCGGTGGACCAGCCTCCCATTTCAGCACGTCGAATGCGTGATACATGCCGGCGATGTGATCGATGCCGCCGTCCGTGACCGGTACGCGAGTGTACTTCGCGTGCGCGATGTCCTTGGCGACGTCGACCATCGGACGCGCGCGCTCCACCGAAAAGATTTCGGCGCGCGGCGTCATGATGTCCTGCACGCGCTTGTCCGTGAAGTCTACGACGCCCGAGATGATCGCACTCTCTCCCGCGTCTCCAACGCCTTCGACTTCGCCCTCGCGAAGAATCTCCTTCAGCGCATCGTGCTCCCCGGTCGGTGCCGGGATTGCGGACATGCCCCGTGGCCTCGTGGCGCTCGCGGCGGCCTGCGCCACGGCAACGAACGGTGTGAGCAGCACCGACACGAATCGCAGCGCGGGCACGAGGACCGGCACGAGTTGCATGGACCAGCGCCGTCCGATGGCGCGCGGCACGAGCTGACCGATCACGAGCACGAGAAGTGCCGACGTCGCGAGATGCTCGATCAGCTCTCGCGAAGACGCCGCCCCGCGCGCCCCCACGACAGCACCGGTTGCGAACGCGACCAGCGCAACCGCCGTGCTCGCCGCGAGCAGCAGCCGCTGAATCTCATCGAGCGACGACGACGCAGCGCCACCCCCGGCGAGCCGCGTCTCGGTCCAGTGCCGAAGCCAGATGCGACTGACCGATCGGACCGCTGCCGCAGCAGTCGTCAGCGCGGCGACGACGAACAAACCGGTGATGAAGAGCGCGATCGTCATTGCTCTTCCTCGACGCCGGCGGGGACCTCCGTGCGTTCGAGTCCGACGGACTCGACGCGACGACCCTGCACCCGCTCGACCACGAGTCGCCACGAACGGAATTGCGCGCTGTCGCCAGGATGAGGAATGCGACCCAGGAGCTCGTAGACGAGTCCACCAATCGTGGTGACTTCTTCGTGGCGGAGATCATCACCGATCGCTTCGGACACGCGCTCGAGCGTGAGCCTGCCAGGCACGCGGTAGCGCCCGCTGCCACGTTCCTCGATGTCCTTCGTGGGTTCGTCGAACTCGTCGCGAATGCCGCGCACCACGATCCGGAGCAGATCCTCGATCGTGACGAGCCCGGCAGTGCCGCCGAATTCATCGACCACGATCGCCATGTGCCGGCGGTCGTGGCGAAACTCCCTCAGCTGCGCATCCGCGCGCTTGCTCGCGGGAATGAACGCCGTCGGACGGACCAGTGCCGTCCAGTTTCCGGGAGGCGCGTCGTTTCCCGCGACGAACGGAAGCAGGTCCTTGGCGTGCAGCACACCGACGACATGATCGAGGCTCCCATCGTGCACCACCACGCGCGAGTGCTCCGAGTGCCGCACGCGCGCCAGCACGTCCGCCCACGATGAGTCGCGCTCGACACCGACGATGTCGACGCGCGGCGTCATTACTTCGGCAACGGTCGTATCTCCCAGCGAAAACACACCAGCGAGAATGGACGACTCCTGCGTACTCACGTCGGCTTCGGATGCGACCACTTCGCGAAACTGCGCGATCGTCGCCTCGTCGCCCGCGTCGTTCGCCGGCGGCGGCGGAATGAAGCTCGCGAGCCCGCGGTCCATCCACTCGCCGAGCAATACCACCGCGACGAGCCCGCGCTCCACGACGTCGACGAAGCGCACGACGCGCTCGAGCGCCTGCGTCGCACTCCGCTCGCCGACATCGCGCGCCGTCGTCTCGCTGAGGACGACCATGGCCAGCCCGCCGGCGAGGAGCAGCAGGAGCGGAATCTTTGCGAGCCCGCTCGACGCCTGTACCGCCACCGCGCACGCCGCCCCCGCCGCGACCTGCAGCGCAACGCGCGCGAACGCGAGGGCGCGATGCGCGCGATCACGCCGGGCGACGAGCGCCGCGATCTGGCCGCTCAGCCCCGGCGTATCGGCATCGACCGCGAGCAGCGCGCCATCCGCATACGCGCAAACGCCCGCACCCACGCTCGCGAGCAAGCCAAGCACGATCGTCAGCGCGGGATTCATGGGGCGCTCCGGCGCCGCCACGCGCGCAGCAGTTGTTCCTGACGAACCCACATCGCGCTTGACTCTCGACCATCTGACTCGGGGTGGTCCCAGCCCAGCGCATGCAAGGTACCGTGCACGACGAGGCGCTCGGTTTCTTCGCGCGAGCCGACTCCGAGCCGGCGCGCGTTCTCCGCGGCGACGGCGGGGCAGACGTACACATCGCCGACCACAGGCCCCCTCCGGGCGCTCGCGTCGAAGGCGAATGCGATGACGTCGGTCGTTCCCGTGCGACCAAGGTGCGCGCGATTGACCCGCGCGATCGCCGCCTTCGAGACGAGCGTGACGGAAAGCATCGCGTGTTTCACCTTTTCGGCGCGCAACACGAACGTCGCAAGTGCTTCGAGGGTTGCCAGCGCAACGGGCGCCCGTGTGCCCTCGCTGCTCACGCTCACGGCGAGCGGATGCGCCGCTCCGCGCGAAATTGCTCGCGGAGCGCGGGGACCCTTGCGGGACGTGGCGCTGGCGCGCCTAGCCGGCTGCGTCTTCCTCGTACGCACGGATGATCTCGCGAACGAGGCGGTGGCGAACGACGTCGGCGTCGCTGAAATAGTGGAAGCCGATGCCGTCGATGCCCGGAAGGATGCGCTCCACCTGCATCAGTCCCGACTCCTCCCGCTTCGGTAGGTCGATCTGCGTCTTGTCTCCGGTCACGACGGTGCGCGAGTTCACACCCAGTCGCGTCAGAAACATTTTCATCTGCGCCGTCGTGGCGTTCTGTGCTTCGTCGAGAATGACGAACGCGTCCGACAGCGTGCGCCCGCGCATGTAGGCGAGCGGGGCGATTTCGATGGTGCGCGTTTCGAGCGCGCGCTGCACCCGCTCGGCGGGCATCATGTCCTCGAGCGCGTCGTACAGCGGGCGAAGGTAGGGATCGACCTTCGCCTGCATGTCACCCGGCAGAAACCCAAGGCTCTCCCCCGCTTCGACCGCCGGTCGCGCGAGAATGATACGACGCACCCGTTTGCGTGACAGCGCGTCCACCGCCGCGGCGACGGCGAGGTACGTCTTGCCTGTACCCGCGGGACCGATGCCGACGACGATGTCGTTTTGCGAAATGAGCGTCAGGTACTCGGCCTGGCCGGGCGTCTTGGGCTGAATGACCTTGCGAATGCCCGGGAGGACGATGCCACCGTCCGCATGACTCGGCGCCGCCGACGGCGTCGCTTCGAGCGCGAGACGCAGCACATCGTCGGCATCGAGCGCCAGGCGCTGGCGGGCCGCCTCAACCATGCGACGAGCGATCGGTATTGCGCGAGCCACGGCGTCGGGCGCGCCGCGAATCGTCAGCGTATCTCCACGCAATGCAACGCGCGCTCCGGTCTGTCGAGCGAGCTCCGCGAGGTTCGCATCGTTCACGCCCGTGAGCAGGAGCAGATCGGCGCCTTCTACGTCGATCCGCTCCAGGATGTCGGTCGCTTCGTGTCCGGTTTGCGGCACGCTAGCTCGCCGACCCGCCGCTCAGCTTGATGTGCAGCACCTCGAGATCATCGGCGGGCACCGGTGCGGGCGCACCTTCGAACAAGGCACGTGCCGCCGTGGTCTTTGGGAACGCGATCACGTCGCGCAACGAAGTTGCGCCGGCGAGCAGCATCGCGATGCGATCAAATCCGAATGCGACGCCACCGTGCGGCGGGGCGCCGGCGCGCAAACCTTCGAGGAGGAATCCGAACCGGCGCTGGGCCGTTTCCTCGTCGATACGCAACAGTTCAAAAATTCGGCTTTGCAAGCGCGGGTCGTGGATGCGGATGCTCCCACTCGACAGTTCCATGCCGTTATACACCGCGTCGTACGCCTCCGACCGCGCCCGCGCCGGATCGGTGTCGAGCAAGGCGAAATCGTCTCGATGGGGCGCGGTGAACGGATGGTGCTCGGGCATCAGCGCGCCGTTCTCTGGATCGACAGCGAAGAGCGGAAAATCCGTGACCCAGAGAAACCGGTGTTCGTTTTCGCGCACGAGATTGAACTTGCGCGCGGCGTCCTGTCGAACGCGATCGAGCGCCGGGTTCGTCATCCGATCCGCGCCAGCGACGAGCAAAGCGAGATCGCCGTCCTTCATCCCCATCGCGTCTGCGATCTCGCCGCTGACGTACTTCGCCGTCTTGCCCTCGACGCCATTCGCGGTGCGCTTGAACGACAAAAGGCCGCCGGCCCCGGCGCTCTTGGCGACGGCTTCGAGCTCGTCCAGTTGTTTGCGCGTCGCGGGGGCGCCGCCAGGCACGATGATCCCGCGCACCCGACCCCCCTGTTCGATCGCGGCGCGGACGAAAGTCAGCTCCGACGCGCGGAAGTGATTCGTGGCGTCGACGATTTCGAGCTCGAACCGGAGATCGGGTTTGTCAGTGCCGTAGCGTTCGAGTGCTTCGGCGTGGCTCAAACGCGGAAACGGCGTCGGAATGCCGCTGAATCCGCCGGTTTCCCAGAGCGCAACGAGCATCCCTTCGCCGATACGGAAGATGTCTTCGCGCGTGACGAACGACGCCTCGATGTCGATCTGGGTGAACTCGGGCTGACGGTCCGCGCGGAGATCTTCGTCGCGAAAGCAACGCGCGATCTGGAAGTAGCGATCGAAGCCCGCGACCATGAACAGCTGCTTGTACAGCTGCGGCGACTGCGGCAACGCGTAGAACTCACCGGCGTTCACGCGACTCGGCACCAGATAGTCCCGCGCGCCTTCGGGCGTCGGTTTGGTGAGGATCGGCGTTTCGATCTCGAGAAATCCCTGTTCCGTGAAATACCGCCGCACCGTCTGCATCAGCCGGTGACGCTGAATCAGGTTGTGACGGAGCTCGGGGCGTCTCAGGTCCAGGACGCGATGCCGAAGGCGCAACTCCTCAGCCGGCAGTTTTTCGCCTTTGCCAAGCGCGACTGGAATCGCGGGAGTCGCGGCGGGTCCGACCACCTGGAACGACGTGCAGCGTACCTCGATGTCGCCGGTGGCGAGATCCCGATTCAGCGCCTCGGGTTTTCGGGCGACGACTTCTCCTTCGACGAGAACGACGCTCTCCACGCCGCACGCTGCCGCTGCGGCTGTAGCCCCGGAGTTGGACCAGTCACCGAACGAGAGTTGAACGATGCCTTCGCGGTCGCGGAGATCGACGAACAACAATCCGCCAAGGTCGCGGCTGCGATGTACCCAGCCACCCAAGCGAACTTTTTGTCCCACATGATCGACCCGAAGTGCGCCGCATGGATGCGTGCGCAGGGATGTCGCGAGCAGAGCTGGGTCGGTCAACGATAGCTGGGGAACTTTGAGGTGGAGACGCGCCGTAAGATACGTCGGGCCAGTAACTTAGCGGAAGCACAGAGGTGCGTCCCCGCGCTTGTTGTATGCTCTCACTGGGCCTAGCTTAAGTCTATGCTGCGTATCGTTTTGCGCGCGTTCATCGTCTGCACCGCCGCGCAAGCGATGGCACAGGCCGTGCCCGGCCGAGACCTGCTCACGTACCCGCTCGGTCTTTCTGCTGAGCCTCCCGCGCTCGGTGAAGGCGCGGCCAGTGGACTGTGGAATCCCGCCACCGCACTTCTGCGCCCAGGCGAGCGTGGCCGCGTTGCCGCATCCGCGTTCAGTGCTCCGATCGACCTCTCGCTCAAGGGTCAGGTCTTCCATGGCGCGCTGCTGCGGTCGTTCGGCACGGTCGCGCTCACGATCGAGCGCGCGGGGATATCCGACCTGGCGCACACGGAGACCGATCCGCAATCCGTCGGAAACGACATCCCCTACACCACGACTGTGGTGTCCGCGGGCGTCGCGCGACGCGTCAGCACGCACCTCGTTGCCGGCGTTGCAGGCCGCTGGCACAGCGGGCACGTCTATCAGCGCACGCGCAACGCGGCCGTTGCCGATGCCGGCGTCGTCGTCGACGGGATCTCGTCGCATGACCTGCGGTTCGCAGCTTCGACGTTTCTGCTACAACTGGGGCCGAACGGGACACCGACGTACAGCTTCGCAGCGGATGCGCGCATCACGGGCACGGACTCGCTCCGGACCATCCGCGCGGGTGCGTCGTTCAGCGGAACGAGGTACAGCATTCGTGAACGATACGGCTTCATCGAAGCGCGGTTCGGTAAACTCGGGGTGCGCGGCGGACCCGTTTCGTTTTCGGCGTATGGCGCGACGGCGGTGAGGCTGCGGATGGGTGTGCTGCTCAAGCACGCGACGTACACCATTGCACTGGCGAGAGAGGAAAACGGAAACGGACTTGCGCCCGCCTATCAGCTCGGCGTCTCGAACATCTTCCGATGAGCGACCGGTTCAACCTGCTCGATTGCGCGCCCGAATCCGCGCGCGAGGCACTCACCGCGTTTGCCGAGTCACACCGGTTGCCGTCGTACCGCGTGGCGCAGATTCTGCGCCGGCTCTGGGTATTGCCTGCTCCCGATTTTGCGTCGATGACGGAACTGCCGGTTGCGTTGCGCACCCTGCTCGACGAGCACTTCGAGCTTCCGCGCCTGACGATCGCCACGTCGCAGACGTCGGCCGACGGCACGCGAAAGTTTCTTTTCCATCTCGCGGACGGGCAGGCCATCGAAACGGTCGCGATTCCGGATGCGAACCGGATGACGATCTGCGTTTCGTCGCAGGCCGGATGCGCGCTCAAGTGTGCGTTCTGCGCGACAGGCGCCATGGGATTCGCGCGCCAACTATCCGCGTTCGAGATCGCCTGTCAGGTACGTGAGCTCGCGCTGCTCGATCCGCCGATCCGTGCCACGAACATCGTGTTCATGGGAATGGGCGAACCGATGATGAACTGGCCCGCCGTCGACACCGCGCTTTCAGTTCTGAACAGTCCTGACGGATTCACGATCGGGGCGCGTCACATCACCGTCTCGACGGTCGGCGTGCTGCCCGGCATCCAGGCGCTCGCGGCCCGCCCGGAGCAGTTCCGGCTTGCCATTTCCGTGCATGCGCCGAGCGACGCGTTGCGACGCACGCTGATGCCGGTGAACGTGAAATACCCCCTCGATGACGTGATCGCGGCGGCAAAATCGTTTTCCCGCCGCGTCACCTTCGAGTACGTGATGCTGAATGGCGTCAACGATCAGCCCGAGCACGCCGCCTCGCTGGCCGCGCTCGCGCGTGAATGCGGAGCGTTCGTCAATCTGATTCGACTGCATCCGGGCGGGTCGATGGGCTTCGACCCGTCATCGCCCGCTGCAGTCGCTTCGTTCACGCGATTGCTTCGCGCGCGTGGTGTCGAGACGGCCGTGAGAAAAAGCCGCGGCGTCGACATTGCCGCCGCGTGCGGACAGCTACGGGTAGAGAATCAGCGCCGGCGACCGAAATCGGGCGCCGAGCACGACAGTTAGGTCGAGATAGCGCGATCCGTCGGTTCGCGTTTCCACCTGCGCGCCGCCGAGCGCGCGTGACGCGAGCGATGCCCATTCGGCGTGCCCTGACCGGTCATACACGACGGACGAGTCGCGCCGTTCCGGCGCATTTCCCACTGCGACGACATCGAACCCGCGATCGCGAAAATATTGCGTAGCACGCCGTGCCAGGCCGCGCGTGCCCGACGCATTGAGGATTTCGATCTTCACGCGTGTGTTGGCGGGTACGAGGCGCATCGAGTCGCTCCGCACGGCCGCGCGCGCGACCCGAACGGGAGAGTCGTCAGCACGCGCGACCACCCACCAGCCGGCGATCCCGGCTGCTGCGAGCACGAGCGCTCCCCCTGCCACCACGACACGTCTCATCGAACGGACTCCCAAAGCTCGATCATGCGCGCGTGAATCGCGTCACCCTGATCCAGTGCTTTAGCGAGACGCATCTTGACGACCTCACGTAACACGCCCTCCGCGTCGTGCGGAAACCGTGCCGCAAGCATCCAGCGCCGGGTACGTGCAAAGCGGCGACCCGGCTCGAGGAAGTCGGCACAGAAAAGTGCGCGGCCGACAGGCGACCATTGGGCGTTTCCGACCGTATGCCAGGTGATGGCTTCGAGGACGTCCTTTCTTTTTTCGCCCTGCTTTCGGAGACGCCGGGCAGACGCCGGCCCGTGCCACGCCCCCTTCGGGAGCGTCTTGTCTTCGCGTGGGCGGCCGAGGCGCGCCGGATTCGCGTCGCGCAAAGCGTCATGCCAGAGCGCGGCGTCCCTCCACGCGTCGCGTTCGCGCTGCGAAAGCTCGAGTGCGTCAGCCCATCGGCAGATGAGCCGCGTAACGCGCACGATGTGCGCCCGGCGTTTTGGCGTCACGACGGACCATCGCGGCAGTGGCGGAAACTCCTGCGGCCACTTCACACCGGTGAGGCGTCCAGGGCCTGCCTGAGGGACATCGTCAGCTCGGCTGCCGCATCGGCGCCGCCCGAGCCTGCCGCGTTCACGAGCGCGCTTCCGACGACGACTCCGTCAGCGAGACGCCCGACCGCCGCTGCCTGTACCGGTCGTGAAATGCCGAAGCCAACCGCGATCGGAAGCGCGCACACGCTTCGTAATCTCTGCACGGTGTCAGGCAGGTCCGGGGGGAGATGCGCCTGCATTCCCGTCACGCCCGTCCGCGAAATCAGGTACACGAACCCGCGCCCGTGTCGTGCGATCTCGGCCATGCGCGCGGTCGGCGTCGTGGGTGCGACAAGACGCACGAAGTCGAGCGCGCTTTCACCGATCCATGCCTCGCGATCGGGATCGGCGCCCACCGGAAGATCAGTGACGAGCACGCCGCTGAAGCCCGCGTCCGCTGCGCGCGCAAGCACTGCGGGACCGCCTGCGAGCAGCGGGTTGAGATAGCTGAACAGGACGAGGGGCACCGTAACGCCCGCCCGTTCGAGCGCGCGCGATGCAATCTCGAGGGTGGTGTCGAGCGTGACGCCGGCGGCGAGCGCCTGTTGCGAGCTGGCCTGAATCACCGGTCCATCGGCCATTGGATCGGAAAACGGCACGCCGACTTCGATGACGTCGGCGCCGGACGCGGCGACCGCTGCCATGATCTCGATCGAGGCTTCGATGTTCGGATGGCCGGCCGTGAGATACGCGACGAGTGCAGCGCGCCTTTCCGCGCGGCGCGCGGCGAAGCAGACAGAGAGCTCAGAGGAAGTAGTCGCCAATCCGGATGCCATATCGGTCAGGGTCTGCGGTCTTGATGATTGTTCTGGTGAAGGCGCCCGACGGCCCGGTCTCCGCAAGGTCGAACAATTCGCCGGGATACAACAAGTTGCCGCGAGCGTCCGAAACGATCCGCACGACGGGCCGGCCAAGCCGGTCCGATGCCGGATTCACCGCGTGCACGATCGCGAGCTCGAAGGTATCGAGAAACACCAGCGTGCCAACCGGATAGATCCCGAGAAGGTTCACGAACGCTTTCACGACGACCGGGTCCATACCGCGGCGCGGATTGTCGCGCATTTCCTGCAGCACGGCGGCAGGGCCCATCGCTTCCGGCTGATACGCGCGCCGCGACGTCGACGCGTCGAATCCATCAGCGCAGGCGACGATCTTCGTGAACATCGAGAGCGCTTTCGTTCGCGTACTGCGCGGATAACCCGTGAGATCGACCTTCATGTGGTGCTGGTAGGCCACCATCATCGCGCGATACGGGTGTTCCTGCTGCTCCCGGAGCTGAAACAGCGCGAGTACGCCGAGCCACGGGTGTGACGCGATGATGCGCCACTCCTCGTCGCTGAGCATGTCGGGCTTGTTGAGCACTTCGAGCGGCACGCGCGATTTACCGAGATCGTGAAAGAGCGCGGCCATCCCGAGATCGTACAGCTGCTGGCGCGTGAGGCCGAGCCGGCGGCCGAGCGCGACCGAGAAGATGCAGACGTTGACCGAGTGCGTGAACGTGTAGTCGTCGTAGTCGCGAATCGTCGTCAGGCCGATGATCGACGTTTCCTCGTTCAGAATCTGGTCGACGATGCCCTGCACCACGCGCTTGATCTTCTTGATGTTCGGATTCTGTCCGAGACGCACCGAGTTGATCACGTCACGCGTAACGGCGACGCCCTGCGAGTAGGTCCGCTTCGCCGCTTCCTTGGCCTCGACCTTCGTGGGTTCGTCTTCTGCTTCGGCCGGCGGGGAGAACTCGAACACCGTGACGCCTGCCTGCTGCAGCCGCTGCGCGAGCTGCTCGTAACGGTCTTCGGGTTCCCCCCCGCTTCGCGCGAGGAACGAGAGCAGTACCGTCCAGTCGCGGGGCGTTGCCTGGCGCGAAACACGGATGCCGCCAATCGACGACGCACGATACGCCGTGACGAGCGCGGAGAAGTTCGCGTAGTTGTCGAGATCGAGCCGGAGGCGCGTGCCGTTGACGAAGAGAAACTCGCGCGACGCGCGCAGCTCGACGTCGCCGTCTTCATCGGCGATCTGCTGCACGACGCCACAGAGCTGCGTAAGGGCGCTCTGCACGACCGCGTTCTCGACCGGATAGAGCTTGATCGACCGAAGCGCGCCCGCGAAGTCCGTGATGAACTGGCGTCCGGCAACGCGCAGGAACGTTTCGCTGTCCCGTTCGGGTTGCCTCATGGCGCCCCACCCCGCAAGGCACGATTCACCGCACTGCGCACGACCGGATCCTTCTCCGCGAGCGCTTTCTGCAGCGCCTGTTCAGCGCGCGGCGACTTGACGCGTCCGAGCGCAATCGCGGCACACGCGCGGTATTCGGGATCTTCACGCCGGCCGAGCAGGCCCGATTTCCCGTTGAGAATTCCATCGAGAAACGTGACGCCCCCGTCACCGCACAGCTCCCCGAACGCATTGAAGAACGCCATGCGCTCGGTGAGATCGGCAGCGCGGATTTCTTTCGACTTCACGATCGCATCGATGCGCGGGAGCGCCGAGCGCTGTCCCCGCGAGCCGAGCGCACGTACGGCGGCCATGCGCACTTCCCGGTCCTGATCGGAGAGCGCACGCTCGAGGGCCTGCATCGCGCCCGCGGATCCGATTTCGACGAGGGCCGTCACAGCTGCGCGCCGGAGCTCCGGCCTCGGATCGGAGAGCGCTTTTCCGAGCGGTGTCACCGCGGCGATCGCCTTGAGCGCACCGGCGCGGCGCACGGCTTCCACGGCCGCCGCGCCCTTTGCTTCGCTGATCAGCCGGACCAGGTCCGCCGTGTTGCTCGACGCGAGGCGCTCCGCGGCACCTTCGAGCATGGCACGCAGCGCAGGGTTCCGCAGCTGCAACAGCCACTCGAAAATCGTTTCGAGCGCCGCACCCTGCAGTTCTCCGAAGAGGGCGTTGAGGTCGGCCTGCGGCGGAAGCTGCGGAGACTCGTCGAGCTGCTGCAGGATCTGCGCGAGTGTGGCCGGCTCGCTGAGACGCTTCGGCAATGCTTTCAGATGCTCGCCGTGCGTCACATCGAGATCACGCGCGCGCTCCATGACCGTCGGTATTTCACGCAGCAGATACGCGACGATGTCGAACCGTCCCGCCGACAGCAGATTCAGCACCATCTGGTCGAGCAACTGCAGCACTTCACCTCGCACGCTCGCATCGGCCTGTAGCTCGAAGATGTCGAGCAACGCATCGACGACGACGTGCCGCAGGTCGCTCGCGTATTCGGCTTCGACTTCCTGCCGGATGTACTCGATTTCCTTCGGGTCGAGGAAATAGAGCGTCGAGTCGAAGTCGTCGAGACGCACGATCCCTGGGCGATCGGACGCGGTCTCGGGTGCCGCGGCATCGGCGCGCACTGCGGCCGCCGTCGAGGCGGGGTCCGTCGGCAGGCCGCCCGTGCGCACTGGCGCGATGCCCGGGTTGCCGCCGGTCTGCAACGGCGCTGCGCCTTCCTGACCGAGGTCTATGTGCCGGTAATTCAGGTGGACGAATTCCTGCTCCCAGAGCAGCGTGATGAGATCGTCCTCGTCCGCCTGCGCGCGCCGCACTTTCGGGATGATGTCGATGAGCTTGTCGAGCTCGCCGTCCTCGAACCCGCGCGTGATGGTCACTTCGCGCAGGCCATCCTTGTAGAAAAGCCACGGCAGTGAATCGGACGCCTTGGCTTCGTGCTCATGAATCGCGACACCCGCCCACTTGAAGTGCGTGTCCATGACTTCGAGCGTGACGGCGTCCGTCTCTGCCCACAACGGCGCAAACGCAGCGCGGAGTTTTTCGAGCGCCGTGAGGTACGACGGGTTGTTCGAGAGATACAGCTGTCGCGCCTTCACGGTCTTGTCGAACTGACGGAACACTTCCTCCAGTAGCGCAGGAGAAAACGGCGGCGGCTGGCGCTCGTCGTCCGGATCGATCGGAACGTTGGGCGCCGTGACGCTCATGCGCGGCGTGCAGCCTTCCGCTCGGCGATCTGCGACACGTCCTTGTCCCCGCGGCCGGAGAGGCACAGCAGCACCGACTCTCCGGAGTTCCAGCGGCCGCGTTGCGACGCGATCCACGCAATCGCATGCGCAGTCTCGAGCGCGGGGATGATGCCCTCATCCTGCGCGAGCATGTCGACACCGCGCAGCGCATCGTCGTCGTGCACCGCCACGTAGGTCGCGCGTCCTGAGTCCTTGAGCCATGCGTGCTCGGGACCGACGCCTGGATAGTCGAGCCCTGCGCTGATCGAGTGCGCAGGATGCACCTGACCGGCGGCATCCTGCAGCAGATAGCTCAACGCGCCGTGGAGAACTCCCGGGGTGCCGCGCGTGAGCGATGCGGAATGTCGTCCGGAATCGAGTCCTTCGCCCGCTGCTTCGACGCCGACCAACTCGACGGAGGCGTCGCCAACGAACCCTCGAAAGATGCCCATCGCGTTCGAGCCACCACCGACGCAGGCGACCACTGTTCGCGGCAACGCACCCGCGCGCGCGAGCATCTGTGCGCGAGCTTCGCGCCCGATCACGGCCTGGAATTCCGCCACCATGCGGGGGTACGGTGCAGGTCCGACGACGGAGCCGATGATGTAGTGCGTCGTGTCGACGTTGGTCACCCAGTCGCGAATCGCTTCGGTCGTCGCATCCTTGAGCGTGCGCGTACCCGCGGTCACCGGAATGACGCGTGCTCCAAGCAGATGCATGCGGAACACGTTCAACTGCTGGCGTCGCATGTCTTCTTCGCCCATGTACACGACGCACTCCAATCCGAGTCGTGCACAGACCGTCGCGGTGGCGACGCCGTGCTGACCCGCGCCGGTTTCGGCGATGATCCGCGCCTTGCCCATGCGACGCGCGAGGAGCGCCTGCGCGAGCGCGTTGTTGATCTTGTGCGCGCCCGTGTGGTTCAGATCCTCGCGCTTGAGCCAGACCTCGGCGCCGACGCGTTCACTGAATCGCGGTGCGCTGCTCAGCGCTGTCGGGCGGCCCACATAGTCACGTAGCGCATCGCCAAGCTCCGCATGGAACGCCGAATCGCCGAGCGCCTGCTCGAGCGCGATCGTCAGTTCATCGAGCGCCGGCACAAGCGTTTCCGGGACGTACCGGCCGCCGAATGCACCGAAGCGATCGTCGCGCACGGCTACTGTCATTGTCCTACCGCCCGCGCAAATGCGCGCATTTTCTGGTGATCCTTGATTCCCGGCGCCGACTCGACGCCGGACGACACATCGACGACATCGGGATGCAGCTCGCGAATGGCCTGCGCGACGTTCGACGGCGTCAGACCGCCAGCCAGCACGACGCGCGCCCCGTTGCGCATGGGGGCAAGCGCGCGCTCCACGCCTGCCCACGGCAGCGAGACACCGGTGCCTCCAAGCGCTCCGTCGACTTTGGCGTCGAGCAGCACCGCGCCGGCGCGCTCGAGCATCGCTTCGGTATGCGGTGGCAACGCGCTGCCAGCGACGCGCACCACCGGCCATACCGCCCCACCAGTTTTTTCACGCACTGTGTCGATCTCGTCGAGCGTTGGATCCCCGTGCAATTGTACGACGGTCAACCGAGCGACTTCCACCGCGCGCTGAATTACGCCGACATCAGCAGTGGCGAAAACCCCGACGCGTCCCATGTTCTGTCCGGCTGCGTCGAGTACGTCTTTCGCCGCTTCGAATGTCAGGTTGCGCGGCCCCCCCGCAAAGATAGCCCCGACGAACCGTGCACCGAGCTCTGCCGCAAGCGCGGCGTCGCCGGCTCGAGTGAGTCCGCAGAATTTGATGTCAGGAGCCACGCCGACCCCGCTTCGGCACGCCCACGAGATGGCGTACCGCCGCACTGACGTCGCCGGAGCCCGACAGCGCCGTTCCGACGAGCACGGCGTCTGCGCCGAGCGCCGCGGCCCGCTCGACATCCTCCCGGCTCCGAATGCCGCTTTCGTACACGGCCACGACGCTCGGAGGTATGTGCGGCAGCAGTCGCGCACTGACCGCCGGGTCGACCGCGAGCGATTCGAGATCGCGATTGTTCACACCGATGACCGCGCAGCCTGCATCGATCGCGATGTGCAGCTCGTCGTCGGTGTGCACTTCGACCAGCGCCGCGAGGCCGAGCGCCACGGCTTCGGCATGCAACGCACGGAATCGATCCGGCGGTATTGCACGCACGATGAGCAGCGCCGCCGACGCGCCGTGCACGACGGCCTCGAAGAGCTGCACGCGATCGACGATGAAATCCTTGCGAAGCAGTGGCAGTCCGACTGGTGCGGCCGCACTCAGGTCGTTGATGGAGCCGGCGAATTCGTCGGGTTCCGTCAATACCGAAATCGCGGTGGCTCCGCCCTTGGCGTAGGCAGCCGCCTGCTCCGCGGCGTCGAGGGTGGGAGCGATCGCACCCTGCGACGGCGAGCTCCGTTTGATCTCAGCAATCAGGGCGACATGGTCGGCGTCGCGAATGGCCGACACGAACGACGGCCTGCTGCCAATCGCGGCGGCCTGCCCTTCGAGCTCCGATTCGCGCTCTTTCAGCACATCGACGCGGGCATGGGCCTGCGTCACGAGCCTCCCCAGCGTGCCTTGGGGCGGGGTCCAATCAACAGACTCTTGCACTTCGGTCCCTCTTCGGAGATATTTCGGCTGTTATTCGGTAGGCGGCAGTCGCCGCCGCCATGGACCCGACCCTCCTCTTTCGCCCCGGTACGCAGCCATGCCGCTCACCAAGCGCCAGCGCGAGATCCTCGACTATCTCAACTCGTACCAGGACGACCACGGCGTAGCGCCGAACTTCGAAGAGATCGCCGCGCAGTTCAAGTTTAACTCGCTGGCGACGGTGCACGAGCACCTGACCAACCTCGAGCGCAAGAACTACATCAAGCGCACGTACAACGAAACGCGCTCGATCGAAATCCTGCCGTCCACGGTCTTTCCCCGCGCTCGCGAGCTGCCGCTGCTGGGCTCCGTGGCCGCCGGCGCCCCGATCGAAGCGCTCGAAAGCAATGAGACCGTCGTCGTGCCCGAAACGCTCGTAGGTCGCGGCAGCCATTACGTCCTGCGGGTCAAGGGAAGCTCGATGATCGACGAGCAAATTCGCGATGGCGATTTCGTAGTCGTGCAGGAGCGAAAAGCGGCGGACAACGGCGAAATGGTCATCGCGCTGATCGACGGCAACGCGGCCACGGTCAAGCGATTCTTCCGGGAGCGCGACGGACGCGTACGGCTGCAGCCCGCCAACGAACAGCTGACACCCATGTATTACCGCGACAACGACATTGCGATTCAGGGCGTCGTCGTGGGGGTGCTGCGCCGCTACTAGCTCGCGTCAGGGGGTGATGCGCGACGCCCGCTGAAGCGCTGCGAGCGCCCCGGCGGCTTTTCCCGTTGCGATCGCGTCGCGAGCAAGCTCGACGCCGCTTCCGAGATCAGGTGCAAGCCCGGCGACGAAGACGGCCGCAGCCGCGTTGAGCAGGACCGCGTTTCTTGCACCCTGCGGACCGCCACCGCCAAGAATCTCGGTGATCAGCGCGGCGTTGTCGGCAGGACTGCCACCGCCAAGCTCGACGGCGCTGTTCGCGGTAAGCCCGAACTTCGCAGGTTCGATGCTCCATTCTCGGATTTCGCCGTCACGCACTTCGACCACCGAGGACGTGCCGAGCGGCGACAACTCGTCCATTCCCGGCGCGCCGTGAACGACCATCGCGTGCACCGCGCCAAGACGTTGCAGCGCACCCGCCATGAGCTTGAGGCGCGATGGATCAGCGACGCCGACGACTTGCCGCTGCGCACCGGCAGGATTCGCCAGCGGGCCGATCAGGTTCATGAGCGTCGTGATCGCGAGCTCGCGCCGGACCGGTCCGACATGACGCATCGCCGGGTGCATGACCGGCGCGAACATGAAGACGATCCCCGCGTCCGACAAAACGCCGGACATCCGCTCGACCGGCAGATCCATGCTGATGCCAAGCGCCTCGAGAACATCGGCGCTGCCGCTTCGCGTAGTGAACGACCGGTTGCCATGCTTCGCGACCCGCGCTCCGGCGCCGACGGCAACGAAAGCCGAGGCGGTCGAGATGTTGAACGTCGTCACCACACCGCCGCCGGTACCGCACGTATCGAGCACGGTCGCCGGATCGGGGACATCCACTCTGCGCATCGCGCCGCGTAGCGCTGCGGCGGCACCGGCTATCTCATCCGCGGTCTCGCCTTTGACGCGGAGTCCCATCAGCATGGCTGCCACCTGCGCCGGCGTGGCGCTTCCCTGCATCACGACGGTAAACGCGTCGCTCGACTCGGACTGGGTCAGCGATCGGCCCTGCGCCAGCGCCTGAATCGCCGCCGTAAGCGCGTCAGCCAAGGTGCAGCGCTTCGGCGAGACGGGCGGACAGCCGCGCTTCGGATGCAGCAAGCGCGCAGACGAGTCCAAGGAGCCGCACGCGCTCGACGTCTTCCTCGACGAACAGTCCGCGCTGCACGCGATTCGTCAGGTTGACGACGCCCACCAGCTCATCATGCAGCACCAGAGGGAACGACATGAATGAGCCAGTCGTGACGTATTCGTCCGCCAGCAGCGGTTGCGCCGTCGCGTCCTGCACGTCGACGACGAGCAACGGCTCGCGCGTTGCCGCGACCTGCCCGGCGACGCCCTCACCGAACCGAATGCGGCGACCTTCCTTGATATGCGGCGCGAGGCCGCGGGAAGCCGCGAGATACAGCTCCTTCGGATCGGGAGCGCGCAGAAACAGCGAGCAACGCTGCGCCTGGAGGTCGTCGCCGACGAGTGAGAGAAGCCCTTCGGCGAGCGCGCGCGGGTCGTTGGTCGACGCGGCGAGGCTCAGCACGCGCTCGATGAGATACAGCGTCCGCGAACGCTGCCGGAGCAGTTCGCTGCGGCGGTGCAGCTCGACGTGAGCCTGCTCGAGATGCGCCGTGCCCGCGGCCAGCTGCTGTTCGAGCGCGCGGGTCCGTTGTTGAGCCCGGCGCAGCTCCTCGGAACTGCGCGCCTGATCCTTCTCGAGCCGGAACGAGGCCGTGGTCCTCGGGCTCACGGTCCGCGCCGCCGTGAGCGCGATTTCCATGTCCGTGAGTTTCGCCATGTACTCGGCGTGCACGCGCCGTGTGACTTCCTCCAGCGCGAGCCCGGCTTCGGTGCGCGCCTCGCGTTCCACGAACCTCGCGAATGCAAGCTCGAACAGCGCGACGGATGGTCCCGCGCGCTCGATGACGCGGGTGCCGAAAATGCGCTTCGCCTCGTAGCAGATGACCAGCGCTTCGAGCTCGCCCCCGATACACACACCCTTGACGGAAAGATGTCCGCCAACCGGAAGTGACTTCAGTCCGAGGAGGCGCGCGTACTCGGATGATTGGTCGCCAGCATCGACGAAGTCGGCGCCGACCATGACCTTGGCCACGACGGACTTCGGCAGATGCGCGAGCGCGACTTCGAGCGGCACGCGTTCGACTTGCGGACCGACCGGGGTGAGCAGCTCGACGAGCATCCCGCTCTTCGCATTGTGGCGCACCAGCCCGATGTACGCGGAACGCTCGACCTCGGCGAGGCTGTCCCCCAATGCGACGAGTGCGGCGGACAGGTCGGGCGCCACGTTGAGGGCGTGCGCCAGTGAGTCAAGGGTGCGGGGAGGCATCGCACGGCAATCTCGCGCGTTGCTCGTGTGCTGCGCAAACACTTATTTTCCGTTGCTCAATGACCAACCGCGCGATCCAGCTCGTTCTCCATTATGACGGGAGCGAGTTCGCCGGCTGGCAGCGACAGCCGAGCCAGCGAACCGTCCAGGGCGTCCTCGAGGATGCGCTGTCACGCCTCGCAGCCGAGCCGGTCGCCGCTATCGGCGCCGGTCGCACGGACGCCGGCGTCCACGCCCGCGGCCAGGCGGCTGGCGTGAGCGTCGCGGTAAAATGGACGCCCACGGAATTGCGTCGGGCACTCAACGCGATCCTGCCCGCCGACCTGTGGGTCGCCGCAGCGTACGAAATGCAGCCCGGCTTCCACGCGCGGTACAGCGCCGTCGCGCGCAGATACAGCTATCGGGTGGGCACAGACTCCGAAGCGCGGTCGCCCTTTCGGCGGCGCTGGGAGCATTCCGTCGCGCAGCCACTCGATCGCGCGGCGCTCGATGAGGCCGCTGCAGCCGTTCGGGGCGAGCACTGCTTCGTGGCATTTGCGGTGCGTGGTACGGCGCCAGCCGACGATCCTCACATGTGCCGAATCGCCGAAGCGCAGTGGCGCGACGCACCAGGCGGGATCGTGTTCACGATCGAAGGCAACCGATTTCTGCACCACATGGTCCGATTCCTCGTCGGGACGATGCTCGACGTTGCCAGTGGTCGCCGCTCGCTATCCGACGTACAGATGTTGCTGACGGCCGCCACGAACGATGACGTGTCGGCCCCCGCGCCCGCGCACGCACTCTGCCTCGAGCGCGTGGTGTATCCCGAGCAACTCTACCTGGACGCCGCGTGAGAATTCTCCTGGAATCTGCCGCGCTCGACGCGATTCGCTGGGGGTTCACCGCCCGCCTCGCGGACGGTGTGTTCGTCACCCCGTCGGCGCTCGACACGGATGCGTTTGGCATCGACCCCGTCGCGCAGGTCGAATCGATCAGCCGCCTGGCCACCGCGCCGATCATCGTCGCCGTTGGCGCAGTCACCGCCGACGATCTGCATCGCAAAGGCCGTGAGCTCGCGAAGATCTCCGATCAGGTCATCGTCGCGCTTCCCTTCGTCGAAGATGGCGTGGACGCGATGACGAAGCTCGCGACCGAGGGCGTTCGCATGGCGGCGACGTTCATCGTGACGCCGGCGCAGGCACTGCTCGCAGCGCGCGTAGGCGTTGGGCATGTCTGCATTTCGTTCGGCGATCTGGAGTCGCATGGCCAGGATCCGACGCTCGTCATTCGTCAGACGCGCGCGCTCTTCGATCAGCACGGCGTCGAGTGCGATATCGCGGCCGTCCAGGCCAATTCGTCGCGTGCGATGACCGAGGCGCTTGCCGCAGGAGCTGATACCGTTTGCGTTACACCGGGAACGTTGCGGTCCGCGATGCAACACCCGCTCACGGATCGCGCGCTGGACCAGTTGCTCGGCGAGCTCAGCCGCCGGCCACGAGGGCACGCACGATGAGACTGTTAGCCGCACTCACTGCACTCGCCGTCCTCGTAGCGTGCGAGAGTGCGACGCCCGCGCCGTCGGGTGCGCAGGGAGGATCCTCGTCCGCGCAGGCGCCGGCTCGCCGGCCCTCTGCCACCATCGATGCCAGCCGGCGTACCGCAATCACGAGCGCGGTCGAGCGGGTCGCGCCGTCGGTCGTAACCGTGCAAACGGAAACCAAGGAACGCGTGTCCGTCGACGTGTTCGAGATGATGTTCGGCGGCCGCTCCGGCGAGCGCACGACGGCGGGGCTTGGCTCCGGCGTGATCGTGCGAAGCGACGGAGTCGTGGTGACCAACGCGCACGTCGTCGCGGGCGCGACGAGCGTGTCGGTCGCAATGCGCGACGGCACCACGTACGACGCGAAGGTCGTCGGTGTCGACGAGATCAACGACATTGCGGTGCTTCGCATCGACGCGAAAAACCTCACCGTCGCGACGCTCGGCAATTCCACCGACGTCATCGTCGGCGAATGGGCGATTGCGATCGGCAACCCGTTCGGCTTCGTGATGGGCAATCCCGAGCCGAGCGTCACCGCCGGCGTCATCAGCGGCACGGGGCGGAATCTCGTTGCGCAAAGCTCCGGGGGTGGTCTCGCGCGCGACATGATCCAGACGGACGCCGCCATCAATCCCGGTAACTCGGGCGGGCCGCTCGTCAACGCAGCAGGCGAAGTAATCGGGCTCAACACCGTGATCTACACGCCGTCGCAGGGATCCGTCGGTCTCGGGTTCGCGGTGCCGATCAATCGTGTGAAGCGCGTGACTGACGACATCCTCGCGCATGGCAGCGTCCGCCGCCCGTGGACTGGCGTGCTGCTCAAGGTTCCGCCGGGCAACAACCCGCGGGAGGCGCTGGCGATGGGCGCCGTTGTCGATCGCGTCATTCCGGGTTCACCGGCGCAGGACGCAGGGATCCGCCCCGGCGATCGCATCGAGCGGGTCGGCGACCAGCCAGTGCGCAACTATTTCGATTGGGAGTCGCGCTCGCTGGACCTGCGTGTGGGCGAACGCGCCGCGGTCCGCGTCAAACGCGGTTCGGAAACCGTCGACGTCACCGTCGCGATCGCGGACCTCCCTGAAGTCACCGCGCCGAAGGTGCAGGCGCTCAAGGACATCGAGCTGGTCACCGTCACTCCCGCGATCCGGCTCGAGCGCGGCATCAGCAGTCCGGTCGGCGCGCTCGCGTACAAGGTGTCACCCGCCGTCACGACCCAGTGGGGTCTCCAACAGTACGACGTGATTCTGCAAATCAATCGTTCCGTGATTTCGAGCGCCGAGGATGTCGCGAAGGCGTTCGAGCTCTACGCGGGCCGAGGCGTCGGGCAGATGCTGCTCGAGCGCAGCGGCACGCGCATCATCATCAACTTCGCCGTGACCAAATGAGCGTCGAGATCTACACCTCGCCGCTCGGCGAGCGATATGCGTCGCGCGAAATGCTCGAGCTCTGGTCACCGCGCAAGCGCTATGGGCTCTGGCGCCGCCTCTGGGTGGCGCTTGCCGAAGCCGAGCGGCAGCTGGGAGTCGAGATCCCGGCCGAAGCCATCGAGCAGATGCGCGCGCGTGTGGACGACATCGACTTCGCCGCGGTCGCTGCGTACGAGAAACGATTCCGGCACGACGTGATGGCTCACGTGCACGCGTTCGGCGATGCCGCGGGGCCGGCAGCCAAGGGAGTGATTCACCTCGGCGCCACCAGCGCGTACGTGACCGACAACGCGGACCTCATCCTGATGCGCGAGGGGCTGCACGTCCTGCGCAACCGCACCGTCGCGATTCTCAAGGCGCTTGCGCAGTTCGCCGAGCAGTACCGCTCGCTGCCGACCCTCGGATACACACATCTCCAGTCCGCGCAACTCACGACAGTGGGCAAACGCGCCGCGCTCTGGATGCAGGACCTCGTGCTCGACGTGCAGGACATCGATTATCGCATCGCGACGATGCCCTTTCGCGGGGTGAAGGGCACGACGGGAACGCAGGCGAGCTTTCTATCGCTGTTCGACGGTGACCACGAGCGCGTGCGCGAGCTCGACCGACTCGTGACGAAGGCGATGCAATTCGAGACGAGCATTCCCGTCTCCGGGCAGACGTACACGCGCAAGATCGACGCGCAGGTCCTCGGCGTCGTCGCGGGACTCGCGGCGTCCGCGTCCAAGTTCTCCGGCGACATTCGCATGCTGCAGTCATTCGGAGAAATCGAGGAGCCGTTCGAGAAGGAGCAGATCGGATCGAGCGCGATGGCGTACAAGCGGAACCCGATGCGGTCCGAGCGCATTGCGTCGCTCGCCCGATTCGTGCTCTCGCTCGAGCCGAACGCGAATCAGACGCACGCCGTTCAGTATTTCGAGCGCACGCTCGACGACAGCGCGAACCGCCGCCTCTCCATCCCGGAAGCGTTTCTTGCGACCGACGCGATTCTCATCCTGATGCACAACATCGCGGGAGGGCTCGAGGTACATCCGGCGCGCATTTCCGCGCGCATCAGCGCAGAATTGCCTTTCATGGCCACCGAAGAGCTCATCGTTCGCGCCGTACGTGCCGGGCGCGATCGCCAGGTCGCGCACGAAAGCATCCGCGGCCACAGCATCGAGGCGGCTCGCGCGATGAAGGACGGGGCTCCGACGAACACCCTGCTCGAACGACTGGCCGCCGACCCAGATTTCGGCGTATCGATGGACGACCTGAGCGCCGCAGCGGATCCACGACGGTTCGTTGGGCGCGCACCTGAACAAGTCACCGAATTCCTAGCGGAGATCACCACGATTCTCGATTCAACGTCAAGCGCCGGCGGGGAGTTGCGCGTATGACCGCTCTCGCCGAAAGCGCCCTGCCCCTTCCGCTGCTCCGGCGCGGCAAGGTCCGCGAAGTGTACGTCGTCGATGACGACCGCCTCCTGCTCGTCGCGAGCGATCGCGTGAGCGCGTTCGATGTCGTGATGGCGGAGCCCGTGCCGTTCAAGGGCGCGGTGCTCACGCAACTCACCGCGTGGTGGCTGCGCCAGCTCAAGAACGAAGTGGCCAATCACATGCTCTCCGCGAGCGCGAGCGAGATCGTGCGCGAAATTCCTTCTCTCGCGCCGCACGAGTCCACACTCGTCGGCAGAGCGATGCTCTGTCGGCGGACCGAAGTGTATCCCGTCGAGTGCGTCATTCGCGGCTACATCTCCGGCTCGGCGTGGAAGGAGTACAAGGCCAGCGGGACGCTCGCGGGCGAAAAACTTCCGACCGGCATGCGTGAGAGCGATCGGTTCGATCCGCCGATCTTCTCGCCGGCGACCAAGGCGGAGACCGGACACGACGAAAACATCACGACCTCGAAGATGGCCGAAGTGCTCGGCGCGACGGTCGCGAAGGAGCTCGAGCGTCTCGCGCGGCTCGTGTACACGCGCGGCCGCGACCTCGCCGCCAAACGTGGCATCATCATCGCGGACACGAAGTTCGAGTTCGGTCACGTCGGAAACGAGATCATTCTGATCGACGAAGTGCTCACCCCCGACAGCTCGCGCTTCTGGCCGGCCGACCGGTACGAACCCGGGAAGACGCAGCCAAGCTTCGACAAGCAGCCGCTGCGCGACTGGCTCGACGGGGAGCGAAAGGCGGGGCGGTGGAACGGCGAGGCGCCGGGTCCGCGGTTGCCAGACGAGGTCGTCGCCGCAACGAGCGCGCGCTATCGCGAAGCGTTCCAGCTCATCACGGGGGAACGGCTCACCGAGGCGACCGGCGCATGAGTTTCGCGCGTGAGGGGTATCCATTCATTGGCGGCGCGACGCTGCTCGCGGTTGGTGCATACGCCATGGCGCTCGGCCGGAAGTCGTTCGCGCTCTGGCTCGTCGCCGTGCTCCTCACGATCATCGCGCTCTGGGTCGCCTACTTCTTTCGCGATCCGGAGCGCACGGGCGCGCGCGGCGACAAATACGTGATCTCTCCCGCAGATGGCGTCGTCCTTCCGATCGTCGAGGTCGACGAGCCGACGTTCCTGCAAGGCCGCGCGATGAGGATTTCTATCTTCATGAACATTTTCAACGTGCACGTGAACCGTTACCCGATCGACGGTACGGTGAAGTACCTGCACTACAACCCCGGAAAGTTCCTGGCCGCCTCGCGCGAAAAGGCGAGCCTCGTCAACGAGCAGATGTCGGTCGGTCTCGAGACGCCGCGACATCGGGTGCTCGTGCGCCAGATCGCGGGACTCATCGCGCGTCGCATCGTGACGTATTCGAAAGACGGCGATCACGCGGCGCAGGGCGCCCGCTTCGGACTCATCCGGTTCGGGTCACGCGTGGACGTGTTCGTGCCCGTGGGGACGACCATTCGCGTCACCGAGGGCATGAAAGTCATGTCGGGCACGACGACACTCGCGGAGTTCGTGCAGTGAGGACCGCGTGAACGGCGACGGCAGTCGCCCACCGCGCGCAGTGCTCGCGCTGCCGAACGGATTCACACTTGCGAGTCTGTTCTTCGGAATTTTCGCGATCGTGACGGCGTCGCGCGTTGGCGATCCCGGCGTGCAGGCGCGCGCCGCATGGTACATCGTCGTCGCCGGAGTCTGCGACGCGATGGACGGCCGCGTGGCGCGTGCAACCGGTTCCGCGTCGCGATTCGGTGAAGAGCTCGACTCGCTCGTCGATGCCATCTCATTCGGGCTGGCCCCCGCGCTGCTCATGTATTTCGCGGTGCTCCGGCACGAGGGATGGGACTGGGTGTTCGTGTTCCTCTTCGCGGCGTGCGCAGTGCTGCGTCTTGCGCGATTCAACATCGAGCAGGCGGGTCGCAAGAAAACGCATTTCGTCGGACTGCCTTCGCCGATGGCCGGCGGAACGCTCGCCACGTACTACTGGTTCAGCCAGACGCCGCTCTACAACCAGACGGTGCTCGCCGAGTGGCCGTGGGAAACGATGCTCAAGTTTCTCATGGTGTTGCTCGGCGCACTCATGATCAGCAACGTGCGCTACCCCGTGTGGCCGACATTTTCGGCCCGCACGATCAAGGGCGCCGTGGGGCTCGTCGCGTTCACCGGATTGCTCATCGGCCTCGTTTTCCTGCCGAAGGAATTCTTCTTCCCGGTGAGCGTCGGCTACGTGTTCTTCGGCATTCTTCGCGCGCTGATCCTCGGCCTCATCGATCGGGGCGACGATCGCGCCGACGATCGCGGTGATCTCGCCGTAGACGCCGTGGATGGCGAAGCAACGGTCGTCCCGCTTCCGCACTCACGTCAGCACCGCCACGCGCAGGGCCGGCACGGCCGGCATCACCGCCCGAGAGGGCCCGATACTACCACCACCGAATGACTTTCCGCGTTCACATCCACGTCGTGCCCCGCAAAGGCCTGCTCGATCCTCAAGGCAAGGCGGTCGCCGACGCGCTGCACGCCCTCGGCTTCGCTGCAGTGCGGGACGTGCGCATCGGCCGCCATCTGGTCGTCGAAACCGCGGCCGACTCCGCGTCGCACGCCGAGGAGCAGACGCGGGCGATGTGCGCAAAGCTGCTCGCGAATCCCGTCACCGAAGACTTCGTCCTGGAGCACGTGGAGGCGCTATGAAGTTCGGCATCATCACGTTCCCCGGATCCAACTCCGACGACGATACCGAGTTCGCAGTGGCCAATGAACTTGGCGCGACCGCGGTCCGGTTGTGGCACAAGGATCACGATCTGCAGAACGTCGACGTCGTCGTACTTCCTGGCGGATTCGCACACGGTGACGCCTTGCGCGCCGGCGCCATCGCGCGCTTCTCGCCGATCATGCGCGAAGTCATCGCGCATGCCGACCGCGGAGGCCCCGTGCTGGGCATCTGCAACGGATTCCAGATCGCGTGCGAAGCCGGCCTGCTCCCCGGTGCGATGCTCCGCAACGACCATCTCAAGCACGTTGCGGCGCACGTGTATGTTCGCGTCGAACGCACCGACAGCATCTTCACGTCGAAGTACGCGCAGGGTCAGGTGCTCCGCATGCCGATTTCGCATGGCGAAGGGCGCTTCACCGCCGATCCCGAGACGCTCGCGCGGCTCGAAGGTGACGGTCAGGTCATGTTTCGTTACGTCGACGCCACCGGTGCGGCCTCGGCGGGGTCGAATCCGAACGGCGCGCTCAACGACATTGCCGGTATCCGAAATGCCCGTGGAAACGTCCTTGGACTGATGCCTCATCCAGAGCGGGCCGTGGACCAGCTCCTCGGATCGGCAGACGGTCTCGGGCTGTTCGAATCCCTCATGGCGGAAGTTGCCGCGTAACGGAGGCTTTATGCGCACACGGAGCTCACACACGTTGCTCACGCTCGCTGCGGTCGCTCTCATGTCGGCTGCAGCGGGTGCGCAGGCCGCAAAGGCGCCCCCAGCCAAAACGCCTCCTGCAAAACCCCCTGTGCAGAAGGCGCAGACGGCGCAGACGGTCGCCGCAGCGTCGATCGATCCGGGAATGACCAAAGCGCAGGTTACCGAGCGCTTCGGCAAACCGGCGAGCGAGCGTTCACGCGGAGAATACACCTACCTGTTCTATTCCAACGGCATGGAGAAGAAGGTTGGCATGAGCGACATCGTGACGCTGCAGAACGATCACGTGATCGACGCCGTTCTGCGCTCGCCGAAACGATCGTACTCCGGCAACAGCACATCGCCAAAGGCGATCAGCAGCAAGGACGCAGCACACGCCAAGGGCACTCCCCCACTCAAGGTCGGCGGACGCGGAGCCTGACTCCCGCCGCAGGCGAGTACAACCAGCAACGCCTCTTCCACGGATCAATGGACGAAAAGCCGAGCAGGAACGAAGACGAGTTCTTTCACAAGCGCGACGCGGAACTGATCGCGCAGAAGCGTGCCGAGCTCGACGCGAAGCGCAAGAACGCGGAGCGGGCCTCGCACTACATGAAGTGCCCGAAATGCGGCGGCGACCTCGTGGAGCGAGAATACCATCGCATCAAGATGGATGTGTGCCCGGACTGTCACGGAACGTGGCTCGACGCGGGCGAGCTGGAGATGCTGAGCAGAGTCGACCACTCGCGGCTCGGAGCGGTCGTGCGGTCCATGTTCGGCCTGAAGCAGTAGTGGGCGCGACTCCCCGCCCCGGCGACCCGGTCATCACACCGGCGCTCGTCGCGGAACACGGCCTCACGCAGGGCGAGTTCGACATTCTCGTTCGTATGCTCGGTCGCGACCCGACGTTCACCGAGCTCGGCATCGTGAGCGCGCTCTGGAGCGAGCACTGTTCGTACAAGCACTCACGCCCGCTGCTGAAGACGCTCCCCACCGAGGCACCGTACGTGCTGCAAGGCCCCGGTGAAAACGCGGGCGTCATTTCGATCGGCGACGGGTTTGCCGTCGCGTTCAAGATCGAGTCGCACAACCATCCGTCGGCGGTGGAACCGTACCAGGGCGCGGCGACCGGCGTCGGCGGTATTCTGCGCGACGTGTTCACGATGGGCGCGCGTCCCATCGCGGTGCTCGACTCGCTGCGCTTCGGGAGTCTCGATCAGCCGCGCGTGCGCTATCTCTTCGCCGGCGTCGTGAAAGGCGTCGGAGATTACGGCAATTGCGTGGGCGTGCCGAACATCGGCGGCGAGGTCGTCTTCGATCCCGCCTACGAACACAATCCGCTCGTGAACGCGATGTGCGTCGGCGTGCTCAAGGAGCACGAGCTGATCCGCGCAAAGGCGAGCGGCGTCGGCAATCCGATCATCGCCGTGGGCGCGCGCACGGGACGCGACGGCATTCACGGCGCGTCGTTCGCGTCGGAAGATCTTTCCGAAGAAAGCGACGCCAAGCGGCCTCGCGTGCAGGTCGGCGACCCGTTCACGGAGAAGCTGCTGCTCGAAGCGTCACTCGAGCTCATCAATAGCGGCCACATCGTCGCGATCCAGGACATGGGCGCTGCGGGGCTCACCTCTTCGTCCGCGGAAATGGCCGCGCGCGGCGACGTCGGCGTCACGATCGACGTGACGAAAGTGCCGGTGCGCGAAGAGCGGATGACGCCGTACGAAATCCTGCTCAGCGAATCACAGGAACGCATGCTCGTCGTCGCGCACCGCGGCCACGAAAATGACGTCCGTGCGATTCTCGAGAAATGGGACCTCACCGCGGCGGTGATCGGCGAAGTCATCGCCGAGCCGGTGTACCGTGTGACCGAAGGGGCGCACGTCGTCGCGGAATTTCCCGGCATCCGTCTGGTGACGGATTGTCCGTTCTACTATCCGGAGGCGAAGGAAAGTCCCGCGATCGTGGCGCGACGCGCGCGCGATCCGCATGCGATTCCCGAGCGCGCGGAAGAATCCGATCCGGCATGGACACTCGAGCAGCTGCTGCGCGCGCCCACGATTGCGAGCAAGACCTGGGTGTACCGCCAGTACGACTCGACCGTTCGCACGAACACGGTGATCGGCCCCGGTGGTGATGCGGCGATGCTTCGCATCCGCGGCACGAAACGCGGCATCGCGGCGAAGACGGACTGCAACGGCCGCTACGTCTACCTCGACCCGCGCGTGGGCGGGCGCATCGCGGTCGCCGAATCGGCGCGCAACGTTGCCTGCACTGGAGCGCGCCCGATGGCCATCACGAACTGTCTCAACTTCGGCAATCCCAAGAAGCCGGAGAATTTCTTCCAGCTTCGGGAAGCCGTGCTCGGCATGGGCGACGCCTGTCGTGCGCTTGGCACACCCGTCACCGGCGGAAACGTTTCGCTTTACAACGAGAGTCCCGCGGGCGCGGTGTATCCCACGCCTGTCATCGGCATGATCGGCGTGATCGAAGACGTGTCGCATGCGACCGGCAGCCATTTCCGGAAGCCTGACGACGACATCATTCTCTTCGGCGAACCGACGGCGGAGCTCGGAGGCAGTGAGTACCTCGCCACCATTCACGGCGAAGTCATCGGCGCGCCGCCGGCGTGCGACCTCGAGCGGGAACGCGCGGTCATCGACACGCTCGTCGAGTGCATCGCGAAGGGCCTCCTTCGTTCGGCGCACGACGTGAGCGACGGTGGGCTCGCGGTTTCGCTCGCCGAATGCGCGATTGGTGATCCGGAGCGGCAGTTCGGTCTCGACGTCGATCTCGCGCCGTGGGGCCATCTGTCCGCGCGCGCACTGCTGTTCGGCGAAGGTCAGGGTCGTGTGGTCGTTTCGACGAACGCGACGGACGCGGTACTCTCGGTCGCAAACGCACACGGACTTCCCGCGCGCCGAATCGGCCGCGTGCGCCCTGCCGACGACGGAATCACGATGCACCTCGGCGCGGTGACGCTGAAATCCTCGGCCACGCGATGCGCTCGCGCGTATCACGACTCCATTCCCGATCGCATGCGCGCCCCGGCTTCGGCCGTGTCGGCATAGGAGCGCGCAGACCATGTGCGGGATTTTCGGCGTGCACGGCGACGACAAGGCGGCGGCGCTCGCGCAACTCGGTTTGTTCGCGCTGCAGCACCGCGGCCAGGAATCGGCGGGCATCGTGGCGGTCAACGGCGCCGAGGCGACGAGTATCCGTCGCATGGGGCTCGTGTCCGAAGCGATCGATGCGACGGAGCTGGAGGCGCTTCACGGCAACATCGCCATCGGGCACACCCGCTACTCGACGGCCGGATCGTCTACGCTCGAGAATGCACAGCCGGTGTTCGTGCACCTCAAGGTTGGCCACGTCGCGCTCGCGCACAACGGCAACCTCACGAACGCGGACGTCATCCGGGACGGGCTCGAGGCGTCGGGATCGATTTTCGGATCGACGATGGATTCGGAAGTCATCGTGCACCAGCTGGCGAAGGCGACACCGGGCAAGCCGGAAGAAATGCTCGCCGAAGCGCTCCGCGGATTCGAAGGATCGTATTCGATCATCGTGACCATCGGGCGCACGCTGCTTGCGGCGCGCGATCCGCGCGGCTGGCGGCCACTCGTGATGGGGCAGCGCGACGGGGCCACGGTATTCGCGTCGGAAACGTGCGCGCTCGACATCGTCGGTGCGCGATTCGTGCGTGACGTCGAGCCGGGCGAAATCATCGCGGTCGACGAGCATGGCATGCGCTCGATCAAGCCCTTCACGGTCGCGCCGCAGAACCGCTGCGTGTTCGAGTACGTCTACTTTGCTCGGCCCGACAGCACGATCTTCGGGGGCTCCGTCGACCGTGCCCGGCGCGCGCTCGGTCGTGCACTCGCAAAGGAAGCGCCGGCGCCGGGAGCCGATCTCGTGTTCGCGGTCCCTGACTCGTCGAACGCTGCCGCGCTGGGCTATGCCGAAGAGTCGGGACTTCGCCTCGAGCACGCGCTGATTCGCAATCACTACATCGGACGCACGTTCATCCAGCCGACGCAGGAAGGGCGGACCTCGAAGGTGCGGGTGAAATACAATCCGGTACGCGAAGTGCTGCAGGGTCAGAGCGTGGTGATGATTGACGATTCGATCGTGCGCGGCACGACGACCCGCGGACTCGTCGCGCTGGTCCGTGCGGCGGGGGCGCGCGAGGTACACATGCGCGTGGCGTCACCGCCGATCACCGGGCCGTGCTATTACGGCATCGACATCCCGAGCAAGCGCGAGCTCATCGCGGCGTCGCAGACGGTGCCCGAGATCGCGAAGACCATCGGCGTCGATTCGCTCGCGTACCTGTCGCTCGACAGCATGCTCGCCTCGATGCCAAACGGTCCCGAAGGATTCTGCCACGCCTGTTTCTCCGGGAAGTATCCCGTGCAGCCTCCGCGCGGGTTCGAGGAGAGTCGCGCGGGAAGAGACGAGTGACGGCCGTCGGGGAGTAGACGGTGCGACGCTCCCCGTACTTTTTCCCGACGCTGATCGGCGGCGCGGTGTGGCTGGCAGGCAGCGTCTGGCGTGCGTACGAGTTCGGACGCCGCGTGCGGCTGCCGGGCCCGGGGAGCGCCTCGATAACGCCCTTTCTCGACAGTTTCACGCAGACGCTGCAGGCGTGGCTTGCGCCCGCATTCCTGATCTGGGCAGCGGTGTTCGTGTTCGAGCGCGTCCTCGACGAACGGCGCGACGCGCGCACACTGCGCACGTCGCGCGATCCGGCCGCGACTACTTCTTCGCCGCCGGAGGCATAGCCGGCAGATACTTCGCCGGAATGGGATTCTCGGGTCGTTCCGCATCCCACGTCACCGAGGTGATCCACCAGCGCTTGCCGTCGTTGAGCAGCTGCAGACTGTTGATGCCGCGCTGATACGCTTTCTCGTCGCCGGACATGCGGCGACATTCGAACGTGCTGAACACGTGAGCGATGGTACCGAACTGCTGCACGCTGCGCGCCACCTCTTTTTCGAACACACCGCGCTCGAGCACCGGCGCCGCCGCGTTCGCATACTCGGCGATCGACATCACGTTGGTACGCGCCACTCCCTGTCCTTCGGTGCTGGCGACGATGAGATGCGCATTGTCGACGAACAGCGTGCGGAATCGCTCCCAGTTGCGCGACGCGCCGCGTGGGCCCGAAAGCACGTCATAGAACGCCGACACGATCGCGTCCATCGATCTGACGTCGGCGGAGTCGGCGACGGGTGCCGGACGATCGGGATCGAACGCGGCGAAGCTGCTGTGCACGGCCTGCTCACGCTCCCGCGCAATGTCGGCGTCGGGATCCCAGAGACGAAGGCCGGGGTTGACGACCGACACCGGGTACGCGTTCACGTACGTGACTGCCGGCGGCGTCTCGATGTAGTTGTTGACGCTGACGTTGACGTTCTGTTGCGGCTCCGCGGGGCCCATGTAGCCGTACGGAATGGCGGCGGGGATGTACGTGACGTTGCGCGGACGCTGCTGCTGAATGGGAACGTTTCGCGACGTGCCCGGGAGCCTGAGCGGGGGAACCGGCTGCCGCAGCGGGAGCGTCGGCGGGTTCAGGTTGATCGGGTGTCCCAGCATCACCTGATTCGCAAGGCGCGGTTCGGGCTTTGCTGCTTGCGCGCCGGCGGTGGCCGCCGCGACCGCGACGAGAACGAGAGGAGTACGTGCGCGTGACCGGAGCATCGAATGACTCCTGAAAGAGCAGAATTGCGCGACGATTACTGCGTGATGTTGGGGAAAACCGTACCAGGATCTACCCCACAACCTGTATGTCTGACGCGTCGAACGGCAACGGCGTTGATCGAGAATGATGGGCCGCGTTCGCGGAAAAGTTCACGGGAATGTCCGCGGATCGCCGGTTCCGATGACTGAGGTTCCACCGCGATGCCGGACCCTGGCACACCACGATGGGGTGAGAGACGCATGAGAGTTCTCAGATGGACGGCGATCGGTGCGACTGGAGCAGCATGCGGGTTTTCCATGGGCTGCGCTCGAGAGCAGCCGCCCCGCGTTGCGCCCGACATGGCCGAGCTCTGGGAAGCACCGGCCGACCTCGAACAGCGCGATCTCTTTTACGGTCCCGGCGGTGCGGCGCTCGCGCCCGATTCGACTGCCCGCTACTCGCTGGTCAAAGTGAAGGATCATGGCCGGAGCGCGGGCTATTCGGTTGTCGACGAACGCGGTCGCGCCTGGAGCGCCAAGCTCGGCGTCGAGTCGCGCGTCGAGGTCACGCTGTCGCGCATCGTTTGGGCGGTGGGATATCACCAGCCTGCCGTGTACTACATGCCCCGGTGGACGCTGACTGACGAGGGCAAAGACTCGGTGCAGAAGCCGGCAAGATTCCGCTTCGACGGTGACACGGCGACGAAGGAAGCGCACTGGTCGTGGCGCGAGAATCCGTTCACCGGCACGCAACCGCTGGCCGGTCTCTTCGCGCTGATGATCATCTTCAATAACTGGGATCTCAAGGATGATCAGAACGCGATCTACCGCGTAGGCCACGACAGCGCGACGGCACGACACCAATACCTGGTGCGAGACCTCGGTGCCGGGCTCGGCAAGTCCGGCAGGCTCGTCGTGCACACCAAGGACGACCCGGATGGGTTCAGCAACGAGCCGTTCATTACCGGCGTGAAAGACAGTGTCGTGCTCTTCGGATTCCGCCAGAGCTGGAGAGACCCGCTCGGTTGGCACGTCGTGAAGGTGGCGGATCTGCACTGGATCTGCGGACTGCTTCAACGGCTGACCGACAAGCAGTGGCACGACGCATTTCGCGCCGGCGGCTTCACGGACGCGGAAGCGGATCGCTACATCCAGGCGCTGCAGAAAAAGATCGCCGCAGGGCTGGCGGTATCTGCGTAGCACCGGCAAAAACGAGCAACGCCGTCCATTTCTGGGCGGCGTCGATCGTGCTTCGGTTCAGTGGAGGCGCGGGGAATCGAACCCCGGTCCGAGACTGGATCTACCACAGCGTCTACGTGCGTATCCCCCCGATTGAGGTCTCCGTGCGCTGGCCAGGGGGCGGCCCACGTCCGGACAAGCCTTCTAAAATTTCGCCCGCCGCCAGAAGGCGTAGCATTGGGCTATCCCGGTATTGCGATACTCAAAGAGCCGCCCCGGGCGGGCTTCTCAGTGAGCAAGGCACGTGAAGCTGAACTACAGCTTACGCAGCCAGGGCCAGGTTTGAGTTGGCAGTTGTGTTTTTCCCGAGGGTTTAACCAGGACCCGAGACCTGGGCACGCAGCCACGGCGTCACCGACCCCGTCGAAGCCAGTCGCCCCCGTGCTACGAATTGCAACCTAATGTGATACACCGGAAAACAGGGCTTGGGGCTGTCAGGGCTTAGGGCTTAGGGCTTAGGGATTAGGGCTTGGGAGCGACGGGGGCGCTGAGGGGGCGGTCGAGTGCGGGTTCGGCGCCGTCGAAGCGCACCTGGTTCCTCCCGCCCGCCTTCGCCTCGTAGAGCGCGCGATCGGCACGCCGGTACAGCGCGGACCACTCGGATACGCGCGTGGGGTAAGTGGCGACGCCGAAGCTTGCGGTCACCGAAATCTCTTCGCCACCAAAAGGCACGCGAAGAGCCTCGACGCTCGCGCGCAGGCGCTCCGACAACTCCGCCGCCCCCTCGACGCCGGTGTCCTTGAGAATCAGCGCCATCTCCTCACCGCCGACGCGCGCGCACACGTCGGTCGTGCGCAGGCCCTCCTCGAGTGTTCGCGCGATGGCGCGCAGCACGTCGTCCCCGACCTCATGGCCGTGAGTGTCGTTGACCTGCTTGAACAGATCGACGTCGACCACGACGAGGGAGATTTCCCACCCGAAGCGGATCTGCTCGCCAAGCGCCTGGCGCATCGCGACTTCGAATCCCTCGCGATTGGCGAGGCCCGTGAGTCCGTCGACGAGCGCGCGCCGCTCGACTTCCTCGAGCTTCCACGCGCTCGCGAGACGAAAAGACGCAACGGCATCGAACAGGGAAAGCGCTCGCAATTCCGCGGGCCCGAGCGCGCCCGGGGACGCATGCGCCGCGACGACCGCGCCGATCACTTTGCCGCGCCGCTTGAGCGGCTGCACGAGCACGCACCCGCGGAGCGTCGGGAGCGAGCGCGAAAACAGCGCCTCCGGCCCTTCGCCTCGGCCGTTGACCTCGTGCCAGATCTGTGGAACGTCCTCGCGGCACGCCGTCCCTGCCAGCGAATCGTCGTCCACGTTCGAGCCGGCGTACTGCGAGCAACTCCCATCGGCGACGACGACCGTTCCGCGATGCGCATCCTCGTCCCATCGCACGAGCGCTGCGCCGTCGGCTCCCGTAAGCTGCTCGACCATTGCGCAGAGCCGCACGCCGAGATCCGCGGGGCGTTCTTCGATGTCCCAGTTCTGCGTTTCGCGCAGCAACGTGCGGGTGCGCTTGTTCGTTTTCGCGAGCTCGCCATGAGTGCGCACCAGCTCGCTGATGACGCCAACGCGTGCACCGTGGCGCGTCACCCATCGTTTGAGCGCCGCCCGATCACCGCGAAACGGCTCCGCGAAGATCAGCACGAACGCGCCCGAAGGACGCGCATCACGACCGCCCAGTGGCGCCACCGCCGCGAACGGCGCATCGCCGTCGGGGCCGAGATGCGCGAGTCCTTCGCGCTCGCTCCATTCGAGCATTGGCATGAGCTCGCCTTCGAATGCTTCGACGCGACGACGATCGCCGGCCACGACATCGAGCTCGAGCCGCCCACTGCGCCCGCGCCAGACGGCGGCAGCGACCGCCTCATGCTGCGCGCGCGCGTCTTCGAGGCGTTCGCTCACGAGGAGCGCGAAGCCGTCGTCGCTCCCGCTCGCGATCTCGCGGGGGTCGTCCCCGAGAAGCGCCGCAACGGGAGTGACGCCGTGCGCGCGTTGCGTGCTTCCCTGCTGCACAGCCGGCGCTTGGCGATCGCCGACGCCGCGGCGGCGTGACGCGAACAGCGCGGCGCCGAGCAACAGGCCGAGGACAAACAGTGCGGCTTCTGCCATGTGCTACTTCAGCAGCCAGCGCGCCGCCGCCATCGCCGCGCCGAATCCATTGTCGATGTTGGTAACGACGATACCCGCCGCACACGAATTGAGCATCGTGAGCAACGCGGCGAGGCCCTCGAACGACGCGCCGTAGCCGACGCTCGTCGGCACGGCGATCACGGGCACTCGCACCAGCCCGCCGACCACGGACGGAAGCGCCCCGTCCATGCCGGCAACCACCACGATCACATCCGCTTTCAGTAGCACGTCCATACCAGAGACGACCCGGTGCAGTCCCGCGACACCGACGTCGGTCAGTCTGTTCGTAACAATGCCGAGCGATGCCGCAGTTTCCGCGCATTCCTCCGCCACCGGCAGATCGCTCGTGCCGGCGGTCACGACAAGAATGGAACCGGTGCCACTCCGCTCCGCTCGAGCGGGAAATCGCACCGTACGTCCGCGCGGATTCGCCACACAATCCGGGAACCGTTCAATGAGCGCCGCAGCCTGCGCGTCCGACACCCGCGTCGCGAGAAATCGCGCGTGACGGTCCACGATGCGCTCCGCGATCGCGACGATCTCGCTCGTGTTCTTGCCGGGGCCATAGATGACCTCGGGTATTCCCTGCCTCAGCGCGCGCTGATGGTCGACGTGCGCAAAGGCGAGCGGCTCGAGCGGAGCGCCGACGAGCGCATCGAGTGCCTCATCCGGCGTGCGCGTGCCGGCGGCAACTTCGGCCAGCAACGCACGCGCCCGTTCGCGGATCACCAGGCGGCGACGACGGTCTCGCTCACTCCGCGCTCGGCCCCTTCATCGTGGCCATTCACGCGCTGCTGCTCGTCGTGCAGATACTCCTCGAAGATCGCGTCGATTTCCTCGAAGCGATCCACGAGATGCAGCTTCTTGCGCAGATTCGCCGAGTTGTGCAGACCCTTCACGTACCAGCCGAGATGCTTGCGAAACTCGATTGCGGCACCGTCCGGATCGGCCTCGTACTCCACGACCATGCGCGCATGTTCGCGCGCGACGCGAAAACGCTCGGCGACACCCGGCGTCGCGGGCGGCACTTCGCCCGCAAGCAGTGCGCGCGCTTGCGTGAAGATCCATGGCTGACCGAACGATCCGCGCGCGATCATCACGCCGGCGCAGTTGGTCTCGCGACGCATCCGCGCGGCGTCTTCGGCCGTCTTGATGTCGCCATTACCGATGACGGGAATGGAGAGCGCGGCCGCCACGGCCGCGATCTCGTCCCAGTGCGCATGACCGCTGTACATCTGCGTGCGCGTGCGCGGGTGAAGCGCGAGCGCGCGAACGCCCGCGTCCTGGCACCGGAGCGCGATCTTGACGGGGTCGCGCATCTCCTCGTTCCAGCCGCTGCGAATCTTGCAGGTCACGGGCAGGTGCGTGCCCTGCACGACCGCGCGAATGACGCGCTCGACCAGGGAAAGATCCTGCAGGCATCCCGAGCCGCCCAGACGTTTGACGACCTTCTTTACGGGGCAGCCGAAGTTGATGTCGATGAAATCGGGCTGGAATACGTCGGTGACGAGCGCAGACGCTTCACGCATTCCGTCCGGATCCGAGCCGAAAATCTGCACGCCGATCGGCCGCTCGTCGGGGCCGAACCGCAACTTGTCGAGTGTCGCCTTGTTCTCACGACGGATGCCCTCCGCGGAGAGAAACTCCGTGACCACGACATCCGCTCCCCACGCGCGGCAGAGTCGCCGAAACGGCGACTCGGACACGCCTGCCATGGGCGCGAGGAACAGCGGGACCTCGTGCGAGACCGGATAGGGGAAACTCGGCATCCGTGGAAGCTAACAAAGCGGGGCACGAGGAGGGATCAAACGGGCATCACAAATCGTCCCGTTTCCATTTGACGCTCTTCCAGCGCTCCAATATCCTTCCCCGTTCACCGCTACCCGGACGACATCAGGCATGGAACTCCGCGAATTCTTCTCGGAAGACGCGATCAACCTCGAGCTCAAGGGCGCGACGAAGGACGACGTGCTGCTCGAACTGATCGCGCTACTCAAGCTCGACGAGAAGAACGAGCAGATGTTGTTCAAGATGCTGAAGCGCCGGGAGAATCTCGGGAGCACCGGCATCGGACGCGGCATCGCAATCCCGCATTGTCGCGCGCTCGTCGTGCAGAAACTTCGCGTGGCATTCGGGCGGCGCCGTGACGGCCTCGAGTTCAGGGCCATCGACGACAAGCCCGTGCACTTCTTTTTTCTGATCGTCGCGCCGCCGCTCGAAGTGTCGAATCAGTACCTGCCGGTCCTTGGCAAGATTGCACAATTCTCGAAGGAAGCCGACGTGCCGGATCGCCTCATGCGGCTGCAAACGCCCGCCGAGTTCATGCAGCTTCTCGTCGAAAAAGGCGTATAGCGCGTTACTGCTGTTTGCCCGACCGCGCCCTGGCGACGATGTCTTTCACTTCGCTCATCAGCTGCGGCACGTGGTACGGAATGCCATCCTTGATGGTCCACTCGACGCCGCCGGTGTGTACTTCCTTGCCGTCGACGATGGCGGTCGTGCCCGTCGGATAGAGCACCTTGAGGTCTTCGAGCGGGTTGCCGTTCACGATGAGAATGTCGGCGGCGTATCCCTGCCGGATGCGGCCGATCTGTGTCTCCATGCCGAGGATCTTCGCGTTGTTACCCGTGGCGTGCTGCAGAACCTTGATCGTGTGGAATCCCGCTTCCTGGTGCAGCTCGAGCTCACGAATCAGACCAAAGCCGTACATCTGATAGATGAATCCGGCGTCATCACCCGCGCCGACGATGCCGCCCATGTTTTCGAATTGCCGCACGGCGCTCATCCAGATCCGGTAATTCTCCTTCCAGTAGGCTTCGTCGGTCGACGTCCATCCGATGAAATACGAGCCATGCTTCGACGGATCGGGCTTGAAGTATTCCTCGAGCGTGGGATGGAGATAATCCTTGAACCACGGCTGCCCCTGCGCGCGCTGCAGATCGCGGCTCGCTTCGTAGATGTCGAGCGTGGGCACCCACGCGACGCTCGAATCGATCATGCCTTTCAGCACGCGCGTGAGAATCGCAGGGTCGGCTTCGCGCCACAGGCGGCCCGCCCAGCGGAAACGATCGGTCTCGTTGAGGTAGTTGTAGCTCGACGGGAAATGTTGCACGCGATCCGGAATTGCGGCGTCGGGAATGCCGTACCAGTGCTCGATCGATGTGGTCCGGTTCGCGATGTCGTCCCACGCGTTGGCATCTTCGACGCCGACGTGATGCGCCACGCGCAATCCGAGTTTGTGCGCCTCGTCGACCGCCCATGCGTAAATGTCCTTGTCCGTGCCGACGAACTTGATGCCGTCGACCCCGCGCGCCTTGTAGTCGCGCACGCGCTGGCGCGTGGCCGCTTCCGTCGGCTCCGACGGACTGCCGAACTGCGGATACACGACGATGCGCGGGGATTCGATCAGACCGCGCGCCGACGAATCCCGCAGCGTGAGCGAGCGCATCGATCCCACATCGCGCACCGTCGTGATTCCGCAGGCGAGCCAGATCTTTAGCTCGTACGCGAGCGGTTGCGGAATTCCCGCGCGCTCTTCCTGCACGTGACCGTGCGCATTGATCAGGCCCGGCATCACGAACTTCCCGCTGGCGTCGATCTCGACGGCACCCGCAGCCGCTCCTCCGCGCCCGCGTCCACCGCCGCGTGACACCGCGTCCATCGGCGTCACCGAGGTGATCTTGCCGTTCTCGACGACGATGTCCTTGGGTCCTTCCGCCGGCGTGCCGTTCCCCTCGTAGACGAGCGCATTGCGAATGATTAGGCGCGCCGGCCGCTGGCCGTGAACGGGTCCGTTCGCAGGGCCGCGTTGCGCGTGCGCGGCTGGCACAGCGCCGCAAAGTAGAAATGCCGCAGCAGCGGCGACGAACGGGACCGGCAAACGACGCAACATCGTCAACTCCACGAGTGTGTTCAGTCGGCCAATTAAGCGTTGGCGCTGGAGTGGCGGCAAGCCCTATTCGATCACGACGCGCGCGATGTCGTTGCGCAGGCGCGACCGCACGCGCGCGAGTTGCAGCGTCGCCGCCGACGCGAGGCCCGCGGTCAGTCCCCACCAGAGTCCCACGCCCCCGAGACCGAATCCGTAGCAGAGAATGCAGCCGAGCGGAATGCCGAGCGCCCAGAAGCTGAGCACGTGCAGGATCATCGGCACACGGGTGTCGCCCGTGCCGCGCAGCACCGATGACGACACGACCTGCGTGCCGTCGAAAACCTGAAACACGCCCGCGATCGGCAGAATCGTCATCACTACGGCGATCGTGCCCGCGTCGTTCGTGAACAGGTGCGCGATCGGGCCGGGGAACCCGATGAACAACACGGCCATGATCGCCATGAATCCGACGCCGCAGAGGAGTGCCGCGACGGCATCGCGGCGCGCCGACGCATGATCACCCGCGCCGATCGCCCGACCCACCATGGCCGCTCCCGCGCCGGCCACGCCCATCGGGACCGTAAACGTCAGCGCGGCAAGCGTGAGCGTGACCTGGTACGCGGCAAGCGTCACGGCGCCGAGCGCTCCCATGAGCAACCCTACGAGACCGAACGCAAAGCTCTCGGCGAACATCTGAAAGCCCACGGGCGCGCCCAGCGTCGTCATCTTCCAGATGGGCGCGAGCGCGAATGATTCACGATGCCAGGGCACGAGCGCGGGCTTCAGGTCACGCCATGAAAACCAGATGACGAGGAGGAGCATCACCCATCGCGAAATCCACGTCGCATGCGCGGATCCGACGACGCCCATTTCGTGAAAGCCGAGATGGCCGAACACGAACACCCAGTTCAGAAATGCGTTCAGGAGGTTGGCGACGATGACGGCGATCGCCACCGGCGCCACACGATGCATCGCCTGCAGCGTCTGGCGGCACGCACAGTAGAGTTGCCATGGCAGAAGGCCGAGAATGCTCCACCGCACGTACGACGCCGCGCCGGCTACGATCTCCGCGGGTTGATGCGCAGCACGCAGCACGGATTCGACGGGCAGCATGAGCAGTGCGCCCGCAGCCGCGGTGATAAGCGCGAGGACGAGGCCGCGTTGTACACCCCGTGACATCGCCAGATCGTCGCGCGCGCCGATCGCCTGCGAAACCACGGGATCGAGACTCATCAGGAGTCCCATGCCGAACACGGCCACGCCGAAGAAATAGATGTTGCCGAAGGAGCCTGCCGCGAGTGCGGTGCTCGAGTAGTGGCCGAGGATCATCGTGTCAACGGTCCCCTGCAGCATGCCACCCATGTTCGCCAGCACAACGGGCGCGGCGAGTCGCGCCATTTCGCGCAGCTCGCCCCGCGTGGGTGCGAGCCGCGCCGTTGCGGTCAACGCATGACTCCCGGGTGCCTGCGAATCTGCGCGCGTGTCCCCGTCATTCCCATTCGATCGTGGCGGGCGGCTTGGAGCTCACGTCGTACACGACGCGATTCACGCCCGCGACTTCGTTGATGATGCGACTCGAGATGCGGCCAAGGACGTCGTGAGGAAACGGGAACCAGTCGGCGGTCATGCCGTCGCGCGACGTCACCGCGCGTAGGGCGATCACGTGATCGTACGTGCGATAGTCTCCCATCACGCCGACGGAGCGAACAGGGAGATGCACGGCGAACGCCTGCCAGATCTCGTTGTACAGTCCCGCCGCGCGGATCTCCTCGAGATAAATCGCATCTGCCTTGCGGAGCACATCGAGCCGTTGTTCGGTGACCTCGCCGAGACAGCGAATCGCGAGTCCCGGTCCGGGAAACGGATGTCGCCCCACCATTTCTTCCGGCAACCCGAGCTCCCGGCCGACGTTCCGCACTTCGTCCTTGAACAACTCGCGGAGCGGCTCGACCAGCGCGAACTTCATGTCGGCCTTGAGTCCGCCGACATTGTGATGCGTCTTGATCGTGGCGGACGGGCCGCCCTTCGCCGATACCGATTCGATGACGTCCGGATAGAGCGTGCCCTGCACCAGAAATCCGACGTCGTCACTGACTCCAGCCGCGGCTTCCTCGAACACGTCGATGAACGTGTGTCCGATGATCTTGCGCTTGCGCTCGGGCTCCTCTACGCCTGCAAGCGCGGAAAGAAACCGCTGTTCGGCGCGCACGGTGATCATGCGAATCCCGAGGTGCGCTCCCATCGTCCGTTCGACCTGCTCACGTTCGTTGAGGCGGAGCAAGCCGGTGTCGACGAAAATGCAGGTGAGCTGATCGCCGATCGCACGATGCACGAGCGCAGCCGCGACAGACGAGTCGACGCCGCCCGACAATCCGCAGATCGCCTTCCGGCCACCGACCTGGGCGCGGATCTTCGCGATCTGGCCGTCGATAAAGTGTCCCGGGGTCCACGACGGCTGGCAGTGACACACCTCGAACAGGAAGTTCTCGATGACTTCGTCACCGCGCGGCGTGTGATGTACTTCGGGATGAAACTGCACGCCGTAGATCTGGCGCTCCCTGTGCCGGAACCCCGCAACGGGGAGCGTCGCGCTCGACGCTGTCACCACGAATCCGTCCGGCGCCGCGTCGATGTGATCGCCATGGCTCATCCACACCGGCATCGATTCGCCCGCGTGAAATCCGGCGAACAATCCCGCTGCTTCGTCGATCCTGGTGTCGGCGCGCCCGTACTCGCGCTTGTTCGTGCGGATGACGCTCGCGCCACTGACGTGCGCGATGACCTGCATGCCGTAACAGATGCCGAGTACCGGCGCGATGTCGAACAACGCCGGGTCCGCTATCGGCGCCCCGGGATCGTACACGGAGTTCGGTCCCCCGCTCAGAATGATCCCGGTCGGCTTCCAGTTGCGCACCCAGTCCACACTGCGCGACGGCGGATGAATTTCCGAGTACACGCGCGCCTCGCGTACACGACGCGCGATGAGCTGCGTGAATTGTCCACCGAAATCGAGAATCAGTATCCGGTCGCCGGCCGGCGTCGTGCCCGCACCCGCAGGATCCGCTGGTGCCGATGCCATCAGAACTTCCATTCCGCGCCGTCGAGTTTGAGAAATTCCGCGTGCCGGCTGTCGAGGTCGACGATCGCGGCGGTGGGGCTGCCGTGCAGCCATCCGCACGCCTCGCCGGGATTGAGGATCAGCGTGTCCTTTCGCGTTTTCATTTCCTGCTGGTGCAAGGAGCCGTGAAAGACGAAGGCGTGCGCCGAAACCGAGCGGGGCTGCACGTCGGCGATGTCGTGCACGACGAGAATGGTATGATCGGCGAGGGTGAACGAGTGCGGAGATTCGAAGAGCTCGATGCCCACGCCCGACTGCGAGGCGGCGCGGAGGCCCTCGAGGTCGCCGTCGTTCCGTCCGAACACGCCGACGAGCGGCACGTGCGTCGAGATGAACGGGTCGAGGGCGAACGGCGAACAGTAGTCTCCCGCGTGCACGACCAGCTCGACACCCGCTTCGCGGAATCGCCGCAGAAATTCCGCAACCGCCGGCAGGCGATCGTGCGTATCCGACATGACGCCCAGCTTCATCGCAAGGTTCTCCACTCGAGGTGCTCATGCTCGCGGCGTACGAGATCTGCGTACGTCTCGCGTTCCGTTGCTACCGCCCACCGGTCGCCATCCACGACCACCTCGGCCACCCGCGGGCGCGCATTGTAGTGCGACGCCATGACAAAACCATACGCCCCAACGGAGTGGACGGCGAGGAGGGCGCCGGGTCCCACGTCGGCGAGGGTCCGCTTGCGCGCGAGGAAATCCCCCGACTCGCAGACGGGGCCCACGACATCGGCAACGATACTGCCGGAAGCATCGGACTCGTCCACGGCGTCGATGCGATGATACGCGTCGTAGTGTGAAGGCCGCAGCAGTTCCGTCATGCCCGCGTCGACGACGACGTACTCGGTGCCGCCACTCCGTTTGCGATACAGCACACGCGTCAGCAGAACGCCTGCATTCGCGACGATGAAGCGTCCCGGCTCGACGACGATCTCGAGTCCCGACCGCTCGGCGGCTTCCTTCGCAATCGCTGCGAATCCGGTCAGATCGGCCTCGTGCTCCTCGTCGTACCGCACGGGAAGCCCGCCGCCGAGATCGAGATAGCGCAGATCGCGCGCACCCGCCTCACGCACCGCGGACACCAGCGCCAGCAGCCGTTCCGCGCCCGCGCGATGCGCGTCGAGTGTGCGCAGCTGCGAACCGACGTGCATGACGATCGCCCGCAATCGCACGTGCTCGTACCCGAGCGCCTCGCGCGCACCGTGCACGACGTCGTCGTACGGAATCCCGAACTTGTGTCCTTTCTCGCCGGTCTTCGTGTAGTGGTGCGCGGATTCGACCGCGACTTCCGGATTCACGCGCAAACCGATGTTTGCCGTGAGGCCGATCCGCCCCGCGATTTCGTTCGCGAGCTCGAGCTCCGCGAGCGATTCGACGTTGAGCAGCTTGACCCCCGCGCGAATGCTTTCCTCGATTTCCCGTGGCGTCTTGCCGACGCCGCCGAAGATGATGTCGTCGGGGGTGAACCCCGCGCGCAGCGCGCGATAGAGCTCGCCGCCACTGACGACGTCGGCCCCGCTTCCTGCTTCGCGCAGGGTCGCGAGCACACCCGCACATGCGTTCGCCTTGAGCGAGTAGTGCACGCGATGCGCGATACCGTCTAGCGCGTGCGTCAGCGCCGTATACCGCGAGCGCACGTGCCCACCCGAGTATACGAACGCGGGCGTGCCGACCGCGTCGGCGATCACGGAGAGCGGAACGTCCTCGGCGCCGAGGATGCCGCTCTGCCGCGGAAAGAAATCCGCTAGTACGCCTTGGCCCACAACGCCTCGACCTTGGCCGGCTCGCCAGTGAGCAAACATCTTGCCGGCGCCGACGGCGACCGGAATTCGGGATCGGGAAGCACACGGATCGTCGCTTTCGTTTCTTCCTTGATGCGTGCTTCGACTGCGGGATCTCCATTCCAGCCGGCGTAGACGAACGCGCCATCGCCTTCCATCAGCTCACGGAACTTGTCGTACGTGACGGGTTCGCGAATCGAGTTCGCTTCGCGGCGGTCGCGCGCGGCAATGAACATCGACTGCTGCATGTGATCGAGCAGCGCGGCGAGACTGCCCGGCAGCCCGTCGAGCGCTTGCGTCGACTTTTCGCGCGTGTCGCGGCGTGCGGCCACGCACTGGTTGTTCGCGAGGTCACGGGGACCGAGCTCGAGACGCAGCGGGACACCCTGCATTTCCCACTGGTAGTACTTCTCGCCCGCGCGCATACCGGGCCGCCCGTCGACGTGCACGCGCAGGCGATCGTCACCGCGGCCGTTCCACTCGCGCAGCGTCGCCTTGAGCTTGTGCGCGGCGTCGAGCACACGTCCCTGCTCTTCGTCGCTCTTCCAGATCGGCACGATCACGATCTCGATCGGCGCGAGCTTCGGCGGAATGCGAAGGCCGTTGTCGTCGCTGTGCGTCATCACGAGGCCGCCGACCATGCGCGTCGAAACGCCCCAGCTCGTATTCCACGCGTGCTCCACCGTGCCCGACTCGGACTGGAACTTGAGATCGAACGCCTTCGCGAAGTTCTGGCCGAGGTTGTGTGAGGTACCGGCCTGCAGCGCCTTGTTGTCCTGCATCATCGCCTCGCAGGAGTACGTGCGCAGCGCACCCGCGAAGCGCTCGGAGTCGGACTTGAGGCCGGTAATGACCGGCATCGCCATCCACTTTTCCATGAACTCGCGATAGATGCCCAGGATGCGGCGTGTTTCCTCTTCGGCTTCGTCGTGCGTGGCGTGCGCGGTGTGCCCTTCCTGCCAGAGAAACTCCAGCGTGCGCAGGAAAAGGCGCGTGCGCATTTCCCAGCGCACCACGTTCGCCCACTGGTTGATCAGCAGCGGCAGGTCGCGGTAACTCTGCACCCACTTCGCGAACATGTGGTAGATGATCGTTTCCGATGTCGGGCGAACGATCAGCGGCTCCTCGAGCAGCTTGCCACCACCGTGCGTGACGACCGCCGTCTCGGGCGCGAAACCTTCGACGTGCTGCGCTTCCTTCGCGAGAAAGCTCTGCGGAATGAACAGCGGGAAGTACGCGTTGCGGTGTCCCGACGCCTTGAACATCGCGTCGAGCGCGCCCTGCATCCGCTCCCAGATCCCGTAGCCATTCGGACGGATGACCATGCACCCGCGCACCGGCGCGTAGTCGGCCAGCTCGGCGCGCAGGACCAGTTCGTTGTACCATGCGCTGAAGTCCGTCGCGCGCGGAGTGAGCTTCTTGTCGTCAGCCATTGTTTCCGTTGACGTTCATTGCGAATCGAGCCATTTCCTGAGTTCCTCGTGCGCGGGTCCCTCGGTGAGCAGGCCCGATGCCGGCAACTTTCTCTGTTCTGCGTCGCTCAGCTTCCCTTTGAGCGACATCGCGGTCACGACTTCTGCATCTTCGAAGAACAGCGCGGCGCGCGCGCCGGCCTTTCGCGCAGTTTCGATCTGGTTGCGCGTCGTCTGGGAATGGTACTTGTCCGCGCTCAACGCATAGTCGACCGCGAATCCCCCGCGCCGCAGTCTGTTTGCCAGACGCAACGCATCCGTGAACGGGCGTGCAGCTGCTCCAGGTCCACCGACGATGTAGAAGTCTGCGCCGACCGTGGCGCCCTCCGGCATGAGCCCGCGGGCGCGCACGAGCTCACTGAGAACGACATCGCCCATGCCGAATCCGAGCGCGGGGAGATCGACGCCGCCGAGTGTGTTCAGCAGGTCGTCGTACCGCCCGCCACCGCAGATGGCGCGAAATTCTCCCTGCGAGTCGAACAGCTCGAACACGATGCCGGTGTAGTACGCGAGCCCGCGAACGATGGTCGGATCGAAGTCGATCCAGTCGAGCGCGCCGAGCGCGCCGAGGTATTCCATTGCGCGCCGCAATGGTGCGGCGGCGAACTGCACACCCGGCCCGCCGCCGGCGGTCTCGACGAACGCGTCGACGCTCTTCGTCGCGACGAGATCGAGCAGCCGGTCGACCGTGGCCGCGGCAACACCGGCACCCACGAGCTTCTCGGCGCTCACTTCGCGCGGTTGCCGCGAAATCTTGTCAATGACACCAAGCGCGACGCCGCGCTGCGACGCATCGAGCCCCAGGGTTTCGAGCGCGGCAAAGAGCAGGCGGCGGTCAGACACGCGCACGCGCACGTCGGCCGGCGTGAGCCGAAGCTCGCGCATGACGTCGACGGCAACGGCCATGAGTTCGGCGTCCGCGACTTCACCGGGCTCGCCGACGATGTCGACGTTGAGCTGAAAGTGCTCCCGGAGCCGCCCCTTCTGCTGCCGCTCGTACCGGAACAACTGCGGAATCGAAAACCAGCGGAGCGGCTTTCTGAGCGCATTGGCGCGTGCGGCGACCATGCGCGCAAAGCTCGGCGTCATTTCCGGACGCAATGCGACGGCACGCCCCCCTTTGTCTTCGAAGTTGTACAGCTGGCCGACGATCTCGTCGCCGCTCTTTTTCGTGTAGAGCTCCAGAGCTTCGAGCGGGGGTCCGTCGTATTCGACGAAGGCATGGCGACGAGCCACCGTCCGCATGGCGCGGAAGACATGTTCGCGCTCGGCGCATTCGGCGGGATAGAAGTCCCGAAAGCCCGGGAGTGCACCCGTGGTCGACATCTATAAAGCTATTCGGCGAGCGGACTTACCTGCAAGCGCGCCATGGCGTCGCCGACCGTGTGGAATGAGCCCGTTACGAGTACGGTTTGACCCGATTCTGCGGCGCGCGCGAGCGCTCGGTCGAAGTCGCGCTCGAGCACCGCGGGCCACCTGCGAGCCGCTGCTTCAGCGACTGCGTCTTCGGGATTCCAGGCGCGGTTCTCGGGCGAGGTCGGCGCAAGCGTGACGATGAACAGATCGACCACACTGGCGAGCCTCGCCATCATTCCGCGCCAATCCTTGTCGCCGAGCACCGACAGGACGGCGACGCGCGGCCGCGGAAGATCGAGCGCGCTGAGCGTCTCCGCGCACACACTTGCGCCCGCGGGATTGTGCGCGACATCGAATACGTGTTGGCCTCGAATATCGAAGCGGCCGGGCAAGCGCACACGACCCAGACTGGTCGCGCCCACGGCGGCTTCGGTGCTGAACGGAGGCGGCAGGAGCTCGAGCACGCGAAGCGCCGTCATCGCATTCTGCGCCTGATGCGTCCCGTGCAAGGCGACCGTGATGCGCTCGTTGGCGGCACCGCACGCGCGAGTGAACGACGTACCCCGCATCTCGACGCTGATGTCACGCGCTGTGCAACCGCTGCGTACGAGGTCGACCGGGCTCGCGCCATGCGTCTGCGCGAGATGCGCAAGCAGCATCGCGATCCCGTCGTCATATTCGCCGATGACTGCAGGACGTCCCGGTTTGAAGATGCCCGCCTTCTCCGTGGCGATCGCCTCGAGGGTGTCGCCGAGATAGGCCGTATGATCGAGACCGATGCTCGTGACTACTGCGAGCGCGGGATCGACGACATTGGTCGAGTCGAGCCGTCCGCCGAGCCCGACTTCGATGATCGCGACATCGGGCTCTGCACGCGCGAAGAGCGCGAACGCCATCGCGGTGGTGGCCTCGAAAAAAGTCGCGCCGAGGGATTCGATCGTGGGCGTCCAGCGCTCGATGAACTCCACGACATCGCCCTCGCTGACGGGGACGCCGTCGACGAGCATGCGCTCGCGGAAGTCGACGAGATGCGGAGATGTGTACTTCGCGACACGGAATCCGCGATCGCGCAGCACGCGCTCGAGCATCGCGCACACACTGCCCTTCCCGTTCGTTCCGCCGACGTGAATGACTCGTAACGCGCGGTCGGGAGCGCCGATCGCATCGAGCAGCGCACGCGTACGCTCGAGTCCGAAGCGCCACGCCCCCGTCGTGCGAACGAACAGGTAATCGAGCGCTCGTTGATACTCGCTCGACGCCCTCAGGCCGTCGCCCACCCCGCGGCCGCGGGCTTGCCACTCATATGGCGCAGCAACCGGCCAATGGTGTCCTTGAGCTCCTTCCGTGGAACGACGCGATCGACCATCCCGTGCTCGAGCAGAAACTCCGCCGTCTGAAATCCCTCGGGGAGATCCTGGCCGAGCGTCTGCTTGATGACGCGCGGGCCCGCGAATCCCACGACAGCGCCGGGCTCCGCGACGATGGCGTCGCCAAGCATCGCATAACTCGCGCTCACGCCGCCCGTCGTGGGATTGGTGAGAATGGAGACGTATGGAATGCGCCGCTCTGCGAGCTGCGACAACACCGCGGCCGTCTTCGCCATCTGCATGAGCGAGAGCACACCTTCCTGCATGCGCGCACCGCCGGAGGCGGAAACGAGCAGCAGCGGATACTTCCGCTCGAGCGACCGCTCCCCGAGCCGCGCGATCTTCTCGCCCACGACCGAGCCCATGGAGCCGCCCATGAAATTGAAATCCATGACGCCGAGGTGGACCGGGAGACCGCCCAGCGTTCCGGACACCGTGAGAATCGCGTCCTGGTTTCCGGCGTTGTCGCGCGCGCGCTTGAGCCGCGCCGGGTAATCGGGGAAGCCCAGCGGATCCACCGACGTCAGCTGTTCCTCGACCTCTTCTGAGCTGCCGTCATCGAGGATGATCTGTACGTACTCGAACGCGCGCAGCCGGCGGTGATAGTCGCAATTCGGACAGACATTCAGATTCCGGACGAACTTTTCGCGAATATCGGTATGGCCGCACGCCTCGCATTTCTCCCAGACGTCTGCCGGGATTTCGAGCTTCGCGCGAAGCGGCTGCCGGACTTTTTTCTCTTTTCGGAACCAGGCCATCCCGTAAGCAAAGGCTGGAGCGGCCGTTGGGGAAGGAGTTGACAGAGGGCTTAGAGGTCAGGGCTTGGGGCTTAGCGCGTGTGCTCGGCGCTTGGTGAGGAGTGCACCTCGACGCGCAACTGGCATATGACCCCCTAAGCCCTAAGCCCTATGCCCTAAGCCCTGTCCCCTAAATCGCGAGGCTGTCCGCTCGCCCTCGCCCCGACGCGGAGATGCGCACGAGCAAACCGACCGACAACCAGCACGCGAGCATGAAGGAGCCACCGTAGCTGAAGAACGGCAGCGGGATTCCGGTGATGGGCATGAGGCCGATGGTCATGCCGACGTTCACGAGGACGTGCACGCACCATGCGGCGGCGATGCCGAACGCGACGAGGCCGCTATACGGGTCGAGAGAGCGTGTGGCAATTCGCACGGCGCGTAACATGAGCACGCAGAGCATGCCAAGCGCGATCATCACGCCGATGAAGCCAAGTTCCTCGCCAATGACGGGAACGATGAAATCGGTGTGGCGCTCAGGCAAGAAAAGCAGTCGCTTCTGCGTGCCGAGCGTGAAGCCCTTTCCGATCCATCCGCCCGAACCGATTGCCACTTGCGACTGCATGAGGTTGTACCCGGCGTTCTGTGCAGTCGCCTCCGGATTGAGAAACGAGAGCAGACGATCGCGTTTGTAGGGGTCGATGTGATCCCAGACCGCGGGTGCGATAGCGCCCAGCGCGATGTTCGCTGACACGATGATCACGCTGTCCCAGATGAACGGCTTGTTCTTGGGAAGAATGACCATTGCGAGTACGATGAGAAACCACGCGCCCCACAGACCCGTGTTGAACGCCAGGATCAGGCTGATTCCCGGGCTTGCCAGAAGTATCAGAAGCGACGCGGATACACCCGCCCAAAAAAGCATCGCGAAGAAAATGCCAACGAGCACCATGCCGGTACCAAGATCGGGCTGGCGCATGATCAGCAACCACGGGACTCCGACCACGACCATCGGCTTCCAGAGCTCGCGCAACGACGATGGCGCATCACGGCGAGCGCCAAGCACTTTGGCAAGCATAAGCACGACCGCGAGCTTGGCGAGTTCCGACGGCTGACCGACCCGCCGGCCGAATAGCGTGAGCCAGCTGTGCGTCGTTTTTGCGGTGCCCGCGCCGGTGCCGAAACCCACGAGCAGCATGACCAGCATGACGAGCATCATCCCGTAGGCCGGTACCGCGATGGCTTCAATAAAGCGCTCCTGCGTGCGACTGACGGCGTATGCGCAGGCGGCGCCGACCGCAACCCACTCGATTTGGCGAATCCAGTAGTTCTCATATGCCGTGGTCCGCTCGAGCTGGCCCGCGGAGTATACCATTGCAACGCCGAATGCCGAGAGCAGGAGCGCCAGCGCAACGAGATGCCGGTCGATCGTGGCCTTCGACCGCGGTCGCATCAGCCGCTCACCGGATTGGGATTGCTCACGGTCGTCTTGAGATACGCCTCGACGATGCTCTTCGCGATGCGTGCGGCGCGCGGGCCGTGCAGACCGAATTCGAGGAACACCGCGACGACGACCTTCGGATCATTCGCGGGGGCAAACCCGACGAACCAGCCATGATCCTTCTTCGGGTCGGCGGCATTCTGCGCCGAGCCGGTCTTGCCCGCGAACGGCACTCCTTCGATTCGCGACGCAGCCGCGGTGCCATGGGCCGTTACGCCGACGAGAGCTTCGCGTACGCCTGCCATCTGGTCGTCCGTGAGCGTGAAGATTCGAGTGCGAACGACCGAATCACCGACGATATGCGGACGTACCACCTGGCCGTCAGTCGCGAGCGCTGTATAAAAGCGCGCCATCGAAATGACCGTCTCGCTGTTCGCGCCCTGACCGATGGACAGGTTCAGTGACTCCGACTGCTTACTCCACGCGCCCTTGAACTTGCGGTCGTAATACGCGTCGAGAACTGACTGCAGCGAATCCCTCTGCGATCGCCGTTTCTCCTTTGGCTTCGGCGCAATCGAGTCGGCGGGAGGAAAATCGGATGCCAACTCGAATGGGAGATCGATACCAGTCTCCTCGCCGAATCCGAGGCGTCGACCACCAGCAACCAGGCCCCTGAATCCGATCTTCAACCCCAGCTGATAGAAGTAGACGTCGCACGACTGCTCAATCGCCCCGCGGAGCGTCAGATTTCCGTGCCCGGTATGCAAGTGGCACTTGAACCGGCGCGCGCCAGCGCCCGTGCCGATCGTGTAGCCACCGTCGCACGGCTGCTCCATGTGATCGTCGATCCGCACCAGACTGTCCTGCAAGGCCATCACCGCCGTCGCGAGCTTCCACGTCGAGCCGGGTTCGTACGCGCCCATGATCGCCTTGTTGTACATCGGCTTTCGCGGGTCTTTCATCAAGCTGTCGTAGTACGCTGCCGGAATGCCGCCAATGAAACGGTTCGGATTGTATCCAGGGTTGCTGAACAGGGCGATCACGTCCCCGGTCTTCGGATCGAGCACCACTGCGCCGCCGGCGAGCGAATCCGAAAACAGGTTAGCGATTGCGCGTTGCACGTCCATGTCGATGTGGGTGCGCAGCGGCGGCGGCGCAACGGGAGCGAGCTCCGCTCGCACGCCAACATCACGCACGACGCGGCCCTGGGCGTCGACCTCGACGAACCGCGATCCCTCGGTGCCGCGCAACAGCGGCTCGTATTGCTGCTCCAGTCCCAACCTTCCAATCTGCTGGTCGGGTTTATAAACACCGGCAGTGTCCGCCGCGAGATCCGCGTCGTTGACCGGCGCCGTGTATCCGGAAAACGCGGAAATGATGTTGCTGTCCGGGTAGAACCGTTTGGGCGTCGATTGGATGATCAATCCAGGAAATTCGACGCGGTGTTCTTCGAGCTGAGACACGAGCTCGAACGAAGCATCATTCACGACGACGGTTGGGCGATTCCGAGCAGCTCGATGGCGCCGGAGCGCCGCGGCTACCTGAGCCGGCGAGAGATTCACGCGATTTGCAAGACGCCGCAGCACGATGCCAAGCGATTCCGGACGAGCCGGAAGCAATGACACGGTATAACCCGGCACATTCTCGACGATCACCTGGCCGTTGCGGTCGTAAATCATGCCGCGCGCCGCCGGCAGCGGGATTTCCTTCAGCCGGTTCTTGTCCGACTGCAGCGCGTACTGCGCATGCTGCAGGATCTGCATAGAGAAAAACCGCGCGCCAAGAATCCCCACGATGGCCAGCACGACGATCGAGGCCATGCGTCCGCGGCGCGCAACTTCGTTCGGATGATACGTCATCGTCCCCCCAGCGGCGTGTCGGGTTCGATCAGTGGCCGCAGAAAAATCAGCAGTGCGAGACCGGTCACCGCGGTGAGCGCCGCCGACAGCGGCGACCACACCGCCATCTGCATCAGCAGGCCCATGCCCGTCAGACGCCGTTCGACGATGAGATACACCACATCGAACGCGAGCTTTCCGAGAAAGAGAAACAGCGCGTTCAGCATCACATGTTCGGCGAAAAACGCCGCCTTGAGCCACGAGGCGCCGAAGGCGACGATGGTCATCGCGAGCGCGGCAGCGCCGAACGCCGTCCCGGCCAGCGCATCGGCGCCGAGACCGGCGACGCAGCCAATCAGCGCGGCGGCGCCCGGACGCACACGCACGGCAACGAGCAGCACACCGATCGTGAGGAAATCGATCGCGACACGCCACGCGAGCAACGGACGCACGGTGAAGTGCAGCAGCACCAGCGCCACGAGCAGCAACGCCAGCCCGATCGTGTTCTCCCGCCTCACGAGTCGCTCCGGCGTGCGCTCACGGGCCGCCTCGCTTGACGGTGTCGCGTTTCACACTGTCCCGCTTCACGCTGTCTCGTTTGTCAGCCTCGCGTTTCGCACTGTCACGCGCCGCGTTCAGCCGGGCGAGAGAATCGGCAGCCGCCGCGATGCGTTTCGTCGCCGCGGCCGCCGAGTCGACGCTCGTCCATACGCCGTGCAGATCCGGCTTCGTCTTGTCGCGAATCAGGATCAGCACCGCGCCTACGTCCGCCGGCCGCACCAGCGGCATGATGAGATAGGTGCGCTCCCACCCTTCCACACTCGGCAACTGGTGCATCACCGTGCCGATCGGGATGCCGCGCGGAAACGTGCCGCCAACCCCCGAGCTCACGATCAGCGTTCCCGAATCGAGCGGCGCGCGCTGCGGTACGCCGTGCAATTCGAGCAGGTATCGTGACGTGCCATCGCCGAGATGCGGTGACACGATCCCCGCCGCCGAACCCGTCACGGCCGTGGCACTCACGCGAAAATCCGGATGCGGCCACACGATCGCGATGCTCGACGTTGCATCCGCCGAGCGGACGTAGCCGACGATGCCGTCCGCCGAGATGACCGGGCTGAATGGCTCGACACCGGCATCGCGGCCGGCATTGAGCACCAGCGTGTGCGCCTCGCCAAGCTCGGGACCGTGCATCGCATCAGCGGCGATGAATCCCGTTCCGAGCCGCGCCCCGAGTCCGAGCAGCCGGCGCAGCGTTTCGTTTTCACTGACGAGCCGCGTCGCCTCGAACGCGCGAATCGCCACCGAGTCGTCGTGCAGCGTCACCGAGTCGTGGACGACGATCGCGCGCCGCGCACGCTCTGCGCGACTCTGTAATCCGCTCAGCGGCGCCAGCGCGGTGTGCCGCAATGCACCCGAGATATTGTCCGCCCGCGTCTGGGGGAGCGCGCGCGCAACGATCGCAATCAGCAGTGCAAATCCGAGCAGCCCGATGTCCACTCGTCCGTCACCGCGCGCGCCGCGCGACGCGCGTGTGCCGCGGTTCGGCCGCAGCCCCATCTCAGGTCGCCAGCACCGACCAGTACTTCTCCTCGTCGTCCAGAATGCGGCCCGTGCCGCGGACGACGCACGTGAGCGGATCTTCGTCGACGTGAATCGGCAGACCCGTTTCCTGGGCGAGCAGAATGTCGAGACCGCGAATGAGCGCGCCACCGCCGGTCATCACGATGCCGCGGTCGACGATGTCGGATGCGAGCTCGGGGGGCGTGATTTCGAGCGCGCGGCGCACCGCGTCGATGATCTGCTGAATCGGCTCCTGAATGGCTTCGCGAATATCGGTGGAGTGCACACGAACCGTCTTCGGAATGCCCGACACGAGATCGCGCCCCTTCACGTCCATCTCACGCTCTTCACCCACCGGCGCGGCGGACCCGATCTGGATCTTGATCATCTCCGCCGTCGGCTCGCCGATCAGCAGGTTGTAATTCTTGCGCATGAACTGCACGATCGCGGTGTCGAGCTCGTCTCCACCGGTGCGGATCGACGTGTCGCTCACGATGCCGCTCAGTGCGATGACGGCGATCTCCGTCGTGCCGCCACCGATGTCGATCACCATGTTGCCGGTCGGCGTTTCCACCGGGAGGCCCACGCCGATCGCTGCGGCCATCGGTTCCGCGACCATGAACACTTCTTTCGCGCCCGCGCCGAGTGCGGAGTCACGCACCGCGCGCTTTTCCACTTCTGTGATTCCCGATGGCACACACACGATCACGCGCGGCTTCACCTTGAAGACGTGCTTCTTGATGATCATCTCGAGAAAGAAGCGCAGCATTCGCTCGGTGACGTCGAAGTCCGCGATGACGCCGTCTTTCATCGGACGCACCGCGATCACGCCGTCCGGTGTGCGGCCGAGCATGCGCTTCGCTTCGAGGCCGACGCCGAGAATGCGCTTCGTGTCGCGATCGAGTGCGACGACCGAAGGTTCGTTGAGCACGATCCCTTCGCCCTTCACGTACACGAGTGTGTTGGCCGTTCCCAGGTCAACGGCGATCGCGCTCGCGGGAAACAGCGAGCCGTTATTGAAGAAGGGCCAGCGCCAGGACATGGATCAGAAAAAAAGAAGCGGCGCGATTGGGCGATCGGCGCCGCTTTCAAGCGGAGGGAGGGCCCTGCGGACTCCGAAAGCTAGGCCGGAGAGCCGAATCGCGACAAGTGCAAGACTGACGCGCACTTGGCAGTCGCCGTCACACATCAGGCAAGAATCGTCTCCGGCTCGACGAACGCCATCCCGAACGCGTCGGCCACACCACGGTACGTGCACTTGCCCTGCGCAACGTTGAGACCCTTTCGCAGCGCCAGATTGTCCTTGAGCGCCTGTTTCCAGCCCTTGTTCGCAAGCTGCAGCGCATATGGAAACGTGGCGTTCGTGAGCGCGAGCGTCGACGTGCGCGGCACGCCGCCAGGCATGTTGGCCACGGCGTAGTGAATCACACCGTCGACGACGAAGGTCGGGTTCTCGTGCGTCGTCGGGTGCATCGTCTCGACGCAGCCGCCCTGGTCGATCGCCACGTCGACGATCACCGAGCCGGGCCGCATCGTGGCGAGGTCCGCCTTGCGAATCAGCTTTGGCGCCTTCGCCCCGGGAATCAGCACGCCACCAATGACGAGGTCGGCCGTACTGATCGCCTCGAGCACGTTGTGCCGGTTCGAGAAGATGAGCTGCACGTTCGCCGGCATCACGTCCGAGAGATAGCGGAGCCGCTCGAGCGATACGTCGAGAATGATGACCTTCGCGCCCATGCCGGCGGCGATCTTCGCCGCGTTGATGCCCACCACACCGCCACCGAGGATCACGACCTTGCCAGGCGGAACGCCGGGCACGCCGCCCAGAAGCATCCCGCGACCGCCGTAGAGCTTCTCGAGGTACTTCGCCCCTTCCTGCACCGCCATGCGGCCCGCGACTTCGGACATCGGCGTGAGCAGCGGCAGCTCGCGCGACGGCAGCTCGACCGTTTCGTACGCGATGCACACAGCGCCGCTGTCGAGGTGCGCCTGTGTCAGTCGCTGGTCGGCCGCGAAGTGGAAATAGGTGAAGACCGCGAGATCCTTCCGGAGGAGCGGCCATTCCTTTTCGATCGGTTCCTTGACCTTGAGGACGAGCTCGGCGCTTCCCCACACGTCGGCAGCCGTCGGAAGCACCTTCGCGCCAACCGACGTGTACGCGGAGTCTTCGAAGCCGCTCCCTTCACCGCCGCCGCGCTCGACGAACACTTCGTGTCCCGCGGCCACCAGCGCCTCGGCGCCTGCCGGCACGAGCGCGATGCGATTCTCGTTGGTTTTGATTTCCTTCGGAACGCCAATCTTCATTGGTTAGTCTCTAGTCTCTGAGTCTCTGGTCTCTGGACTGCCGCTTGTCGGCCCAAGAATTACGACGGTTTGCCGCTCCGGCGCAAACCACTTCCGGGCCACGGCGAGCGCGTCAGCGGGCGTCACGGACCGGATGCGGGTCAGCACTTCGTCGAGCGTGCGAAAGGGTTCACCATAGAGCTCGCACGACGCCGCACGCTGCATGCGCGCGCTCGGGCTCTCGAGGGACAGCAGGTACTGGCCTTCGAGCTGTTCGCGCCCCAGCGCGAGCTCGTCCTCGCCCATGCCGTCATCCACGAGACGCTTGAGCTCATCGCGAACGGCTTCGAGGGCACGGTCGGCGGTTTCCGGACCAGTCCCGACGTACACTCCGTGAAGCCCGATGTCCGAGCTCAGTGACTGGTAGCCGTACACGGAGTATGCGAGGCCGAGCTCTTCACGCACCCGCTGAAACAGTCGCGAGCTCATTCCGCCGCCGAACAGACAGCTCAGCACGAGAAATGCCGGACGGGAGGGATCGCGCATTGCGATGGTCGTCGATCCAACGACGATGTGTGCCTGCTGCGACTCGCGCTCCGTCCGCTGCTCGTGCGGCGCCACGGGAATGGGCGGTGGAGGAACCGTGCGCGCGGTCGTGCCGGGACGCGGCTCTCCCCAGCCCTGCGCGATCAGGCGCGCACAGATCGCTTCGTGGTCGATGTTGCCACCGAGCGCCATCACCATGTTGTCGGGCCGGAACCGTTCTGCGTGATGCAGTCGCACCTGCTCGGCATCGATGGCGCCGATCGAGTCGCGCGTGCCAAGGATCGTGTAGCCGTACGGATGGTCGCCCCAGAGCTCGGAATTGTGCAGCTCGAAGACGAAATCGTCGGGCGCATCTTCGATCATCGCGATCTCGTCGAAGATGACCTGACGCTCGAGGGCGAGATCGTCCTGTCGCAGCGCTGGCGAGAAGATCAGATCCTGCAGCAGATCGAGCGCGAGATCCGCATCCCGGTCGAGCACGTGCGCCTGGAACGCCGTGTGCTCGCGGCTCGTGTACGCATCGATGCTTCCACCGCGCGACTCGAGCGCGAGCGCGATCTGCTTCGCGGTACGGCGCGCGGTACCCTTGAACACGAGGTGCTCGAGCAGATGAGAAATACCCATCTGCTCGCGTCGCTCATGTACCGAGGCCGATCGAATCCAGACCCCGATCGCCACTGATCGCACGCCCGGAACGTATTCCGAGCATACGACCAGTCCGTTGGGGAGCTGCGTGCGCTGCACGCCGACAGCGCCCACAACGGGATTCGTCACCGACGGTCGCGCCCGCCACGCCCTCCGCGACGCCCGCGATCGCCACCACCGCGACCGCCTCGGCCACCGCGATCACCGCCGCCGCCTTCGCCGGCACCTTCAGCGGCAGCGACGGGTTCACCGCCGCCATTGCCACCATCGCTCTGCGCCACCGCCTCACTGCTCGCCGCCGGCGTATCCCCCGTCCCCGGTCCGCGGTCCCCGGTCCCTTCCGGCTTCGGCAACAATGCCTTCATCGACAACCGCAAACGTCCACGTTCGTCGCGGTCGATCAGCTTCACCTTCACCTTGTCGCCGCGCTTGATCACGTCTTCGGTCTTCTCGACGCGGCCGTGCGTGAGCTCGGAGATGTGCACGAGTGCTTCGGTGCCAGGCATGATTTCGACGAATGCGCCGAATGCCGTGGTGCTCTTCACCGTGCCTTCGTAGATCTCGCCGACGATCGGCTCGGCGGTGAGCGCCTTGACCATCGCCTTGGCGCGCTCCATCGCTTCGCCGCCGACCGCTGCGATCGTGACGACGCCGTCGTCCTCGACCGAGATCGACGCGCCCGTCTCGTCCTGAATGCCGCGGATCGTCTTGCCCTTGGGGCCGATGAGATCGCCGATCTTCTCCGGGCTGATCTGCACCGTTACGATGCGCGGAGCGAATTGCGAGAGATCCGACTTCGGCGCGGCGAGCGCCTTCGTCATTTCACCGAGAATGTGGAGGCGGCCTTCGCGCGCCTGCGCGAGCGCTTCCTTCATGAGATCCAGCGAAAGTCCCTGGATCTTGATGTCCATCTGGATCGACGTGATGCCTTCCGTCGTGCCGGCGACCTTGAAGTCCATGTCGCCGAGATGATCCTCGGTACCGAGAATGTCGGTGAGGATCACGTAGTCGTCGCCTTCCTTGATGAGACCCATCGCGACACCCGCGACCGCGGCCTTGAGCGGAATGCCGCCATCGAAACAGGCCAGCGATCCGCCACACACCGATGCCATCGACGACGACCCGTTCGACTCGAGCACGTCGGACACGATGCGAATCGTGTACGGGAAATCCTCGAACGGCGGGAGCACTCCCTGAATGGCGCGCTCCGCGAGGTTGCCGTGGCCGATCTCGCGGCGGCTCGTGCCACGCATCGGACGCACTTCACCCGTCGAGAATGGCGGGAAGTTGTAGTGCAGCATGAACGTCTTCGACGCTTCACCGATGTCGTCGATGCCGTCGAGACGCTGCACGTCGTCCTTGGTGCCGAGCGTGACCGCGACGAGCGCCTGCGTCTGCCCGCGCGTGAAGAGCGCGGAGCCATGCGCGCGCGGAAGGATTCCGGCGTCGATGGTGATGTCGCGAACTTCGTTCGGCTTTCGGCCGTCGATGCGTTTCTTGGTCTTGAGCACCTGCGCGCGCATCTGCTCGTACTCGACTTCGCCGAGGACGTGCTTGATGTCGCCGAGGTTGTCTCCGTACGACTCCTTGAGCTCTGCTTCGATCGCGGCCTTGACGGCTTCGATCGCCTGCACGCGCGTATGCTTTTCCTTCTGATTGAGCGCTTCGAGCATGCGCGGTTCCGCGGACGAGCGCACCTTTTCGGGCAGCCCTTCGAGGAGTGGCGCGCGCTTCCAGTCCATCTTGTCAGCGCCGGCTTTCTTCAGCGCTTCTTCCTGCATCGCGATCAGCTCGCGAATGCCCTTCTGTCCGACGACGAGCGCTTCGACCATGTCGGCTTCGCTGATTTCGAGCGCGCCGCCCTCGACCATCATGATCGAATCCTTCGAACCCGCGACGATGATGTCCGTGTCGCTGTATTCGAGCTGCTCGAAGGTCGGGTTCAGGACCCACTTGCCCTGAATGCGGCCGACGCGCACGCCGGCGATCGGTCCCGCGAACGGAATCTTCGAGGCACTCAGCGCGAACGACGCCGCAGTGAGGCCGAGAATATCCGCGTCGTTTTCCTGGTCGGCGGAAATGACGTAGATGAAGACCTGGACTTCGTTCTTGAAGCCCTCGGGAAACAGCGGCCGGATCGAGCGGTCGATGATGCGGCAGGCGAGGATTTCCTCGTCGCGCGGGCGGCCTTCTCGCTTGATGAATCCGCCGGGGATCTTGCCGGCCGCGTAGGCCTTTTCCTTGTACTCGACCGTCAGGGGAAAGAACGGGAGGCTGCTTTCCTTGTCACTCACGGTGACGGCGGCGAGCACCATCGTGTCGCCGAACTGGACCAGCGCGGATCCTGCCGCCTGCTTGGCCATCCGTCCCGTTTCAAGGACGAAGGACCGGCCGGCGAAGGTCCGCTCAATGCGTTGTGTCATGTTTTGTGGGGTGTTCTTCGTGATGATGAAATACACGAAGCGCGCGGGAGCAGGTTCGTTCCTGCCGCCCGCGCGCCGGGTGTCTCTCGACTAGTATCGCAGACCGAGCTCGGCTACGAGCTTGCGGTACGTTTCCAGGTCGGAGCGCTGGAGATACTTCAGGTGACGGCGCCGCTTGCTGACCAGCTTCAGCATCCCAAGACGACCGTGGTGGTCTTTCTTGTGGGTGCGGAAATGATCAGTGAGGTAGTTGATGCGCTCTGTCAGGACGGCCACTTGTACTGCGGACGAACCGGTATCGGTTTCGCTCTTCGCGTACTTTTTGCTGGCCGTGGACTTCGTGAAGGCCACGTGGTACTCGCTGCTTTGGATGTCTTTGTCTGTTCTGTTAGCCTTTAAGCGTAATAAGCGCTTACGGTTAGCGGTAGTGCCCGGCGACGCCCGCATCTATTGGTAAGCCTGATGAATCCGCAGCGGCAGCGTCGTGAACTCGCCGACGCTGGTACGCACCACGAGCGTCACGTCGACGTCGATGAAGTCGGGCACCGCAGTCCCTCCGGCGACGCACGCCGTGTTCATGCGCACGGTATAGACGACCTGTCCATCCTTCGGCCGGAGCACTGCATCCGTCGGCGTGAACGGGATGGAGCCGAACTGCGAGACCACCTGTCCGACGAGATCCGGCCGGTGCGCATTCACGGTGATCCCGTGCGACGACACGTTTTGTACTGCGACGGTGTCAGCGCGCGTGTTGACGACCGTGACGTTGAAGTCGATCTCGCGCTCGACCGGTCCAGGGTGATCGGTGCGGCACTGAATCGTCGGCGGGTTGTATTCAACATTCGAGATCTGCACCGTGTGCCCCCGCGGATCATCAACGCTATCGCCCCGCAGCCGACGACGGCTGCGATGCACGATGCCGCGCATGCAAGAGCAAACCGAGTGCGCACGCAAGCCTCCGAGTGGACCCCAAACCCTAAGCCCCAAGCCCTACTTGATCCAGCTCCCCACCAGCGACTTCAAATCATTGAACGTCACGACGAGAAAGAGTGCACCGATCGCCGCAAGTCCGACGCGCGCAATCCACTCGCGCGTGCGATCGCTGAACGCGCTGCCTTTCGCCGTCTCGGCGACCTGCAGCAACAGCTGACCGCCATCGAGCAGCGGAATCGGCACGAGATTCAGTATCGCGAGATTCACACTGAGAAACGCGATGAGCGACAGCAGTGTATCGAGACCACTTCGTGCCACAGCGACCGACGTGCGCGCAATAGCAATCGGACCACCGAGATTCTTCACCGACACCTGGCCGGTGACGAGACCGCGGAGCACTTCCAGCACCTGCGACGCCATGCCGCCCGCGGCGGCAAACGCGAGCGGCACCGCTTCGATCACGCTCACGTGCAGCACGATCGGTTCGACCGGACGCATGCCGATGCGGCCGATCTGAATCGGCTGACCCGTCACGAGATTCGTATCGGTCACGCGCTCGGGCACCATCTCCAGCGTCAGCGGATGACCGTCACGAACGACGGTGAGCGATACCTGCTTGTCAGGGGGCGTGGTCGAAACGACGGCGACGACATCGGACCAGCCTTTCACACCGTTGCCATTGACCGCCGCGATCGAATCGTTCGCGCGCATGCCGGCGAGTGCCGCGGGCGTTCCTTCCACCACGGTGCCGACGACGGGGCGCACGAATCCGCGTCCATAGCCCGTGTAGATGATCATGAACATCACGAGCGCGAGCACGATGTTCATCGCCACACCCGCAAGCATGATGATCGCGCGCTGCCAGAGCGGTTTGGATTCGAACCATCGCTCCTTCGGCACGGGGTGCGGTCCGAAGGGAATCATCGCGTTCGGATCGAGTGGCTCCGATTTTCCGCCTTTCGACTCCTCTAGTGTGCCCTCGAGCGCGGAAGTGGCCTCGTCGTCTCGCGTCGCCATGCGAACGTAGCCGCCGAGCGGGAGCGCGCCGAGTACGTATTCGGTTTCACCCCAGCGTTTGCGCAACAGGGCGGGCCCGAATCCGATCGCGAATCGCGGCGCGTAAACGCCGAATATTTTCGCGGCCCAGAAATGGCCGGCCTCGTGCACGAGGATCACCAGGCCAAGTACGAGAAGTGGGGCGAGAAGGGCCATCTAACAGCGGGGGATAGGGGACAGGGGTCCGGGGACCGGGAAGGCGCTCATGCGGGGTTTGGGTGTACGACGCGGCGAGCCTCGGCGTCGGCCTGGAGCAGCTCTTCGAGCGTACGACCGGGGAGGTGTGCAAGTTGCGTCAACGCGCGCTCGATTGCGCTGGCGATGGTGCCGAACGTGATCTTGCCGGCGAGGAACAGCGCCACCGCCGCTTCATTGGCTGCATTGAACACCGCGGGCGCGGCACCGCCGGCGCGGCCAGCTTCCATGCCCAGTCGAAGCGCGGGAAAAACGTCTGCGCGCACGGGCTCGAAGGTCAGGGGTGAATTCCGTACCGGATCGAACGATGGTACCCCGTCGTCCGGCACCCGTTCAGGATGCGTCAGCGCGTAGAGGATCGGGAGCTCCATCGACGGCACGCCGAGCTGCGCCACGACGCTGCCGTCGACGAATTCCACCATCGAGTGAATGACACTCTGCGGATGCACCACGACGTCGATGCGGTCGTAGGGCACGCCGAAAAGAAAATGCGCCTCGATGACTTCGAGCGCCTTGTTGGCGAGCGTCGCGCTGTCGACGGTGATCTTGCGTCCCATCGACCACGTCGGATGCTTGAGCGCGTCGGCCAGCGTCGCGTTGCTGACCTGCGCGGCACTCCACTCGCGGAACGGCCCCCCCGACGCCGTGAGAATGATGCGCGCGATGTCTTTCGACGAACGCCCCGCGAGACACTGCAGAATCGCGGAATGCTCCGAGTCGACCGGCACGATCTCACCACCGCTCTCGGCGCAGAGATCGTTGACGAGCGTCCCCGCGACGACGAGCGTTTCCTTGTTCGCGAGCGCGACGCGCTTTCCCGCACGCAACGCCGCGAGCGTCGCCTCGAGCCCCGCCGCGCCGACGACCGCGTTGAGCACGATGTCGACGTCGCTCCGCGTGGCGGCTTCGACGAGACATGGAATGCCGCGTGCCCACGTCGAAGGCACCGGCGTGCCGTTGCTCTCGACGATGCCGATGTACGACGCGTTCGACCATGGCGCTGCCGCCGCGCGCAGTTGTTCGGCGTTTCGGTGTGCCGTCAGCGCGACGACGTCGAACAGCTCGCGCTGTCGCGCAATGACCCGCAATGCCGTCGTCCCGATGGAGCCTGTGGCTCCGAGCACTGCGACACCCTTGGCGCCTCGTCCTCCGGTCCTCTCGTCTTCCCGTCTTCTCGTCATGCTGCCGGCCTGAGAAACTCTCCCACCAGCACATAGGTCACGGGAATCACGAAAAGAATTGCATCGAACCGGTCGAGCGCGCCGCCGTGACCGGGAATCATGGCGGATGAATCCTTGACCCCGGCCTCTTTCCAGCACATTGGGATCCTAAGCTTAGAATTCCACGTGGACAAGTTGTCGCG
>JADMIO010848921.1_pt1 | contig 67319 bp, 68 predicted proteins | sample 8958161 | NCBI WGS metagenome assembly JADMIO01 (sample SAMN16585339, study PRJNA669376) | soil metagenome | isolation source: Crop rotation soil | place: USA: Cullars Rotation, Alabama | collected 2011 | reverse complement strand
GTCAGTGCGGCCGCGACTTCAAGTCACGTGAATTCCAAGCTTCGGATCCCACTGGGCTGGAAAGAATGCCGATCACGGCGGACAGTTGCGGCCGTTCACCGGCCGCAAGCGCAGCGCCGACGGTCACCAGCAGAGGCGACGAACCGCGGGCAACGGGATAAGCCGAACCGAATTCGCCGCTGCGATAGGCCCGAATCAGAAAAGCGTTATAGCCGACATGGAGCAGGGCTGAGCCCGCGATGAAAGGCCAACTCGCGCGCGCGGGGACGGGGAAGAATGGAAGCAATAAGACGCAGGCCAGACTGGTGGCGGCGCCCATCACCGTCATGGTCCAGAAACCGTCCTCGCCGCCCTTCAGCAGGGCATTCCAGGAGGCGTGCAACAAAGCGGCGAACAGGACGATGGCGGCTATCGAGATGGTCATTGCGTGGCCATCGAGTGATCGTGCTGATCACTCTTCTCCAAACTTAGCCTCTACAAGCGCAAGAATGGCTTTGAGCGCCTCATCCTGGTCAGGACCTTCGGCGGTGATCTCGACCAGCGAGCCGATGGATGCGGCCAGCATCATCAGTCCCATGATGGAGCGGCCATTGACCGCGGTGCCGTCCTTGACGACATGGATTTCGGATTGGAAGCGGGCCGAGGCTTCCACGATCTTGGCGCTGGCGCGGGCATGCAGTCCGCGCTTGTTGGGGATGATGACTTTGGCGGAAAGCTTGGCCATCAAGCCAGATCCGCGCTGCCCGCGCGCATATATTTGCGGCCCGCATCGATCGCTTCTTTCACGGCCTGTTCCAGCGGAACCTTTGCGCGAATGTCGATCAGCTTGATCAGGCTGGGCAGATTGGCGCCGGCCAGCACCTCGATCTTGCCGCGTTCCAGCAAAGTCAGCGCCAGATTGCAGGGCGTGCCGCCGAACATGTCGGTGGCGATGATCACACCACGCCCCACATCCACCGACTTGGCGGCCGCCGCGATCTCACGCTGGCGGCGTTCGATATCGTCTTCGGGCCCTATACAGACGGCGCGCAGATGAGTCTGCGGGCCGACCATATGCTCCATCGCGGAAATGAATTCCTGGGCCAGGCGGCCGTGGGTAACCAGTACTAAGCCAATCATGAAGGTTCCTTCGACGGCGCGGACAGTATCAAAAGCGCGCCGCCTGGAAAGGACTATTTGGTGATAAAAGTGTCGCGAAACAAGCCCTTGGAAAATGCCGCCAAAGCGGCGCGGACCTTGGCCGGCGTCGAGGCAAACCGGGCGTTCAGCGCGATTTGCGGCACCTTTGCGGCGGGCCTCAGGCCTGTGGGCGGATGGTAAATGGCGGGCGCCGGCAGGCGCGCGCCCTCGCGGCCCAGCTTGACCGCCAAGGCGATCTTCACATTTGTGCGGACCGGCAATTGGATGATGCCCAGCCCGCGCACTTCCAAGAGCCCCTTGATGCTGGCCGGCGCCTTGGCACGCAACGCGCCCTTGGCGACGAACAGCAAAGTAAGATCATCCGATACCAGGCGCGCGCCCCCATCGATCAGCCGCAGCGCAAGATCGGATTTGCCGCAGCCGCTTGGACCCAACAGCAAAATGCCGTGGTTGCCGATCGCAACGCAACTGGCATGGATGTTGGCTGGTGTTTTCATCGCTCAGGCATCGTTGTCGACACCGGCAGTTCCACGACCAGCCGCGCGCCGCCGCCTTGTTGATTGTTGGGCGCGCGGTTCTCGGCATAGATGCGTCCGCCCGCGCCCTCGATGATTTGCCGGGCGATGGAAAGCCCCAATCCTGAATTGCGTCCGAAGCTTTCGCCCGGCCGCTCGGTGTAAAAACGTTTGAAAATCGATTCCAGATTGCCGGGGGGAATGCCGGGGCCTTCATCCTCCACCGTCACACGGGCAATCATCTCGTGGCGGCTGGCGGTGACGATCACCTTGCCCTGTTCCGGGCTGAAGGAAACCGCATTGTCGATCAGATTGCGGAACACCTGGCCCAGCCGCTCGTCGCGGCCGCGCACACTGGTATCGGGCGGCAACTGGTCGTTGAGCACGAATTCGATCCGACCCTGGAGATCGGTCATACGGTAGATCTCGATCATGGTGGTCAGCAGCTTGGACAGCGCCACCGGCTCCTTCGCCTCGCGCGACAATTCGGCGTCCAGCCGCGAAGCGTCGGAAATGTCGGTGATCAGGCGGTCGATGCGTTTTACATCGCCGCGCACGATCGCCAACAACCGGGCGCGGCTTTCGTCATCCTTGGCGCGGGAGAACATCTCCACCGCGCTGGCCAGCGAGGTGAGGGGGTTCTTGAGCTCATGCGCAACGTCGGCGGCAAAGCTCTCGATGGCGTCGATGCGGTCGTAAAGATTGCCGGTCATGGAGCGCAAGCTGTCGGCCAGGTCGCCGATTTCATCGGTGCGTTCGGGGAAGTTGGGGATGTCGCTGCGCCCGCCCGCGCCCGAACGCACCCGGTCCGCCGCCGCCGCCAGCCGTTTCACCGGTTCGGCGATGGTGCCCGCCAGATAGAAGGACGAGACCAGCATCACCAGAAAGGCCACCAGCACCACTTCGAATAGGGTGGTGCGTTCCTGGCGCAGGATATCGTCGATGTCGCCGCCTTCGGTGGAAAGGAAGATCACGCCGTAAATGGCGCGGAAGCGTTGAATTGGCAATGCCACCGACAGCACCAGCTGGTTGCGGTCGTTCACCCGCTTGGCGCTGCCGGTCGCTCCGGTGAGCGCAGTGCCCACTTCGCTGTAAACCCGGCCGTCATCGCCAGCTTCATAATAGGGTTCCAGTTCGCCAAAGGAGCGCACTCCCATCAGCTCGTCATAGAGGCGCAACAGCCATTCCTTGATCCGGCTGGTCGTGCCCAGCGGCATCAGCTCATTGGTCTGCACCACATTGCGGGCGAGCAGGTTGCGTGTATCGATGGCAAGCTGCCCGCCTGGCAGGTAAAGCCGGCCGCGCAACCGCGTGGGCGCGATCAACTGGCGCAGCAAGGGCTCGGCCTCGGCCACCTTCAGGGTATGGGTCTCGGGATCGGTGGCATATTCCGCCAAGGTTCCGGCCACGATATTGGCCTGCTCGCGGATGGAGTTCATCCGTTCTTCCACCAAGCCGCGGCCGCTTGACTGCACCAGCACCACACCGCCGGTCAGCACGATCAAGGCCAGCGCATTGAAGGCCAGGATGCGCCAGGTGAGGGCGGAAAAGTGCGGCAAGAGAGAATTATTCTCTGTAGCGGTAGCCGACGCCGTAAAGCGTTTCGATGGCGTCGAAATCATCAGCCACGACTTTGAATTTCTTGCGCAGCCTTTTGATGTGGCTATCGATGGTGCGGTCGTCGACATAAACCTGATCGTCATAGGCCGCGTCCATCAGGCTGTCGCGGCTTTTGACAAAGCCGGGCCGCTGGGCCAGTGCCTGCAGGATCAGAAATTCGGTGACGGTGAGACGCACCGGCTTGCCGTCCCAAGTGCATTCATGGCGCTGGGGGTCCAGCGCCAGCTTGCCGCGCACCAGTGCTTCTTTTTTTGCGGCTTCGGCGCCGCCGGCGGCGGGAGGCGCGCTCTTTCCTTCCGCGCGGCGCAGCACCGCCCGCACCCGCTCCAGCAACAGGCGCTGGGAAAAGGGCTTGCGGATATAGTCGTCGGCGCCGGCATTCAGCCCCATCAATTCGTCGATCTCTTCATCCTTGCTGGTGAGAAAAATCACCGGCAGGTCTTGGACCTGGCGCAGGCGGCGCAGCAGCTCCAGCCCGTCCATGCGCGGCATCTTGATATCCAAAATGGCGAGATCGGGCGGGGTGGTGGTCAGGGCGGTGAGGGCCGCGGCGCCATCGGAGAAGGTGCGGACGTGGTAGCCCTCCTGCTCCAGCAGCATGCTGACGGAGGCGAGAATATTTTTGTCATCATCGACTAGCGCGATATTAGCCATTTAATAACCCGTCCGGCGCGGTTCTTTTGGGCCCTGAGTGCGTCGCTCGTCGCTCATGGGCTCTTTGCCCACATCGCTCCTCGCTCCTGCTCAGGTCCCAAAACTCCTCGCGCCTGATATTTAATAAGGATGCAGTATAAGCCCATGATGAACAAAGCAAAGTCCAAAAGGTTCCCAATTTGAGCACGGATGACACGGCTGGCTTTGCGGGGACCGTGGCCTATTATGACCGCTATAGGCTGGGCTTTCCTGAGCGGCTGATCCAACGGGTCATAAGCCTTGCCGGGCTCAAGCCGGGCGACAGAGTGCTGGACCTGGGCTGCGGCACCGGCATGCTGGCCATCGCTTTTGCCAGAGCGGGGATGGCGGTCACCGCCATGGACCCCGAAGCCCGGATGCTGGAGGCCGCCCGCGCCGCCGCTCAAACGGCCGGCGTGACTGTGACCTGGGCCCTGGGCGGCTCGCAAGATTTGAAGCCCGGCATGGGTCCCTTCCGGCTGGGGGTTCTGGGCCGCTCTTTTCACTGGATGGATCGGGCCGCCACCCTGACAGCGCTGGAGCAGGTGGTGACCGACGGCGTGGCGCTGTTTCATGATGCTCATCCGCCGGTTGGGGAAAATGGCTGGTTCGAGATCCTCTGCGATATCCAGAAAAAATACCGGGGGCGCCCCCCGGAAAAATCTCAAGAGAAATTCAAATCCGGTCATAAGCGCTATGAGCCGTTCCTGTTTGCCTCCACCTTTGGCCAGATCGACACTTTGTCAGTCACCATTCGCCAGGCGCTGACGGTGGAAGATATTCTTGGCCGCGCCTTTTCCATGCCGGCGTCTTCGCCAGCGAAATTGGGCGCGGCGAAAGACGAATTTGCCGCTTCGCTGTCGGCGGCCTTGCGGGAATTGGCGCCGGATGGGAGATTCGTCGAAGTCGCCGAACTGGTGGCGGTGCTGGCGCGGCGGCCCGAACAATAAGAAGCCGAAATTGAAGACTTGGAAAAATAGAAGACTTAGGGGGAATTATGCTGCAGGGAATTTTGACCGGCCAGACCAAGGGCATTGCCTTGCTTTTGGGAGCCCTGGCGCTGTTTTTCTATTTCCTCCCCTCCATCCTCGCCTTTGCCCGCGGACACCGCCGCTTTTTCCCGATCCTGATCTTGAATGTGCTGCTGTCGCCGGTGCAAAGCGCGATCTTGCATTTCCTGGCGCCGGAGCTGGTGGTGGTGAATCCCGCCAATCTGATGTCCACCGCGGTTGCGGCTTTGTCGGCAAATATCGGCGTCGGCTGGCTGGTGTTGTTGTGGTGGGCGCTTCGGCCCGGTCAGGCCGATCCCCGGCTGCTCAAATTCCAGGAAACCAAATACTACGACGCCATCGCCGCCTTGCCTCTGATCCTGTGGTTCGCTTATGGCGCGATACAGTTGCGCGCCATTCTGGCGCATGACGGGGCCATGATCCTGGCCGGCACCGCCAGCCTGTTCATCTGGGTGCAATTCTTCGCGCTTTTGGCGGCAACTGCTTTCGACTTGCTGCTGGTTTATCTCTTGGTGGTCCGGGACAGGCCGGTGGGCAAATCCCGGGGCGTGCTGCCGCGCTTCTTCGGGGTGGCCGGCACTTTCCTGGGCGTGGGCATTCTGCAATTGCCGGTGACGCATTTGACTCTTGCGATGCAGATCCTGGCGGCCGCGCTGATCGGCATCGGCAGCCTGGGCTCGGCGTTGGTGTTGTGGTGGCTGGGCAAGTCCTTCTCCATCCTGCCTGAGGCGCGCAGGTTGGTGACCGGCGGGCCCTATGCTTTCGCGCGTCATCCGCTTTATTCGGTGGAGATCATCACCATCCTGGGGACGGCGTTGCAATTCCAGGCGCCTTGGGCCTGGGTGATCGCGCTGGGCGTGGTGACGCTGTTATGGATACGCACCCAGTATGAAGAACAGGTGCTGGCGGAAAGCTTTCCGGAGTATCCGGCCTATCGCGCCCGGACGAAGCGTTTTATTCCCGGGATAATCTAGCTCCAGCGCGCACGGCAGGGACCTAGTCCGGCGCCACGCTGACTCCTTTAAGTCCATTGGCTTCGATCGCTCTCTGGACGACGCCTGTGCGTTTGGCCTTGGCAATCAAGCCCTCAAGCTGAGCACGGGTCTGGGATGACCGGCCCTTGGGGAGTGCGGCCGCAACACGAACCGTCGCGAACACGCCCGGCACTATCTTTGCGCCGGGGAGGGCTTGAGCAGCAGGATAACCAACGCCCGAGTCCGCTCCGAAAACGTCCGCCTTGCCCGTGCGCAGCATCTCGGCTGCATCAGCCACAATATGCGGGCTCAGCGGAATTCGGACGATCTCAGCCGCTTTGATTTCTCGCGTGAGTATCCGATCCGACGGGGCGCCCTGGATCGTTCCGATCCTTACGCCGGGCTTGTCGACAGCGGTTACATCGGCGAATTCTTTTCCCGGCGCGGCGACATAAACAAGATTGATGGTCCAGATGTCCGCGGTTGAGTCCGCCTTTTCGTCGGGAGCCAGTGCGCGAGGTCCAATGGCAATGTCCCATTCGCCCTTGCCGAAGCTCTGGGCATAAGCGTCGGGGCTGGGATACGGCACCGGCTCAATCGTGACATTGAGTTCAGACCCGAGGAATTTTGCGACAGGCTCGGCGATTCCCCCAAGCGCCTTGATTGCAATCATGCCGACCCGCAGCTTTCCCGCCCGAGCAATCTCGGAAGACGCGCTCTGGGCGAACACAGCGGATATTAGGGATAGCGACAATCCGATCGACAGCACTATCCCGCGCCAGATCCTCAATGCGAACCCCTAATCGAGTACCGACCCAGTCTATTTGAATTCCACCTTCACGACCTCATAGGATCGCGCCCCGCCGGGCGCGGCGACCTCGACCGTGTCGCCTTTGTTCTTGCCGATCAGGGCGCGGGCAATGGGAGAGGAAAGCGAGATGCGGCCCTTCTTGGCGTCGGATTCCAAGTCGCCCACGATCTGGAATTTGCGCTCCTCATCGGTGTCTTCGTCCACCAGGGTGACGGTGGCGCCGAATTTGACGCTGCTGCCCGACAGTTTGGAGATGTCGATCACATCGGCGCGGCCGATCTGGTCTTCCAATTCCATCACCCGGCCTTCGATGAAGCTCTGGCGTTCCTTGGCGGCGTGATATTCGGCGTTCTCCGACAGATCGCCATGGGCGCGCGCCTCCGCGATCGCCTTGATGATGTCGTGGCGGTCCTGATTCTTCAGGCGGTTCAGTTCCTCCTCCAGGGCCTTGAAGCCCGAGGCGGTCATGGGGATTTTTTCCATCATCTGTCTTCTCGTCCGGCAAAAAGAGGTTCGCGCCTCCGGACCTTGCCGGTTGCGGAACCCGAAATTTGTTAAGGCACTGATTTCGCTGATAAATTCCTAGTCGGGGACCAGCGGTGCGTGCTAAAGAGTAGGACTGGAGGGGGGCGACTTCAAGATCAGATGGGAGGAAGGATTCTGCCCGCCTGTCAGAAACTCTGCAGCGGCGCCACTTCCAGCGAGCCCGACCGGAGCGCCTGGATCGCCTGGGTGGCCGCCGCCGCCCCCGCCATGGTGGTGTAATAAGGCACCTTCAAAGTCAGCGCCGCCCGGCGGATAGAGGAACTGTCGGCCAGAGCCTGGGCGCCATCGGTGGTGTTGAACACCAGATTGATCTCGCCGTTCTTCAGAGCGTCCACCACATGGGGCCGCCCCTCCAGCACCTTGTTGATGGTCTCCACCGGCAGGCCCTTGGCTTGCAGCACCTTTGCCGTGCCGCGGGTGGCGATCAGCGAGAAACCCATGGCCACCAGCTCGCGCGCCGGAGCTTCGATCAGGTCCTTGTCACCATCCTTCACCGACAGGAAGACGGTGCCGCCGGTGGGCAATTTGGTGCCGGCGCCGATCTGGCTCTTGGCGAAGGCGCGGCCGAAATTCGCATCGATGCCCATGACTTCGCCGGTGGAGCGCATCTCCGGTCCCAGGATGGTGTCCACGCCGGGAAAGCGGTTGAAGGGCAGCACCGCTTCCTTGACCGAGATGTGCCCGCCTTCCTGAAACAAGTGATTGGGCTTTTTCAGATTCATGGATTTGAGCGTCTCGCCCGCCATCACCCGGCTGGCGATAGCCGCCACCGGCAGACCGATCGCCTTGGCGACAAACGGCACGGTGCGGCTGGCGCGCGGATTGACCTCCAGCACATAGATTTCGTCGTGCTGAATGGCGTACTGCACATTCATCAGGCCTTGGACTTTCAGGGCGCGCGCCATGGCGATGGTCTGGCGTTCGATCTCGGCAATGATCTCGGGCTTGAGCGAACGCGGCGGCAGCGAACAGGCGCTGTCGCCGGAATGCACGCCCGCTTCCTCGATATGCTCCATGATGCCGGCGATGAAGACCTCGCCGTCCTTGTCGCAGATGGCGTCGACATCCACTTCCGTGGCGCGGTTGAGGAAGCCGTCGATTAAAACCGGATTGTCGCCTGAGATACGGAACAGTTCGCCGGATTCCACCTGCTTCTTCAGCTCGCCTTCATCCGACACCACCACCATGCCGCGCCCGCCCAGCACATAAGACGGCCGCAGGATCACCGGATAGCCGATCGCCTCGGCGACGGCGACGGTCTCTTCCGCCGTCATGGCGGTGCCGTTGCGCGGCTGCTTGAGCTTGAGGTCTTCCAGCAGTTTCTGGAAACGCTTGCGGTCCTCGGCCAGGTCGATGGCATCGGCGCTGGTGCCCAGGATGGGAACGCCGGCATCGCGCAGGCCGTTGGCCAGTTTCAGCGGCGTCTGGCCGCCGAACTGCACGATCACGCCGGCCAGACTGCCCTTTTCTCGTTCCTTGTGGATGATCTCCAGCGTGTCTTCCAAAGTCAGCGGCTCGAAATACAGCCGGTCGGACGTGTCATAGTCGGTTGAGACGGTTTCGGGATTGCAGTTGACCATGATGGTTTCATAGCCGCGCTCCGACAGCGAGAAGGCGGCGTGGCAGCAGCAATAGTCGAACTCGATACCCTGGCCGATACGGTTGGGTCCGCCGCCCAGAATGATGATCTTCTTGGAATCGGTGGGATTGGATTCGCACACCACCGCGCCGGCCACCGGCGATTCGTAGGTCGAATACATGTAAGGTGTCAGCGCCTGGAATTCGGCGGCGCAGGTGTCGATGCGCTTGAAGCAGGGGCGCACATCCAGGGCGTGACGCGCCGCACGCACTTGCGCTTCCTTGAGCCCGGTCAGCTTGGCCAGCCGCGCGTCGGAAAAGCCCATGGATTTGAGCCGGCGCAGCCCCTTGGCGTCTTTGGGGAGGCCGTTGTCGCGTACCCGCGCTTCGGCCTGGATGATGGTTTCGATTTCGCCCAGGAACCAAGGGTCGTAACCGGTGATGCGTTGAATTTCGGCCAGCGGGAAATTGTACCGCATCGCCTGGGCCGCCTGCCGCAAACGATCCGGCGTGGCGCGTGCCAGGGCGGCGCGGATTTCCACCGGATCGTCGTCGAGCGCGATCTCGTCAAGGCCGGTGAGCCCGGTTTCCAGCGAACGCAACGCCTTTTGCAGGGATTCGCCAAAGGTGCGTCCGATGGCCATGGCTTCACCCACCGATTTCATCGAGGTGGTCAGCAGTGGTTCGGCGCCGGGGAATTTCTCAAAAGCAAAGCGCGGAATTTTGGTGACCACATAATCGATGGTCGGCTCAAAGCTGGCCGGCGTCACCTTTGTGATGTCGTTCTTCAGCTCGTCCAAGGTATAGCCGCAAGCCAGTTTGGCGGCGATCTTGGCGATGGGAAAGCCGGTGGCCTTGGACGCCAGCGCGGAGGACCGCGACACCCGCGGGTTCATCTCGATGATGACCATGCGGCCGTCCTTGGGGTTCACCGCCCATTGCACGTTCGATCCACCGGTCTCCACCCCGATTTCGCGCAGCACCGCGATCGAGGCCGAGCGCATGCGCTGATATTCCTTGTCGGTCAGGGTCAAAATGGGGGCGATGGTGATGGAATCGCCGGTATGCACGCCCATGGCGTCGATATTCTCGATGGAGCAGATGATAATGGCGTTGTCCGCTTTGTCGCGCACCACCTCCATTTCGAACTCTTTCCAGCCCAGCACCGATTCCTCAATCAGCACTTCGTTGGTGGGTGAGGCTTCCAATCCGCCTTCCACGATGGCGAAGAATTCCTCGCGATTGTAGGCGATGCCGCCGCCGGTGCCGCCCATGGTGAAGCTGGGGCGGATCACGGCCGGCAGCCCGACTTCATCCAGCACGGTCAGCGCCCTGGACAGAGTTTCCGGTCCCAGTTCCATCACCGGCGCATTGTTGCCGTCATAGATCGGGTTGCCGCTGCTGTCCTTCTTCTGGCGCAGCTGGCCTTTCAAGGTGTAGCCTTTGGGCACATCCAGTCCGATGGACAGCATCGCCTGTTTGAAGCGCTCGCGGTCCTCGGCTTTGTCGATGGCGTCAGCGGTGGCGCCGATCAGCTCGACATTGTGGCGCTCCAGGGCGCCGATTTTGCGAAGCGAGAGCGCGGTGTTCAGCGCCGTCTGGCCGCCCATGGTGGGGAGCAGGGCGAACACTTTGCCTTCCGGCACATTGGGCCGCTCGCGGGCGATGATCTTTTCCACCATCTCCGGCGTGATCGGCTCGATATAGGTGGCGTCCGCCATGTCCGGGTCGGTCATGATGGTGGCGGGATTGGAATTGACCAGCACCACCCGATAGCCCTCTTCGCGCAGCGCCTTGCAGGCCTGGGCGCCGGAATAGTCGAATTCGCAGGCCTGGCCGATGACAATGGGGCCCGCGCCGATGATCAGGACGGTGTGGATATCGGTGCGTTTGGGCATGCAAGCTCGCGCGAAAAGGCCGGCGCTTTTGAGGGCGCTCGGGGGCAGACCAAGTTGTAGGTTAAGGGGACCGTTTAGAGCGGTGGAGCGGCTGGCGCAACCCCAGAATCAGGAGATCAGGTCAGCTTTTCCAGCGCAGCACGCGTTCCTGCACAGGATTGACGAATTCCGTGCCTTTTTCGGTCGATTCCGCCCAAGCCTTCTTGACCCGGTGATACCAGATGGCGGGCTGGTCGGCGTCCTGGATCAGCATCAGCTTGGGATCGAATTTCAGGCCTTCGCGCTGCAATTCCACGATCTTGCGGTCGTCGGCGATGAAGGTGCGGCCCAAGGCCCAGAAAAAGGGATAGATGAAGTTCAGCCAGGCCGGCCAATAGAACACCTGGATCACATCGGTGGTCTCGCCATCGCGCGGGGTGCAGACCGTCAAGCCCACGATCTTGAAATCGGCGCCGAACAGACGGCCGCGGATAATCTCAAAGCGGCTGGAAGGAAGTTCAAAGGTAATCTCGGTGGTGACATCGCCCAACAGGCTATAGACCGGCTTAGATGGCCGGTGCGGCGTCATCACAAAGCCGCCCGGCAAGGGCGCGTAATGTTTTTCCTTCACCCGGGGCGTTTTCTTCCACCACCAATGAGCATGCACATACGGCCCATGGGCGGGGTCCATCAGTCCGATCACGGCATGGTCGATTCCGCAGCGGAAGGTCTGGGTTTCGGTCCAACGCACTTTATTTGGGGTCGCACGCCCGGACGGAAAAGTCCGTCGCCGGGATTGCGAGTTGGCTCCGGAATTTCCCTGGTCGGTGCTCCCGATTTCGAGTGGGATACGTGGCGGCTCTGATTTGGGGAGGCTTCCCGGCTTGGCGGGCATATAGATCCAGATCAGTCCATCCTGCTCGCGCACCGGATAGGCGCGGACGCGGATCTGCTCAGGCTTGAGGTCTTCCGTGCCGGTCAGGGACGGAATCTTGCTACAGGCGCCGTCACGCTTGAAACGCCAGCCATGATAGGGGCATTCCACACTACCTTCGGCGAGAATACGCCCCGCCGACAAAGGCACACCGCGATGGGGGCAGATATCACGCAAAGCGAACACTTCGCCGGATTTGAGCCGGCCCAGCGCCACCGGTTCGCCCAACAGCATTTCGCGGCGCATCTGGCCGGGCGCGAGGCTGTTCGCCAGCGCCGGCATGTACCAGAGGTCGCGCAAGAATGCGCCGGGTGCCTCATTTTCGCCCGCCATGGGGGATTGCTTAGAGAAATCGGTCCGAAAAAGCCAGAAAGGTGGTTTACGCAGGTCGGGCAGGCGTTAGGTTTTAGCCATGAAAAAAATCGCCAAAACACTGGTGGACGCCAAAATTCTCGACCGCGCTTTGTTGGCGGGCGTGTTGTGCGAGGCGGGATTTGCCGCGCTTGGCCATTACCGCCCTGGGATCGCCCAGCATTTCGGCCTGTTCGCCACCATGATGATCGCGGGCACCGCGGCGCTGCTCTACGCCCGCGATCTGGCGCGCGGCTATATCTCAGGCGCCTTGGGCGGGCTGGTGATCGGGGCGGCCTGTGGCCTGACGGCGGTGGGGGTCGCAAATCTGCTGGGCGACCATCCAGACCAATTCCTGCCTTATGGCGTGATGATCTCGGCTTTGGTGGGCGCGATAGGCGGGCTTTTTGGCCAGTATGCCGCGTGGATACGGGAATTTATTGCGACGCTTCGCTAGTCGCCTCCTACGGCCTTCGCAGCTTTGCTCAACGATAGGCGAAATCTGCCTATCGCCTCGCGCTGCGACGGCCGCCTCCCCCATGCAAGCGCGCTAAAGTGCGCGCCGGGGGGACGTGCAGCTGATTCTATTTTCTGGAAGCTATATCGGTTGGCGCGAATGCGACCCGGAAAGGGGCTGGGGGGCTTGTTAATCCAGACCGCCTCGCAGCCAACCGACACAGGCACTCTCGTCCCGGAAAGCGACAAGCGCATGGTTCAATCATGACCATTTCTGGGCACTGGTGACATTTTCGAAAGGAATCACGCGAGTTCCTGTGGGAAGCATGGAGTTCCCAGCTTGCAGCATGCGGGTTCCCGCCCCATGATTGTTGGGCATGGTGGAAGAACCCATAGCATTGCATCGCGCCGTGAAAGCTGAAACGGCGCGAGACATGTCACCGGCTTTGGTGCCGCAGGTCACGTTCGATCGCCCCGAACTCAACCGCATCCTGACTGTCTATGGCCGCATGGTCGCCGCAGGCGAATGGCGCGATTATGCCTTGGATTTCCTGGACGAAATGGCGGTGTTCTCGATTTTCCGCCGCTCTTCCGAAATGCCGCTCTTCCGAATCGAGAAGCGACCCAAGCTGCGCGCCCGCCAAGGCCAATACAGCGTGGTGGCGGCGGGCGGGGTGGTTCTCAAGCGCGGCCACGAGCTGGCCCAGGTGCTGAGGATCTTCGACAAGAAATTGTTGAAAGCACTGACCCAAAAAGAATAAGGCCCGGATCGCTCCGGGCCTTTTCGTTACTGGAAATGCCAGCGCTTAGCGGCGGTTGCCCAGGAAGCGCAGCAGGAACAGGAAGATGTTCAGGAAGTCGAGATAGAGCGACAGCGCGCCCATGATCGCGGCCTTGCCCGCCACCGCCACATCGCCGCCCACGGCATAATAGGTGTTCTTGATCTTCTGGGTGTCCCAGGCGGTGAGGCCGGTGAAGATCAACACGCCCAGCACGCTGACCACAAAGTCGATGGCCGGCGATTTGAAGAAGAAGTTGGCCAGGCTGGCCAGCAGCAGGCCGATCAGGCCCATGAACAGGAAGCTGCCGAAGCCGGTCAGGTCACGCTTGGTGGTGTAGCCCCACAGGCTCATGGCGCCGAAGGTGCCGGCGGTGACAAAGAAGGTCATCGCCACGCTGGCGCCGGTATAGACGATCAGGATCGAGGCCAGTGATGCGCCCACCATGGCGGCATAGGCCCAGAAGGTCGCCTGGGCGGCGGCCTGGCTCATTTGCATGATGCGGAAGGACAGGAAGAATACCATCGCCAGCGGCGCCAGCATTACTACCCAGCCTAGGATGGTGGGCGAGAGCGCCACGCCATTGGCGGTCATCACCTGATGATAGAAAGCGTTCAGCAGGGCGGGCGTGTTGGCGACGCCGTAAGCCACCGCGCCTGTCAGCGCCAGCGCGCCCACCATATAGTTGTAGACCCGCAGCATATGCGCGCGCAGGCCGGTATCCATCGTGTCGGCGACGGTTGTCGCGCCACGCACAAGTCTGTTGTCGAAGTCAGCCATTGGTTACTCCCTTTGACCCCTACTATATCGTGGTTTGCCGTGGCGGTATCAAGGCCGACGAAAATGGCTGAAAACCGATAAATTTGAAGGCCCCGCGCCCCTTTAGGGGCGCAATTAAATAGACTTAAGACGGTTAAGCCGAGCGCAACCGCCGCGCCGGCCGTGCTCTGAGCGCTCCTAGCGCCCCTAAAAGGCCGAAAAGCAGGGTTGCCGCGCCGCCGCCCGCCACTGTCACAATCACCGCCCGGCCATCAAAGGTGAACGGAACGTCCAAAATAGAATAGGCGATCGCCCAAGCGGCCAAGGTTCCGGCCAACAGTGCGATCAAGCCGGTGGCCGCGCCCAGCACGCCATATTCGATCATGTAGACCAAAGCGATTCGCGCCCGTGTCGCGCCCAGCACTTTGAGGATGGTGGCATCATACAGCCGCGCCCGGCTGCCCGCCGCGATAGCGCCCGCCAACACCAGCAGCCCCGCCAGGATGGTGACCAGGCTGGCGGCGCTCACCCCGGTGGCCAGAGACGCGAGCAAACTCTGCACCTGTTGAATGGCGTCCTTGACCCGCACGGTGGAGATATTGGGGAAGCGGTTGGTCACCGCCATGTACAGGGCGTTTTCCTGGGCATCGCTGACCCGCACCGTGGCCAGGAAGGCATGCGGCGCCTTGTCGATCAGGCCGGGCGACAGGACCAGGACGAAATTCTGCCCGCCGGTGGTGAAGTCCACTTTGCGCAAGGATGAGATGCGGCCTTCGAAGCTGCGGCCCAGCACATTCAACGTCATCGAGTCGCCGATCTTGAGGCCCGTGCCCCGGGCGATGGCCTCGTCCAGCGAGATCAAGGTGGGGCCGTTGTAATCGGCGGGCCACCATTTGCCTTGGGTGATGATGGTGCCTTGCGGCGGGGTGGCGGCATAGGTGATGCCGCGATCGCCATTCAGCGCCCATTTGGCGTCGGGCGCGACCTGGGCCTGGGCCGAGGGCACGCCGTTCAGAGCGGTGATCCGTCCGCGGATCATGGGCGTGCGCTTGTAATCCTTGGCGCTGGAAAAACCGGTGACGAGTTTGTCAAAAGGCACGGCTTCATCGCGCTGAATGTCGACAAAAAAGAAACTGGGGGCGCGGGCCGGCAAAGCTGCCCCGACCTGGGTGTTGATGGTGGCGCTAAGCAAAGTGACGGTGGCGAGCAAAGTCAGGCCCAAGCCCAGGGCGGTGACCACGCCGCCGGTGGCGGCGCCCGGCCTGACCAGATTGGCGAAGGCCAGCCGCACCAAAGGTGACTTGGGGCGCGGCAAAGCGCGAATGGCGCGGCGCAGACCTTCCGCCAGCAGGCGCAGCAATCCCAGAGCCGCAATGGCGCCCGCCAGAAACTCCGCCGCGAACCGGGGCGAGGGGGCCACGATCAAAGTCAGGATGGCGACGCAAAGCGCGGCCAGGGCGGAAATCGCGCGATAAAGATTTTGACCTTCTGCTTTTGCGGGCGCGATGGTGTCGCGGAACAGGCTGGCGGGCGGTACGGCGCGGGCCCGGCTTAAAGGCGGCACGGCAAAAGCCACCGCCGACAACAATCCGAAGGCCAGAGCCAATAGCAACGGTATGGGATAGAAGCCGAAGCTGGGCGGCACCGGCAAGGCGTCGCCATAATACCAAACCACGGCGAAAGGCAGCGCCGCCCCCAACCCTGCGCCCAACAGCGTGGCCAGCACTGCCACTGCCATCACTTGTAGGAAAAAAATCAAAAAAACAAAGCTGCCGCTGGCGCCCAAGGCTTTCAGGATTGCGATGTCGTTCCGCTTCCTGTCCAGGAAAGCGAGAATAGCCTGGCCTGCGCCCACGCCGCCAACGCCCAGCGCCACCAATCCCACCAAAGTGAGAAACATGGTGAGCTGTTCGACAAAGCGCTTGATGCCGGGGGCGGCATCGCTGCGATCACGAATATTCCAGCCGGCATCGGGAAACCGTTTTTCGGCGAGGTCGCGGAATTGGGTGATGGCGTTGCGCGCTCCGGCGAGATCGGTGGCAGCACCCTTGAGCGCGATACGATAGGTGTAATTTACCAGGCTTTCCGGCGTCACGAGATGGGTGGCGTCCACGCCCTTGACCGACATCAAAAGACGCGGTCCCAAACTGAAACCGGTGGAGATGCGGTCAGGCTCCTTGTCCAGCACAGCCATCACCCTGACGGTGGCGTCGCCCAATTTCAAAAGATCGCCGCGTCCCACATGCAAGCGGTCCAACAGGCTTTGTTCCGCCGCCACGCCGCAAATGCCGTCATCCTCGCAGGCCAGCACGTCGCGCAGATTTTGCGCTGGAATAAATTGCGGCGCGCCGAACAGCGGCCAACGGTCATCCACCGCCTTCACTTCGACCAGCTGCCGCCGGTTGTCGGATTGTTGATCACTGGTTTGGGCATAGGCCATGGCGCGCATGGACAAAGCTTCGGTGACCTTGCCTTGCGCGTCCAGGAAAGTGCGCTCCTCCGCGGAAGCGGGACGGTGCACCAGATTGACCGAGACATCGCCGCCCAAGAGCACCTGGCCTTGATCCTGCAATCCGGTAAGGAAAGCATCGCTCAAACTTTCCACCCCGGAAATCGCGGCAGAGCCCAGCATCAGGCAGAGAAAGAAAATGCGAAAGCCGGCAAAGCCGCCGCGCAACTCACGGCGGGCAAAGCGCAGGGCCAGGCCCAGACTCATTGCACGATCTTCCCGTCGGCCATGCGCAGCATGCGGCGGCAACGCTTGGCCAGGGACTCTTCGTGGGTGACAAGGAACAAAGTGGCGCCGCGTTCGGCATTTAAGGCAAAGATCAAATCGGCAATGCCGGCGCCGGTGGCGCCATCCAGATTGCCGGTGGGTTCGTCGGCGAACAGGATTTGCGGCCCCGGCGCCAAGGCGCGGGCCAGGGCAACACGCTGTTGCTCGCCGCCCGACAACTGGCCTGGATAATGATCGGTGCGCAGGATCAGGCCCACGGCGCGCAATTCGCGTTCAGCGCGCTCAAAAGCGTCAGGCACGCCCATCAGTTCCAGCGGGACGGCGACATTTTCCAAGGCCGTCATGGTGGGGATCAGATGAAAACTCTGAAACACCACCCCCACCCGACCCAGTCGAAAACGCGCCAGCGCATCCTCGCCCATTTTGGTGATATCGGTGCCGCTGACGCTGATGCTGCCGCCAGTTGGCTTTTCCAGCCCCGCGGCCACCATCAATAGCGAGGACTTTCCCGATCCCGAGGGGCCCGTGAGGGCGATGGTTTCGCCCGGCGCCACCGACAGGGATACGCGGTTGAGAATCTCAACCGGCCCCGCCAGGCTCTTCAGGGTCAGGCTTATATCTTGAAGCTGAAGCGCGGGCGGGGGATTGTTCATCTGATTTTGGATAAAATGATCCCGATGCGTAGTTTCAAGTCGCTGCTTACCACAGTTCTGCTTTTAATCATGGCGGGAGCAGGGCCGGCCTGTGCCGCGCCGGTCAAGATTTTGGCAATAGGCACCAGCCTGACCCAAGGCTATGGCCTGCCGCCCGGGACCGAATTCACCGTCCAGCTGCAACAGGCTCTCAGCCGCGCAGGCATAGATGCGGCCGTTACCAATGCCGGGGTTTCGGGCGATACCTCGGCCGGCGGGTTGGCGCGTCTAGACTGGTCGTTGGGCGATCATCCCGATGCGGTGATTCTGGAATTGGGCTCCAATGACATGCTGCGGGGCATTGCCCCGTCCGAAACCGAAAAGAATCTGCGCGCCATTCTGGACAAGCTCAAGGCGGCGCATGTGAAAGTGCTTTTGACCGGCATGCACGCCCAGCGCAATCTGGGGGCGGATTATGTCAAGCAGTTCGATCCGATCTATCCGCGGCTGGCCAAGGACTACAATCTGCTATTCTATCCCTTCATTCTGGATGGCGTGGCGCTCAATCCCAAACTGAACCAGGCGGACGGCATGCATCCCAACCCGGCGGGCGTGAAGGTGATCGTGGCGCGCATTCTTCCTTATGTGAAGAAGCTGGTGGCTCGCTGATGTTGAGGAAATTGCTCTCGGTCGGCGGTTTTACGCTGCTGTCGCGGGTCGTCGGGTTTTTGCGCAGCGTGGTCGCTGCAGCGATACTTGGCGACGGTATCCTGTCAGACGCTTTTTACGTTGCGCTGCGGCTACCCAACAGCTTTCGCAATATTTTTGCGGAGGGCGCTTTTAACGCCGCTTTTGTGCCGCGTTATGCCGCGCTGCGCGCCACACGGGGCCAGGTCGCAGCCGCCGATTTCGCGAACCGCATTTTCTCGTGGCAGATGGCTGCCCAGATCGTGCTGCTGCTGGCAGCCCTGTTGGGAATGCCTTGGATCGTGCGGGCGATGGCAGGCGGATTTTCCGTGCCGGGAGAAGCGGAGCTGGCGACGGCGCTGTCCCGCATTACCTTCCCTTATCTGATTTTGACCGTGGTGGCGGTTCAGCTTTCCGCCATGCTCAATGCACATGAGCGCTTCTGGGCTGCGGCCGCCTGGCCGATATTTCTCAACTTCGGCGTCATAGGAGCGCTGTTTCTTGTGCGCTGGTTTCCCAATGCGGCCTATGCGGCGGCCTATGGCGTGCTTGCGGCGGGCGTATTGCAGCTTGTCTTCATCGTTTGGGCGGCGGCGCGGGATCACGTGCGGCTGAAGCCCGGCTGGCCCCGTTGGGGCGCGCAGGAGAAAGATTTTCTAAAGGCGCTGGGGGCGGGAACGCTGGGTTCAGCGAGTGTCCAGATCGGCTTGTTCGTAGACACGCTCATCGCCAGCTTTCTGCCGGTAGGCGTGCTGACGGCCATTACCTATGCCGACAACATCAACCAGCTCCCTCTCGGCACTATTGCAATTGCCTTGGCGACCATATTGCTGCCGGAAATGTCGGCCCGGCTGGCAAAGGGCGACACGCTGGGAGCGCAAAAGGCTCAAAATGATGCGGCGGCCCTGGCGTTGTTTCTCACCTTGCCATGCATGGCGGCCTTCCTGCTGGTGCCCCAGACGATCATGCGTGGAGTCTTTGCCCACGGTGCTTTTTCGATCGCCGCCGCGGATATCTCGGCTGCGGCGCTGGCTGCATATGGACTAGGTCTGCCGGCCTTCGTCCTGGTGCGGGTTCTGGCAGCGACTTTCTACGCGCGGCACGATACCGCGACCCCCGTGCGCGGGACTCTGCTGGCCGTGGCGGTCAATATCGTGATGAAGTTCGTTCTGGTGTGGGGCGTGCACCTGGGGGCCGTGGGGGTGGCGCTGGGCACGTCATTGGGCACATGGGCCAATGTCAGCATTCTGTTCTGGCTCGGATGGCGGCGTGGGTTGCTCCACATTGATGCGCGTTTGACGCGGGCACTGCCAGCCATCCTGCTAGCTGCGATTGCCACGGGGATGGCGGCGCTTGGCGGCGTGGCTTTGGGAGAGCAGGCCCACTTGAACAAGGAACTGCTGCTGGCCTGCGCGGTGGCTGCCGGGGTTTTGGCCTTTGGCGTGGTGACGCTGGTGTTTCGTACCCGCCTGCCGTTGGGAAAGGTTGCGGCATGAGGCTGCCCCCATGAGATTATTTGTGGCGCTGCCCATTCCCGACACGGTGGCGCATCAATTCATGCTGCTGCAGGGCGGGGTGCCGGGCGCGCGCTGGCAGAGCCGCGAGCAGTTGCACATGACCTTGCGTTTTATTGGCGAGGTGGACGGCCGCGACGCCCGCGCCATCGAGGACGCTCTGGCGGGGATCGAAGCGCCGGCCTTTCATCTGCATTTTCACGGCGTGGGCCAGTTCGGCAACAAGCAGCCCCATACCTTGTGGGCAGCGGCGCGGCCCAATGAGATGCTGGACCATCTCGCCCGCAAGGTGGATACGGCGATCCGCCGGGTGGGCCGGCCGCAAGATGCTCACAAATTCACCCCGCATGTGACTTTGGCCCGGCTCAAGCATCCCGAACTGGACAAGGTGCGGGAATGGCTGACGGCGCATGCGCTTTTCACCAGCACCGAATTCACCGTCGATGCGTTTTGTCTTTATTCCAGCAAGCTGACCAGCGACGGCAGCATTTACCGGGTGGAACAGGAATATCCGCTGAAAGGCTATGACGATGGCGAAATTGACGATTGAAGAGCTGAGAAACGCCCTGAAGCGGCTGCCGGATTGGGAGCTGGTCAAGGACCGTGAAGCCATCAGCCGCAAATTCCAATTTGTGGATTTTGACGCCGCCTTCGCCTTTATGACGCGCTGTGCTTTGCTGGCGGCGAAAATGGATCACCATCCCGAATGGTTCAATGTCTACAACAAGGTGGATGTGACGCTTGCGACTCATGACGCGGGCGGAGTGACACAGAAAGATATCGACTTGGCCGCGGCGATGGATGGCTATGCGATCGTGGGCCAGAAACGCTAGGGAACTTTCTGCCTCGGGAACCCGTTTGCCACTGACATCATTTAATCCCCGGCTTGAAATCATGGGAGAATGTCATGGCAGTGGAAGTTGAAAGCGGTGGCGGCGGCGGTAATGTGCTGATCGGGTTCCTGCTGGGAGCCGTGTTGATTGCGGTGGCCATCGTCGGCTTTTTCATGTGGGACAACTACAAGAGTCACACCGGCGCGGCCTCAGCGCCAACGGCGACCATAACGGTCAAGAAGAACTAGCGCTCGTACCTGTCTGCGATCAACAGCGCGATGCTGGCGCCTATGGGCGTCAGCACCACGCTCGCCGCGAACCAGATCGTGGGATTGCGGCCATCCAGCTTGGCCCAATAGGCGATGCCCATCGCCGAGAGAAAATAGAAAAACAGAAGCATCGTCTCTGTTTGACCCTACTGCGCGGGAGGGTCAATCACTTCTTTCTGGCATTCTTGACCAGGTCGTCCACCACGGACGGATCGGCCAGAGTGGAAGTGTCTCCCAGGCTGGAGGTATCGCCTTCCGCGATCTTGCGCAGGATGCGGCGCATGATTTTGCCGGAACGGGTCTTGGGCAGGCCCGGTGCGAACTGGATCACATCGGGTTTGGCGATGGGGCCGATCTCATGGCCGACGAATTTCTTGAGTTCGTCGCTCAGAGCGTCGCTCGCCGTCACCCCCGCCTTCAAGGTGACATAGGCATAGATGCCTTGGCCCTTGATGTCGTGGGGATAGCCCACCACCGCGGCTTCCGCCACATCATGATGGCCCACCAAGGCGCTTTCCACTTCCGCGGTGCCCATGCGGTGACCGGAGACGTTGATCACGTCATCCACCCGGCCGGTGATCCAGTAATAACCGTCTTCGTCGCGGCGGCAGCCGTCGCCGGTGAAATACTTGCCGCGATAGGTCTTGAAATAAGTGTCGATGAAACGCTGGTGATCGCCATAGACGGTGCGCATCTGGCCGGGCCAGCTGTCGAGCAGGCAGAGATTGCCGCTGGCGGCGCCTTCCAGCACCTTGCCGTCGGCGTCCACCAGTTGCGGCACAATGCCGGGCAGCGGTTTGGTGGCCGAACCCGGTTTCAAATCGGTGGCGCCGGGCAGGGGCGAAATCAAGGCGCCGCCGGTTTCGGTCTGCCACCAGGTGTCGACGATGGGGCAGCGGCTGTCGCCTACCACCCGGTGATACCACAGCCAGGCTTCGGGATTGATCGGCTCGCCCACACTGCCCAACAGGCGCAAACTGGCGCGGCTGGTTTTCTTCACCGGCGCGTCACCGTCACGCATCAACGCGCGGATGGCGGTGGGGGCGGTGTAGAAGATATTGATCTTGTGCTTGTCGATCACCTCCCAGAAGCGCGACGAAGAGGGATAATTGGGCACGCCTTCGAACATAACGGTGGTGGCGCCATTGGCCAGCGGGCCATAGACGATATAGGTGTGGCCGGTGACCCAGCCGACATCGGCGGTGCACCAATAGACGTCGCCCTCGTGATAATCGAACACGTAATGATGGGTGTAGGACGCCCATAGCAGATAGCCGCCGGTGGTGTGCAGCACGCCTTTGGGTTTTCCGGTCGAGCCGGAGGTGTAGAGGATGAACAGCGGGTCTTCCGCGCCCATGGCTTCGGCGGAACAATCGGCCGGCACTTTCGCCGCTTCCTCATGATACCAGACATCGCGGCCCGCCTTCATGGCGACGGTACCGCCGGTGCGCTTGATCACGATCACGCTGGTGACGCCGGGGGCTTTCTCCAATGCCTCGTCGGTGTTCTTTTTCAGGGGAATGGCTTTGCCGCTGCGCACGCCTTCATCGGCGGTGACCACGACCTTGCTGTCGCAATCGACAATCCGGCCCGCCAGGCTGTCGGGCGAGAAGCCGCCGAACACAATGGAATGCACCGCCCCGATGCGGGTGCAGGCCAGCATGGCATAAGCCGCTTCCGGGATCATGGGCATATAGATGGTGACGCGGTCGCCTTTTTGGACGCCGCGCGCCTTCAGCACATTGGCGAATTTGCAGACCTCTTCATGAAGCTGCTTGTAGGTGATGTGTTTGCTGTCTTTGGGATCATCGCCTTCCCAGATGATGGCGGTCTGGTTGCCGCGTTTGGCCAGATGGCGGTCGATGCAATTGGCCGAGACGTTCAGCGCCCCGTCCTCGAACCATTTGATGGAGAGATTGTCAGGATCCCAGCTGACATTCTTGACCTTGGTGAAGGGCTTGATCCAGTCCAGCCGTTCCGCCGCCTTGCCCCAATAACCGTCAGGATCGCGGATGGAATCCGCATAGGCGCCCTCATATTGCCCCCGGGTCATGAAGGCGCGCTTTTTCCATTCCTCTGGTACCGGGATCAGGGTCTCGGACATGTTTTTATCTCTTATGGACTTGTGGCTGGGCGGATGGTGCTATGATCGAATAGCAACATCAAGGCAACTGTATGCAGCTTCATCTTTCCACCTGGCCCGAGGTCGAGGCCTATCTGGCCAAATCCAAAGCCATCCTGATCCCCATCGGCTCTACCGAACAGCATGGTCCCAACGGTTTGTTGGGCACCGACGCGTTGTGTCCGGAAATCATCGGCAAGCGGGCAGGTGACGAGGGCGGCTTTCTGGTCGGCCCCACCTTCAATGTCGGGCAGGCGCAGCATCATATGGGCTTTGCCGGCACCATCACCTTGCGGCCCTCCACCATGATCGCCGCCATGCTGGATTGGGCACAGTCGCTGACCCGTCACGGTTTTGAGCGCATCTATTGGCTGAACGGCCATGGCGGCAATATCGCCACTATCACCGCGGCTTTCTCTGAGATCTATCATGGCGTGAGTTTCGACCGCTCCGGCGCCAATCATCCGCCGCTGCGCTGTTCCTTGCGCAACTGGTGGGAGCTGCCGGGCGTGATGGATATCTGCCGCCAGCTTTTCCCGGTGGGTGAGGGCAGCCATGCCACGCCGTCGGAAGTGTCGGTGACCTGGTTCGGTTATCCGCAAGCGGTGAAATCGGTGGCTATGACTCCGCGCATCGCCCCAACCGGGCCGATCCTGGATGCCGAGGATTATCGCCGCCGTTTCCCCGACGGCCGCATCGGTTCCGACCCCAGCCAGGCCACTGTCGAAGCTGGGGAAAAGATCGTGGCGGCGGCGGTAAAAGGCGTGATTGCGGAGTTCAAACAGTTTGCGGAGAATTAGGCAGGCAGGCGATGATCAACGGGGCGCATGTCATTGTCTATTCCTCCGATGCGGAAAAAGACAAAGCCTTCTTCCGCGATGTCTTGAAGTTTGGCCATGTGGATGCCGGCCATGGCTGGCTGATCTTCCGGTTGCCGCCCGCGGAGATGGCGGTGCATCCCGCGGATCAAAGTTCCGGCCATGAGCTTTACCTGATGTGCGACGATTTGGAGGCGGAGATGGCCCGCCTGCAGGAGGCGGGTGTTTCCTGTGAGGCCGCCACGCAGCAAAGATGGGGCCTGTTGACCCATCTGACGCTACCTGGCGGCGGGCGGCTGGGCCTTTATCAACCCAGGCATGCCCGGCCCTGAATCGTCTTTGCGTCCCCGCCGCCGGGGGCTATGATTACCGCTTCCCAGGGGTACGCCCGATAAGGGCGTTGAGACCGCAATCCCGCGGATCCCTTAGAACCTGATCCGGTTCAGACCGGCGTAGGGAGAGGTCGCATGAACAAGCCCATTCTCGACAAATCGCTTTCTATTACCCGCGGGGCCTTGCCCGGTTCGCGCAAGCTGATGCTGGGCGGCGTACCGTTCCGCGAGGTGCCGCTGTCAGGCGGCGAGCCGCCGGTGCGGCTGTACGACACGTCCGGTCCCTATACCGACGACAGCGTGGCGATCGATATCGAGAAGGGCCTTGCCGCGCGCCGCCGGGAATGGATTCTGGCGCGCGGTGATGTCGAAGAATATGTCGGGCGCGACCGCAAGCCGGAGGACGATGGCCTCAAGCCGGGCGAAAAGCTCACCGTGCCGCAGTTCAACCGCGATGGCGTGAAGCTCTTGCGTGCCAAGCCGGGCAGGAACGTCACCCAACTTTATTATGCCCGCCAGGGGATCATCACCGAAGAGATGAAGTTCATCGCGGCGCGCGAGAATCTGGGCCGCAGCGCGCTGGCTGACGGCAACAGTTTCGGCGCCAATATTCCCAGCGAGATCACGCCGGAATTCGTGCGCGACGAGATCGCGCGCGGCCGCGCCATCATCCCCTCCAACATCAACCATCCCGAGACCGAGCCGATGATCATCGGCCGCAACTTCCTCACCAAGGTCAATGCCAATATCGGCAACAGCGCCGTGACCTCCGGCGTGGCCGAGGAGGTGGACAAGATGGTGTGGTCGATCCGCTGGGGCGCCGACACGGTGATGGACCTGTCCACCGGGCGCCACATCCATACCATCCGGGAATGGATTGTGCGCAATTCGCCAGTGCCGATCGGCACGGTGCCGATCTATCAGGCGCTGGAAAAGGTCGGCGGCGTGGCCGAGGACCTGACCTGGGATATCTATCGCGATACGCTGATCGAACAATGCGAGCAAGGGGTGGATTATTTCACCGTCCATGCCGGCGTGCGGCTGGCGCATATCCCGCTGACGGCGGACCGGGTCACCGGCATTGTCTCGCGCGGCGGCTCGATCCTGGCCAAATGGTGCCTGGCGCATCACAAGGAAAATTTCCTCTACACGTACTTTGAGGACATCTGCGAGCTGCTGAAACAGTATGACGTGTCGTTCAGCCTGGGCGACGGTTTGCGCCCCGGCTCGACCGCGGACGCCAATGACCCCGCGCAGTTTGCCGAGCTGGATACTTTGGGCGAGCTGAACAAGATCGCTCAGCGTCACGACGTCCAGGTGATGATCGAAGGCCCCGGCCATGTGCCGATGCACAAGATCAAGGAAAACATGGACCGGCAGCTGGCCGCTTGCGACGAAGCGCCGTTCTATACGCTTGGGCCGCTGACCACCGATGTGGCGCCGGGTTATGACCACATTACGTCTGCCATCGGCGCGGCGATGATCGGCTGGTTCGGCTGCGCCATGCTTTGCTATGTCACGCCCAAGGAACATCTGGGCTTGCCCGACCGTGACGATGTGAAAGCCGGCGTGATCGCCTATCGCATCGCCGCCCATGCCGCCGACTTGGCCAAGGGCCATCCGGCGGCGCGCATCTGGGACGACGCCATGAGCAAGGCGCGGTTCGAATTCCGTTGGCGCGATCAGTTCGCTCTGGCGCTCGATCCCGAAACGGCGCAGCTTTATCACGATGAAACCTTGCCGGCGGAAGGCGCTAAGATCGCGCATTTCTGCTCCATGTGCGGGCCGAAATTCTGCTCCATGAAGATTTCGCAGGAAGTGCGTGACGCCGCCAAGGGCAAGAACGATACGATGAGCACCGCCGAAATCCGCGCCGCCATGGCGAAGAAGTCGGAGGAATTCAAGCAAAGCGGCGGGGAGATTTATCTCCACAAGCCGGCGGCTGAATGACTAAGGCAACGCCAGCGCTGGTTCTCGCGTTGGCGTCGGCCCTTCTGTTGTCGGCCGCTTTGCCCGCAGCAGTTTATGTCGCGATCGACTTTGTCTCGCTGTGGGGCAGGCCGCCATCTGACCATTGGGAGCTCTACCGCCTCGCCAAGGGCGGACCAGCAGTTTTGATTGTCGCATTCGCACACGCGGTCGTGTTGGGGCTCCCGCTAGCGCTGATAATGCGCCACCAACGTCCAATGACTGCATTACGATGTTTGATGTGCGGCTTCCTGATCGGGGCGGTTCCGTGGTTCACTCTCGGTCAACTTTCCAATTTTATGGGCAGCGCTTCAGTCGGCGGGCGCGACTTGTCGGTGAACGGCGTGCCTACGCTGTACGGCATCTGGAGCGCGACCTGGATGGCCATTGGCATGGGATGTCTGGGCGCATTAGGCGGGTTGGCCTTTTGGGGGATTTTGCGCTTAAGCGGTATCCAATCCACGGGCGATTTTTCTCGTTCATTACCGCAAATTTGGCTACGCACAAGCATGTCCGCTCTTGTTGTTCTCGCACTGGCCGTACCTATCTGGAGGTTGCCGGATTATTTTGAGATACGATCCTGCCACAATCTATTCCGGAGCGGTCACGATCCAATCAGTCCGGTGGCTATCCTCAACGTGGATGTCCAAAAGCGGGATTGGCCACGGTTGCGTTCGGTTTTTGCACAGGTCAATGAGCGTCATGGCATGTCGTTTTGGGACGATAGTTGGGATTCGAAAGGCACCTATCTACTAGGGCTGAGTTTGTGCAATGAGGCAGGCACCAATATTGAGGCCAATGGCCCCTTCTCCGAACGCGGGGTTTATATATCTCTCTACAAGGTGGCGGCAGACCCCACGTTTATCGTTATTGCCAGCGATTTCGTACAATCCCTGGCGGCGAGTTGGCCCGGCAAGATTTCTGTTAAAAACAGCAAGGGCGAATTGGTCAGCCCGGTCGAGTTTTTTCGCCAGGAGAAAAAGCAGGATGCGGAGTTTCTACGGACATTGGCGAATTGAGATGCTATAAAGGTGGGGCGAGGGCGCCCGATCAGGAGCGCATGATGAAGTACCGTAGGTACGCCGTCCTTTTTGCCGTGCTTTTTGCCACCAGACCCGCTGTCGCGCAAGATAAGATCTGCGTCGATGCCTCCAGCGGCACCCGCTACAATGCCCGGCCGATCTCCCAGCATGAGGTGTTGGCCCGCAACGCCATCGGCCCGGAGAAACGCGCCGCCGTCTTGGGCACCACCTGCATTCACATCTATCGCGACTCTTTTATCGGACTGCATTCCCTGACCCAGTGCATCGCGCTTGGCGACGAGGTCTCGATAAACACCATGGGCGGCCGCGGCGAGCAGTGTAAGGTCACCAGCGTGAAGCCGGCGGCGGAAAGCTACGCGGACGCGAAGTATAGCGATAAGTAGTTCACGTTCCCTCTCCCCTTGAGGGAGAGGGCGCAAAATCTTGCGCTTAGCGAAGCGTATGCGGAGCTAAGTGCATAGATTTTGCGGGTGAGGGGTGTGTACATTCCAACTCACCCCTCACCTGAAAAATCAATGGGTTGAGCGTTGCCGTCGCTCCGCTAACCCAATGATTTTTCTTCCTCTCCCACAAGGGGAGAGGAAATCTACCGCAGCGGCTTATGCCCGGTGATGGCGTTCCAGATCACCAGCACCAGAATGGCGCCGATCACCGCCACCAAGGTCGAAACCACAAAGCCGTGCTCCTCGTAGGCGAAGCCGCCGCTCAGCGCGCGGAACAGAAATCCGCCCGCCAGCGCGCCTACCAGCCCCAGCGCGATATTGACCATGCAGCCGCCGGAATCCTTGCCCATGATCCGGCTGGCCAGCCAGCCGACAATCGCGCCGAACACAATCCAGCCCAGAATGATCATTGCAACTGCCCCGTTACTTCACGCTCACATATATCATGGTGATTGTCGCCGCCGCCATCACCGCGGTGGAGAGCCAGCCCAGACCGCCCAACACCCAGCCGGCGCGGAATTCCCCCATCTTGCGGCGGTTGGTGGCGACCAGCATCAAGGCCGCCATCATCGGCACAGCGATAACGCCGTTCAGCACCGCGCTCCAATACAGCGCCTTGATGGGATCCAGCGGCGACCAGTCGATGCCCAATCCCAACAGGACGGCGGCCCCGATCACCGAATAAAAACCCCGCGCCTGCCAGGGCATGTTGTCCAAGCCGGTCTTCCAGCCGGCCGCTTCCGCCACCGCATAGCCTGCTGATCCAGCCAACACAGGAATCGCAAGCAGCCCGGTGCCGATGATGCCGATAGCGAACAGGCTGAAAGCGAAGCGTCCGGCAATGGGTTTGAGCGCGCTGGCCGCTTCGGCAGCGCTGTTGATGGTGGTGATGCCGTGCTGGTGCAAGGTTGCGGCGGTTGCGATCATGATGGCCAGGGCCACCAGGTTGGACGCCAGCATGCCGGCGATGGTGTCAATGCGGATGCGGCTGATCGCTTCGGGCCCTTCGCGCGGCCTGTCGATCAGCGGGTGTTCGTCGGCATTCTGGTCCACTTCCTCGACCTCCTGGGAGCTCTGCCAGAAGAAGAGATAGGGGCTGATGGTGGTGCCGAAGATCGCCACAATGGTGGTGGCGGCGCTTTCGGTCAGGTTGGGGTGCAATCCGATCACCCCAGCGCCGATTTTCATCCAGTCCAGCGGCAGCATGAACATCAGCGCGACATAGGCGAACAAGCTGAAGGTCAGCACCATCAGGAGCTGCGCATATTTGCGATAGGGAATGAAAAGCTGCAGCCCCAGCGACAGGACCGCGAAGAAAATCGTGAAGGCGTGCTGGTTCAGCCCGGTCACCAGTTTTGCCGCCTCGCCCATCGCCGCCAGATCGGCGCCGACATTGACGGTGTTGGCGACGAACAAAAGCGCCAGCAGTCCCAGGACCAGCGGGCGCGGCATCACCTGGCCCATATTGGAGGCCAGCCCCTTGCCGGTCACCCGCCCCACCAGGGCGCTGACCATCTGGATCGCCGCCATCAGCGGAAATGTCAGCAGCATGGTCCACAGCAGGTTGAAGCCGAACTGGGCGCCTCCTTGGCTGTAGGTGGCGATGCCGCTGGGATCGTCGTCGGCGGCTCCCGTGATTAGCCCTGGCCCTAACTGTTTGAGCAGAGGCGCAGCGTGCAAGCGCCCGCGCAGGCCGGACTTGGAGGGTTGGTCAGACATGCAAGCCTTAAAATTGGGATCGAAGGGAACCGAGCGGCGTAGTAGACTAAATGCGCGAGGGCGAATGGAGACTAACATGACTCGTAATCTTTTTATCGCCGTCTTGCTGTGCGCCGCCGTACCGGCCATTGCACAGCCCGGTCCATCCGATGCCTCCAGGCCCGTCCCCAACGGGCCCGCTTGCCTGAGGCCGATCAACCTTTATGACTTCAAGCCTGTGCCGGGCAACCGTTCGCTGATCGTGATCGATCAGGCGCGCCAGCGCTATCGCGTGAACTTCATGGGTGTCTGCTATAACCTGCAGTACCATCTGGGCGTGGCATTCAAGACCCGTGGCACCGGCCAGCTTTCTTGCGTCGCCAAGGGCGATTCCGTCCTGATACGCGATGAGGTGACCCCTGGCCCCTGCATCATCAAGGATGTCGAATACCAGACCGCGGCGCTGGACCAGGCCGATGCGCAGGCTGCGGCCGCCGCGAAAGACAAGCATTAGGCGCTGAAGCCCTGAATCGGTTACACCAACCGTCCTCCCCTGCACGCGCGAAGCGCGTTCGCATAGGGGAGGTGGCCGTAGCAGCGCTTGCGATGCGAAGGCCGGAGGGGAAAACTTGCGGGGTTATTTCGGAGTCGGCATCGAAGGCGTTTCCAAGCCGATGAATCTGGGCAATCTGGTCCGGATCGCGCACGCCTTTGACGCCAGCTTCTTCTTTAACATCGCGCCGCGGCTGAAACTGTCCGACGCCAATAGCGACACCTCGCGCGCGCATGGGGCGCTGCCGTTTTATTCCTTCGAACATCCCGACGATTTCCGCATGCCGGTGGGCTGCCGGCTGGTGGGGGTGGAAATCACCGACGACGCGGTGGAACTGCCGCGTTTCCGCCATCCCACCTGCGCCGCCTATGTGTTCGGGGCGGAGCGTTTTTCCCTGTCGCCCCGCATGCTGTCCTTGTGCGAATTCGTGGTGAAGATTCCCACCCGCTTTTCCATCAATGTGGGCATGGCGGGCGCCATTGTGCTCTATGACCGTTTGATGACCCAGGTCGGTTATGAGCGCCCCGTTACCCCCTCGGGCGGCGCGGATCTGCCGCCGCCGCATACTTGGGGTGCGCCTTTGGCGCGGCCCCGAGATTATTAAGCTTGGAAAAACGGGATTCGGTTCCATATAAGAGCGGCATGCCTGTTCCAGCTCTGAAAATCTCCAATCTGCGCAAAGTCTATCGCCGGGGCACGGTGGCGGTGGACAATCTGTCCTTGACTATCCCGGAAGGGGAGTTTTTCGGGTTCCTGGGTCCCAATGGCGCAGGCAAATCCACCACCATCCATTGTGTCACCGGCATTGCCGAGCCCAGCGAAGGGACGATCGAGATTTTCGGCCTGGACGCGGTGAAGAATTATCGCGAGGCGCGCCGGCTGGTGGGACTGTGCCCCCAGGAATTCAATGTCGACCCTTTCGCCAACCCGCGCCAGATCGTGGATTGGATGGGCGGCTATTTCGGCATGTCGGCGCAGCAGCGCAAGGCCCGCATCGACATGCTGATGGAGCGTTTCGACCTGGTGGCGCACCAGAAAAAGCAATTCCGCGAATTGTCCGGCGGGCTGAAGCGCCGGGTGGTCTTGGCCCGCGCCCTGGTGCACGATCCGCAACTGATCATTCTGGACGAACCCACCGCGGGCGTGGATGTCGAGCTGCGCCGGGTGCTGTGGCGCTATCTCACCGAGATCAACAAGGACGGCAAAACCATTCTTCTCACCTCGCATTATCTGGAAGAGGTGGAGCGGCTCTGCCGCCAGATTGCGATTGTCGCCAAGGGCAGAATAGCCCGCGAAGGCACCAAAGACGAAATTGCCGGCATCCCGGGCGGCCTGGAGCAGGCCTATCTGGTGGCGACCGGCGCTGAAGCCGACCACGTGGCGGCGCAATGACGACAAACGAGCTGACGACATCGGTGGATACCAAAGTGCCGCTGGGCATCAACTGGATCGGGCTGGGCACCATCGTGCGGCGCGAGATGGCGCGCATGATGCGGGTGCCGATTCAGGCCTTCATCGCGCCGTGGATTTCGGCGCTGCTGTTTATTTTCATTTTCGGCTTTGTCGTGGGCAGCCGCATCACCCAGATCGGCGGCCACCGCTATCTGGAATTCGTGCTGCCCGGCATCATCATGCTGAATGTGGTCAATGCCGCCTTCCTGCAATCCTCCTCGGCGATTTATTTCTCGCGCTTTGTCCGCTTTATCGAGGAGATATTGGTGGCGCCGCTGTCTTACGCCGAGATGATTGCCGGCAGCCTGTCGGTGGTGGTGCTGCGCGCCTCGGTGACCGGCGTGGGCATTCTGGTGATGGGACTTTTGTTCGGCGCCACCCATATCGCATCCTGGCCGCTGTTCCTGTTCTGGATGGTGAGCGTGTCGGCGGTGTTCGGCTTGCTGGGCATTATCGTCGGCCTGTGGTCCAAGAGTTTCGAACAGCTCAATATGCCGGTGGTGTTTTTTCTCACGCCCTTGTCGATGGTGGGCGGGGTGTTCAACACCGTGGAGATGTTGCCCAGCTGGCTGCGCTGGCTGGCCTGGGGCAATCCGTTCTTCTATTTCATCAACGGCATCCGTGGGGCGATGATCGGGTTCGATGAAACGCCCAAGGGTTTGGGCGAGGGTTTGACCTTGCTGTTGCTGACCGGGTTGGGCCTGACGGTGTGGCGGCTTTATGCCAAAGGCTACGGGCTCCGCGAATAAGGCATAAACCGTACATCCCGGGAAACTTGCGATAGCCGGGCCCTGTCCGGTATCTTGGCGATGCCATCATACAAACGCCCGATTTCGCGGCGATTTTTCACGCGAATCGCCTTTGCCGGAGCAGCCATGAACAGGATTTTGGGTCTTTCCACAGCAGTTACGTTCAGCCTTGGGTTGGCGCTACCTGCGGCTGCGGAACCCGCCAACCTGCTGGGCGTGTTCGGCAACTGGTCGGCCTATACCACGGGCGCCGGTTCCAGCCTGACCTGCTATGCCATGTCCAAGCCGCGCGCCATGCGTCCCGCCACCGCCAAGCGCGCCAAGGACGTTTATCTGATCGTGTCGGACTGGCCGTCGCGCAAAGTGAAAGCGGAACCGCAGATCGTCTATGGCTATCAGGCCAAGGAAGGCGCCGCGGCGTCGCTGGGCGTGGGCGGCGATAAATTCACTTTCTTCATCCGCAACACAGGCAAGGAAGGCAGCGCCTGGCTGCAGCAATTGAGCGACACCCCACGTCTGCTCACTGCCATGCAGGAAGGCGTGTCGGCGGTCGCCACCGGCACCAGCGGCGTCGGCAAAAAGGCAATCAAGACCATCGACACCTACAGCCTGTCCGGATTCAATGACGCCATGGCCAAGGTTCACGCCGCCTGCGACATGCAATGAGTGAAAAGCGTACATCCCTGATCGGCTTGGACCGCGACGCATTAAAGGCGGCGCTGGCGGAAGCCGGCGTGCCGGCAAAATCCGTCGCCATGCGCGCCAGCCAGTTGTGGAACTGGATCTATGTCCATGGCGCCCGGGACTTTGCCAGCATGTCCAACCTGGCCAAGGATTTTCGTAGCCTTCTGGAAGCGTCGTTCACCTTGGACCGGCCGGAAATCATCACCGCGCAAGTGTCGCAGGACGGTACCCGCAAATGGTTGCTGCGCACCGGCCCCGGCATCGAGTTCGAGACGGTCTATATCCCGGAAAGCGATCGCGGCACTTTGTGTGTGTCCTCGCAGGTGGGCTGCACCTTGAACTGCCGCTTCTGTCATACCGGCACCCAGAAGCTGGTGCGCAACCTGAACCCGTCAGAAATTCTGGGCCAGCTTCTGATCGCCAAAGACGCGCTGGAAGATTGGCCCTCCACCGTTCCGGGCCGCAAAGTCACCAATATCGTCATGATGGGAATGGGCGAACCGCTCTACAATTTCGACAACGTCAAGGCGGCGCTGGCGATTGTGATGGACGGCGATGCGCTGGCGCTCAGCAAGCGCCGGGTGACTTTGTCCACGGCCGGCGTGGTGCCGATGATCGCGCGCGCCGGTACTGAGATCGGCTCCAGCCTTGCCATCTCGCTGCATGCCGTGCGCGATGACATTCGCGACGAAATCGTGCCGATCAATAAGAAATACCCGATCGCCGGATTGATCGAGGCCTGCCGCACCTATCCCGGCGCCTCCAATGCGCGGCGCATCACCTTTGAATATGTGATGTTGAAAAACGTCAATGACTCCATCGCGGACGCGCGCGCGCTTGTGAAGCTGGTGGCGGGGATTCCCGCCAAGATCAATCTGATCCCGTTCAATCCCTGGCCGGGCGCGCCGTACGAATGTTCCGACTGGAGCCAGATCGAGAAATTCGCCGAGATCGTCAACCGCGCCGGTTATGCCTCGCCGGTGCGCACCCCGCGCGGCCGGGACATCATGGCAGCCTGCGGCCAGCTGAAGAGCGAGAGCGTCAAAGAGAGGGCGTCGGAACGCATGGCGCGTGAGCTGGCCGAAATTCAATCCGGCCAGCTCGCCCGTATGCCGCACTGATGCAGAAGCTGCTGCTCACCCTGGGCGTGATCCTGGTGGCGGCGGGACTGTTATGGCCTTACCTATCTCGCCTGGGCCTGGGCCGTCTGCCGGGTGACATCGCCGTCCGCGGCGAGCATGGCGGTTTCTATTTCCCTATCGTGACTTGCCTGCTGGTCAGCCTGGTCCTGTCCCTGATTTTCTGGCTGGCAGGCAAGCTTTAAGCTGGGCTGGATTTTAGGCTTTAAATCCCTATAGTCCCGGCGATTTTTGAGGATTTCTCCTGTGTCCAAAAAAGACATCAAAAAGGTCGTGCTCGCCTATTCCGGCGGGCTGGACACGTCCGTGATCCTCAAATGGCTGCAGACGGAATATGGCGCCGAAGTTGTCACCTTCACCGCCGATCTGGGGCAGGGCGAGGAAATCGAACCGGCCCGCAAAAAAGCCCAGACCCTGGGCATCAAGCCGGGCAATATCTTCATCGAAGACCTGCGCGAGGAATTCGTCCGCGATTTCGTTTTCCCCATGTTCCGCGCCAATGCGGTCTATGAAGGCGTCTATCTGCTCGGCACCTCCATCGCCCGGCCTTTGATCGCCAAGAAGCAGATCGAGATCGCCGAGAAAGTCGGCGCCGATGCGGTGTGTCACGGCGCCACCGGCAAGGGCAATGACCAGGTGCGGTTCGAGCTGGGCTATTATGCGCTCAAGCCCGACATCAAGGTGATCGCGCCGTGGCGGGAATGGGACCTCACCAGCCGGACCAAGCTGCTGGAATATGCCGAACAGCACCAGATTCCGATCACCAAGGACAAGCGTAATGAACCGCCCTTTTCTGTGGACGCCAACCTGTTGCACTCCTCGTCCGAGGGCAAAGTGCTGGAGGACCCTTCCAAGGAAGCTGACGACGTCGTCTATATGCGAACCATTTCGCCGGAAGATGCCCCTGACAAGGCGACTTACGTCGAGATCGGCTTTGAAAAGGGCGATGCAGTGTCGATCGATGGCGAAAAGCTATCGCCCGCAAGTCTGCTGACCAAACTCAACGCCTTGGGTAAGGCCAATGGCATCGGCCGGCTGGACCTGGTGGAAAACCGTTTTGTCGGCATGAAGTCGCGCGGCGTCTATGAGACGCCCGGCGGCACCATTCTGCTGGCCGCCCACAGAGGCATCGAGAGCATCACCCTGGATCGCGGCGCGGCGCATCTGAAGGATGACATCATGCCCCGCTATGCGGCGCTGATTTACAACGGCTTCTGGTTCTCGCCCGAGCGGGAAATGCTGCAGGCCCTGATCGACAAGAGCCAGGAATTCGTCACCGGCACGGTGCGGCTGAAGCTCTACAAGGGCAATGTGGACGTGGTGGGGCGGTCGTCGCCTTATTCGCTTTACAGCGAAAGCCTGGTGACGTTTGAGGACGACAAGGGCGCCTATGACCAGAAGGACGCGGCGGGCTTCATCAAGCTGAATGCGCTCAGGCTGCGCACCCTGGCCATGCGCAAAAGAAAATCCAAGGGCTGATCGCCATGACCGCCAATGAAGACCAGATCAAGTTCTGGAACGAAAAGGCGGGACAGAACTGGACGATCCTGCAGGCCCGGATGGACGCCAACATGGCCGCCATCGGAGACGCGGTTCTGGCTTTCGCGCAAGCCCGGCCCGGAATGGCGGTGTTGGATGTGGGCTGCGGCACCGGCTTTACCAGCTTGGCGTTGGCGCGGGCGGGCGCCAAGGTGACTGGCGTGGATATCTCCAGGCCCATGCTGGCGCTGGCACGTGAACGCGCGTCTAAAGAGGGGCTTTCCATCACCTTCACCGAGGCGGACGCCTCCGCCCATTCCTTCGCGGCGGACTTTGACCTGATCTTTTCGCGCTTCGGGGTGATGTTTTTCGATGCGCCGGTGGCAGCCTTTGCCAATATGCGCACCGCACTGAAGCCCGGCGGCCGCATGGCTTTCATCTGCTGGCGCACGCCGCCGGAAAATCCCTGGGCATCGGCGCCGCTGCTGGCGGCCAAGCCGTTTTTGCCTGAGCAGCCGCCACCCGATCCCCTGGCGCCAGGGCCTTTCGCCTTCGCCGATGCCAAGCGCGTGGAAGACATTCTTTCCCGCGGCGGCTTTTCGGATATCCGCATCGAAAAGCTCGATACGGTGATGACCCTGGGCGACGATCTGGGGCTGGCGGCTTCCCAGATGCTGGAAATCGGCCCTCTATCGCGTGCCGTTGGAGACGTGGATGACGCCACCCGCGCCGCCATTGCCCGGGCGGTGCATGGCGCGCTGGCAAAGTTCGTAAGACCGGATGGTGAAATCGCGCCGGCGGCGGCTTGCTGGCTGGTCGCGGCGAAAGCTTTGCCATGACTCGCGCAGGCCGTTTCGCCAGCTGGCCGCCGCCGCAATCTACGGTTTCCGCCACGACCCTGGCGCGGGAAATGGCAGCGCTGGCGCAAGCCACCCTGGCGCCGCCGCCTTTTCCCCAAGATGCCGCGCGCGGCAACGGCCAGCCGGTGATTGTGCTTCCCGGTTTCCTGGCTCCGGATATGTCCACCGCTCGCCTGCGCGAATTTCTGGAACTGCAGAATTTCAAGCCTTATTCCTGGACCTGCGGCTTCAACGTTGGACCGATGCCGCATGTGGTCCAGGAAGTAGCTCGCCATGTCCGCGAAGTCGCCGATGCCTCGGGGCGCCCAGTCACGCTGGTCGGCGTCAGTCTGGGCGGCACCACCGCCCGCGAAGTCGCCAAGTCCTGCATTGGTCCCATCGCGCGCGTCATAACGCTGGTCAGCCCCATCCACCTGCCGGTCGCCACGCCGCTGTCGCCCCTGGCCGAGGCCGCCACCTTGTTATGGGACATGGAGGCGCTGGACGCGCTCAAAGCCATCGCCGAGCCGCCCCCAGTGCCGGTGACGGCGCTGTTCAGCCGGGATGACGGCATCATCGACTGGCAGGCTTCCGTTCCCGAAGCTTCCGAGTTGATGGAAGTTGTCGAGATAACCGGGCCGCATATGTCGGTTTGTTCCAATCCGGGTGTCCAGCGCATTGTCGCGGACCGGTTGGCGCGTGGTTAGAACCGCCGGCTGATGCCGAAATAGAACTCAACATCCGGGGTGGCGCGGTTGAGTCCGATATTGACCCCGCCATCCAACTGGGTGTCGTTGTTGGCCAGCCAGGCGGCGTTCACATCGAAGCTGTACTGGCTGATGGCGCCTGCAGGGTCCAGGTTCTGGCCCGTCCATAGTTCCGCGCCCAGGGTGAGCGGCCCAAAGCTTTTGTCCAGCCCCACCACATTCACCAGATTGGCGTGGTGTCCGCTGCCGGAGCCGTTGAGCTGGATGTCGGCCTCGGGCGTCATAGCCAGGGACCAGCTGTTGCCCAGGTCGTAACTCATGGGCAGGACAAATCCGCCTTCCACCGCGCCATTGCCGAAGCCGCCCGTGGCGGTGGGCAGTTTCAGGAACGGATCCAGCGCCAAAGCGAAAGGGCTCGACTCATTTTCGGGGGCGCCGGACAGCGGGTTGACTTTGGCATGCAGGAACAGGTCGCCGATGCCGTTCAGCTTTGTCGTGCCGGAGGCGTCATGCACCCGCAGGGTCTGGTAGAACGCCATCCCGGCCTCGACATCCATCCGCTCATTCACCCCCCACTTGGCCAGCAGCGAGCCGACATTGTCGGTGTCGGTGGTGACGCCGGAGCGGTGCTGGAAGCTGTCGTCGAACAGGCCCAGCTCCAGCTGGGCATGGCCGGCATCCACGATGCAGGGCGCGGCGCCCCGGCCAGGGCGGTCGGGGCAGATGGGTTTTTCGTCCTGCGCAAGCGCCGGTGTTGGCACTGTCAGGACAATGTTTCCCACTGTCAGGGCCGTGAATATCGCTCGCCTGATTTCTGAAGACATCGCTCTAACCCCCTGAAGCGATGTGCGGGTTTTAGATATCCACAGCCGCGTACAAGGCGTTGTCCTGAATGAACTCCCGGCGCGGGTCGACCACATCGCCCATCAGCTTGGCGAACAGTTCGTCAGCTTCGTCGGCATGCTGGACCTTCACCAACAGCAAGGAGCGGGCATTCTCGTCCAGGGTGGTTTCCCACAACTGCTCGGGGTTCATCTCGCCCAGGCCTTTGTAGCGCTGCAGGGCCAGGCCCTTGCGGCCCCATTCAAAGATGGCGCCCAGCAATTCGGAGGGGGAGCGGATTTCCCGCGCCTCGTCCTTGCGCTTGAGGGTCCCCGCCTTGAGGTAGGTGGTCTGCAGTTCCGCCGCCATCTTGTCCAGGCGGCGGGCATCGGCCGACGCGATCACCGCGCCGTCGATCGCCACGGCCTCGCGCACTCCGCGCACCTCGCGCCAGAACTTCAGCCCGCCGTCGCTGGTGGGCTCGCCATGCCAGCCGCGCTCATATTCCTCGCTGAGCGTGTCCAGGCGTTGGGCGATGTATTTGGCGGTGTCCGCCGCCTTGCCCGCGTCCGACAGAATGTCGGGGTTCAGGGCGCCGGCGATCGCCGCCTGTTCCAGCACAAAGCGCGGATAGTGGCGGGGGAAGTTGTTCAGCGCCGCCACCGCCAACCGGCCATGGGCGATCAGCTCGTCCAGATGGGCGCCGGTGATGGTTTCGCCCGAATGCAGGTTGAGCACCGCGCCCGACGAGCCTTCGGCGACCAGATGGTCCTGAAGCTCGGCCTCGTCCTTCAGGTAGCGCTCCGACTTGCCGCGGGTGGCTTTGTAAAGCGGCGGCTGGGCGATGAAGATATGGCCGCGGTCGATCAGCTCCGGCATCTGGCGGTAGAAGAAGGTCAGAAGCAGGGTGCGGATATGGGCGCCGTCGACATCGGCGTCGGTCATGATGATGATCTTGTGATAGCGCAGCTTGTCGGCGTTGAATTCCTCGCGCCCGATGCCCGTCCCCAAGGCCGTGATCAGATTCACGATGCTCTCGCTGGACAGCATCTTGTCGAAGCGGGCGCGCTCGATATTCAAGATCTTGCCGCGCAGAGGCAGCACCGCCTGATTGGCGCGGTTGCGGCCCTGCTTGGCACTTCCACCCGCCGAATCGCCCTCGACAATGAAGATTTCGCATTTGGCGGGATCGCGTTCCTGGCAGTCCGCCAGCTTGCCGGGCAGGGAGGCGCCGTCCAGCGCGCCCTTGCGGCGGGTCAGTTCGCGCGCCTTGCGGGCGGCTTCGCGGGCGGCGGCGGCTTCCACCACCTTGCCCACCACTGTCTTGGCTTCGGCCGGATGCTGTTCGAACCAAGCCCCTAGCTGGTCGATGATGGCGCCTTCCACGATGGGGCGCACTTCCGAGGAGACCAGCTTGTCTTTGGTCTGAGACGAGAATTTGGGATCGGGCACCTTGACCGACAAGACGCAGGTCAGGCCTTCGCGGCAGTCATCGCCGGTCAGCGCCACCTTGTCTTTCTTGGCCGCCGGCATGTCCTCGGCATATTTGGTCACCACCCGGGTCAAGCCGGCACGGAAGCCGGCGACATGGGTGCCGCCATCGCGCTGGGGAATGTTGTTGGTGAAGGCCAAGGTGGATTCGTGATAGCTGTCGTTCCAGGTCATCGCGATTTCCACCGTGACGCCGTCTTTTTCCGACACGATCATCACCGGCTGCGGGATCAAGGGCTGCTTGGCGCGATCGAGATATTCGACAAAGGCTTTCAACCCGCCTTCGTAATGCAGGACAGTTTCCTTGAGCTCGACGCCGCGCTTGTCGGTCAGCACCACATAGACGCCGGAATTCAGGAAGGCGAGCTCCCGCAGCCGGTGTTCCAAGGTGGCATAGTCGAACTCGGTCTTGGTGAAAGTGGCGGGCGAGGGCAGAAAGGTGACTTCGGTGCCTTTTTTGCCATTGCCTTCACCGACGACCTTCAGCGGCTCCACCGGATCGCCATGGCGGAAGCGCATGTAATGTTCCTTGCCGTCGCGCCAGATGCGCAGATCGAGGAATTCCGACAGGGCATTGACCACGGACACGCCCACGCCATGCAAGCCGCCGGAGACCTTGTAGGCATTCTCGTCGAATTTTCCGCCGGCATGCAGCTGAGTCATGATCACTTCCGCCGCCGAGACGCCTTCGTCCTTGTGGATGTCGGTGGGAATGCCGCGGCCATTGTCGCGCACGGTGCAGGAGCCGTCGGGATTGAGCACCACATCGATGCGGTTGGCATGGCCGGCCAAAGCCTCATCGACGGCATTGTCGACCACTTCATAGACCATGTGATGCAGGCCCGAGCCGTCATCGGTGTCGCCGATATACATGCCGGGGCGCTTGCGCACCGCATCCAGGCCTTTCAGCACCTTGATGCTGTCGGCGTCATAAACATTCATATTGGGTTCTGACATTCAGGTCACCATGATCAAACAGAAGGCGGCGTGTGGAAGACACCGTCGCGGACTTCAAAGATTTCGCATTTGGCGCCGTGAAACAGCGACAGGTCGGTGCCGGTCATCCAGGCTTGGGCGGACAGGCTGTGAATTTCCTCGAACAGAGCGGCGCGCCGCACTTGGTCGAGATGGGCGGCGATTTCGTCCAGCAGCAGGATCGGCGCCATGCCATCGCGGGCCCGGGTCAGTTCGCGCGCATCCGCCAGCATGATGGAAATCAGCAGCGCCTTTTGTTCGCCGGTGGAGCAATCACGCGCGTCCATCCGTTTGGCGGTGTGGCGCACGGCAAGATCGGTGGTGTGCGGCCCCGCCAAGGTGCGGCCGGCCTCGGCATCGCGCATGCGGCTTGAAGCGAACTGGCCGCGCAAGTCCTCGGCGGTGGCATTGTGCAACTCATCCGTCAGGTTCAACTGGGCGGCTGGGAAAGTGCCGCCTTGCGGGCCCCGCTCGGCGAGAGCCTGGGACAGTTTCTCCACCGTCGCGGCGCGCGCCTGAGTGATCTGAACGCCGGCTTCGGCCATTTCATTTTCCAGTCCCTCCAGCCAGGAGGGATCGCGCGGACCGTATTTGAGAAGGCGCGCCCGCTCGCGCATGGCGGTTTCGTAACGGGTGGAAGCACGGGCATGGCCGGCATCAAAGCCCAGCACCAGCCGGTCTAGAAAACGGCGGCGGCCGCCCGCGCTTTCGATGAACAACCGGTCCATGGCAGGGGTCAGCCAGATCAGTTGCACAATGTCGCCCAGATCGGCCGAGCTTTGCGCAGGAGCGCCGTTCAAGCGCACCTGACGCGACCCGCTTGCCTGTGTCAGGCCGGTGCCGATCTCATAATCGGTCCCGCCGCGCGCCACCGTCGCGGCAACGGCCCACAGGGTTTCTTCCGACGATGTGGGGCCTTTGCGGGTGTGTTCATTCAGCTTGGCGCCGCGCAAGCCGCGCCCTGGTGACAGAAGTGAAATGGCGTCCAGCACATTGGTCTTGCCCGCGCCATTAGGGCCCGCCAACACCACCGGGGCGCCGCTGACGGAGATCTCGCCAAAGCCATAGGAGCGGAAATTGGTGAGCTGCAGGCGCGTCACCGCCAGGCGAGAAGGCTCCGCCCTGCCGGTACGCATGTCCAAAGCAACCGTCAAATCAGACCCTGAGTGGCATGAGGACGTACAACGTGCGCGCATCCTCCGCGTCTTCGATGATGGCGGGCGAGCCCGCATCCGAAAGCAGGAAACGCACTTCCTTGCCTTCAATCTGGCTGGTGATGTCCAGCAGGTAACGGGCGTTAAAGCCGATCTCCAAGACGCCGGCGCTATAGGTGGCGCCCACATCCTCGGTGGCCGTTCCGGATTCCGGATTGACCACCGACAAGGTCACCTTGTCCTTGGCGAGATTGAGTTTCACCGCGCGGGTTTTGTCGGCGCTGATGGTGGAAACCCGGTCCACGCTTTGCGCGAATTCCTTGGCTTCCAGCGCCAGGCTCTTGTCATTGCCGGACGGGATCACCCGCTCATAAGGCGGGAAATTGCCGTCAATCAGCTTGGAGGTGAGTTCCACGCCATTAAAGCCGAACTGGATCTTGGTGTCGGAGAGCGAGATGTCGATAGCGCCGTCGGCGTCATCCAGCAGCTTCATCAATTCTCCGACGGTCTTGCGCGGAATGATCACGCCCGGAATGTCGCCGGCGCCATCGGGGAGCTCCAATTCATAGCGGGCCAGGCGGTGGCCATCGGTCGCCACGGCGCGCATCACCGCCGGTTTCGCATCCTTGGCGGCATGCAGATAGATGCCGTTGAGGTAATAGCGGGTCTCTTCGGTAGAGATGGCAAAGCGGGTCTTGGCAATGATGCGCTTCAAGTCATCGGCGGCCAGGCGGAAACGGTGGGGCAGGGTGCCTGCCGTCATCTGGGGGAAATCTTCCCGGGGCAGGCAGGAGAGTTCAAAGCGCGACGATCCGGCGGAGACCGCAAGCCTGCCGCCTTCGCTGGACAGAAGCTCGGCCTGCACCTGGGCGCCGTCCGGCAGCTTGCGCACAATGTCGTAGAGCATATGGGCCGGCGCCGTGGCCGAACCATTGCGCAGCACGTCGGCGGGCAGCGCCTCCACAATCTCGATGTCCAAATCGGTGGCGGTGAGCTTGAGCTCGCCCTTGGCCGCCTCGATCAGCACATTGGAGAGGATCGGGATGGTGTTGCGGCGCTCCACCACGCTTTGGACATGGTTCAGAGCCTTAAGCAAGGCGCCGCGTTCGACGTTGATCTTCATTCTTCCACCGCCCAGTTGGCTGATCCGCTCTCCGGTGCCGTAAAAGGCCCGAAAACGCTGGTTTTTTCGAATGTCTGGCTTGTGTTTGGGAGCGCCCCTCAGGACCCCAAGACTCAAGTCAAAAACCATACCAAAAAGGGGTGCAAAGGGCAAAGAAAACGGACCCGATTTGGGGGCTTTTTTGCCCGGTTTTCCGCCTGTTTTTAGGGCTTCGGAGGCCGCCCAAAGCGGTCTATGTAAAGAGCCCGCGCCGAAGCGTTCCCAAAAGCAAAAGGCCCGGATTGCTCCGGGCCTTTGGGATTCAAATTTCGGGGCGTCGCTGAAGCATCTGGCTGAGGAAATCCACTTCCTGGCGGAACAGGGCGTCTTCCACAATCAGCGCCTCGATCCGGCGGCAGGCATGCAACACGGTGGTGTGGTCGCGGCCGCCAAAACGCCGGCCGATCTCCGGCAAGGAACGTGTGGTCAGCTTGCGCGACAGATACATCGCCACCTGACGGGGACGGGCGACACGGCGGGCGCGCTGGGGCGAGTGAAAGTCCTTCACGTCCAGCTTGTAGAACTCCGCCGTCTTGCGCTGAATATCCTCGATCGAAGTCTTGGCGCCGGGTCCGGCGCGCAGGCCCACCGCTTCCTCGGCCACTTCCAGCGTCACCGGCTTTTTGGTCAGGTCGGCATAGGTGGCAAGCTTGGTGAACACCCCGATCAATTCGCGCGGAGAAGCATCTTCCATGTCGGCAATGCGTTCCAACACGCTTTCCGGCAACACCACATCGGGCTTGTGACGGGTGAATTCCGCCGCGCGGGACTTGAGGATGGCAAACCGCGTGTCGCGATCCGGTTTGTCCAAGCCTACGCATAACCCGCCTGCCAGGCGCGATTTCACATCGGCGCCCAACCCTTCCAGCGCCTGCGGGGCGCGGTCGGCGGCGATCACCACCCGGCGGCGCAGATCCGCGAAAGCATTGACGGTATAGAGGAATTCCGACGCGGTGGCGGCGGAACGGCAGATATGCTGCAGATCGTCGATGATCAGCACTTCGGCGGTGCGCAGCTCTTCCTTGAACGCCAAGGTGTCCTTGCGATAGAGCGCGCCCAGGAAGTGGCGCATGAAATCCTCGGCGCGCAGGAACAGAGTGCGCTTGCCGCGTTTGCGGAATTCCAGCGCCGCGGCATTCAGCAGATGCGTCTTGCCATAGCCGAAGCCGCCATGAATGTAGAGCAGCGGAATATCGGATTGCGCGCCTTCGGCAAAGCTCTTGGCCGCGCCATGGCCGAACTGGTTGGCGGTGCCGGGAACGAAGCTGTCAAAGGTCTGCTGCGGATGCAGCATCCGGTTCCATAAGCCTTTGTCGTCTTCGGAAACCCGGCTTTCACTGCGCGGCGAGATGTAAGACACGCTGGCTTGTGTTTCGCTCAAGCCCTGGTGCTGGGCTTCACGCGGAATGGCGCCGCCGATCGCCGGAGACGGCGTGGCGCTGATCACGATGGCAAGCGAGGCGGGCGCGAAACCCTCGGCCAGGAACGCCTTTTCAATGCGGCCGACATAATGATTTGCCACCCAATTGCGCACGAAGGGCTTGCTGGCGCCGATCTTGAGCTCGTCGGCATCGAAGGATTCCAGATTCAGCGGCCCGATCCAGGCATCGAACACCGGATCGCCCAATTCCCGGCGCATGCGCTCGCGCACCGCTGCCCATGCCGCGCGCCAATCCGGCATTGATTTTCCAATTTGCACCATATCGCTACCCATTCGCTCTGTAATTCCCGGCCATCCGTTGGGCCCCCTCCGCCGGCTGTTGCCGCACGGTTCATTTTTTAACCCTGGCTCACTTCTCTTTGCTTCTAACCTTGCCGCCAGGGCAGTTTCGCCGCCTTCCATCCATTGCGGCTGCCACGATGGCCATCCGCATCCACACTTCCCTCAAATCCGTCCGCGATATTGAACGCCTGACGAAAGCCTGCGTTCGTCAGCGCGATTGCCGCCGCGCGCGAACGTGCCCCAGAACGGCACAACAGCAGCACCGGCGCGTCCTTGTTACTCAGCGTCTGCGTGACCTCGCTCAAAAAGGCGCTGTTCTGCTCGCCTGTGGGAAATGATTGCCATTCGACGCAGTGCACCTCACGGCCCAAGGAAGAGACGTCGGGCAGCCCGACAAAGTTCCATTCCGCCATGGTGCGCACGTCGACCAGTTGGGCGCTGGGATCGCCGCTCAGCTTTTGCCAAGCCTCGGCGGCACTGACATCGCCGGCATAATTGAGAGAAGAGGGAGGGCTCATGGGTACGCCTTAAAGACAAATCGAGGTCCGCCGGGGTCTTCGCCCAGCAAAGCCGTGTGACAATTTGAAGAATTTAGGGACTTATAGACTGTCGGTTTCGACCGAAGGTCTGCCGAAAGCTGTCGAATACTTTCATTTTATTTAGTCTAGTCTTCGACATTTCCAGCGCCCGCCCCCAGTGGTTGGTTAAGATACGTCCAAGCCACATGCTCCCACAAGGGAATAAATTGCGAACAAAGCCCTGATTCGAAAATTTTTTCGTTTTTATGAAAGCCGCTAAATGGTTGCGCCGTATACGGAAAAAGCGTGTTTCCAGCCAAGCTTTTTGAAATCAGTCACTTAGTCGTCAAATCATCCGTGTTGCGCTGCGAAATATGGCTTTTTCGCGAATATCAGCACACGGACAAATAAAAAGGCCCGGATTTCTTTCCGGGCCCCCATCTAGACTTGAAATCCAAAGGATTCCAGCGTCTTCGTTATTTTGACAGTTTTGCGACCCGCTTGGTGAGGCGCGACACTTTCCGCGAGCCGGCATTCTTGTGCACAACGCCCTTGGAGACGCCGCGCATGATTTCCGGCTCCGCAGCCTTCAAAGCCGCCAGGGCGGCCTTTTTGTCGCCGGAAGCGATGGCTTCTTCCACTTTCCGGATAAAGCCGCGCACGCGGGTCTTGCGCGCCGTATTGATGGCGGTGCGCTTGGCCGTGGTGCGGACGCGCTTCTTGGCGGAGGCGATATTCGGCATGGTTTCCTGCGGTCTTTCTGAAAGAGCCGGGGCCTATAGCGCGGCCAGACCCCCCGGGTCAATAAGCGTGAACAATTCCCTGTTTTTGAGGCCTACTCGTCCCTAAAAGCCGGTTTCCGCTTCTCGGCAAAGGCCACCATGCCCTCTTTCTGATCGGCGGTCGCGAACATGGCGTGGAACAGGCGGCGCTCGAAATGCAGCCCCTCCGCCAGGCTGGTCTCCAGGGCGCGGTTGACTGCTTCCTTGACCATCTGCACGGCGGGCGAGGATTGGGCGGCGATCTTCTGGGCGGCCTTCAAGGCTTCCGCCATCAGCAGGTCCGCCGGCACCACCCGTGCAGCCAGGCCGGAACTTTCGGCCTCGGCGGCGTCCATGGTGCGCCCCGTCAGGCACAGATCCATGGCCTTGGACTTGCCCACAATGCGGGTAAGCCGCTGGCTGCCGCCCAGGCCGGGCATAATGCCCAAAGTGATCTCCGGCTGGCCGAAGCGGGCGGTGTCGGCGGCGATGATAAAATCGCACGCCAGCGCAAGCTCGCAGCCCCCGCCCAAGGCATGGCCTGCCACCGCCGCGATGATGGGCTTTTTGATGCGGGCGATACGGTCGAACTGTTCGCCGAACAGATTCTCCCGGTACATCTGGGAATAGGTTTTCGGTTGCATCTCCTTGATGTCGGCGCCGGCGGCAAAGGCGCGTTCACTGCCGGTGACGATCATGCAGCGCACGTCATTGCCCCGATCCCACGCTTCCAAGGCGTCCGCCAGTTCATTCAGCAACGCCGTGTTCAGCGCGTTGAGCGCATCGGGGCGGTTCAAGGTCGCAATCCCGACTGAACCATTCACTTCCGTCTTGATGTTCATAAGAATCTCACGTCTGACATTTGGGACAATAAAAGGTGGAGCGGCCCGCCTGCACAATGCGCTTCACGGTGCCTTTGCATCCCAGTTTACAGGGCTTGCCCTCACGGCCATAGACCAGGAAATGATGCTGAAAATTGCCGGGATCGCCGGTGGCCTGGGCGTGATCGCGCAAGGTGGAGCCGCCGGCGGCGATGGCGTCCTTCAAAACTTTCTTGATGGCGGTGACCAAACCGGGCAATCGCTCACGCTTGACCGAACCTGCCAGCCTTTTGGGTGAGATACCGGCCCGAAACAACGCTTCGCAGACATAGATATTGCCCAAGCCCGCGATCAGCCGCTGGTCCAGCAGGGCCGATTTGATCGGCGTCTTTTTGCCATCCAGCACCTTGGCCAGGTGATTGGTGTTGAAACCATCAGACAGCGGCTCGATGCCAAGCCCAAGGAATAGTTTGTCGTGTTCCAGGCGTTCGGTATCTACCAGCGCCATCAAGCCAAAGCGGCGATGGTCATTGAAAATGATGCGCGCCGGGGCATCGGTCTCGAACACCACATGATCATGTTTGCCAAGGCCCGCGCCTTCCGGCGGCGTGTCATAGACGTAATTGCCCAGCTTGCGCTGCTTGCCTTCGGCAGGAGCGTCCGCGCCAGCGGGAGCGACCAAAGAAAAGACGCTCATGCGGCCGGACATGCCCAGATGAATCACCAGGGTTTCGCCGCTATCCAGATCGGCCAGGATATATTTGGCACGCCGCCGCAGGCTCTTCACCTTGCGCCCTTTGGTGCGGCCGACAAAGTCTTTGGGAAAAGGCACCCGAAGGTCACCGCGCCGTGTCTCGACATCGGTCAGCCGGAAGCCTTCCATAGCGGGCTGCAGGCCAAGGCGGACAGTCTCGACTTCGGGCAGTTCGGGCATGCCTCCCTATAAAGAGTCGCGGCGGGCAGCGGTAGCCTAGGCTGGGCCCGCCAGCTATGTTGTTGCCATGACGGACAAAACCGCCAGTTTTGGCTTCCGCACTGTGCCGGAAGGGGAAAAGGAAGGCCTGGTCAAAGAGGTCTTTTCCTCGGTGGCGGCGCGCTACGACCTGATGAACGACCTGATGAGCGCCGGCGTCCATCGCATCTGGAAGGATGCGATGGTGGAATGGCTGGGTCCCCGGCCGGGCTGGAAGGTGCTGGATGTGGCGGGCGGCACCGGCGACATCGCTTTTCGGATTGTCGACATGGCGCGGTCTCGGGGCGGTGAGGCATCGGTCACGGTTTGCGATATCAACAATCAGATGCTGGGCGAGGGGCGCCGCCGCGCGGAAGAAAAAGGCGAGGCCGCGATCGAATGGGTCTGCGGCAACGCAGAAAGTTTGCCCTTTCCGGATTCCAGCTTTGATGCCTACACAATCGCGTTCGGCATCCGCAATGTCACCCATATCGACAAAGCGCTGAGCGAAGCGCGGCGGGTGTTGAAGCCGGGCGGACGGTTTCTCTGCCTGGAATTTTCCAAGGTCGAGGTGCCGGGGCTGGACACGCTATACGACGTCTATTCTTTCAAGCTGTTGCCCAAGATCGGCGAATGGGTGGCGAAGGATGAAGAGTCCTATCGCTATCTCGCCGAAAGCATCCGCCGTTTCCCGCCCCAGGCCCAATTTGCGAAAATGATCGGCGAGGCGGGTCTGGACCAGGTAAAGGTGCGCAATCTCTCCGGCGGTATTGCCGCCATGCATTCGGCCTGGCGCCTCTGAAATGACAGCCGTCAGCAGTTCTCTGCGCCTTCTCAATGCCGGCTGGCTGCTGGCTGGACCGGCGCGAGCTTTGTGGGCGAAGAAGCCGGATGCTGGCGCGCAATTGGGCCGAGCCCTGGAGCGTTTGGGGCCCGCCTATATCAAGCTGGGCCAGATGCTGGCGACGCGCCCCGACATTGTGGGCGGCGAGATCGCTGGCGCTTTGGAACATTTGCAAGACCGGCTGCCGCCTTTTTCCGAAAAAGACGCCCGGGCAGAGATTACCCGCGCCTTCTGTAAACCGGTGGAGGCTTTGTTCTCCAGTTTCGGCGCGGCGCTGGCCGCCGCTTCCATCGCCCAGGTGCATCGCGCCCAAACCAGCGACACGCCGCCGGTGCGGGTGGCGGTCAAGATTTTGCGGCCCAAAATTCGCGAGCAATTCGCACGCGACCTTGAGGCTCTCGCCTTTTTTGCCCGCACCGCCGAGCGCTTTTCCGCCGAGGCGCGGCGGCTGCGCTTGACGGCCGTGGTGGGAACTCTAGCGGAGTCGGTGGCGCTGGAATTGGATCTGCGCATGGAAGCGGCCGCGGCGTCGGAGCTTTATGAGCGCACTCGCGGCGAGGCGGAATTCCGCGTCCCGCATGTCGACTGGACCCGAACATCCGCCAATGTCCTGACCAGCGAATGGATCGATGGCGTGTCGGTGCGCGATGTGGCGGCGATCTCGGCGGCCGGGCGCGATCCCAAACAAGTGGCGGTGCTGGTGATGCGCAGCTTCCTCACCCAGGCCCTGCGCGATGGTTTTTTTCATGCCGACATGCATCCCGGCAATCTGTTCATTGACGAGTCCGGTCGGCTGGCGGCGGTGGATTTCGGCATCATGGGACGGCTGGATGCCGGCATGCGCCGTTTCATGGCGGGAACCTTGGCGGGATTTCTGCAGCGCGATTACCGCAGGATCGCCGAGCTGCATTACGAATTTGCTTTTGTGCCGCCGCATCACCCGATCGAGACTTTCGCCCAGGCCTTGCGCGCCATCGGCGAGCCGATTTTCGGGCGCAGCGCCCGCGACGTCTCCATCGCGCGGCTGCTTGGGCAATTGTTCCAAACCACCCGCCGCTTTGACATGCAGACTCAGCCGCAACTGGTTTTGCTGCAAAAAACCATGGTGGTGGTGGAAGGGGTGTGCCGCGGGCTGGACCCGGATTTCGATATCTGGGAAGCAGCGCGTCCGGTGGCGGAAAAATGGGTGAGCGACAATTTGGGTCCCGAAGCCGTGTTCACCCGCGCGACTGAGACTTTTGGCGCCTTGGGCAAGCTGGCCCAGGACTTGCCGCAGTTGGTCAGGAATGCCGAAGAGCTGTCCCAGATGGTGACCGAAGGCGGGGTGCGGCTGCATCCCGATACCGCGCGCGCCATTGCCCAGGAACAGGAACGGCAAGTGCGGCCGTGGCGCGTAGCGGTGGTATTGCTCGCCGGTGTGATCGCCGTGGCGCTAGTGCTCGCCTTGCAGCGTTTTTTTTGACAGCAGCGCAAAGCGTGTGGTGAGAGTGATGGCCGCCACCAGCAGACCGAAGGCCAGGCCCAGCCAGATGCCGAAGCCTTGCAGATGCCCCCAAAAGGCCAGTGCCAGCCCAACCGGCGCGCCGGCCAGCCAATAAGAAGCCCCCGCCAGCCACATGGGCCCGCGCGCGTCTTTCAGGCCGCGCAAGCTGAGTGACGCCGTCACTTGCATGCCGTCCACCAATTGGAAGGCGGCGGCGACATGCAGAAAACTCACCGCGAAAGCCAGCACATCGGCATTGTCGGGAATGTCGGGCAGCCACAAGGTGGCGATCTGCCTGGGCCAGAGCAGCAACAGCACGGCCGTGCCGCTCATGAAGACCACGGCCATGGCGATGGCGGTGAATCCGGCGCGCCGCGCGGCGATCCCGTCTCCGGCTCCGGCCGCCAGACCGACACGCACCGTCGCCGCCTGGCCGATGCCCAAAGGCACCATGAAGGTGAGGGAGGGAATGGTGATGGCGATCTGATGGGCGGCCAAGGACGCCAAGCCGAAGGTGCCGATCACCAGCGCGGCGCCGTTGAATAGCGCTACCTCAAACAGCATGGTGATGCCGATGGGAAGGCCCAGCCGGAACAGTTCGGCAAAACATGTCCAGTCGGCATGTTGGAGCCGGTGCAGGATGCGGTAGCGCTTGAGCGCCGGCACGGTCAAGCAGACCGCCAGCATCGCGACGAAGCTGAAAATGTTGGAGCTGGCGCTGGCGATGCCGGCGCCATACAGGCCCATCTCCGGAAAACCGAAATGGCCGAAGATCAAGGCATAGTCGAAGCCCGCATTCCACAAGATCGCCAGCACCATCACCACCATGGGCGGCACCGCCCGCGACAAAGCGGTGGAGAAACTGCGCAACACTTGGAAACCCAAGGCAAAAGGCAGACCGAAGGCCAGCCCCGACACGAATGTCGCGGCATCCGCCGCCAGCCCCGGCTCCTGGCGGAAAAACAACAGCAGCGGATGGGTGAAGATCAGAAATGACAGCAGCGGCAGCGACGACAGCACCACCGACCACAGGCCCATGCGCACCGCGATGCGCACGTCACGCCGGTCTCGCGGTTTGATACTGGCACTGTGGCGGCCCTGGACATGGGCGATCACCGGCGACACCGCCATCGGCATGCCGCTGCCCAAGAGCCAGATCATGAAATAGATCACGTTGCCGAGCGCACCGCCCGCCAGCGCTTGCTTGCTGTAATGGCCCAGCATCACCGTGTCGGTGGCCAGGATCGCCATCTGCGCCAATTGGGTGGCGGCCATGGGCACTGCCAGGCGCAGCAATTCGCGCCCTTCCAGCAGCCAGGCGTGATGACGGCGGGCGGGAATCAAGGGGCCAGGAGATGTCAGGTCAGGCGTCATGGGATTTCACAAGAAAAGCGGGCAATAAAAAAACCCTCCACGGGGTGAACCCGGGAGGGTGAACGGTAAGAGAAGCCTTACCGGTCCGCCACGCGGGTCCTGATGATAATGCCGCCACACGGGGCCGGCGTCGAAGTCTGAAACATCTATTCCTCCCTGGCTGATACGAGCGGCATTGCCCGACGGCGGGTGAGGTACGCCCGCGCGCCATTGGAGTCAATTGCGGCGCGTGTGTGCTGGACTGTTATGCCGGAACCTGGTGTCTGGAATGCCACAGGGCTGGCGCGGGCGGGACGAGGATTCTAACTTCTCGCCATGAAAGCTTTGAATATCGCGCATCGCGGCGGCGCGCAGTTGATGCCGGAAAACACTTTGGCGGCATTCCAGGACGCGATGGCGCGCGGCTGCGACGGCGCGGAGCTGGATGTGCAGTTGACGAGCACCGGGGTGGTGGTGGTGCATCATGATTTCCGGCTGAAGGCGGGGCTGGCGCGCAAGGATGGTGTGTGGCTGACGGAGCCGGGGCCACGGGTCAAGGATTTGTCATTGCGGGAATTGCAACAGTTCGATGTCGGCACGGCGCAGCCGGATAGCGACTATGCCCGCGCGCATCCCCTGTTGCAGCCGATGGACGCTGTGGTTCCCACCTTGGCGGACGTGGCGGCGTTGACGGAAGACAAGCCGTTCCGCCTGCTTGTGGAACTGAAATGCAATGCCGGCGAGGACAGCGCTGATCCGGTGGCGCTGGCGGATGCGGCCTTTGCCATCACCGGAACCCGCGCGATCTATGTCGGCTTTGACTGGCGGGCCTTGGCGCGCATTCGCCGGCTTGGTGGGACGTGCTGGTTCACCACCGACAAATTATCGGGCCATCCCAAACCGATGATCGACGCAATCGTGAAGGCGGGCGGGCAGGGCTGGTTTTCCAATTTCGCGGACGTGACGATAGACAGTGTCGCTTATGCCCGCTTGCAAGGCCTCAAAGTCGGCGCCTGGACAGTGAACGATCCCGCCGACATGCGGCGGCTGATGCATTTGGACGCGATTTGCACGGATAGGCCGGATCTTCTTTCTTCTCTCCATGGGCGGCCTTGAGCCGCCCATCCAGGGCCACCCTGCGCTGTCAGGTGGGGTTGCTCTGGATGGCCGGGTCAAGCCCGGCCATGGAGAGTTAGGTTTTGATCAAAGCCCTTCGAATAGTGCCGTCGAAAGATAGCGCTCCGCGAAAGAGGGAATGATGGCGACGATGGTCTTGCCCGCATTTTCCGGCCGCGCCCCCACCTCCAGCGCCGCCGCGATGGCCGCGCCGGAAGAAATCCCCACCGGAATGCCTTCTTGCTTCGCCGCCTGACGCGCCGTCTCCAGCGCGGTTTCGTTGGAAATGGTGATCACTTCGTCGATCACCTTGCGGTCCAGGATTACCGGCACAAAACCGGCGCCGATGCCTTGAATTTTGTGCGGGCCCGGCGCGCCGCCGGACAGGACCGGCGAATCTTCCGGTTCCAGCGCAATCATCTTCACCGACGGTTTTCTTTCCTTCAACACCTGACCGACGCCGGTGATAGTGCCGCCGGTGCCCACGCCGGAGATCACGATGTCCACCTTGCCATTGGTGTCGTTCCAGATTTCCTCGGCTGTGGTCTTGCGGTGGATTTCGGGATTGGCGGGATTTTCGAATTGCTGGGGGATCACCGCGCCGGGATGGGTGGCCACCAGCTCATGGGCGCGGGCGATGGCGCCCTTCATGCCCTTGGCGGCTTCCGTCAGTTCGATCTGCGCCCCCAAAATCATCAGCATCTTGCGCCGTTCCAACGACATGGATTCCGGCATCACCAGGATCAGCTTGTAACCCTTGGCGGCGGCGACAAATGCCAGGGCGATGCCGGTATTGCCGCTGGTCGGCTCGATCAGCACATTCTTGCCGGGCGCAATGATGCCCTGTTTTTCCATCGCCTCGATCATGTTGACGCCGATGCGATCCTTGACCGAGGAGAGGGGATTGAAGAATTCCAGCTTCAGCAGAATGTCGGCCTTGGCGCCCATCTCCTGGGGCATGCGGTGCAGGCGCACCAAAGGCGTGTCGCCGATCGTGTCGGTGATGGAGTCGTAAATGCGGCCCCGTCCGGGTTTGCCCTGTTCCATATTCCGTTACTCCATGTTTTTTTGGCCGCTCCGGCTGTCGCCGGCGCTCCGTCAAATGATAAAATCGGCGCTATTCTCTATGCCTGCTTCGACACCTGCGTGACGGGCGCGCTGGCAAAGGTCTTCGATCGATACCGAATCCAGCCTTTTCATCAATTCGTCCTGCAAGGTGACGACAAAGGGCGCGACAATACGCTGGCCCAGGTCCGAGCGGGGAACACTCTTTTCTTCGTCGTCCTCGATCGATTCAGCCACCCGCACCACATCACCCACTGAAATGCGCCGCCGCTCCCGCGCCAGGCGGTAGCCGCCACGCGGGCCGCGCACGCCTTTCAGGATTCCGGCCCGCACCAGCTGCTGCATCACCTGTTCCAGATAGCGCTGCGGCACGCCCTGACGCGCGGTGATTTCCTTGGCCTGCACCGGTTCGGGACGGGCATTGAAAGCGATGTCGATCACCGCTTCCAGCGCCAGCAAAGTTTTGCGGGACAGTTTCAGCATTACACTTTGCTGCTTTCTTTTGGCGCCGTCATACCGGTGGACCCAAACCCACCCGCGCCCCGGCTGCTGTCGCTCAAGGCCTGGGCTTCCACCAATTCGGCCTGTTCATGGCGGGCGATCACCATCTGGGCGATCTTCATGCCGCGATTGATCTTGAACACCACATCGCTGTGATTGATCAAAATGGCCTTCACCTCGCCGCGATAGTCGCTGTCGATGGTGCCGGGTGCATTGAGACAGGTAATGCCATGGTTCAGCGCCAAGCCGGAGCGTGGGCGAACCTGGGCTTCCACGCCCAGCGGCAGCTCAATAGCGATGCCTGTTGGCACCGCCATGCGAGCGCCGGGCGCCAGTTCAATCTCTTTGTCCGTCGCCGCCAACAGATCCAATCCCGCCGAACCCGGCGTGGCGTAATGGGGCAAGGGCAAATCGGCCCCGTGCGGCAACTTCTTGATGATGACTTTCATGCAGCCCCTTTAAGCGTTTGCGCGATACGGGCCGCAAGTTGCTGCCCCACTTCACCCTTGGTCATTTCCGGCCAGTCTTCCACACCGGCCTCGCTGATCAGGTGCACACGATTTTTCTCTCCGCCCATCACGTCGCCCGAGACATCATTGGCGATGATCCAGTCGGCGCCTTTGCGGGTGCGCTTGGCGATGGCGTTCTGCACCACGTCATCGGTTTCGGCGGCAAAGCCGATCACCAGCCGCGGCCGCTGCGCGCTTTGGGCCAGGATGGCCAGGATGTCGGGATTTTCCACCAGCTTGATCAGCGGCACGACGCGATCGGTGGATTTCTTGATCTTGCTGTTGGCGGCGATATCGGGCCGCCAATCGGCCACCGCCGCCGCCATCACCAGCACATCGGCGGGCAGCGCCGCTTCGCAAGCCGCCAGCATCTCGCGCGCGGTGGTAACGCGTTGCAGCTTGACGCCATCGGGGGCGGCGATGCCGACCGGGCCGGAGATCAAGGTGGTGTGTGCCCCCGCCCGCGCCAAGGCTTCGGCAATGGCATAGCCCTGTTTGCCGCTGGAGTGATTGGCCAGGAACCGCACCGGATCGACCGGCTCGCGGGTGGGTCCGGCGGTTACCAGCGCCTTCACCCCCGCCAATGCTCCCTTTGCGGCAAGTGCTTGTTCGATCGCCGCCACGATCTCCAAGGGTTCGGCCATGCGACCGGGGCCGAACTCGCCACAGGCCATCTCGCCGTCATTGGGGCCCACGAACAGCACGCCATCTTGTTCCAACACGGCGCGGTTGCGTTTGACGCTGGCGCTTTCCCACATCCGCACATTCATGGCCGGCGCCATCAGCACTTTCTTGTCGGTGGCCAGCAGGGTGGTGGAAGCCAGATCATTGGCCAGCCCGCCCGCCATCTTGGCCATCAAATCGGCGGTGGCCGGCGCCACCACCACCAGATCGGCGCTGCGCGACAGCTGGATATGGCCCATCTCGGCTTCGTCGGTCAGGCTAAACAGGTCTTGAAAAATGTTTTCCCCGGTCAGGGCAGCAAGCGATAACGGGGTAACGAACTCCGCACCCGCCTTGGTGAGGATGGCCCGGGTCTTCACCCCGCGTTCGGTCAGGCGGCGGACCAGCTCAAGGCTCTTGTAAGCGGCAATACCGCCGCCCACGATCAGGAGAATGCTTTTGCCGCGCACCGGAAATCCACGCTTGTTGGATGGGGTATATAGCAATTCCCGAGCCGGGCGTGTAGTTCCGGAATAAGGCATTGGAAAGGCAGGATTAATACCCTCTTAAGCGGGCGTTCATCCAAACCTGCCATGCTTTCCCCATGAGGATGACCACAGGCGACCTCTACCGACTTGCAGGCGATCTGGCCGCTGAACACGGCCCCGCCGCCGCATCCGACTATGCCAGCCGCGCCGTGATGACCCTGGAAGCCGAAGGCGCTCATGACCGGGCTCATTTCTGGTTCCTGATGCTGATCTTGCTGGGCGATATCCATTCCGGCCGGATTGACCCCGAAGGTCACATCACTATCCACTGATCCCCCTAGTCTAAAGTTCCGGCAAATGCGTTAGCATTCCCGCTCGCATCCGCACGGGACCTCATGCCTCTCGATCCATTGGTCAAAGCCTTTCTCGATCGGGCGGCTCAGATTCCGCGCCCAAAAGTTTGGGACATCGCGCCCGCCATGGCGCGTCAGAGCTTTGCCGGCATGATGCAACTCACCGGGCCCAAGGACGTCGCCGTGGGCAAGATGGAGAATTTCACCATTCCCGGTCCGGGCGGCGGCATCCGCGCTCGTTCCTATGCGCCGATCGCGGCGGTGGGACCATTGCCCACCCTGATTTATTTCCATGGCGGCGGCTTTATTGCCGGCAGCCTGGAAAGCCATGACGGACTATGCCGTCTGTTCACCGCCGAAGGCGGCTTCAAAGTGATCGCGGTGGATTACCGTTTGGCGCCGGAGCATCGCTATCCCGCGGCGGTGGACGATGCCTGGGCGGCGACGCAATGGATCGAGCAGAATGCGCCCGAACTGGGCGTGGATGCGGGCCGTATCGCGGTGGGTGGCGACAGCGCCGGCGGCATGCTGGCCGCCATCGTCACCCAACTGGCGCGCGAGAAAGGCGGCTTGAAGATCGCTTGTCAGCTGCTGTTGTTTCCCAACACCCAGATCGGGCGGGAAACCTCGTCGCTAAAGGAATTCGCCGTCGGCTATTTCCTGGAACGGCGGGCAATCGAATATTTCAATTCACTCTATCTGACGCCTGATGCCGATGCGGATTCGCCCAAAGTATCGCCCCTGCGCGCCAAGGATTTCGCGCACCTTCCTCCGGCCTATGTGATGTTGGCCGGTTACGATCCCTTGCATGACGAAGGCCTTGCTTATGCCGAGAAGCTGAAGGGGGCCGGCGTGAAAGTCACCGTGGCCGATTATGCCGAAATGGTGCATGGCTTCATCTATCTGCAGACCGTTCTGCCTCAGGCGCATGAAGCGGTCGCCAAGGCGGCCAAAGCGGTGAAACAAGTGCTGGACGCAACCTAAAGTGATGCGCCCGGATTGAGGATCGCCTTGGCGTCGACCACCTGCTTGATACCGCGCAACACGTCGCGCTGCAGGCCATGATGCACCGGGTCTAGGGTTGAAGCGGCGGCCATGGCGGCATTGCGGATATGTTCGGCCTGGGCGATGCCGTCGGTCAGGATGCGCGGAAACAGCCAGGTGAAAGTCAGGGTGGCGCCTTCGCTGCGCGCCGCGCTCAGGCGGCAAAGAACCAGGCCATGCGCGTTGGCGCGCGGGGCGTGGTTGCGCATCGCCTGTTTCAGCGCCGCGCGCACCGCGACATACAGGCCGGGAAGCCTGGTCCAGCTGGTGGAGAAGTCCTGCCGGTCCATGGAAACGCCGCGGTCCAGAAACGTGTCGCGGCGATAGAGGCTGATGAAGCGCTGCTTTTCCCACTCCCGGTCGACACCCAAGGACAAAGCGCCCAGCCTTTTGGCCAATCCGTCCAGACGCCTGCGCGCCGATTTCACTTCGCTTTCGCCGCCGGCAAAGCCCGCCACCAGCCGGGCGGCGCCGCTGTCGAAACGGCGGATGCTGAGATAGACGTCGAACATGTGCCGGAAGACATCAAAATCCTGATCGGCGCGTTCAAGGGCTTGCGCCAGCCGGGTTTCGGCGTCATCCGACAGATGCAGAAAGCTGTGCGGCAGGCCGGTGCGATGGGCCTCCCGCACGGCAGCCAGCCCGCTGGCGAAATCGGGGAAAAGATAGGCGCGATGATCTTCTTTCGCAGGCACAGCGCGGATGCGAACAGTGGCGCCGGTAATGACGCCAAAGGCGCCGCGCGAGCCCACTAGCAGCGGCTTCAAATCCGGCAGGCCGGATGGTTTGAGCAATCCTTGCGGCGTCGCCACCCGCATGCCGCGCAGCCAGTCCGAGACATCGCCGTAGCGCGCCGCTTCCTGGCCTGTGCCGGGTTGGGCGATCCAGCCCCCCAGGCTGGAAAATTCAAAATCATCGGGCCGGTGGCCCAGGGTCATGCCGCGCGCCGCCAACTGGCGCTCCAGAGCGGGGCCGGTAATGCCGGCTTCGATCTCGGCCAGCCCCGATACCGTGTCGATGGCGGTCACGCGGTTCAAATCCGACAGATTGAGCGAGATGACTGCCCTATGATTGCCGCGAACTGGCGCGGTATCGCCGCTGCCGCCGCCAAACGGCATGACGGCGATATTGTGTTCGCTGCAAAATTTGAGCACCGCCAGCACATCGATCTCATTGCGTGGATACAGCACCGCATCCGGCGCGGAGGAAAGATCGCCGGAACGCAAACGAAGCAAATCTGTCAGGCTGCGGCCGCCGGCATGACGGGCGCGTTCGAAAACATCCTGCTGCACGCCGAAGCGGCCCAGTTGCATGGAGAGCAGATCGCGATCTCTTTCCGCCAGCCGCGATGGCGGCAGCACGATATCGGACAGATCGCGCGGCGGCGTCGCCAGCAGCGCCGGCATGGCGAAAGATTGCGCCAGCCAGCGCCATGCGGCCTCGTTAACCGCAAGCGGGTCCTGATAGCCGGGGATTCCCCAGCCATTCCAGCGCGTCTGGACCTGTTCCATGGCCCCAAGATTAACGAAAAGCCGAGTCAGACGCGGAGATTGATGCCAACAGGGTAAATTTCGAAAGTGGCCGGCAGAACGCCGGCGCTTTCCCCATCCGTCTCGACATCCACCGCCCCTTTGGTGTCCACGGTCGGCGCCGCGGTCAGCCGCGCGGCGCGCATCAGCCGTGCATTTTCGATTTGGTTAAGCCCATCCAACACCTGCATATCAAACAATCCATCGGAGGGCGACAGGCTGACGCTGGCGATGCCCGCGATCTCGTCATAATGATCGGCCATCAACCGTACACGGGTCTCATGCCAGCTCAGCCGCGCCATCCAATGATGCAGCCGGCGGGCAAAACCATGCCCGAACAGCCGGGCGATGCGCGCCCGTCCCAAGGCCCGCGCCATGCTGGCGCTAAGCCCGAAGCTGGCGGCGCCCAGGAAATAGCGGGTCACCGGCTCGCCTTGCGGGCTGAGACAGGCGACGCGTCCCACATCGCGCTTGTGGATACGGGCATGGGCGAGATGCGCCACTCCCGCCTGCCAACCGGGTGCGATGCCGAAGCGGCGGCATAAGGCGCTGTCATGGCCATTGTGTACGAAGCTGAACACCGCATCGGGGGAGATGGGCAAGCCGCGCTCGAAAAAGCCGTTCAAGGCCTCGTTGATGGTGCCGTCGCCGCCCACCGCGATGATTTCCAGATGGCCGTCGCGCAGGGCGTCGCGCACCATATGCGCGGCCTGGGTGGCCGCGGTGGTGACAAAGAACGTCATTAGCGGGAAGATTTTCTCCAGCGCCTCTTCGATCTCGCGCCAATCCTTGCCGGTGTGACCGGCTGCGGAGTTTGGGTTGAAGATAACGAAGGCGGTCACGGTGCTGCCCTGTAGATCGGATCAAGACTAGCGATTTCCTGTGCCGTTTTTTCGGCGGTCCAACCCAGTTGCGCCGCCATCTGTCCGGCGACAGTCTCCAGCAACCGGGCATCCGGCTTGCCGAACTGGCCCAGCGCGGTGCGCCGCATCACCACATCTTCCAGGGTCAAAGCCATTTCTTCGGTCATGGCAAAGCCTATCTGGGCCGGGGTGTCGCCGCTTTCGCCCAAGGGCGCCAGATCGGTGAGGCGCGCAGCCTTAAGCGCCTGGGGCAGGCGGGCGCCCAGCATATGCGCCATGTTGCGCAAAGAGGAAATGCCCGGCCAGGTTTTCACATAACCTTTGACCATGTCTTCGAAGCGATCGAAGCGGCCCCCAGGCAGGGCAATTGTCGCGGTGGTGCAGCCGGGCGCTTTCTTTCCCAGCCGTGCCACCAGCGCGTCCGTGATTTTTTCTGCCAGGCGGCGCGAAGTGGTCCATTTGCCGCCAAGGGCGGAAAACAACCCGTCCAGCGTGCCTTCCTTGCCATGATCCACCAGTTCGAACCGGCGGCTGACTTTATAGCTGTCTTTTGAACCATCGCTGACCAGGGGGCGCAATCCGGCATAGAAGAATTCGACTTTGTCGCGCGTCAGTTGGGCTTGCGGCAGGTATTTGCGGAAGGTGCCGAGAAAGCCTTCGATGTCTTTTTCATCAACCGAAACGGCGGCCGGGTCGCCTTGGAACGGCGTGTCGGTAGTGGCCAGCAATGTGTGGCCGCGCCAGGGCAGGGCGAAGAGATGGCCGCTGCCCGCCTCGATGGTGAGCGCGGCGCGGCTGATTTGCGGCACCAACAGATGAATGCCTTTGGAGCGAATGAGCTTGTGGGCGGCGGCTTTGCCGGTCGCCTGTTCCAGGAAAAGATCGGCCCAGGGGCCTGCCGCCACCAGAACCGTACGGGCGCGGATATCAAAGCGCGCGCCGGTGACCTTGTCCTGAACCGTACAACCGTCGATCTTGCCGCCACGCAGCAGAAGTTTTTCCGCCGCCACATAATTGGCGATGGCCGCGCCATGGGCATCGGCATCGATCAGATTTTCCAGCGCGATACGCTCCGGCATGTACATCTGAGCGTCGTGATATTCAAAGGCGCCTTCAAAGCCGTTGCCCGCCAGCACCGGTTCGCGCGCGATAGCATCTTTCGCTGTCAGCCAGCGATGGCCGGGCAGATACTGCGCCGGGTCCTCCAATCGATTGCGATCAAAAGACAGCAGGTCATAGAGCGTCAGTCCCGCTTGGAGTTTGGCGCGCTCCAATATGCCGGCGCGGGTGAGCGGCAGCAGAAAGGGCAGCGGCCGCACCATATGGGGCGCAATGCGCATCAGGCCCAGGCGTTCGCCCAAGGATTCCCGGACCAGGGAAAATTCCAGATTGCGCAAATAGCGCAAGCCTCCATGCGCCAGCTTGGAATTGTGCGCGCTGGTGGCGCAGGCGAAGTCTTTGGCCTCGACCAGCGCCACGGAAAGCCCACGCAGGGCGCAATCGCGCGCGGTGAAGCAGCCGGTGGCCCCGCCACCGATGATCAGGACATCGAATGTTTCGTGGGAGAGTCTGGAAAGCGCGCGCTGCATGCGCGCAAAGGCTAGCCTCTTATCTCAAGTCGGCGAAAGCCCTACTTGATCTTGCCTTCCTTGAATTCGACATGCTTGCGCAGCACCGGATCGTACTTCTTGATCTTGAACTTCTCGGTCATGGTGCGGGTGTTCTTCTTGGTGACATAGAAAAAGCCACTGTCGCCTTCGCTGTTGAGGCGGATCTTCGCGGTGGTGGGCTTCGCCATGACAAACTCCAAAAAGGGCAGGTCCCAAAAGGACCAAGTAAGGGGCCGGGTAATGGCCGATAGGTCCCTTGTCTGTCAAGGACTTGCGGCCAAAACCCTAGTTTTCAGCGCTTTTTCCCCCGAAAACGGTCCTTTCCAGGGTGCTTTCCGGGATGCCCGGACGGGGGTTTCCCCTGAGGCCGGGCGTTGCCGCCCACCAACTCGAATCTCAAGCCGCCGGTAATGGGGGCAGCCTCCGTCAACTTCACGGTCAACGCATCGCCCATGCCGTATTTGAGATGGCTGCGCTGGCCGATCAGGGCCTGGCGCTTTTCGTCGTGGTGGAAGTAATCGCCGCCCAAGGCGCGGATGGGGATCAATCCTTCCGCACCGGACTCGGCCTCGCGCACAAACAGGCCGAAGCGAGTGACGCCGGTCACCCGTGCAGAGAAGGTTTGGCCGATGCGGTCTTCCATATAGGCGGCGACATAGCGGTCGGTGGAATCCCGTTCCGCCGCCATGGCGCGGCGCTCGGTCATGGTGATGTGCTCGGCGACAGAGCCCAGCGTGCCCATTTCACGGTCTGTCAAACCGTCATCGCCAAGCTTAAACGCCCGGATCAAGGCGCGATGCACGATCAAATCGGCATAACGGCGAATGGGTGACGTGAAGTGGGCATACTTGGCCAGGTTCAAACCGAAATGCCCGATATTGGCCGGATCATAGATGGCCTGCGCCTGGGAGCGCAGCACCACGTCATTCATCACCGCTTCATGCGGCTTGCCGCGTGACGCGCTGAGGATACGATTGAACGCGCCGGGCTGAATGACCTGCCCCTTGGCGAAGCTGATATTGAGGGTGCGCAGGAAGTCGGAAAAAGCAAAAAGCTTTTCCTTGGACGGCGTGTCATGCACCCGGTAGATCAGCGGCGTCTTGGCTTTCTCCAGCGCCTCGGCGGCCGCGACATTGGCCAGCACCATGAATTCCTCGATCAGCTTCATGGATTCCAGCCGCTCGCGATAGGCGATGGAGGCGACATGACCATCCGCCCCAAGCACGACGCGGCGTTCCGGCAGGTCGAGATTGAGGGGATCACGCAGATTGCGCGCGATGGTGAGCGATTTATAGGCCTCCCACACATCCGCCAAGGTCTTCTTCACGATGGGGTTCATGCCGGCGTCGGACTTGCCGTCAAACGCAGCCTGCGCCTGGGCATAAGTGAGCCGCGCCGCCGAGCGCATCACCGCGCGCTGGAAGAGATGGCTTTTCTTGTGTCCGCGGGCGTCAAACACCATACGCGCCACTAGGCAGGGCCGATCCACGCCTTCTTTCAGCGAACAAAGATCGGCGGAGAGTTCCTCCGGCAGCATGGGCACGACGCGGTCGGGGAAATAGGCGCTGTTGCCGCGCTTCAGACCTTCCTTATCCAGCGCCGAACCCGGCGTGACATAATGGGCGACATCGGCGATGGCGACCAGCACGATATGGCCGCCGGGATTGGCGGGGTCGTCATCCAAACCCGCCCAAATCGCATCGTCATGATCGCGGGCGTCGGGCGGATCGATGGTGACCAGCGGAATGGCGCGCAGATCGGTACGGCCGCGCGGATCGATCGGCTTGGCCGCCTTGGCTTCCTCGATTACCGCTGCGGGAAATTCGGTGGGAATGCCGTGATCATGAATGGCAATTAGGCTGATAGTCTTGGGCGAATCCATGCTGCCGATACGCTCGGCCACTTTCACGCGGGCAAAACCGGCGATGCGTCCGGGCTTGGGCTCGGCGGCGACCAGCTCATTGTGCTTGGCGCCGTTCAGGTCGGCCTTGTCCAAGGCATATTCGGTGCGCGCCTTTTTATCGATCGGCACCAGCCGCCAGCCGTTGGCGGGAGAATTGCGCAGCACACCGATCAGACGTGTGGGCGTTTCACGTTCCAGCCGGCGGATGATGCGGGCTTCGTAGGCCTCGCCATGCCGCTCCAGTTTTGCCAATAGCCGGTCGCCGAGTGCCGGGGCGCCGCCGTCTTTTGGCGGTATCACATAGATCAGCGGCGGTTCTTCCTTGCCCTCCCAATTCAGGGGGCGGGCCAGCATCTCGCCGTCATCATCCAGGCCGGTGACCTGGATCAGACCCGCTTCAGGCAGTTCGCCTTGCTTGGTGAATCCCTTTTTGGCTGAGCCTTCGATAATGCCTTCTGCTTGCAGCTCTTTCAGGATGCGTTTGAGCTGAATGCGGTCGGAGCCTTTAAGCCCCAGTTTCTTGGCCAGGTCGCGCTTATTGGCGCCACTGGCCAGCAGTTCGAGCACGCGCGCCTTTTCCAAGGCGGGCGTGTTCTTGTCTCTTTTGTCTTTCTTCAATTGTCCTATTCGCCTGCCATCTCGGGCAATTTGGATTTGCCCGGAGGTTTACCCGCGGCGGCTTGCGCAGCCTTGGGTTTGGCAGCTTTCTTCTTGTTTGTGGTTGTCTTTTTGGCCGCGGGTTTGTGATCCGCGCCGTTGGTTTTCTCGGATTTCTTTTCAGCCTTATCGGCTTTGGCTTTTTTCTCACTTTTGGCCTTGGGCTCAGCCTTGGCCTTTTTCTTCTTGCCACCCTTGGCGGCGCGTTCGGCAATCAGGGCCAGCGCCTGTTCCATGGTCACGGCTTCAGGTTCGGTGCCTTCGGGCAGGGTGGCGTTGGTTTCGCCATCGCTGACATAGGGACCGAATTTGCCTTTTTGCACCTTGATGGATTTTCCGTCGGGGGCCGCGCCCAGATCCTTGAGAACCTGCGCGCCGCGGCGTCCCGGTCCCTTGGCTTTCTTCTCAGCCAGCAGGGTGACGGCATGATTCAGTCCGATGTCGAACACATCCTCGGGCGAGGGTAACGAGGCATAAATACCGTTATGCGCTACATAAGGCCCAAAGCGGCCGAAATTGGCGCTGATTTTCTTGCCGTCCTCGGGATGCAGGCCCACTTCGCGCGGCAGCGCCAGCAGTTTGAGCGCCATCTCCAGATCGACATCGCTTTTATCGGTGCCGCGCGGGATGCCGCTGCGCTTGGGTTTGTCGCCTTCGCCCAACTGGACATAGGGCCCGAAGCGGCCAGTGCGCAGGGTGATTTTCTCGCCGGTTTCGGGATGCTCGCCGATTTCCACCGGACCGGCATCGCCTTCGCCAGCCTTGGCGTCGAGTTGGCGCGTGAAGCGGCATTCCGGATAGTTGGTGCAGCCGACAAAGGCGCCGAACTTGCCCAGCTTCAGATTCAGGCGGCCATTTTCGCAGGACGGGCATTTGCGCGGGTCGGCGCCATCTTCGCTTGGCGGGAAGATATGGGGCGACAGCACATGGTCGAGCTCGTCAATGACCTCGGAGATGCGAAGCTCCTTGGTCTCGCCCACCGTGGCCGAAAAATCCTTCCAGAAATCGCGCAGCAATTGCTTCCAATCCAATTGGTGCTCCGCCACCTGGTCCAATTTCAGTTCCAGGTCGGCGGTGAAGTCGTATGCGACATAGCGATGGAAGAAGCGGTTCAGGAAGATGGTGACCAGCCGGCCCTTGTCTTCGGGAATGAAACGCTGGCGGTCCATCTTCACATAGGCGCGGTCGCGCAAGGTGGAGATGATCGAGGCGTAGGTCGATGGGCGGCCGATGCCCAACTCTTCCAGCTTCTTGACCAGGCTGGCTTCGGAATAGCGCGGCGGTGGTTCAGTGAAGTGCTGCGCCGGATCGACCTTTTCGACTTTGGTGGCGTCGCCGGCGGTCAGTTGCGGCAGGCGTGAGCCGTCTTCATCGCTCTCGTCATCCTGGCCTTCCAGATAGAGGGTCAAGAAGCCGTCGAACAGGGTGACGGTGCCGGTGGCGCGCAACACGATCTTCTTGTCGGCGGAAATCACATCAACCGTGGTGCGTTCCTGTTCCGCCGATTCCATCTGGCTGGCCAAGGCACGTTTCCAGATCAATTCATAAAGCCGGGCTTCATCGGGGCTGAGATAACGCGACACTTCTTCCGGGGTGCGCGAGAAGCTGGTGGGACGCACCGCTTCATGGGCTTCCTGGGCGCTGGCATTGTTGTTGGTGTAGGTGCGAACGGAGGAGGGCACATAGCGCGCGCCGTATTTCTTGCCGATCACGTTGCGGGCTTCGTTGATCGCTTCCGGTACCATGGTGATGCCGTCGGTACGCATATAGGTGATCAGGCCGATGGTCTCGCCATCGATATCGCTGCCTTCATACAGGCTTTGGGCGACCTGCATGGTGCGCTTGGCGTTAAAGCCCAGCTTGCGGCTGGCTTCCTGCTGCAGGGTCGAGGTCTTGAAGGGCGGTGAGGGATTGCGCTTGACCGGCTTGGCCTCGACGCTGCCGACCGAGAATTTCTGGGCCTTGATGGCGGCGACGGCGCGATCGGCATCGCCCTGATTGCCGAGGGTGAGTTTCTCGATCTTGGTGCCGTCCAGCATCGCCAGCCGGGCGCTGAAATTGCCATTGGCCGCGGCCAGGTCGGTCTCGATGCTCCAATATTCCTGGGGCCGGAAGGCTTCGATTTCCTGTTCGCGCTCCACAACCAGGCGCAGCGCCACGCTCTGCACCCGTCCGGCGGAACGCGCGCCGGGCAGCTTGCGCCACAACACCGGCGACAGGGTAAAGCCCACCAGATAATCCAGCGCGCGCCGCGCCAGATAGGCATCGACCAGATCCTTGTCGATCTTGCGGGGGTGGGCGATGGCTTCCAGCACGGCGGATTTGGTGATGGCGTTAAAGGCCACCCGTTCCACCGGAAGATCCTTGAGCAGCTTCTTTTCCTTGAGCACTTCCAGGATGTGCCAGCTGATGGCTTCGCCTTCCCGGTCGGGGTCGGTGGCCAGGATCAGCTTGTCGGCGTCTTTGACCGCGGCGGCGATGTCCTTGATTTTCGGCGCCGCCCGGGCGTCCACGTCCCAGGTCATGGCGAAGTCGTCATCCGGCTTGACCGAGCCGTCCTTGGAAGGCAGGTCACGGATATGCCCGAAGCTGGCCAGCACTTTATAATTGCTGCCCAGATACTTGTTGATGGCTTTGACCTTGCCGGGGGACTCGACGATCAGGACATTCATCTAGGAAACAGAACCTAACGTGGGGGTGAGAAGGGGCTTATCTGGGGTCGCTTGGGCGATCTGCAAGGTTGAGGGGGTCCGGCAAACGGGGCGGGACACTGGCCTCCGCCGCAGCCCCCTGTCAACGCCGGGTAGCCGGACATGGACCATCTTTGGGTTGTGAATTCCGGCAGAATGCCCATGAAGTACAACCTATAATTGTGGTTTTTCGACGCGTTTCCTATGGTTAAGCGCGCAATCCTTACAAAATGATGATGACCGCGCGGCGCAGGGACGCGCGAGTGGGCGCAAAAGCCCGTTAAGAGGCTGATCTCGATATGAAATCAGCCTCTTTCAGGTTCCAAAAGGGAACTTTGGCGGGTTAGCCGACCGGAGCCACTTCCCGGCCATAGGTGGCATTGGCGACCAACGCAAAGCTGCCATACATGGCCAGCGCTCCGCAGAGCAGGCCAACCCAGCCGCCCGCGGTATGCAGAGCGGGAATGCCCAGCACCGAACTGCCGCCAAGACAGAAGAATGCAATCCAAAGCGTCAGGAAGACCAGGAACAGCAGGCGCGATAGCCGGAAGGTCGAGATCCACAAGCCGAAGGTGAACACACCCCATAGCAACAGGCAGACGCCGATGGTGCTGCCCGCCCCCGACAGATCCAGCACATGCTGGCCGCCCAGCAGGATCAAAAGTGCAAACCACCACCAGAAGGCGCCATAGCTGGTGAAAGCGGTGGCGCCGAACACATTGCCGGTCTTGAACTCCATGATGCCGGCGATGATCTGGGCGGTGCCGCCGAAGGCCATGGCCAGCGGAATCACCACCGGCTCGCCGGCCGCGGGCAACAGGCCGGCATTGATGCTGCTTAAGAGAACTGTCGTGAGACCAAAACCCATCAACCCCAAAGGTGCGGGGTTTGCCGTGTCTGCCATAACGCCTCCCATTCTTTTGTCGTTGTGTGGCAAGTCTAAGCAGATTTCATTTCCAAGACACGCGATTCCCGGGATGGCGCAGACACCGCCCGGCCAATTCCAGCTCCAAAATGACGGTTAGCACGGCTGCTGCGGGGGCGCGGAGCTGGCGGATCAACTCGTCTATCTCTACCGGGGCGGGCCCCAAGGCTTCTTCCACCGCCATCCGGATGCGGTCGGCTTCGGATTCCAAAGCGGTGGCTGGGGCGAAAGCGCCCTTGCCGCTGTCGGGCTCACGAAAACCGCAACTCAGAATGGGCCTGAGGACTTCCAAGATATCGTCCGCGCTTTGCACCAAGGTGGCGCCATTGCGGATCAAATTGTTGGCCCCGCGCGCCCGGGGGTCCAGCGGCGAGCCGGGCACCGCGAACACTTCGCGGCCCTGATCCAGGGCGCATTCCGCTGTGATCAGCGAGCCGGATTTTTCCGCCGCCTCCACCACCACCACGCCGCGCGACAGTCCTGAGATGATGCGGTTGCGGCGGGGAAAATGCCGCGCCTGGGGCGCTTCGCCCAGGCGCATTTCCGAAACAATCACACCGCGGTTTTTGATTTCGCCATAGAGCTTTTCATTTTCCGGCGGGTAGATGATGTCCACCGGGAAAG
>JADMIO010606971.1_pt1 | contig 67330 bp, 45 predicted proteins | sample 8958161 | NCBI WGS metagenome assembly JADMIO01 (sample SAMN16585339, study PRJNA669376) | soil metagenome | isolation source: Crop rotation soil | place: USA: Cullars Rotation, Alabama | collected 2011 | reverse complement strand
CGCGACAACTTGTCCACGTGGAATTCTAAGCTTAGGATCCCAATGTGCTGGAAAGGAGCCCAAAGCCAGGTCGCCCAGCCCAAACTCGCGCGCGAGGAATGGACCTGCACCCGTGATGATCGCGACGTCAAATCCAAACAGCAAACCTCCCAATGCAGCCGTTGACGCTAGAAATAAGACATAACGCAGGTTGCTGGCTGGATTCATGCAGTCTCCCGCGCAGCAATTGCGACAGTATTCTCGGCGGCTGCGAAACAAGCCCGGGCCAATTGGTTGTAAAGGAGCGCCTGAGCGTAGCGATCAGATTCTTCGATCAGGTTGCCGGAGGCATCAGGAAACAAACGGGCGTAAAAATGAGTGCCAGGCAAGAGTTCCGGCGCAAAGATGAGTACATCGCCAGGTTTGGAATTGCGCAGAAAACCGGCCATGGCGAGGGTCCATAACTCCTTGAAATGTTCGAGATAATCAACGGTTGCATGCGCCGGTTGTGGCCGCCCCGTAACGTTTTGCCCAATGGCCACCTGCATGCATCCCGGACTTGCGATTCGGCCATGCAAGAAGCCGACACGTTCAAAGATAGGTTTCATGAAAGCGAGCTTCGCGTTCCAGTCTCCGTAAACCAGCTCCTGCCCGCAGTAGTAATGACTAAAGTCGGCATTGAACCGCACCTGCGGAAACTTTCGAGCGATCTGCACAGTACGCCAAACATCCTGCGTGATGGTTGCGCGATGAGTTTCGATGAAAATGGGAATGAGGTACTTGTCAGAGGCTGCGAGAATGGCATCCACCAGGCGGAAGGATTGATCCTCATCCTCGAGTCCTCCCCCAGCGTGCACGGTCAAGCAGTTATCACCGCGACTCGAATGCTTGGCTGCAATTGGAGCGGCATCGGCTGGCCTATCGATTCGATCCGCCCCGCAGTGCGGCAGTATCCCAGCGGTCATGACCGGTCCATCGTTGGGAAGCTGGACGCCTTCAAAGCCATCGGCGAACAACCGCTCGTAACGCGCGGTTCCTTCAAAGCCCGGCCAGCTGGTGTCACTCCGCAGATCCATAAGTGTGTCTAGGTTCAGATAAATCTTGAGTTTCGGAGCATCATCGGATCCATCGTTCACAGATCTCGACATGCAGTCAGTCGCTTTCGCCTTTCTAAAATTCGTCGCATGCAATCTGGTGTGGCGGTACACCCAATCCCGCGAGCATTTTTTGGCAAGCTTTGATCATCAGCGGCGGACCACAGAGGTAGTATTCGGCCGCTTTAGGATTGGAATGCCTGCTTAGATACTGATCAAGCACAACCTGGTGAATAAAACCAACGTTGCCACTCCAGTTGTCCTCCGGCAACGGCGAAGACAGGGCGAGATGAAAGCGGAAGTTGGAATGCCCATCCTCTAGGGCTCTGAAGTAATCTTCGTAAAGAATCTCCTGCTTCGATCGGGCGCCGTACCAGTAGCTCACTTTTCGAAGGGTGCGCTCCGTCTCCAGAAGGTGGGAAAGGTGGGCACGCAATGGCGCCATCCCAGCTCCTCCACCGATGTAAACCATCTCACGCTGGGTTGGCTTAACGTGGAAGTCTCCAAAGGGACCGATCGCTGTGATCTTGTCACCCGGCTTCAGACTGAACATATAGCTCGAGCCCACTCCGGTCGCGCAATCTTGTCCCGTCGGCGGCGTCGCGATTCGGATATTGAACCTTAAGATGTCTTCGGTTTCCTGGTTACTGGCGAGAGAATAGTTGTTGCGGCGTCCCGCCCCCCTGTTATGCGCGACCAGGTCAAAAAGATGATGCGCTCTCCACACTTTGGCGAAGGGCTCAGGTATGTCGAAGGACCGATAGCTGATCGCATCAAACACCGGAATATCGAACTGCAAGTAATCGCCAGGAGTGAAGGCAGTCTTGCAGCGCGAGTCGATCGGTGCGAGAACCAACTCCTTAATGAAAGTCGCGACGCTTCGATTGCTGATGACGCGATACTCCAACGTTCGTTGCGTCCGCGCCCCTGAACCGCCAACGCGGGTTACATTAATAAGAATCCAGCTGTCGCGTTCCTTCACCGGATAAGTAACGAGGCCCCGGCAAACGGGCACGCGTGCCGGCGAGCCGTCCACCAGATGAAAGCGTCCATTATGTTTCGGGCATTCAATCGTTCCGCCGATGATCAGGCCATCAGAAAGATGCGCGTTGCCATGTGTGCAGAGTCCATCGGTCGCGTACAACTGTCCGTCCAGGTTTCGGTAGACTGCGAATGTCTTCTGCCCATAATCGACGCGTCTGATATCGCCGGGTTGAAGGCTGCCAGCTCCGCACACATTAATCCAGCCCTCCGCATCAGCCCTGTGCGCAGTAGCAGTGGCCTCGGTTCGTTGCGCCTTGCCCTCGGGTAAGCGACGCTTGATGTGGTATCCCGGATCTTTGATTTGACGCGCGATGGCCGGGATCATTTCACGCCATGCCGCCAAAAGACTCGGACTGGGTTCCGGGCAATCTTCTTTAACGGCAGCGTGAAGTGCAGGCAGGGCGTGATATGGAACCAGCGGGAACATGTGATGCTCTATGTGGTAATTCATGTTCCAGTAGAGGTAACGATGCACGCGATTCACATATATGGTCCGGCAATTGAGCCGGTGATCGAGAACGTTTTCCGCCAGACCTGCATGTTGTGTGAGTCCGTAAACAACCAGAAGCCAAGTTCCGAATAGATTTGGCAAGCCAACAAAGAGCACGGGCAGAATACTGTGCGCGTAGACAGAAAGGCCGATAACGACGGCGTAGATCAGAACATAAATTCGCGCCCTCAAGTACACCCCTCGAAATGCGGCGGAGGGAATGTATGCCTTCTCCTCGTCTGCCATTCGACCAATGGAGTGCAACAATATTTGTTCGAAGTATTTTGGATAAACCTTCAAATTGAAAAAGGCCATTGCGATCGACGTCACGTCTGGTGGCTGAGGCACCGCGATTTCCGGATCCCGGCCCACGATCAATGTATCGCTGTGATGGCGAGTGTGGCTCCATCGCCATACGATTGATTCCCGCATCACCATAAAGGAAGCGATTTCGTAAAGAGCAGAATTCATCCAATCTGAGCGGAATGCGGTACCGTGCCCGGATTCATGCCATCGCGAGTCAGACGTTGATCCATAAAGAACGCAATATGCCAGGTATGGAACGATCCCCCAAAGGCTGTGTCGCAACAAAAATGCGCTTGTGGCGCTCGCCCCTAGCAACAAAAACCAAAGAACAGTGTCGCGAATTGCCGGCGCATTCCTGCGCGTCAAAAGCTTTCGCATGGTTTCGCGAGGTAACGGGCATTGGTACCAGTCGGCCTCGGCCAATCCTTTCTCGATGGCACGCGCCGCATTCACGCCCGTAAGGCTGTAGTCAAATTCGTCCTCCCGATCAAGGACGTTCTTGCCCCTACCCGTCGCACCCATAAACTTACGGTCAAACTCCGATTGCAAATGACAGTCACTTCTACAGCCGCCCGGGCAGGTGCCAGCCTTCGCGTGACAGTCGCGCCGAGATAGCTGCAGCCGTTAGCTCGTGCGTTCTGGCCTTGCTGGCTTCTCCGCTCAGAACCAAGTCGCAGATCGCTTGCCACCGGAAGCTTCCACGCGAGGTCGAATCTACACATCACCGCCAATTTCTGTCTTCTCGACAATTGATAAAAACCTTTCGTATATTGTCCGAGTGCTGGCTGACCTAAAACTGCGGAAGGGATACGGGGGGCTTTTATACCTCGCAGAACCTACCCTGAATCTGCGAAGCATTCAAAGCCACCACCATGTGGAGCTGGAGTTCAACTTAATTGTCCAAGGGACGATCACGTATGTAGTGAACGGAAGCCGGTTCACTTTCTCACCGCGAACGTTGTTGTGGCTTTTTCCAGGGCAAGAACATCAATTGGTTGCGCGCTCAGACAATGCCAGGTTTTATGTGGCGGTCTTCACTCCCGCACTGATCAAACAAGCTTGCCACCTCAAGAAGTACGAGGGTTTGAAACGCGACCCGATGCAAGTTACCGTTCTCAACACGCTACTCGCGCCGAAGTCGTTTGATCTGATTTTGAAAATAATGGATTCCCTGATGGAAGGTGCCCTGGACGCGGAGGTCCTCAATCGCGAAGTCGGATATGGGCCCGCCTCGGATTTTCGTTTCGCCCACCACGACCTTGATGCTTTGAATGCCGGTCTTCATTATCTATTGTTGCTTTGTTGGCAGTTGCAGCTCGAGGGACAAATCGCCGGTGAGGCTGTCGCCTTGCACCCAGCTGTACGTCGGGCTATTAAGATTTTGAGTGAGAATGATATTGGACAAGACCTAGAAGGATTGGCTAAAGCTTGCGGTGCAAGCAAGTCATATCTGAGCCGCACATTTCACCGCCAACTTGGAGTTCCTCTCAGTAGTTACCGCAATTCGTTGCGACTGTCGCGTTTTTTCGATGCATTCCAGCGCAGCGATCACACAACTCTGGCGGAAGCGGTTTATCACGCCGGCTTTGGAAGCTACGCTCAGTTTTACAAGATCTTCACTCAGTCTTATGGGCAGAGTCCGCGAAAATGTTTTGCCAAACAGGGACAGCGCATTGTTCGAGCTGGGGCTGTCCATACGCGCCAAGCCTAGACCCGATAATCCCATCCCTGACTCGGCCCGATTGAGACCATCAAGAATCCCGACACGCAGTCCGCTTTGCCTTTTCTCGGGCGCTAGATTGTCGCACTTCCGAAAAAGTCACAATCACCCTGGAGCCTTTCGGAAAGCATGAATTCCCGTCGAAATTGTGTCCGGCAGATCGACGCCTTCGGCCCAGGTCTTGTAGCACATTGAAGGACTCACTGAAGTGCGTCCCGGAACAAAGCTATAGTCAAACGACTCCAATGCCCGAATCCATCTTTGTCGACAGGCTATTTCGATTCGGTGACAAGATTGTCGGCGCAGGAGGAGAAAGTGAAATCGAAGGGCCTCGCCGCCGCTCCGCCCAGACACTTGAAGCCCGTAACGCGAAGCGGTGTCAGGTAGAAACCTTCGTTTGCCCGAGCAAGCCGATTTGCTCGTCGAACTGATCCCCGAGCCGTACGCCACCATGGTTTATGTGGCGATCTACACCGGCTTGAGAATCAGCGAACTGGCGGGCCTCAAATGGGGGGATATCCATGAAGACTCGATCACTCTAGACGAGAGATTTGCCGGGGCGATTGGGGCGCGCCGAAGAGTGAGTGCTCCAATGCAACGATCGCGGTAAACCCGTCGGGTGTTGCGCGTATTCATCGACTCAAATTATTGACCGTAGAAGTCAAAGCTGGCAGAGCAATGCGGAGATTTAAGGCGGTGAGATCCGCTACGCCAGGCTCTCTGGTTTTTCAGTCGGTTAAGGATGGCAAGCCGATGCGCGACAACGATGTCCTTCGTCGTTTCACCAAACCCGCAGCAAGAAAGTTGGGACTTCCCTGGGTCCACTGGCGAAGCCTCCGAACCTCACACGCGGTACTCCTAAAGCTGGCTGGCGCGGACGTGAAAGATGCACAGGGACAGATTCGGCACGCACAGGCATCAACGACCATGAACATCTATCAACACTTTGTCCCGTCTAGTCAGCGGAAGGTCGTTGATAAGTTGACAAGCTTAAGCACTATCGTTCACTAAATCTAAGAAAGGAATGGCAGCCAAAGAGCGAATCTCGGGAAGTGCAAGTGATTGAAAACATGGTGGCCAGGGACGGAGTTGAACCGCCGACGCCAGCCTTTTCAGGGCTGTAGTCAGCCGTTCGTATGTAATTGATTACGCGTCCCTTGGTTCCGATTTTCATCCCTTTCACACTCGACTATTGGACCAGCAGTGGGACAGATTTAATTTACCGGGCCCGCCACTGTTAGATCGCTCAATCGATCAACTACCTTACGTTGGGATGCGGGTACGAAATGTTGATAAATTTCGAGGGTGGTTGTCACTCTCGAATGCCGCATCTGTGCCTGCGCGTCCTTCACGTCGGCGCCGGCCAGCTTCAGCCAGGTCGCGTGAGAACGTCGCAGCACTTGCCAGTTAACCCAGCCCATTCCCAGCGATCGCGCCGCTGGCTTTATGAACCGAGTCAGGATGTTGTTATCCCTCATTGGGACCCCTTTGACAACCGACGCGAACACTAGGTCGTCCGGGCCGGAAGCCTTGACAGCAGGATAACGCCTAGTCGCGTTTCCCGCTCTGATTACTACGATTTCAGTTTTGAGATGGTGAATGCGCTCGATCACCCCCGAGTTGACGGGAATGGTCGCATTACTCGCTTCACTCTTTGGCACTCCCCATTCGCCGCGGCAGTAACGCTCTTCCACGGCAATAGAGTCCGTATGTACGTTACGCCACTTCAGCCCAATTAGCTCACTGGCACGGAGTCCCGTGTAGACGGCCGCGTGCACCATGGTCGCATACGGTTCAGGGATGAGTGCTAGCAGAGACTGGAACTTCAGTGGATCAATGTACGGTTTGATGCGGTTGCACTTCGTGCCACGTGCCAGCCTCACGGATTCTGCTGGATTCTTGGCCAAAAGCCCGTAAGTCACTGCCGAGGAAAGAATGCTCGACATGAGGTCACGAACCTTGTCTCGAGACTCGTAAGACAGTTTGCCTGCATCCATGCTGGAAAAATATTGCTGCAGGGTGAGCGGCGTCAGGTCGCGAAGACATTTTCCACCAAACGCCGGCGTGAGATAGTTCTTGATGATTCCGTCGTAACGGTTGCGTGTACTCTTCGCCATCAACAGCATCGAAGTCGTGCGGTAAACCGTTTCCACGTAATCCTCGAATCGGGTTGCTGAACCAATCGGCACCAGCCCTTGGTTCATCGGCCGCAAAAACTCCGCTGCCATTTTTTTTGCTTCGCGCTCTGGAATCGTTGCAGGCGCGAGTTTATGACGTTTGCGTTTTCTGATACTCGCGCCGCCGACAAACGTATCTTGCCAGACACGCAAGTACCACCATTTCCCTTCCCGTTTCGGTTCAGGGTTTTGAAATCTGCGACGAGCCATCTTTTCAAGCTCCTCAACAGATGGCAGGCCGAAGTTTGCCTCGGCCGGAATGATACTCCCGTCTGCGCGAGAAGTCGCAATTTGAACGAGCAGTTTCATCCGCTTGACCGCTCTCGTCCCTTTTTGCCCTAAAAAACAACTTTCTCCGCTTTTTTCCAAGAAAAGACACACGCCTTCCCCCGAGGTAAGGCTCTTTGCTTCGGTTCGTTCATTGCGCTCTTAAAAGGAGGGTAGGGTTAGTTTTTTCTCTCTTTCGAGAGCACCTCATTCGACCAGGACGTAGGCGTTTGTCGCCGGATCAAAGTACCGGGCCGGAGCCTGGATTTCCCCCACCCTTGCCTTCCATCGGCGGACCTTTCGCCGTAGCGATTACAGCAGCGGGCCGTTGTTTTTCGGTCAAGCTGTCCCGCGAAGCAACCGTGTCCACTCCTCGTCCAGCCACAGTCTAAAGCTCTCATCATCCGAGGCAGTGACATAACGAACCTCGATCAATCCAAATACTCCCCTAGGCAAGTGATGTCGCTAAATTGGCATGCACATGCCTAAGCTGTTGTTGTTTGTGATTTGATTTTTAGTCGAGCTCGACTGAACGGTCGAGTCACGAATGCGAAGAAAATGAGGGTCAAGTACCGAGGTTAATGGGCATCAATGGTCATGAACGGGAACGGTTGGTTACCGGCTGGTTAGTCGGCGGGTTCAGTCCCTAGGTAAGCCTTAACACTCGCCGTAACCACGCGGCCGCTCCTCTTGGTTAGCTTCCCACTGTCACACCATTTCCGAATGGTGCTGATTGATTTTCGAGTCGCATGCGCCACCTCTTCAAACGTCATCAACGGGTATCCTTGAGAGTTGTTGAGGACTTTCGCGACTTGTTTTGCTAGCTGTTCCGCATCCAATGGGGCCAAACTTTGGGTGGATGCGTGACTGCCTTTTACGGTCAATGGGGAATCGCCCAGCTGGGCTTCTGTTTTGTCCTTAGCTTTGAGCGCATCGAATCGCTGATTGGATTGGGCACCTAATCGTTTCAAGAAAGAGAACTCCTCATCCTGAGTGCTTGCAAAGCTAGTCCGTTCAGCGTTAATCTTTGCAACTCTTTCTGGCGTGGGGTTTTTTAGCAACTCTTCCTCAAGAGCAAAAATCTTTAGGCTGTTCTGGAGGTGCTGGAGCATCGCGCGATCGTCGGCTCGCTTCGCTGGATCAAAAGTGTACTGACGGGCGTCTAAGAGAGTCCTCTCCAGCGACTCTGCAGCAATACGAATACTTTCAAATTGATGACGCCAAGCAACGCTGCCCACAATCGGCGGCCATGTCATGTTTAAATCAACCTCTCATGTTGACTGAGGCCGAAAGATGAGAGCTTCCGGCCCCTAAACTCGCTGACCGTCGCCAGTGAGTCGTTACTAGACTGTAAAAGTCTACCGTTTAAGTCGTGCCGCTTAAAGAGTGAAAGTGAAAAGGCGGGCGAAAAACCAGCATCCTCGTTGCCAACGATGCGCGCCAATGGTGTACTACGGAGCGATGACGAGCACAATTGGTTTGATCTTTGCGACCTTATGGCGAATTCGGCACTGGATCGATGGTGGCTTAACAAACTAACTGTTGGCGTGGCGGAGGTAATCACTCCGAGCATTTCAACCGGGACTCGCAAAAAGGATGCTGCGCGATATGCGCGGTGGCTGCCGGAACGATTCGAGCAAGCACAATTGCCCGCGCTTCCGGTTGCCGTCTACCCAAGTTATGCCGTCCCTCGCATTGGCAGTCAGCGATCGTGCTTCACAGTCCACGGATCGGACCCGAAGGCATTCAAAACGATAGCCGCTAAAAAAGGTTCGAGGCTAGTGAAGTTAGTCATTCCCTCGTTGTCCGTAATCGAAGTGCGGAAGCAACTCGTTCTTTCTGGAATCGATGAGCTAACAATTTACCCAGATCTCGATGGTCTTGGACGCTCGCTAAGGAAAGTGCTTGAAATTGAATCGAAGGCTGCATTAACCACCTTCCACGTTTGAAGTAACTCGAGATATGCATCATCCGCGCGATTTGTTCGGTTTTGGCAGGGATTGAATTTGAACTATTGACCTTTGCGCTATAGGGGAAATGTAGGCCGGCACACCATACAAAGCGGTTTCTCCGAACAGTTAGCCCTCCTGTCGCTTGAATATCATGCGGTCCTCACCGACTCGGCGCCACAACGAAAGGATGGAGTCACCCGGTCTCCGTGGGATGAGTTGCCGAGCGATGTTCATCCCCTACGTGCCGGTCTCACTAAAACAGACAACAAGCGCTTGACATGTTGATAGTCGAATGTCTACCATCGCGTAGATCTCGAGGGTCGAATGTCTTCTATGGACAAAAAAGCCCGGGAGCGTGCTGCGGTTCTTCAGGGCACACTCGACATGCTGATCTTGCGGACTCTTATTTATGGGCCTGCCCACGGCCACCAGATCGGCAAGCATATCCAGCGCACCACGAATGATTTCTTGCAAATGCAGCATGGTTCGCTCTATCCCGCCCTGCACCGGCTGGAACGAAAAGGATGGGTCGTCTCCAAATGGGAAACAGCTCCTGATCGCAACCGGGAATTCAAGTATTACCGGCTGACGGAAAAAGGTAAGAAGCAGCTTGTTCTCGAGGAGTCGAAATGGAAGCAAATGGCGGAAGCGGTTGCACGAGTGATGTGGCCGTCCGCCGAGGAGCGGTGACATGAAATGGTGGTGGCAGCTCAAGCAAAGTGAGGCGGAATTAGAGCGAGAGCTGCAATCTGACCTGGATTTGGAAGAAGAAGACCAACGAGACAAAGGCCTCCGCCCACAGGAGGCCAAGCATGCTGCTCGGCGCGCGCTGGGCAACGCTCTCCTGATCAAAGAAGACGCGCGGAAAGCATGGGGCTGGGTGCCATTTGAACGTGGGTTGCAGGATTTGTGCTATGCACTCCGACAACTATTAAAGAACCGCGGTTTTACAGCGGTGTGTGTAGTCACCCTGGCTCTCGCCATCGGCGGAAATACAGCAATTTTCAGCCTGATCAATTCAGTGATGCTCCGCACACTGGCGGTTAAAGATCCAGCCCGCTTGGTCTTCCTGAAATGGAAGGCAAAAAGCATACCGAAAACGAAATCCTCCTCCAGTTACGCCAATTGCCCGCCGGGCAGCGGACCTGTCATTGCAACCGGGGACATTCTTTCCGATGTACCGCTCGACTCTGCAGGGTGCTCATTTTCGTTGCCATTTTTCGAGCGGCTCCAGATCGAGAGCAAGGTATTTTCTGACCTGGCAGCATTTGTGCCCGCCGACCTGACTGTGAATTCTGAGGGTCGAACTAGCCGGACGAGAGCATTATTGGTTTCAGGCGACTTCTTTTCAACGCTTGGCGTAAAACCGGTGGTCGGTCGTCTTTTCGATAGCCGAGACGACTCCGAAGGCACAGTTCCCAGCATTGTGGTCAGCGATCGATTTTGGCGAAACAACCTAGGCGGCGATGCTGCTGTTCTCGGTAAACCAATTTTGATCGGCAAAACCTTGTTCAACGTGATCGGTGTAGTGGACGCAGGATCCACGCAACTTGATCCTGGCCTGCCCAGTGATCTCTGGATCCCGCTTGCCTTCAAGGCTAAGCTGCCACCCTACACTCCCAAAGCAACAGAGGCGAACGCCATATGGGCTGAGTTGATTGGGCGCCTGAACCCCAAAATTGGTACTACTCAAGCCACTTCCGCCCTCAGCGCAGCATTTGCAGCTAGCGCGACCCATGGACCGGAGGCCATATTCAAGGCAAATGACGCGCCACAAATCGAAATCGAAACCGCAGCGTATGGCTTGGCGACGCTACGGCGATATTTCTCGAAATCGCTCCTTGCCCTCCTCGCCGCTGTTGGGCTGGTATTGTTCATTTCCTGCGTCAATATTGCCGGACTAATGCTGGCAAGGTCGGCAGTCAGACGAAAAGAACTTGGCATGCGTATCGCACTGGGTGCAACGCGCGGCAGAATCGTTTCGCAACTACTTGCAGAGAGTCTGCTACTTTCTTTGGGTGCCGGCGCCATCGGAATAGCGCTAGGAAGTTTTGGAGCGCGCGTTCTTGTTTCGTTCTTCTCCAGGAACTGGACGATGCCACTCGACCTCGACGTTCATCCTGATACTCGGGTGCTTGCCTTTACATTCCTGATTTCTGTCGCTGTGGGCGTCACTTTCGGACTCATTCCGGCGTTTTCCAGCCGCCGTGTAGATCTGATTGCGACCCTAAAGACGGAAAGTGGAATGTCAGACACAGGCTGCCGAAGTCGGGTCTTCGGCAGCTTGATTGTGATCGCTCAAATCGCGCTTGCCATCCCCGTTCTCGTCGCTGCTGGGCTTGTCAGCCGAACTTTGGTCAATCTGCGAGCCGAGGATACTGGATTCAATACAGAGCGCCTGATCGTATTCCGAATCGACTCGACCTATAGTCGGAAAAACCCGGCCACTCTCTTCCAAGACCTCCAACAGCGCCTTCAATCCCTGCCGGGTGTTGTTTCGGTGAGCCGATCCGCCGTTGCGTTGTTAAGTAACGAAGGTATGGCCGGGCCGATTTTTTCGCATGATCAGCCCGGACAGCAGGTGCGAGCTCACGGGCTGCCCATGTCTAGCGATTTCCTGGCGACGATGGGCATTCCTTTGCGGCGAGGACGGATGTTCAGCGACGAAGATGCAAACCGAACCCGCGGCAAGGACGCTCCTACTCAGGCAGTTGTGAACGAAACCCTAGTCCGACAGCTCTTCGGTTCGCGCGATCCCCTCAGCAAATACTTCCACTTCGGAGACCCCTCTGGTCCGGCATTTGAAATTGTTGGCGTTGTTGGTGACGCGAAGTACGGAAGGGTACGCGACACGATATGGCCCACCGTTTACATGCCGATTGGAGATTGGAACGGTCCGATGTACTTTGAGGTTCGCACAGGGATAGGACCGGACGCGGTCATGTCGGAGATTCAATCGGCGATCGCACATTTTGACAGAAACCTCCTGGCAATCGGGATGAAAACGGAGACCGAGCAGATTGATCAGGACCTCTATCAGGAACGGTTGATGTCTGCCCTGTCCGGCTCTTTTGCTATGTTGGCGATCGTTGTCGCGTGTCTAGGGCTCTATGGTTTGCTGGCGTTCCAGGTTGCACGACGTACCCAGGAGATTGGGCTTCGGATAGCGTTGGGTGCCGAGCGCAGGCACGTGTTGAAGCTCGTTCTCCGCCGAGGGGCTGCACTGGCGGTCACGGGTACTTTGCTGGGATGCGTGGCAGCACTGAGCGTTACCCGGTATGTTCAGAGTTTTCTCTTCGGCGTAGAGCCTACAGACTCACTCACCTTCATTGCCACGGCCCTCCTGTTCATCGCTGTGGCCTTGGCAGGCAGTTACGTTCCCGCACGTCGGGCCTCCAAGGTCGATCCTATGATTGCGTTACGGTACGAATAAGAAGAACAAGGAATTGAGAATAAGCCACTTCACCCAGTCACTTCTATTAGACTTCTGGGCCACTTGGTGTCATGGCTGCACACAGGAAATGCCGTGGTTCGTGGAATTCCACCGCAAGTATGCCTCGAAAGGGTTGAACGTCGTAGGTGTATCCATCGATGATGGTGGTTGGAATGTGGTGAAGCCATTCCTCAACTCATCGGATGTGCCTTATCGCATCGTCCTAGGGAACGATGGCGTGGCAAAGCGATACGGCATAACAGCCAAGCCCGCCACCTTCCTGATTGACGGCGACGGAAGAATTGCCGCCAGCTATTCAGGTGTGGTGGACAAGGAAGATGTCGAGAAGAACATTCAGAAATTGCTTTCCCGGCAATCAATTGCCAAAAAGTAAGCCCAGCCGTCAACTGAGCCTCAAGAACCCCGCTCTATACCGAGCAAGCCTGGCCCGCTGCCTGGGCTGTGCTCCTGCTGAATTTCACGAATATACTTCTATTTCCCCGGTGTCTATACGAGCAGTGTCAGTGAGCTGCCGTCAGTTTCAAGGTTCACGGTTCTCTATGGAAGGGACTTTTTGATGACAACCTTGAAGACCATCCGTCGCGTTCTGCTGCTCGTGCTGTTCACAGTTCCGATCTCTGTCGGCCAGGCTGAAAAGAGTGTCAAAGTGATCGAGATTCGCACTGGATGGGGTGGACTCGGTGCGCTTCAGAAGAACGTGTTTACAATCAAGCGCAAGCGCGAGGAGTTCATCTCGAATGGCAGGTCCGTAAGCGCTGATAAGGTTCAGGCTCTTGTTTCAGCCCTCTTGGCGCAGCCCGTCACTAGACCGGAAATGACAACTCTCGGCGTCACTTCGGAGTGGCTCAAAGCGAATCGTTCGTCCCAAAAACCAAGAGCTTGGGCACAGGCAACTGAGACGACGGCGAGACAACAGCAGATGTTCAACAAGGCATTCACGGATTTTGCCGTAATTGGGAAGGCTCTTCCGAGCCTCTTCAAATACACGAAGTTCGACGACTATCCAGGCACGAAGGTTGATGTTGTTTTCGAGGATGGCTCGAAACTGACTGCTGAATCGCATTCGTATTACGTGTTCATGCTTCCATGGAAAGTCACCGGTCTGAACTCGGATACCTACAATGCGGCGATCTCACGTGCTATTTCTGCGCTGCTGCCCGCGGATTCGGTCAACAAGGAGAGACTCGCCGGCTACGGCCTCGCCGAGCAGCTCACAGACGCTGTAATGCGATCGATCGAACGCGAGTGGAACCTGCTCGGATCGGATGAGCGAGCAGGAGATGCGTTAAAAAAACTCCGGACTACATACGAAGTCGTTACAGCCGAGCTCACCCCTTATCACCATCCGGAATATGGAACGGCCATCTATAAGGGGGAGTCCGAAGAGACAAACTTACACGTTTCGGCGCGCAAAGATACCTTCCCTCCAAACGTTGATTACGCGCTAGTGCTGCGTTATGCGAAGGGCAAGGTTGAAGGAGTCGAAGAGTTTCTGCAATCGGCAGAGAAATACGAGAAGCTGGCTCTCTCAGTTCCCTGGCTCAATAAATATATCCGTGAGAATCCCCGGGTAGAGTTTCGGATCTCGTACGTTCACAACCAGTCATTTGGCGACAAAGCGATGCGAGTATTCACGGCGGACATGAAGCTTCGTGGACGCGAGGACCTGATCGAGCGGGTAAAGGCGCAACAGGCCGACATCCTGCTACTGATTGTGGGAAACACCTATTCGGAATCGTACTGGCTTCTGTTTCCCGACAAACACATGACGCTTTGGCGCTATGGCGGCGAATCAGGGCTCCTAAAGTGGACGCGTAACGACTTCGACAAAGGCCGATGCAGCGAATATGAGAACAACTACGGCGGTTGCTCCGGTCGCGAACTCACTCCCGACGGAACGCTGGCACTCGCGCATGCTCCACAGGATCAGGACTGCATGTCAAAGAACCAACCTGCCCAAAGTCAACCTTTGCCGCAAGGAAGTGACTTGTTCCCGGTGATGAACCGCGGAAGAGGAGGCTTCATCAACCGTTCAGGACAAGTCGTGATTCCGCTTTGCTTCGATGCGGTGGGGGATTTCTCAGAGGGTCTCGCCAGATTCGAGCGCGACGGAAACTGGGGTTATATCGACACCCGAGGGTTGGTCGTCATCGAGCCGAAATTTCCATGGGCTGAAGAGTTCTCGGAAGGGTTGGCTAAAGTACAAGTATCGGGCAGCCGCCTCGGCATGGATGGTCGCTGGGGATTCATCGACCTTATGGGAAGGGTTGTAATTCCTCCCAACTACAACAGGGGCGACGGCGAGAAGAGCAACATCGGAAGCGATGGAACCGAAGACAGCTTCCATGATGGTCTGGCGAAAGTCGAAGTGAACGGCAAGACCGGATACATCGACAAAACGGGCAGGCTCGCAATTGCAGCCGAGTTTGCGTATGCGTATCCATTCGCAGAGGGGCTCGCGGCCGCAACGAAATCGCGGTCGGGCGAAGGTGGATGGGGTTACATCGACACGACAGGGAAATGGGTCGTTCAGCCGACATTTGAATGGGGAAGTTCGTTCGGCGAAGGTCTTGCCCCAGTCAACCGAAGGCAGAACTGCGGCTACATCGACCGGAGTGGCGACTTAATGTTGCAACCGCCTCTTTCGCCAGGCGAAAGGGACTGCTCAACGGTCTGGGGAGACTTCTCTGAAGGACTGTCACGGTGGAAGTTCGGAAAGAAATACGGCTTTATTGATCGGACAGGAAAAGTGGTAATCGAACCAAAGTACGATCTTACATTTCATTTCTCCGATGGGCTCGCAGCGGTGAGGGTCGGCGACAAATGGGGCTACATTGACAAGTCAGGGCAGATGGTGATTGCACCCAGGAAGCTTTTTCGAGTCGAAGACTTTCACAATGGGCTGGCCTTCGTCACCACGGAAGACCGAGACTACGGTTACATCGACAAGACGGGGAAGTATGTTTGGAAGCCAACACCGCTTTATGCTGATACGCATTGAGGGCTGACGGACGGAATGAGGACTGGAGGGCGGGCCGGTAGTCAAACCACTTCCGCATTCCAATTCCGAATGCGGATATCGTAGCGTGCAGCCCCAGCTTTCGTTCACATTGGAATGGAAAAACTGTTGTTCTGAGCAGAGCTGGTGAGTGGATGCGCAAGAATGGCCCGCTTCTTGCGAATATTGGAACCAACTTGATGCTACCGGTGTCCTTCTGTCGGAGGGGATAGCAATGCTCGAAGCGCGGTTACTCACCAAATACTACGGCGCCTCTAGGGCCGTTCGAGAAGTCAGCTTTTCGATTGAACCGGGCGAGATTCTTGGATATTTGGGAGCAAATGGCGCTGGGAAGAGTACCACGATCAAGATGCTCACCGGCCTTATTGAACCTTCCGAAGGGCAAGTTCTCTACAAAGGGCGCAGCATCTACGAAGACCTGGTTGCCTTTCAGCACCGTATTGGCTATGTACCCGAGGAGGCCTACCTTTATCCCCATCTCTCAGGGCGAGAGTATCTCCAGCTAGTCGGCCGTTTGCGGGGGATGGCACGTAACATTCTCGAGCCGAAGATAGATGAGCTGCTTCGTTTGTTCTCACTTTGGGACGACCGCTACACTTCCCTCTCTTCTTCTTCCAAGGGTATGCGCCAGAAAATCCTTCTGTCGGCTGCCTTGTTGCACAACCCGGAGGTGTTAATTCTTGACGAGCCATTCTCCGGCCTCGATGTGAACTCCTCGTTAATGTTGCGCCGATTGCTGGCGGGACTTGCACAACGGGGAAAAGTGATTCTTTACAGTTCGCATGTTTTGGAAGTGGTTGAGAAAGTCTGCTCGAAGGTATTGATTTTGCGCCGCGGAGAGGTCGTGGCCTACAACTCGATCGAGCAGTTGCGCGAACTAATGCGGCAGCCTTCTCTTGAAGGAGTATTTTCACAACTGACAAATGCGAAAGATGAAACCAGCTTAGCGGATCGCATCCTCGATGTTGTGACTTCCGATGACGAAACGCCGCGGCAATCGTTGGACTCCTCAGGAACTGTCAATCGGCCCCCTCTTGGACGGACTAATAGACCACAGCGCCGCGCTGGTATTTTCAAGTTCTTGTTGCACGCTCCTCGAAACTATCTCTCCGACCTCGGGAGGGATATCGGGCACGCATTTCGCATTTTCGCCGGTTCCCCCGGATTTACCGCCGTAGCTCTACTGTCGTTAAGCCTGGGAATTTGTATCGCAACCTCGGCATTCAGCGAGATGAACGGCATAGCCTTACGCAATCTACCACTGGTCTCAAAGCCGGGAGAGTTAGTGGCGTTGGAGTTGCCTGCCACATATCCCGACTACAAACGATACCGGGAGCGTAACGACATATTCGCTTCCGCCACAGCGTACATCGCACCTGTTCCTTTTTCAGTTTCTTTTGGCGGAAGCAAAGAACGGACATGGGGACATTTGGTGACCCCTTCCTATTTCCATACATTTGGCGTGCGTCCTCTATTGGGACGTTTATTTGGCATTGCAGAGGAGAAACCCGGCATCGCACCGGAGGTGGTAGTCAGCTATCGCTTTTGGGAAAGCCATCTCGGGGCGGATCCGTCAATCATCGGCAAGACACTACACGTCAATGGCAATACCTGCACGGTAATCGGAGTCGGACCGAAGGATTTCCTTGGCGCGTCTCCTGCACTCTATGTCGCGGACATATGGATGCCAGTCACGGTAGGTGCCCAAATCGCCCCAGAACTGGAGAATAACGCGCTCGAACGCCGCGATATGGCGCTGTTTCACGTCGTGGGAAGGTTGAGGCCCGGCATTACCAGCGAACGTGCTGAGGCAGAACTCGATGCTGTGGCGAGGCAGGCGGCACAAGACAGCGGTGCGGCACCTACCCCCGACAAAAGCCGGCTTGTCACGTTGGCCGAGGGCGGCAAGCTATTGCCTCTACGGAAACAAGATCTACCGTTCTTTACTTCGTTTTTCACCATCATGGCAGGATTGGTGATGCTGATCGCGTGTGCAAACGTCGCCAACATGATGCTTGCGCGCGGCACCCGCCGTCGCCGCGAGATTGCGATTCGTATGACATTGGGCGCGGGCCGCGGACGTCTGATCCGCCAATTGGTGACTGAAAGTATGCTGATCGCAGCGGGTGCGGGATTGCTTGGATTCTTGATGTCGGCCTGGCTCATGCACCTGAGTGCAAAACTACGCATGCCGTTCCCCATGCCAGTCAGCTATGACCTTCGGCCTGACTGGCGGGTTCTCCTGCTTGCCGTTGGTCTGACTGGAGTAACCGGACTGTTATTCGGGCTCATGCCGGCGATTCAGGCTACACGAGGAAATCTGGCGCCAGCCTTAAAAGAGGGCGGCGCGATTCTGCTGCCACAATTTCGTCGTCTCACGCTTCGCAATCTGTTGATGGTGGCACAGATTTCGGGCTCTCTCACCTTGTTGGTAATTCTCGGATTGTTGTCTTTTGGCATTCAAAACACGATGGGGATTCAGGAAGGATTTAACCCCAAAGACTTGTATTTGATCTCCGTTGACCCGGTTCGCGATGGCTACTCGGGGCCGCAGTCAGCAGCTTTTGTGCACAAGCTGCTGGATCGGGTAAGAGCTTTGCCCTCAGTGGCAGCGGCCAGCCTTACGGAAACGGTTCCAGTTTCGCTGAGCAATACTTCGTTGAAATTCTCGGCATTGAACTCAAGGCTGAAGGACTCGCCAGTAACACATGATGCCGTCAAGTATCTGGTGGGCAAAGACTATTTTGCGACGACCGGTGTTCCCATTTTGCAGGGACGTGGTTTTCGCGCGGAAGACGAAACCGAAAGCTCATCCGCGATCATTGTCAGTGAGGAACTCGTACGGAAATATTGGTCAGGGGAAAATCCGCTTGGAAGGCGCATAGAAATTAGGAATGGCGACCCTATCCCAGCGAAGATCATGCCCGGATCGAGCGACTATCGCTCTGTGGTCTCACAAAATGAGTCGCAAAGCTTTGAAGTTGTTGGCGTGGCCGGAGACGTCGCAAACAACCTCTTGATGAATAAGAAACGGCCGGCAATCTATTTCCCGCTGCATCCTTCGGATTTTTCGGCGCCGTCTTTGCAGGGGATAACGCTGATGGTGCGTGCCATGCCAGGAGCAAATGCGCTGGAAGCTGTGCAGCGAGAATTCTCGGTACTGGATGCAAATGTTAAGCCGTTCAACGCTCGCAGCATGGATAAACAGATCACGGATTTCATGTCTCCATTGCGGTCAGCTGCATGGACGTATGGTCTCATCGGGGTATTCGGGCTGGTGTTGGCGGCTGTTGGACTGGCGGGCATGACAGCATATTCGGTTGCGCAACGCGTTCGCGAGATTGGCATACGGATGGCTCTTGGGGCACGACAAGCAGACGTACTCAAACTGCTGATGAGAGAAGGGGCACTTCTAATTGCGGTTGGCACAATTATCGGCCTTGGTTGCGCCTGGGCTGGTTCGCGTCTGCTTTCTGCCATGAACTCGAGTGTTGGGCAGGTTACGGCAACCAGCGCCTCGGATCCGGTGGTACTTTTTGGCTCACCATTGTTGCTGGCAACATTGGCGCTCTTGGCCTGTTATTTGCCTGCACGGCAATCCATGCAGATTAGCCCGGTTGAGGCACTACGCCAGGAGTAGGAATTCAATATGAAGAACTGGCTGGATAAGACACACAGACCCGTGTTCGAGTTGTTCCGCCACTTCCTAACGAATTTCTTTGATACGGACCTGGTTTCAACACCGGGACAAATCAGGACTGTGCTGATTGCGGCTTTCTCGGTATTCCTGCCATGGTTTCCTATAATTCTGTCTCCCATCAAGAAGAAATATGCCTACCTGTCGGTTCTTGGGAGTCCGGATCTCTATCTTCGGTCCGTGCGGGCAGATGAACTATGGCTGATTACGCTGACAATGTCGGTCATCGGCCTCCTCGCTGCTATCAAGTGGCCATCCATGTTTCCAGGGCTTCGTGACTATCGTTCTCTGGCAGCCCTACCGTTGCGTGGATATCAAGTGTTTTCGGCGAAACTGTTGGCTCTCCTCACAGTCGCGACGGCCGCGATCATTCCATTGAACCTGCTTCCTGGCATATTGTTCCCCGCGATTTCTGGAAGCCCGTGGGCATTTCAACCTTCTCTCTTCGGACGAATTGTTGTGCACTGCGCGGCTGGCATTGCTGGCTCATATTTCTTTTTCTTTGCGCTCGTCGCGCTTCAAGGCCTACTTTTGATCACCCTGCGTCCACGCTGGTTCCAATTGGTTACCGGATATTTGCAAGGCATCCTCGTTCCGGTGATGTTGGGGCTGATCGTGCTTAGTTTTTCAATTCAACCGGCAATTGCCGACAGAGTGTTGCAGCCGGTTCTTGCAAATTGGCTGCCGCCAGTTTGGTTTTTGGGGCTCTATCAACTTATGGCAGGCGATCCAGATCCGCAGATGAGGGCGCTAGCCCACCGCGCGGTCGCCGCTTTGTCGGCCTCAATCCTGTTAACTTTGGCAACCTATATAGTTAGCTACCATCGCCATCGGACCATTCTGCTCGAAGGACCTATGGAATCGAGGAACAACCGGCAGTGGATTTTGGCGTTCTTCAATTGGTTGGTTCTTAAGCCGCGACGCAAAGCAATCATCACGTTCATGATGAAAACGCTTGCTGCGAGCAGTCAACATCGCACGATCTTGACCGGATACATCGGATTTGGGATTGCAGTTCTGTTGAGCGGCCTTCTGGGTATCAAGAATGTAGTCCACCCCAGCAAAGTCATTGCAGCTAGCTTTATCTATGGTCACGTGGTGGTGATGATATTTTTCCTCATTGGTTGTCGGCATCTGTTCGCAATTCCTGTAGAAGTCCGAGCCAATTGGATATTCAAGATCACAGAAAATGATGGGCGAAATGATTGGCTGACCGCTGTTGACAGGTTCGTCTTGTTTGGCGGCGCCATGGTCCTGGTGTTGATTCCTCTTCCCATTGAATTCAAACTGCTGGGATGGCAAGCTGCCGCAGAATTATTGCTATTCGCATTGTTCGGGCTCGTCTGCTTTGAGGCAGTCTTTCTGTCTTGGAATAAGCTACCGTTTACCTGTTCGCATTTGCCAGGAAAATTCCCCATGTGGATCAGGGCCCTTCAACTCTTCGCCCTACTTACTCTGCTTCCGCTAGTAAATGCAGCGTTGCTGGCCTCGATTTATAGCCGCATCTTGTTTTTGGTCATGCTAGTTCTGCTCCTGACAGCGTCGTTTTTCCTGCACGCATACCGGGTCCGTGGCCGTTGTGAACTCCACTTGAAGTTTGAGGAATCGCCAGAACCAGCCGTTCTGACTTTGGACCTGCTCCGGTGATCGTGGCCCTTCTGGAACTCGCGCCAAGAATTCAACCAGATCCATAGTTTGGACCGAAGCGTCATCATTCCTTAAGAACACGCAACACAAACTGTAAGATCTCGGCCTTCACCTGGTGAGGCAGTTCCTCGCAAAACCGCTAGCCTTACGAGTTCCGGCGACTTCGAGATGTCCTGAAGGTCCAAAGAAGATTGCCGTTCAGTCAACAAGGTATCTTGACAAGGCCGCTATTATGCCTACAATGTAGGACTAATATGTTGGGTGAATTTGAATATCTGATGTTGACCGCCGCCGCGCGGCTGGGCGAAGGCGCGTATGGGGTATCTATCCGTCAGGAAATTGAGAGCACTATTGGGCGGTCTTGCTCCATGGGATCCCTTTATACAACGCTTGATCGTTTGGAGAAGAAGGGTTTCGTCAAAACCTGGCTGGGTGATCCCACCCCGCAACGCGGTGGACGGCCCAAACGTATGGTTCAGGTCACTGTCAAGGGCATTCAGGCGGCAAGAGACTTCTACATTGCGATAACGCGAGTAACCCGAGGTGCGTCTTGGGAAATAAATCGAATCGCCATTCAGTGACAACCTCCCTCACGTCACGGCTGGTGGACGTATTGACGGAGATTCTGGATCTCGAAGAACGTGAGATCGTGCGCGGCGATATCGAAGAAAGTGGCGCGACTGGCAATCAAGCAGCGCGCGAAGTGTTTGGGCTTCTAGTCCGGAGGCAACTCGACCAGTGGACGCACTGGCAGCCATGGATCACTTTTTCTGCGCTCATCCTCCCGCTCGCCTTTGTGCTTTCTATCGTTTCAGAACGCACAGCCCGAGGGAGTTCGGTCTATCTATGGATGTATGCGAACAACTGGCACTGGAGTGATGTCCAGAATGCCGGATTTTGGCGGGTGCTGGGTGAATCTACTTTGCTTGTCCTCACTGGCCAGTTGGCGCTTGTATGTGGGGCATGGAGCGGAGGCTTCCTGATTGGAGCGATCTCACGAAAGATGGTCTTTACCAATTCTCTCCTGCTTGCCTTGATGTTGCTACTTGGAGCAGCGGTGGGCGCGCCGCTTTATGAGGAGTTTTACTCGCAATACCTGCATCGCTCCTTCGGTATGCCGTTTTTCCCGGACCCGAATGCACCGGTATTCGACGTCGCCTTTTACCGGCAAGCATTTCCTCTAATCGTACAGGGAGCTTTCGTGGTGATACCGGCATTGTGGGGAATACCAAGAGGTGCTGGTCTTGCGGATTTCAGTCGTCCGATTCGCATACTGCTGTGGACCGCTGCCATGGTAAGCCTCACTGTGATGCTTGCTCAAGATCAAGACCTCTGGATTTTTCTTCGGGTTCCGATGCGGCCCGTATTCACGCAACGTTGGATGCAGCTTTTGCAGATAACCGTGTATTGGCCGACGCTTTATCTGGGTGCTCTGGCCATCGGAAGATTCCGCAAAACCACGGCGGTAGAGGGCGAATACATTCGTTAGGAGAACAAGAACCATGAAACTCGTTCTATCCCGGATGCACTTACTGTGTGCTCCGACGGTTCTCTTCATCATGGCGACACTTGCTACGGGAGCGAATGGATCCGGAGTGCGGGCAAGGTTGCAATCGTCCAGTCAACGCGAGCCAGCTCCCGAATTCGTGTTGACGGATAGTTCCAGCAAACCGATGTCGGTGAAGGACTATCGTGGAAAAGTACTTCTATTAGACTTCTGGGCCACTTGGTGTCATGGCTGCACACGGGAAATGCCGTGGTTCGTGGAATTCCATCGCAAGTATGCCTCGAAAGGGTTGAACGTCGTAGGTGTATCCATCGATGATGGTGGTTGGAATGTGGTGAAGCCATTCCTCAACTCATCGGATGTGCCTTATCGCATCGTCCTAGGGAACGATGGCGTGGCAAAGCGATACGGCATAACAGCCAAGCCCGCCACCTTCCTGATTGACGGCGACGGAAGAATTGCCGCCAGCTATTCAGGTGTGGTGGACAAGGAAGATGTCGAGATGAACATCCAGAAATTGCTTTCTCAGCAGGCGAGACCCACTTTGAAGAACTAAAACTGTTGTCCCTGATATTGATCTGCCTATGACGGGAGATCGGCAACGGGATGTCCGGAAGAATCTAAGATCCACTTGCTTGTGGAGAGTTCCATCTAAAATCCTGCAGGGTTCTAGTGGATAGGCAGCGGTTGCGTCGGTTCTGCGCATCAGTCAACCCGCAAAACGGTTATCGGGTCAATTCTCGCTGCTCGCCGCGCAGGAATGTAGCAGGCGACCAAAGCAACGAACAGAAATGTTGCGGCGACAGTTACAAGCGTGAAAGCGTCGTTTGTGCTGACGCCGTAGAGGGATGTACGCAGGACTCGTGTGCACCCAAACGCCAAGGCCATTCCTATGGCGATACCCGTAATCGTCATCACCGCGCCCGGCCGTAAGACTAGCCAGAGTACGTCGCACGGCCGGGCACCGACCGCCATCCGGATACCAATTTCGTGGGAACGATGGCTCACGAAGTAGGCGATCACTCCGAAAATTCCGACTATTGCTAGTGCGAGAGCAACTGCACCGAAAATGCCCATGAGAATCATGTTGGCACGATCGGCTGATATGGTGTCCGCCATACGCATTTCCATGGTGGCGATTTCGTCCACAGGCAGACCCGGATCAACTTCGTGAATTGACTTAACACCGTCAATGGCGGAGACAGGCTGAAGCCCTGTGGCTTTCAGAATCAGAAGCATGCTCCCGTCGGGATACTGACGGAATGGGACATAAATATTAGGGAGATCGGCGGAACGAAGGTGGTCCTGCTGCACATTCCCGACAACACCCACAATTTCGTACCACGGTCCTCGGCTTACGGATCCAAACTTTAGACGCTCTCCTACCGCATCTCGTCCCGCAAAGAACTGCTGCGCAAATGCCTGATTGACGAGAACAACCAGGGGAGAGCCTTCGTGATCTTGTCCGGTAAACGGGCGTCCGTAAAGCAATGGAATTGACAACGCCTCAAAATAGGCCACACTGACCGAAGTCAATGGAACAACGGGAGCGCCGCCTGGTGGAGGTGCCGGCCTTCCTGCGATTACAACTCCAACGCCGCTGTTTGAGCCAATTAACGGTAGACCCGAAGCAACGGCGACCCCCGTGATTTGGGGAAGCGCCTGTGCACGTTCCACGAGTTGTGAAAAGAAAGCAATTTGCTTCTCTGCGGTAGGATACTTTTTATCCGGCAGTTCAACTCGTAAAGTGAGCACATTCCGCGGATCGAAGCCGGGATTGATTGCTCTCAAACGAAGAAAGCTCCGAATTAATAAGCCTGATCCGGCCAAGAGCACAACCGCAATAGCGACTTCAGCGATCACCAACGCCTTGCGAAGGCCATGGCGCACGTTCACACGAGCCGACCTCCCGCCCCCCTTCATAGTGTCGCTGAGGTTTGCTCTGTAGACGACGACCATTGATGCCAGCCCGGTCACGATTCCCGTGGCTACACCAGCGAACATCGTGAAAGTCAAAACCGTCCAATCAATGTGCGCAGCATCGGCCAAATGAAGTTTCGGAGGAAGAAACGAGCGGACATAGGGCAGCGACCACGCTCCAATGCCAAGACCGGCCACTCCCCCGAGCAGTCCGAGCAGAGAGCTTTCGGTCAGTAACTGCCTTGCGATCCTCGCTCGGGTCGCGCCAAGCGATGTTCGGATGGCAATTTCTTTTTGCCGAGAAAAAGCGCGTCCGATTTGGAGATTTGCAACATTTAAACAACCAATCAGCAAAACCATTGCCACGGCTGACTGCAGTATGAACAGTAATGGCCGAATATCGCCTGAGAGTCGCTGACGCAAAGGAAGAACCCTTACTTCCATGTCTTTGCGCATGGTGGCGAACTGGGCAGGCTCCTGGCTTTTGGTGCTTTCAACAATATCCTCAAATTCTTTTCGCATCTCTTCAGGAGAAATACCTGGCTTCGGTAATGCCAATACTCTCAAGAGACGAAAGGTACGGTCACTCCAGTTAGGGTTTGGATCGAGAATCAGCGGAAGTAATAATTCTGATCCAAAACCGTTGTCGGGAAATAGAAATGACCTTGGCAAGACTCCGATGATTGTTCGCATGTTGCCGTCAATTTCGATTTGCTTGCCAAGCACGTCTGAAGAAGAATCAAAGCGGTTCCGCCAAATTTTGTGGCTTAGAAGAACCGTAGGCAGACCACCCGGTTCACCTTCCTCTTTGCTGAAATGTCTGCCCAGCGTGAGCCTAACGCCGAGTAGATTTAGAAAACCGGGGGATACCTGGGTGGTATCAAAGCGCGCCGGTTCGCCTGCGCCTACCACATTCAAACTGGCACTTGTGCAATAGGCCTCGAGTCGTTCAAAAGTTCGGCCTCGAGCCCGCCACGCAGCATAGTCGGGACTCGGAGGTCCTGGCACACCAGGTTCATGTGGCCAAAACTCGGAAACATAAATTAGTCGATTCCCGTCCTGATAAGGAAGGCTTTTAACCAAAAGCGCATTCACAACGCTAAATAGGGCAGTATTCCCTCCAATTCCTAAGGCGAGGGTTACGATCACCGTCAGCGTAAATAGAGGACTGCGGAGAAGGCCCCGCACCGCGTAACGTAGATCGCTCAACAAGGTCTCAATCAAGTGGTGGCTGTGATACTCGGAGCAACTTTCTCCGGCATTCTCTCGAGAGCCGAAGTCAATCAATGCCTGTCGCCGGGCAACTTCAGGAGAAATACCTTTCTCGATATTTGCTTCGGTCTCGCGCTCGATATGGAAAATGAATTCTTCATCCAGTTCGGCGGAAAGTTGTTGTTTACGAAATAGCGAAAGAAGGCGGGCGGCTGACGATCGAATTAGACCCATAGTGGCCTATGATTCCTGCAGCACAAATCCGATGGCGCTGCAAAAGCTCTTCCAATCCTGCAATTCTTTTTCCAGCTGCTTGCGGCCAGAGCGGGTAAGGGAGTAGTACTTTGCGCGCCGGTTACTCTCAGAAGCGCCCCAATGCGAACTGATCGCCCCCTGCACCTCCAACCGATGCAATGCAGGGTAGAGCGATCCTTGCCCGACTTGGAGCACGTTGCGCGAGACTTGTTGAATTCGCTGGGCTATCCCCCAACCGTGCATAGGTTCCAGAGCGAGCGTCTTGAGGACCAAAAGGTCCAAAGTGCCTTGCAAAAGTTCCATCTGTTGGGTCATTCGCGGCTTGGCAATCGCAGAAGAAGATAATCGCCTTCTTGTCGAATGTCAACAGGAGTCGTTGTGAGCGCAGTGTTTTGTCGGAAATTAGTGTAAGCTTGACCTTAATCACACCCTAGTTTACGCTAGGCATAGTTGTTAACAGGCTATGGACTTGGTCGCGAATTCAGAGCAGCGAGATTTGTTTCGCGGCGCACTCGAGATCATGATTCTGCAGTCGCTCCTCAGGCAGCCAATGCACGGTTATGCATTGGTCCAACACATTAAAGATCGATCTGATGGAATTCTTCTGGTGGAAGAAGGGTCGCTCTATCCAGCCCTTCAACGTCTGTTAAAACACGGATTTCTTAAGGCGGAGTGGCGGATTTCTTCCACGGGGCGGCGCGTACGAACCTATCGGATTACTCGAATGGGCGAGAAACACCTGGAGCGAGAAACGTCGCTGTTCAACCGGATGCTCAAAGGCATCGCGCTAGTTTTGGCTCCAGTCAAACCCTAGGAGGGTAGTGTGCGATTGTTGGGATTCCTGTTCTCGCGACGGCAAGTATACGGGGATCTCGCCGAGGAAATACAACAGCATCTTCAAGAAAAGACGGAGGCGCTAATCGCTCGCGGCATGAGTCCAGAAGATGCGGCGAGCCAGACTAAAAGAGAGTTCGGAAACATTGTGTACTTTGAAGAGGCAGGCCGTGAGGTATGGACATGGCCTTTGGTTGACTCTGCTGCGGCAGATTTCAAATACGCCCTTTCGCAGATAAAACGGTCTCCCGGTTTCGCTTTTATTGTCATCTCTATCCTGGCTCTGGGAATCGCAGCCAGCACGTCAATGCTCATCGTGGTAGATCAAGTGCTACTCCGCCCGTTGCCGTTTGAACACCCCAGCCAACTGGTCGAAATCAAGGAGACCGGCAAAAATGGCCCCTCAATATTCGGCGCTCCCCTCATAGACATACTGAAGTGGCGAGAGCGCAGTCATACGCTTCAAGCGGTGGCATTTTACCTCCACGACAAACCAACCTCGTTTCTGGAGGGGAGCACCGGGCCGATCCAAATAAATGCCCCGGAAATCAGTGACAACCTATTTGCCACCCTCGGTGTGCGGCCTGCGATTGGGTGGGGCTTCGACGATCTGCACTATGAAGCGCTGAACAACAAGGCAGACCCCCAGTCGGCGATCCTAAGTGACGCCGTTTGGCGAGATGGCTTCAGTGCGAATCCTGACATCCTGGGAAAGGTCATAAAACTGAATGGCGAATCTTATGCAGTTGTAGGAGTCATGCCTCGCGGGTTCCAGTTTCCCTTTAACACCCAGAAGCCCCAGATATGGATTCCGATTCCTCAAGGAGAGGGCGATCTGGTGCGGAGGGAGAATTCGAGTCGCGACTACAAAACAATCGCCAGGTTGAGAGACGGTGTTAGTGCCAGTGCTGCCCAAACCGAGCTCCGGGAAATCCTCACCACTGAATTACGGCGAAACAACGACCGTTCTCAGCGAGACGACCTTACCTCTGTACTGTTGCAGACGTATGGCGATTCGATTGTGGAGGGCAATGTAAGGGGGGCCCTACTATTGCTCTTAGCGGCTTCAATTGCGTTATGGATGATCGGATGCGTCAATGTTACAGGTCTTCTGCTGGCACGAGCCATGAAGAGGCGGCGTGAGATTGCGATCCGTGCCGCGCTTGGCGCAAGCCGTTGGCGTATTGTCCGGCAGCTTTTGGTGGAAGGGGTTTTGCTGTGCGGAATGGCGTCGTTGTTGGGCCTTCTCCTCGTTTCCCTAGCATTGAAAGTATTTGAACGGGCTCTAGTTGCTCATTCTTTTCTTAATATCCAGATTGCCCCAATCGTCCCATTGATTGGGTATCTTCTTGGGCTCACCATATTGACCGCCGCATTTTCCTCGGTGTGGCCGGCCCTGATTACGACCGACACGCCTATCGAATCTGCACTGAAACAGGGAAGCTCCGAAAGCCGCGGAGGACACCGGCATCGGGTGCGCGGATTATTGGTAATCACACAAGCCGCCCTGTCCCTGTCCCTTCTAATTGCATGCGGGCTCCTGCTACGAACCCTTTATCACATGAAAAAGGTGTCGCTTGGCATCACAACCGACCATGTGATTGTGGCCGACATGGTAATCCCGGCATACAAATTCGATGGCAGGAATATGACAACAGCCTTATATCTGCCACTGGTTGAGCGGGTGGAGCGGCTGCCTGGCGTCGAGGCTGCCTCGCTGACAACAGCCGTACCTTTGGGCAAGCGGTTTCCTGTCCTATTTTCGCTCGACGTGGAAGGGCAAGGCCCCGACGCCGCAAGGCAAAGGGAACTGGTCGCGCAGTTTCGCGCCGTCGGTCCGGGACTTCAGCGTGTCTTTGGTTTTCGCATGTTGGTCGGTAGATTCTTCAATGAAGGGGACACGGCGGGCGCCCTTCCTGTGATTGTGGTGAATCGTGCATTTGTCAAAGCGTTTCTAGGACAGGATCAACATCCGGAAAAGATCTTGGGGAAGGAATTAATCAGCTATGGAGGCACCAGAGAGGCCCAGATCATAGGCGTGATTGATGACGTGCGACAGGCCTCCATCGTGAAGGAATCACAGCCGGAAATTCAAGTCTGCATCCCCCAAATTACACCGAAAAGCGGCTTTTACAGGGTTACAGAAGGCATGGCAATGAATCTGGCACTGCGCACGAACCGCAGCCTCAACTCGCTTATTCCTGACTTACGAGAGGTATTCCGCAGTGCCAGTCCTGAGCTGGCGGGTAGCACCTTCACCACCATGGAGCAGGTTGTCGAAGACTCATACGGCGACCAGGTAACAGCAGCCCGATTGCTCCAGATATTCGGAGGCTCCGCATTCCTACTGTGTATCGCAGGACTATATGGGCTACTGTCATACCTCGTGACACAACGTACCCAGGAGCTTGGTCTACGTTTCGCTCTGGGCGCTCAACGGAAAGACGTGATCCGCTTGGTCATGCAAGAGGCAGGGTACATCCTAGCGGTAGGTTCGATACTGGGTTTGGCGCTTTCCTTCTTCTCTACCCGAGTCCTGGCAAGCTTCCTATATGGAGTGGCTCCCCATGATTCAGCTACTTTTGGCGCAGCTAGTTTGCTTTTAATCATTGCCGGGCTGATTGCGGCCTACGTTCCCGCCAGGCGAGCAGCAGCAACAGATCCCATGGAAGCACTGCGGGTTGAATAAAATATCTTAAAGCTTCCTCCTTGGATATCTGCAACATTGCCCCAGTTGTGACGCGTAGATCATTTGTGAAGTCTAGTTTCCGTTCTGCACCCCCGCTGCGTGGCGGATATCTCACTCCCCCTCGGTGTCTATGGTTGCTTCTTGGCCGTATAGATCATCGTCTTGCCGTTTTCCTTATCCGTGTATCTGACCCTCATAGATTTGCCATCCGGCGAGACTGTCCTAATTGATACGCCCGTCACCTTTCCGTCTCGTTTGGACGTTTCTTCCATAGTGCTTTCATCAATCAGCTTGATCGATACTGTCGGATTGTGGTCCCCTGGCATTGGATGATCCTTGCCATCGAGCGTCGCCTCAAAATGTTCTTGGCCCGCTGTGACTGTAATCCGGTCCTTCGCGGTGTGATAGGTCTGGAGCGGGCCAGTACGGGAAACATTCTTCACCGTATGCATTTCCCACGAGCCTGAAAGTGCATGGGAACCAGGCGGCCCGTCACCCACGCGACCAAATGTTGCGTGGCCGGTCACCCGTTCGGAAGATGGCGTCTCGGTAAATTCTTCGATCATAGATTTGCCATCCGGCGAAACTGTCTCCGTACAGGCGAAGGTAGGTTGTCCATTTTTCCAATAGGCGAACTCGACCGCGTTAGAATTCACGATATGAATAGAAGCAGCATCAAAGTGCAATGGCCCGGTCACCGCATGTCGGCTTCCATCGGCCTTCGTCTCCCATTTTGGGATGCAACTCAGACATCGAAAGACTCCGTCTCTGATCACATAAACTTCGGGTGGGCCCGTGAACTCGAGGGTATCCATCTTCATTTCCCACGTTCCATCGAAGCGACTCTGTGCCCACGCGGGCGAGGAAGCAAATAAGAAAAACAAAATTAGATTCTTCATGAGCCACTCTCCTGCTGCGGCGGAAGCGTGAAACGGTCTTTGCAACAGTTCAGCATCCCTGATTCCTATTCGTAGCGTAGCGCTTCCATTGGTTCGACCTTCGCGGCGTGGTGGGCAGGAAAGTAGCTCGCAGCAAGCGCAACGAGCAAAAACAGGAAGGCGACAAGAGCGAAAGTTGCGGGATCTGTTGGTCTGATGTGGAACAAGAAGTCTCTTAAGAGACGGGTTAATCCGAATGCCACGCACAGACCGACTAAGACCCCGGCCAGAGAAATGCCAAATGCCTGGCGGAGGATGATGGCAAGAATGTTATTGCGCTGGGCACCGAGCGCCTGCCGAATTCCAATCTCTTTGGTACGTTGAATCACGGAATAGGAGATCATCGCATAGAGACCAAGTAGAGTGAGACAGGTAGCGGAAGCCGCGAAGCTGCTGAGCAGCCGCATCATCAGATGGACCTGGCCTTGAGATTCTTTCACGATGTCATCCATGGTTTTGACATCAGAAACGGGCTGCGCTGGGTCGATAGAAAAGACACGATTGCGAATTGCATTGGCTTGTAGAAGAGGATCTCCGACGGTCTTAACAGCTAGCATCGCGGTTTGAGCTGAGTTTTGGGCCAAGGGAACATAAAATCCCGGGCGCAGTTCCTGATCTTTGCCCGACTGATACACGTTTCTGGTCACGCCGACGATTTCGTGCGGCCGAGGATTGCGTCCTAACAACACTTGTTGTCCGATGGGACTGGATCCCTTCGGATAGTCGGGGAAAAGACGCCGCGCAAGACTTTCATCAATAATGACGACCGGATTTGACTGGGGATCGTCGTGTTCCGTGAATGCTCTGCCGCGCTTAAGCGAAATGCCTAGCGTGTGAAGGTAATGTGGTGAGATGAGCTGAAAAATAGCAATTGGACGTTGATTCAGTGGCAGAACCGCGCCCTTTGCCAATTGCACCGGCATGCCAGACCAACCGGTCATGGGGAGAGTGAAAGTGATGCTTGCTGAGCGAACTCCGGGTAGTGATTCGGTGCGATGTGTCAGATCAGCGAAGAATGCCGCGCGTTTCTCTTGAGTGTCATATCGGGATGGCGGCAAAGCGATTCGCATAGTGAGAATTTGGGCGGGTTGGAAGCCGGGATCGGCACGATAAAGGTGTGCAAAGCTCTTCATCAGCAAAACAGCGCCTATAAGCAATGTGATTGAAAGTGTGATCTGAGCGAAGACCAGGAGGCTTCGTGGGCTCAACCGTCTCATCTTGCCCATCCCGAAAGAACCCACAATTTCGTGCCCTCCGCGAAATGCTTGATTCAAATTTGGCTTTGAAGCGGCAAAAGCGGGAACAAATCCAAAGAGAATCCCGCTGCCGACGGAAAGAAGCAGGGCAACTCCGAGGACCGTGTGATCGATTTGGATTTCATTGGCACGAGGCAGATCGAAGAACGAGCTGGTCTTGAGAAGCTTCACAATGAATCCGGCGAAGATAATTCCGAGCGTTCCGCCGAGAGACGTAACAAGGAAGCTTTCAATCAGTACCTGCCGAAAGACTCGGGCACGGCTGGCCCCGATGGCAAGCCGCGTTGCGAATTCGCGCGTGCGAGAGGCAGCCCGAGCCAAGAAAAGGCCGCCGATGTTGGCGCACGCAATTAACAGTACTAAGCCAACCGCGCCGAATAAAAGCCAAAGCTTAGGACGCACATCGGAAATGAGTTGTTCTTTAAGGAACTGAACGTGCGCTGTTTGGTCGGCTTTGGCATCCAGCATTCCGGGGTGGGCAGCGGTATATTGACGGTTCAAGACTGCGAGTTCGGCGCTTGCTTCGCGCAGGCTCACCGAGGGCTTCATTCTGGCGAAGACTGCCAGGGTGGGGCTGAAGGGGCGCGATGCCGGATTGATCATTGCTAGCTCATCGGGTTTAGCCACCCATAGATCGAGGCCGGAGAAGGGGAACTGGAAGCCAGGAGGAAGTACGCCGATGATCGTGTGTGGCGCTCCCGCTAACATGAAAGTTTGGCCGACGATTCCCGAATCTCGTGCAAAACGGCGTTGCCACAACTCCGCGCTGATTAGAACGACGCCAGGAGCCCCGACCTTGTCATCTTCTTCGGTGAAGCCGCGCCCGACGAGGGTATTCACTCCGAGTATGCGCAAGAAATTTGCGGATACGCGAGCTCCTTTTAGGACCTCCGGCTGAACTACACCGGAGAGTGCGATGTCTTCTGTGATGTCCGCATAAGCGCCGATCTTGGTATACGAGCGTGCCCCGGCTTTAATTTCGTCGTAACGAACTGGCGTGGAGCCGCCAGTGACAATTACCAGTTGCCCGGGTGTTTGGTAGCGCAGAGACTGCAACAAAACGGCATTGATGACCGAGAACATCGCAACTGTAGCGCCGATCCCTCCGGCCATGATGAGGATGGAGAACACGGCGAAGCTGGGACTTTTGCGCAATATACGCGCCCCATAGCGCACGTCCTGGAGCAAATTTCTCATGACTGTTTTTCCTGATAACTTTATTCTATGAACAGCCGCCGACAAACCTGCTAGCTTCGCGTATTTACCGCAACCTGGGCGTTTCGCTCACGACGGGTCCGAACGAATTTGCCTGGTCGTAAATTCATGGTCGTGAGCGAATACCTAGACTGACTAAAGGTAACAAAATGACAAAACATCGAATTAAAAATTCGTCAGAATCCAAGAAGGAAAACAAATCGAACGAAACTAAGGTCGAATTGTTCGCTTCTCTCGCAGGAGTGTTAGCGACAGGGCTGTTCATTATCACTTTCATGGTGCAGGCGTTTGCGATTCCATCGAGTTCGATGGAAAACACGTTGCTCGTGGGCGATCACGTCTTCGTAAACCGCCTTGAGTTTGCGCCTAAGAGTTCGTGGTTGGAGCCTTTGATTCCGTACCGGGAAATTCGCCGTGGTGACATTGTGGTATTCCTGTCGCCACAAACTCCAGGGCTGTACGTAGTGAAGCGGGTAATCGGGATTCCGGGTGATCGTATCCATTTGCTCAACGGCGAGGTTTTCCGAAACGGGACAAAACTTGTTGAGCCCTACGTATTGCACGACGCCGACAATCCCCGCGACTATTACCGCAACAATTTCCCGATGGTGCAACCGTCCGATCTAGATGGCTTGTATAAAATCTGGGAAAAGGAACTGCCCTCGCACATTCAGGGAGAGGACATTGTTGTTCCATCAGATTGCTATTTTGGCATGGGTGATCACCGGGGACTCAGCCTAGACAGCCGATATTGGGGATTTATCCCCCGGCAGAACGTGATTGGAAGTCCCATGTTCATCTATTGGTCTTTCGAGACGCCCGCAGCCGAATACCTCAAAAATACGGCTCAGGATCGCGTGAGATTCTTTACCCATGTGATTTTGCATTTTTTTGACGAAACGCGGTGGCGTCGAACGCTTCGGGTAGTGAGGTGACCATCCGATCCATTTGGAACAGGCGACTCGACGCCAACTTCTGGCCCACGCAGTTCGGTGACCGCGAGGCAGCCTTTTATAGCGCATTCACCATGCCATACGAGAGCTACCATCGTCCTCCCGTTGACATTCTACCTGTACCCCACTATTCTCCCCTAGAATGTCTACCAAAGAAGAAAAACAACGCATCGAACTCCTACAAGGCACGCTCGACCTACTCATCCTGCGCACCCTTCTGCTGGGTCCCGCGCACGGCCACGCCATCGCCAAGGCCATCGAGTTCAAGTCCGATGACGTCCTTCAGGTCGAGCAGGGCTCGCTCTATCCTGCCCTCCATCGCCTGATACGTCGCGGCTGGATCTCCGCCGAAGAGGGCACATCCGAAAACAACCGCCGCGCCAAGTTTTACCGCCTCACCGCCCGCGGTCGCCGTCAGCTGGTGGTCGAAACCAGCAAGTGGGACAAATTTGCCGGTGCTATCGCACGCATTCTCCGTCCGGCCAAACAGGAGGGCGAATCATGAGCATTCGCAAGCGCATGATGCAGGACATCGATCGCGACATCGCCGACCACATCGCTATGGAAACCCAGGACAACATCGATCGCGGCATGTCTCCCGAAGAAGCCCGCCACGCCGCCCTCCGCAAATTCGGCAACGTCACCCGCGTGACCGAAGACACGCGCTCCGCCTGGGGCTACGTCTGGCTGGAACAGTTGTGGCAGGACCTTCGTTTCGGTGTCCGAATGTTTTTCAAATCGCCCGGCTTCACCGCGGTCGCCGTTATCACGCTGGCCCTAGGCATCGGGGCGAATACCGCCATCTTCAGCATGATCAACGCAATCATGTTTCGGACACTGCCTGTCAAAAATCCACGGAGCTTAGTCTCTATCAAATGGACCGCACGGCACCTACCTGATACAGGCGAGGCGGGAGTTTATTCTTGGGGTGGCTGCCCTGACGCCATGCCTACTCCGCAGCCTGTTTCCGAAGGGTGTAATTTTTCTTACCCGATGTTCGAACGATTTAAGGGTGAGCAGGTTCTTTCCGAAGTGTTTGCGATGGTGCCCTCGAGTGTTCCCGTCAATGCTTTCGGCCATTCTGGAAGGGCTAACGGTTTATGTGTTTCTGGAACTTTCTTTTCCATGCTTGGCGTTCGCCCTTTGCTAGGGCGTTTACTAATTGCGAGTGACGATAACAGCTCCGCTTCTCCTGCGGCAGTCGTCGGATATCGATTCTGGAAAACCTTCTTGAATGGTGATCCCAATATCGTCGGGAAACCTATTTCGTTCGGCAAAGCACGATATACGCTGGTGGGAATAGCATCACCGGAGTTTGGAGGACTGGATCCCGGAGTTCCCTCGGACTTCTGGGTTCCGCTAACGTTTCAACCTGGTATGACGTTTGAGAGCGCACCAAAGGCTCTATGGCTGGCTATGATGGCGCGGTTGAAGCCGGGGGTCACTGCGAGCCAAACTGAAGCTGCCTTGAGCGCGATGTTTGCGCAAAATGCGACACGCGGTCCGATGGCGATTTTCAAGCCGGAGGATTTGCCTGGCATCGAATTGCCCACCGCCGCATACGGATTAAATTCTCTGCGTTACGACTTCACTCGGCCCCTCCTCACTTTGCTCACGGCAGTGGGCCTTGTATTGCTCATCGCTTGCGCGAATATTGCCGGTCTCATGCTGGCACGCTCCAAGGCCCGACAGAAAGAAATCGCAATGCGAACAGCATTGGGGGCAAGTCGCGTCCGAATTGTTCAACAACTTCTTGCTGAAAGTATGTTGCTTTCTCTTGCAGGCGGCGCGGCTGGACTTCTCCTCGGGTACTGGGGTGCGCGCACTCTGATGTTATTTCTTTCCTCGAATTGGTCTCAGCCTATCGATCTCCATGTCCAGCCGGACGCACATGTTCTCGGTTTCACGCTAACGGCTTCTGTTTTGGTAGGTATACTATTCGGCCTCGCCCCCGCTCTCAACAGCAGAAACGTGGACCTAACTCACGCTCTGAAAGAAACAACTGGGAGCGCGGCTGGGACGCCGAACGGAAGTTGGTTCACCCTAGCTAACGGTCTAATAATTGGTCAGATGGCATTAACAGTGATTGTTCTGGTGGGCACGGGATTATTAGTTAGAACTCTGACCAATCTGAAGAATACCAACATTGGGTTTGATTCAAAGAATCTCGTCATCTTCGATCTGGACGCAACGTATAGCTCCCGAACAGCAACGGAATTGAGAGACTTGGGGCCGGAAATTCGACAACGGATTGCTGGGATGGCTGGGGTCACTTCGGTGACGTATTCCTTCCTGCCGCTGATGAAAGGCTCACGCATGTTCGCCAAGATCAGCTCCATCGGCCCCGAGAAACAATCTGGCGAGCTGTCGTTTCTGCCAATTGCCCCGGACTTTTTTGAGACAATGGTTGTTCCATTGGTTGTTGGAAGAACGATTACGGTCCAAGATATACGCGAACAAAACACCGGCGCTCGCCGTCATGTAGCGATTGTGAATCAAGCCTTCGTCCGTCGATATTTTGGGAACCAAAGGCGGTTGGGTGACCGTTTTCGCACAGCAGACAATAACGAATTCGAAATCATCGGAGTAGTGGGCGACATGCGACACGAAAATCTGCGAGACGCGTCGCTACCAACGGTTTACGTACCGATATTCAACATTCCGGGGTTTACCGGCCTGGGCACCTTCGAAGTTCGTACTGCAATCGATTCGAAAAGTTTGATGTCAGCCATTCGAGCCGAGGTGAGCCATTTCGACAGCAATCTTCTCGTCACCAATATGAAAACCCAGACAGAGCAAATCGAACAGAACATCTATCAGGAGCGCTTGGTGGCCAGGCTCTCCGCTCTGTTTACACTGGTGGCACTGATACTTGCATGTGTCGGAGTTCATGGGCGACTCTCCTACCAGGTTTCAATGCGGACGCAGGAAATCGGTGTTCGGTTGGCCCTTGGAGCGCAGCGGGGAAATATCGCGCGAATAGTGCTGCGCCAAGCATTTGCTCTGACTTCGATAGGTGCAACCATCGGAGTGATCGCGGCGCTTGGTCTCACGCGCTTTCTGCAGAGCTTCTTGTACGGAGTGAAAACGACGGACTCTTGGACAATCGCGACTGCGTGTCTCCTCCTTCTTGGGTGGGCATTGCTGGCCAGCTACATCCCCGCTCGCCGGGCCATGAGAATCGACCCCATGGAAGCCCTCCGCTATGAGTAAAACAACATCTGGCAAGACTCGGAATTGCGGAGACGGGACCTTGCATTTTACATTGGTACAAACAAACACCCGTACCTGTGGCACTGAGGAGCGAGCCTTATGGGCAGCCTAATCCCCGCTCGGTGCTTTTCAGCTCTGCTTTCTAGACGGCTTCGGAAAACGTTAATGGGCACGGATCAGAGACGCTTGGATCTCTTCCGCACGTGGCCCGTACCAGTTCGCCCATTCATCCGCCAATAGTAAGCTGCGGCTGAGGTCCGATTTGGCAATTCCTTCCGAGCTTGAGTAAATCTCGCACGCATGAACAAACAGAGTCTCGGCTTCGATGAATTCATTTTTAAATCGGTCCCCAAGGCCCGGATATACATCGTTGAGGGAAGTTATGTTCATCGAGCTTCCTACCTCAATCGCCTTTCGCCGATTAGCGAGGATTTCGTGCAGATTGGGATGTTTTAGCATTTCCGTGCCTCTAGCCGCTTTTTGGAGCATGGCCGCCTGGTCTGAGAAGTGAATCGCAAGCATGAAGGTTTGAAGCAGATTAGCGTCTGTTGCTGGTAACTCGATAATAGGCTTCGAGGGGGTCGATTTGAAGCTATCGGGCGATCTCGTGTACCAGGCGGAATCCCATTGGCGCAGATGCAAACGGTTGATGGCAAAGAAGAACGTCCCGACATTCTGAGGCAGGTTTATTAGGTCGGAGAACTGGGCCTCATGGTCCCCCTCTCCCGAAGCAGCAGGCGGTTCGGCTTGGTGACCTAACGTAGCAAAGAGTGGAACTTTCGTCCCATTAACGTCAATAGAGTCGAGACGTACGGCGATGGTGTAGTAGTTTGACTTCCCAACATGCTGACCTAAATGTACCAGCCGTCCATCAATATGGCTCCCCGCTGGAGCGAGCGTTGCGCCGTTTTCCGCGAGGAGCGGCGAGAGGAGAATCGCTTCAATCGGGCGACCGGCGGGTGTCTCGGAATTAATCTTCGTTACAATTCGACAGTCAAACCTAAGTCCCGGAGGAAAAGGTCGTACCGTGGCATTCGAGATCTTAACTGGTGGCTTGAGATCGGTAGACACGGTGGTTGTTTCTGTCGTATCGAAATGTAGAACAGCCTTGCCGTTGTACTCGTGGCACGCCGAATACGAAGTGGTACTGGAAGCTACTCCCCCGTCGCGGTAAGTCGTGCGCAAATTTGTTCGACCAGGAATGAGCGCCTTGATGCCGTGCATATCAATTCTTTTATAGTCAATCTCGCTCACAGCCTGGCACGCCCCTGTCTCGGTTGGCAACTCGGCTGTCCTCACGACAAGCTGGTCGAGATCCGCAGTTTGAGGGTCCAACAAAAAAGTGCCGCTGTATCCGATAGCTAGGGCTCTCCCCCAATGAGCTATTTTGTAATTGCTGGCGCTGCCAGGAATCTCAAACTTGTATTCCAGGAAAGCTCGACCGTGGACTTTTCTTGTTTTCTGAAATTGCACGGTTGCCGCAGGACCAAATACTCCGGCGATGAAGGCTGCAAGATCTCCACTGCCGAGTCCTCCGTTGCCAATGAGCCCCTGAATTTCGTCCTCGGCGAACGTCGTGGCGCCCTGCCATCCATGGATTTCGCGATTGTCCGCAATAGCGACATCGAGCACGACGTGATCCCAAGAGGTCAGTGATATGTCGTGTTTGCCTTCTTCTCCACTAGCAACCAACTGCGCGCAGTTAAGGGCCTTTTTTGACCTTGCCCGATAAAAGCGGCGGACGATGTCTTGGGTACAGGTGTAGCGCGCTTGGCTGCTTACATCCAATTCCAATCGGCTTCGAGCACGTTGAAGAAGTTGAAATGGGGTGGGTTGGATCTGGGTTTTAGAACTCGAACGGAACCCGACGAGTAATATGGTTTCTAACAAAATGTAGAAAGACAGGTGTAACGAGGTTGGTTGCCCCTTCATTCGGTGTCCATCCAAGCGCCTTCTACTGATCGCATCGTCACGCGCGAGGTGCGCTTCGGACAAACAATCAAGTTTTGCCCGAGCATCTCAATCAACGTATTCTTCGGGAATTGGGAAAACTGACGCATTACCGCACACTCCGCTTGACATTCTACCTGTGTCGCTCTACCCTCCCCTAGAATGTCTACCAAAGAAGAGAAACAACGCATCGAACTCCTCCAAGGTACCCTCGACCTCCTCATCCTCCGTACCCTCCTGCTTGGCCCCGTGCACGGCCACGCCATCGCCAAGGCCATCGAGTTCAAGTCCGATGACGTCCTTGAGGTCGAACAGGGCTCGCTCTATCCTGCCCTCCATCGCCTTATACGTCGCGGCTGGATCTCCGCCGAAGAGGGCACATCCGAAAACAACCGCCGCGCCAAGTTTTACCGCCTCACCGCCCGCGGTCGCCGTCAGCTGGTGGTCGAAACCAGCAAGTGGGACAAATTTGCCGGTGCTATCGCACGCATTCTCCGTCCGGCCAAACAGGAGGGCGAATCATGAGCATTCGCAAGCGCATGATGCAGGACATCGATCGCGACATCGCCGACCACATCGCTATGGAAACCCAGGACAACATCGATCGCGGCATGTCTCCCGAAGAAGCCCGCCACGCCGCCCTCCGCAAATTCGGCAACGTCACTCGTGTAACTGAGGACACGCGCTCCGCCTGGGGATACGTCTGGCTGGAACAGGTGTGGCAGGACCTTCGCTTCGGTGCCCGAATGTTTTTCAAATCGCCTGGCTTCACCGGTGTTGCCGTGCTCACTCTGGCGTTGGGCATTGGCGCCAATACCGCCATCTTCAGTCTCATCGATGCGGTCATGCTGCGGAGACTGCCTGTGAATAAGCCGGAGGAATTGGTCATTCTGCGTTGGAAGTGGGAGGGGCCTATCAATCACTCCAACCAACCCCAATTTCTTGGGTGGCCTGGATGCCCGGGAGAAAACCCAGCAGGATGCTCGTTTTCTTACCCATTGTTTCAGCAAATACATGACGAAAAGAACGTCTTTTCTGGAGTGTTCGCTTTCCTGGATTCTCCCATAACAAGATCTGCCAAGATCAATGGCCAAGTTAGAGAAGCTTCCGCATTATTTGTGTCAGGTGATTTCTTTTCAACACTTGGCGTGCGGCCCGCATTTGGGAGGCTGCTGAGTCCCACAGACGATACCGTCAATTCTTTGCCTGTGACTGTTCTAAGTTATGGATTCTGGCAGAGTGTTTTCCACGGTGATCCTGCTGTGATTGGCAAGGCCGTACTTTTCGAGAAAACCTCCTACACTGTGATCGGAGTCACTTCACCCGAGCCGCTGCAGCTTGATCCTGGTTTGGCGACCGACCTATGGCTCCCACTTTCCTCGCAAAACATAATGCCGAGAACATCACAAAACTGGTTTTGGCTGCAGATCATGGCACGCCTAAAGCCTGGCGTGAGAACTTCCCAGGCCGCCGCCATAGTCCGTTCAATACTTGTGAACAACACAACCAGTGGGCCTGAAGCAATTTTTCCAGCCAGCGACACAATTTCCGTCGATCTCCCGACCGCCGCTTACGGTAAAGCGACTTTGCATCAAGCTTTCTCCAAACCGCTTTACGTTTTGCTGTCTGCGGTTGTTGTTATCTTGTTGATTTCTTGTGCCAATATCGCTGGCCTCATGTTGGCGCGCAATGCTGTCCGTCGAAAAGAGATTGCCGTGCGCAATGCATTAGGAGCAAGCCCTGGCAGGATCATGAGACAACTGTTGACAGAGAGTCTCTTGCTATCTCTTTCAGGTGGCGTGTGTGGATTTTTATTGGGCTGGCGCGGTGCACAGACATTAGCAAACTTTTTTGGACCAAACCTGACTTGGCTGGTGCCAATGCAAATTGACGTACACCCTAATTTACGAATTCTCGGGTTTACTGCTTCTACTACGATATTCGTGGGTGTGATATTCGGAGTTCTGCCAGCATTCTTAAGCAGGCGCGTCAAGGTCATTCCGGCCCTTAAAGATGGAGCGATGCAGGCGACTTCCGGGAGCAGTCGAGGCATTCTCGGCCATACCCTGATCGTCGCGCAAATGGCTCTCGCATCTCTGCTGTTGATCGGAGCTGGACTACTAGTTCGCACGCTATCCAATCTAAATTCCGTACCGCTCGGCTTCGATCCGCAGAATGTTTTGGTATTTAGCATCGATTCAACGTACAGCAGTCCAAAACAAGGAAATTTCCAAACACTTCAGGAACAGTTGGCGAGTTTGCCAGGAGTTAGTTCTGTAAGTTCTTCCTCCGGTCCCCTGATTGGCGAGCGCTCTCGCACCTACGCATCTTCTATAGAACACCCAGATGCTCACCTTACGGCGAATTTGTTTTGGGTTGGACCTGACTTTTTTAAAACGATGCGCATCCCCTTATTTGCAGGGCGGGCGCTGAACTTTCACGATGTGGAAGATCGGCAACCGGGGCAGAATGCGGTAGATACCCCTGTGGTGATAAGTCAGCAATTGGCGCATAAACTATTTGGGAATCAAGCAGCAGTGGGCCGTCATTTCCTCATGGGTGAAATCGATGGCCCTCCAACTGCGCGAAGAGTCGTGGTGGGGGTTGTTGGAGAAGCAAGACTTTCCGGTTTACGCGATGTTACTTTGCCCGTTATTTATGCGCCAATAGTCTATTTGCCAGTTTCACGAATTGCGGCATCGTTTGAAATACGTACAGCTCTTAATCCCGGCATGATGAGATCCACTGTCCAAACTGTGGTAAACCGCTTCGATCCCAACTTGCTCATCACTAATATGAAAACCCAAGTCGAGCAGATCGACCAGAACATTTATCAGGAGCGATTGATCGCGAATCTTTCGAGCCTCTTCGCGTTGCTGGCATTGATCGTTGCCTGCATCGGGATTTATGGGTTGTTGTCGTATAAAGTTATGCGGAGGACGCAGGAGATCGGCATCCGCTTGGCGCTGGGCGCGCAGCGCGACCACGTGCTGGGTATCGTGATGCGGCAGGGAGCGGGGCTGGCTGGACTGGGAACGTTCATAGGAATCGGACTGGCGATAGGGGTAACACGATACTTGCAGAGCTTTCTGTATGGCGTGAAACCGAACGATCCGTGGACCATTGGGGCAGTCGGCGTATTGCTGATCGGCATCGCTCTGCTGGCCAGCTACATTCCGGCTCGGCGTGCCATGAGAATCGACCCCATGGAAGCCCTCCGCTACGAGTAAAGCAACATCTGGCAAAACTCGGAACTGCGGAGACGGGCATCCTTTCACCCGAGCAAAGCTCGACGAGGTTTTTCGTCTTGAGCATGCGCTCCCGATCAGCTACTCGGAAACAATCCAGAAACGGGCTTCAAGTCCTAACGCCGACTTCTCGGCCGTGTGGTTGTAAATTTGGTCTCGAGGCAACTTCATGCTTTGGTCGTAATCCACCCCGAAACCCGCTTTTCAGAGGTGACTCGACGATTTATCGACAATCAACTTGAAGGAATCGCAAACGCAAGATCGAATCCGCTGAATCCGCCGAAGACACGAATCGTGCGACCCGCAGACTCTCCTTGACGGGAAAGGAGAGAAGCAGTACATTCCTTTCTCAGATAGGAGAGACTGCTTTGACGAATCCAGTTGAACTCCCCCAGGGCACACTCGAGATGCTCATCCTCAAAGCGGTCTCGCTTGGTCCGCTGCATGGATACGGCATTCTGCTACGTATCCAGCAGATCTCCGGTGAGCGCCTGGAAATCCTGCAAGGTTCCTTCTACACCGCCATCTACCGGCTCGAGCGCAGGGGCTGGATCAAAGGCAAATGGGGGGAATCGGAGAACCACCGGCGCGCCCGTTTTTATTTGCTCACCGCCACTGGTGCGCGTCAACTTAAGGCCGAGACCGGCAGATGGACCGAGATGGCCGCGGTAGTCGCCGGGATTCTCGACAAAAAGCCACATGAGATATGAGTCTACTCGCCGGAATTCGTAGGTTATGGGCTTCCGTCGCGCCACGCACTTGGAGGGACGTCGAAGAAGAGTTTCGTTCCACGCTCGCCGCATATCAGGAAGATTTAATGCACCGGGGCCTCTCACTAGAAGAAGCTCGCCGCAAAGCCCGCATCGACCTCGGCCAGCCCGCCGGCCAAAACGAAATTTACCGCGACGCCATCGGGCTCCGCTTTTTCGATGAATTAGGCGGAGACATCCGCTATGGCCTTCGGGCTTTACGCCGCAACCCTGGCTTCGCCGCTGTCGCCGTGCTCTCTCTGGCCCTCGGCATCGGTGCCACTACGGCGATGTTCTCTCTGATCTACGCCGTCCTGCTGCATCCGTTCCCCTACGTCGGTGCCGACCGGATCATGAACCCCCTCGCTATCTCCGAGCAGCATCCTGACGTGTTTCAGTGGTTTACCCTTAGCAAGGCACAGTGTGATGACCTGCGCCTTGCAGCCCCGGTTGATTCGGTGCTTGGATTCACCGGCGGGCATCTGGAGATTACCAACGACGGTTTGCCGGAAGACATCTCGGGCGTTTATCTCACAGAGAATGCCGACACGTTCTTTGGCGTGCGCCCCCTTTTCGGCCGGATGATCGAGCCGTTCGATGCAGACCACCCGGTGGTTGTTCTCAACTACCGCTTTTGGCAGCGCCGCTTCGCCGGCGATCCCCACGTCATCGGGCGAACGCTGGAGATGGATCACGACTCGTACACAATCGTTGGGGTGATGCCGCGCAGCTTCACATTCTTTGACAAGAACGTTGGCGATGTTTATCTGCCGGCGAGTCTCATGCGGGCTGTTGCCAACGGTCCTGCCCCCTCCTTCCTGCCGTCGATCAAGCTGCGGCCATACGTCACAGTGGCCGCTGCAAATGCGGCGCTTGAGCCCATCGTGTTCGAGATGGCGACACACCACTCCCGAGTCTCTGGCTGGCATCTCGGGCTGCAGCCCATCATCGTGCCTTACCAGCAGAAAACTGGCCGTACCTTGAGGCTTCTTCTCGCAGGCGTCGTGCTGTTGCTAATCATCGGCTGCGCCAATTGCTCCATCCTGTTGCTGGCCCGTGGCCGCACGCGCCAGCATGAGCTCGCTATTCGCAGCGCGATCGGTGCCAGCCGCTGGCGCATCGTCCGCCAGTTGCTCGTCGAAGCCGTCGTCATTTCCTCGACCGGCGCCGTTCTTGGCGTTGCTGCGTCTTACTGGCTTGCAAAGCTTCCGTTGTCGCTTTCTCCAGATTCCTTTCCAGCCGAATCCGTCATCCGCATCAACGCTTCCGTCCTCGCATTTTCCGTCGGGCTCGCGCTGCTCTGCGGCATCCTCTTCGGTCTCGCCCCCGCACTGCGTCTCTCGCGCAACGATCAAGCGGGCTCTCTCCCGGGCCGGCAGGCTGGTATGGTCGCTGCTCCTCGAAAGCATCGCTGGAGTGTTCTCATCGCGGCACAAGTCGCCCTCACGCTTCTTCTCTTGGCCACGGCGGGCACTGCTATCAGCAGCTTTCTCAAGCTTATGCAGATGCCCCTCGGGTACGATCCCGCAAATGTCATGCAGGTCGGCATGCGGCTGCACTTCCACGACCCGGTCCAGTGGCGCACGATTCAGTCGCGCGAAGCGCGCACCGCTTACATCGAGCAGATCCGGGAGAAGATCGCATCCGTCCCCGGTATCTTGACTGTGGCTGTGGGCATCGATGCCGCGCCGCCCTACAGTGACCCAGTAAACACCGGCAGCTCCTTCAACATCGACGGAACTCGCGATCGCGAGCAGTCGCAGGCCCGTGTGATCCTAGTCGGGCAGCAATATTTCGCTGCGCTTCACGTCCCTTTGCTTCAGGGCCGCATTTGGAATACGGATGAAAACACCCGCGGAGACTTCATCGCAGTTGTGAATCGTGCTTTCGCGACGCGCTATCTCTCCTCGTCCAATGCCCTGGGCCGACAGCTACGTATTGCCGGTCTTCCCTTACAAAATCACTTTACGGCCAGTTCTGCGCAAAGCACCGCCTGGCGTCAGATCATCGGCGTCGTCGCCGATGCGCGCAACGACGGAGTCGATCGCCCCGTCGCCCCGGCCATCTACCTTCCGTACACCACCGTGATGCGGCAATACGTGCAATTCCTCGTCCGCACTCAGGACAATCCGCTCACCTACCTGTACTCCATCCGCGCCGCAGTCGCGTCGGTCGCTTCCGACCAGCAGATCTCCAACGGAGCTTTCACCCTGAACGAAGCCATCGAGCGCGACGCACAGTACAGCCGCCAGCGGCTCTTCTCCATATTGTTTGGCGTCTTCTCGGCCATGGCGCTGGGGCTTGCGCTGGTCGGCATCTTCAGCCTCGTCGCTTACAGCGTGGCGCAGCGCACTACGGAGTTTGGAGTCCGCTTGGCGCTCGGTGCGTCGCGCACGCATATACTTTGGGCTGCCACGCGTGTCGCACTGGTTAGCACAACCGCAGGCATGGTCGTCGGTTTCGCCGTAGACAGCCTTCTCGGGGCAGTCCTGGCCCACTGGATGCAAAATACCTTTACTTCAAGCGGCCTGTTCACAGCCTCCGGACTCCTCGCTCTCGGCGCACTCCTCGCCTGCCTGTTGCCCGCCCGTCACGCCGTCGCTGTCCCACCCGCCGAAGCTCTCCGCTATGAATAGATGGGATCCTTGCTGTTCATTGCATGGCTTTTTCCCTTTCTTCCTTGCTAAGCCGCGGCCCGCTCAGGATGGCCTGTAGCGCGGCAGTACTGTCATCTGGGGTTTCTACTGTTAGCCGAGTTCAGCTTACCGGGGATAGGCCAAATTCAGACGTGAATCTTCCAACGTTCAGAAATGCCCGGTTGCGGACGTCCAGCCAAGGATTTTTCTTCAGTTTTATGCCAAGCGAAACGCCGGATCGTGAGAAGATCGGCTCCTTTATCACCTCGCCTAGTTTGCGAATCGCATGGTTAGCGCGAACATAGGTATCGAATTCGATGCTCGCCATTTCCAATGATTTTTCGTCACATGTCGCCGCCAGCTTCATGTTTTCCAACTCCGCTTTCCAGAAACTCCATACCGTTTTGGCGGCCGCAGATAGGTAACTGGGAGAGTCGGGTAGATTCCCTTGAACTGGGGGTTGTCTATGCACCATCTCCTCTAACTTTCCTCTACCGCGCTTTCTGGGATCTCCCTCGGCTAGTTGTTGCTCCAAAGGTCTTGGTTTACGTCCCCGCATGCGTCGGTTCCTCCAGCCATGGACGAAAAAGGAAATTAATTTCGCGGATTTTCGCAGCCGTCCGCGCCGCGGTCAGGGGCTTAAAACACGCAAACATTTCGACTCCCCTAACCCCTTTGGGTTGACAGGGGGTGTTGCGCCGACGACATATCGGGCAGCATTGTTTGAAACGACAGCCGTTGAGTCAAGGTGCATGAAGTTCGGAAAAGATTTGGCAGGCCGAGGTAAGTTGAGGCAAACTCCGACGAGCCATCGGTGAATTTTTGGACCAGTTTGGGGCAGAATTGAAATACAGGAGGTGTGCAAGTGATTGAAAACATGGTGGCCAGGGACGGAGTTGAACCGCCGACGCCAGCCTTTTCAGGGCTGCGCTCTACCACCTGAGCTACCTGGCCACTTTCGATTCACAGCTTTGAGTGCCGGCGCAAGTTCGCGCCGTTTGCGGACGCGGAATCAATAGGTTACTGCCGTCGCGGGCAATTCACTTTGCCAATGGAATCGAGCAGGCACGATTATAACAACGCCATGCGGATTCCCTCAAATTTCGGCGGCTTTCGGTGTGTGGGTAGTTTGAATTCAAATGCACCACTTCCCCGTTTTTAATTCTCAATCCCCACCTGTAGCGTGCTGAAATAATCTCTCCTCCTGCGATCGTCATCACACAGCGGTTCACTCCGAACCAGTAAGCAATTTCACGGTAATCTTTCACGTCGAAGACCGCGAAGTCCGCGTCTTTACCTGGCTCTATTGACCCCTTGCAGTCGGCTACGCGCAGAGCCCAGGCGCCGTTTATGGTCGCGGCCGATATGGTTTCGGCGGGCGTCATCTTCATGTGCGTGCAAGCCAGCGAAAGCACAAACTGCATGTTCGAGGTTGGCGAGCTGCCGGGATTATAGTCAGTCGCCAACGCCACTGCTGCCCCCGCTGTGATAAACCGGCGGGCCGGAGGAAACTCTTCGAGTCCCAGGAAGTAATTCGCTCCGGGAACAAAAGTGGCGATCGTGCCGGTTTTCGCCAGGTGGTCGATGTCCTCATCGGAAACATGATCCAAATGATCAAGCGAGGCCGGACTATGCGCCAGCAGAAGACCCAAAGTCGTGCGGGAAAGCTGACCAACGTGGGCCCTGGTCGCCAACCCATGTCTTGCGGCCGCGGCAAAAATCTTTTCACTCTCTTCGAGAGAAAATGCGCCGCGGTCACAGAATACGTCGACAAATTGGGTTAGCTTTCGCCGGACGGCCTGCGGAATCATCTGGTTGCAGATCACATCCACGTACTGGCTGCGGCGGTCGGCAAACTCTCTTGGAACAACGTGAGCGCCCAGCAGCGTCGGAACGACTAAGCCCTTCCATTGCACCGCCGCATGCTTAATCGCCTGAAGAGATTTGAGCTCGGACTCCAAGCTTAATCCATAGCCTGATTTTGCTTCGACCGTGGTTGTGCCATGCTCCGCCATCTCATTCAGAGCAGCCAGTACATGCCTCGCAATTCCCTGCCGTGACGCAGTTCTCACTGACGTGACACTCGAACGGATGCCGCCGCCTGCGGCGGCAATCTCTTCATAGGTAGCGCCGGAAATGCGCTTTTCGAAATCCACGAGCCTGGGCGCTACAAAAGCCGGGTGGGTATGCGAGTCGACAAATCCGGGAAGCACAACTTTGCCGCCACAGTCGATCTCTTGGATGGTGCGTCGATTCTTTCTTATCCAGGCGTCGCGCAGCGCATCTTTGATCTTACCAACGGAAACAATCTTCCCGCCCAGGCAAAGGACGGCAGCGTCACGGACGATACCTAGCTCTTCTAGTTCGCCTCCGCGGCGGGGACCCGCTTGCCGGGAACTAAGCGTAAGCAGTTGACCAATATTGGCCAAGAGAATGGGACGAAAGATGCGTTTCGAACTTGCGGGCACGGAGCAAACATTGTAACGCTCTGCGGTTGACCTGCTCCCTGGGGTTGACTACGATTTCGGTTCCTGCCCTCTGCATGCTCGGACAAACTCTCAGCCACTATCGCATTTCCGGCCAGCTCGGCGCCGGCGGCATGGGAGTCGTATATCTCGCCCACGACGAACGTCTGGAGCGGGATGTTGCTGTAAAGGTTCTGTTGCCTGGGACACTCACCGACGAGGCCATACGCCAGCGTTTTCGTCGCGAAGCGCTGACCCTTTCCAAACTTAATCACCCCAACATCGCGATGATTTTCGATTTCGATAGCGAGGGTGAGACCGACTTTCTGGTGACAGAATATGTCTCCGGCCCTCAGCTGGATACCAGGCTGACGGACGGACCGTTGAAATTTCACGAGCTGCTGCGACTCGGAATTGAACTGGCGGAAGGCCTGGCAGCCGCGCACGCTCGCGGCATAGTGCATCGCGATTTGAAGCCGGCAAATTTGCGCCTCACCTCCGAGGGACGGCTCAAGATCCTGGATTTCGGTCTGGCGCAAATCGTGCATCCTGGCCTGGATGTGGCGCGCACCATGACCCACACCACCAGTAGCCAGCAAATTACAGGGACGCTCCCCTACATGGCGCCGGAACAACTCCGCGGCGAGCCACTCGATGCGCGAAGCGACATCTGGGCCGCTGGGGCCGTCCTTTATGAGCTTTCGACCGGCAAGCGCCCCTTTGCGGAAACTAACGGCGCGATGTTGATCGACGCAATTCTCAACCGGAATCCCGAACCGCCGAGCAAGCTGAACCCGGAAATAAGCCCCAGCATTGAGAGCATCATTCTTAAGGCCCTCGAAAAAGACCCCTCGCGGCGTTATCCGTCGAGCCAGGATCTGGCCAGCGATCTCGAACGGTTGACCGCAGGCGTCCACCCGCATGTGCTGACGGCAAAGCGCAAGGCGTGGTGGACGGCAACCGGCGCCGTAGTGTTGTTTCTGGCGTTGGTGATGGGATGGTTGTTCCTCAAAAAACATAAACCTCCTGCCTCGCCCATCGCGACCCGGCCGGCGCGGCAATCCGTGGCTGTTCTGGGTTTCAAGAACTTATCAGGACATCCGGACACTGCCTGGCTTTCCACCGCCTTGTCCGAAATGCTCACCACCGAACTTGCGGCGGGTGAAAATCTGTTGACGATTTCCGGAGAAAGTGTTGCGCGGGTCAAAAGTGACCTTTCCCTTCCGGAGCAAGACACGCTTGCGGCTGATACCTTGGCCCGCGTCCACCAGAATCTGGGAAGCGACTTCGTGGTGTTGGGTTCGTATCTTGAGTTGGGGAGCGAACCCAACGAATCGATACGTGTTGACCTGCGCCTTCAGGATGCAAAGGCCGGAGAAACCATTGCCCTGGTGTCAGAAAAAGGCACGCTGGCGGAACTGGATGGAGTAGTAACCCGCGCCGGCGCTCAGCTTCGCGACAAACTCGGGGCAGGCAGCGTTCCGATTGAGGAGGAGCCGACGGTTAGAGCAGCACTTCCCTCCAACCTGAAGGCTTCACGGCTTTACTCCGAGGGATTAGCCAGACTCCGCAACTATGATGTCCTTGGCGCCCGTGACCTTCTGCTGAAAGCAGTGGCGGAAGACCCGAAGCACGTTCCTTCTCTGGTTGCTCTCTCCGCGGCGTGGGGCTCGCTGGGTTACGATTCGAAATCCCTGGAGACAGCGAAAAAGGCTTACGAGCTTTCTGCCGGCCTTCCTCGCGCGGAAAAACTGCGGGTGGAAGCACAATACTTCGAACAATCCAGTCAATGGGACAAAGCGATCGCGAACTACAGACAACTATTCGACAGCGCACCCGACAGTCTCGACTATGGCTTAAGGCTCGTGAGCGCGCAGTTTGCAAGTGGTAAAGTCCCCGATGCCTTGGGCACAGTCACCCGCCTTCGGTCTCTTCCCTCTCCTCAACGTGATGATTTGCGTATAGATCTGGCGGAGAGCCGGGCCGCAAATATCAATTCTGACTTCAAAAAGCAGTTGGCGCTGGGCGAAGTGATTGCCGCCAGAGGAAAACAACAGGGGGCCCGGTTGCTGGTGGCTCGTGCGCTGCTCGAGCAATGCTCCGCAAGACGGAATTTGGGCGAACTGAAAGCCGCCGTCACAGACTGCCGTCAGGCCGAACAGATTGCGACTGATGCAGGTGCTCGCTTAGTCGCCGCGCAAGCGATGAACAGCAGCGGCAATGCGCTCTACGACCAGGGCGACGCAGAAGAGGCACGAAGGATGTATGAGGGCGCCGTGCGTGTATATCGTGAGATAGGTAACGTGCATGGTCTGGCAGGCGCGCTAGACAACATCGCCAGCATCATGGGTGATCAGGGGGATCATGAAGCCGCTCGAAAACTTTCCGAGCAGTCACTGGCCATCTATCGGGAAACCGGCTTCCTGGTGGGTGTTGCGGAGACACTGAACAACATCGGCGCGGAACTCATTACTCAGGGAGATTTGATCGCCGCGCAGAAAAAGTTCGACGAGGCGTTGAAGATTTGGCGCCAAATGTCGAATGACAGCGGCGTTTCAATTGTGCTGACCAACCTCGGGGAACTTCGGCTGCAATTGGCCGACGTTGCTGGCGCCAAGGTTGCCTACGAGGAGGCATTCCGGACATTTGAGAAGAGCGGAGAGAAGAGTAAGTCGGTCTACCCCCATGTGGGTCTTGGGGATGTTTCGCTGGCGAGTGGAGACCTGAAAGAGGCAAAGAAAGCTTATTCGGAAGCAACGGCAACCGCCCGTAAAGTCGATGATAAGCACGAACTAGCGTTTGCTCTAGCGGGGCTCGGTGAGGTGGCGTTCGAAGAGAACAATCTGCAAGATGCGCGCAGATACATTGAGGAATCCCTGAACCTGCGAAATGAACTGGGAGAGAAAGAAGCCACGTTGAACAGCATGACCCAGTTAGCGCGCGTGGATCTCGAAGAAGAACGGTTTAAAGAGGCCGAAGCTCAGGCGCGAAAGTCCCTGCCCGTTAAAAAATCCGATGACACCGGCAGCGACGCAGCTCTCGCCCACGCGGCTCTGGCCGAAGCATTGCTGGGGCAAAACAAGATTCGGGAAGCGCAACAAGAGGGCGCCATCGCCTTGAAACTGGCCGCGGCTACACAACTACTCCAGGTTCAATGGCAGACACGCATCGTGAAGGCTAAGACAGAGGCGGCTGCAGGAAACATGGCACCCGCAGTCTCAATCCTGAACGATGTGACCCTTCAAGCAAATAAGCATGGGCTGTTTCGAATTGAAATGGCTTCGCGCCTCGCGCTAAGTCAGACAAAAACAAAGAGCAGTAGAAATCCCAACTCGGGTGCCGATCTGAAGACCCTTGAAGCTGAGGCAAACGCCAGGGGGTTTACCCGGATCGCTGCCAAAACCGGCAAGCATTAGGTTTGAACGCAGCCATATGGATCAGGCAAAACCGCCATTGGCGCGAAGCACCTGAGAATTGATCCACCTCCCGTTCGGTCCGGCAAGAAAGGAGACCACGTCCGCAATGTCCTCCGGCGTGCCCAGCCTTTCGAGAGGAGCCAGCTTGCTAAGTTCTGCAATTTGTTCCTGACTCTTCCCGCTTATAAACAGGTCCGTGCCCACCGGCCCGGGGGCGACTGCGTTGACCGTGATTTTGCGCCCTCTCAATTCATTCGCCAAAACATGGACCAGCCCTTCCGTACCTGCCTTGGACGCGATGTAAGCACCATAGGCGGGAAAGTTCTTCGCAAGCACGCTGCTGGAGAATGCTATGATCCGCCCGCCATCGGCAACATGTAGGGCGGCTTGTGCCAGGACAAGAAAAGTCCCGCGCAGGTTGATTCGGATCACTTTGTCGAAAGTCTCTACATCGTTCTTCGCAATGGGCGACAATGGCATGATGCCGGCGTTGTTGACGACAACATTGATTTTTCCGAGTTCTTTCAGTGTGTCCGCGAAGAGCCGCTGCACATCTTCGGCCTTGGAAATGTCGGCCTGCTTGGCTAAGGCTCGTCCACCCGATTTCGTGATTTCGTTGACAACTTCTTGTGCCTCAGCCGCGTTCGCTGCATAGTTCACGACCACTGCAAATCCATCGCCGGCAAGCCGCTTGGCGACCGCCCGGCCAATTCCACGGGACGCTCCCGTAATGATTGCTGTTTTTCCCACGCTACTTCTCCTCTAAATACCACCGATAATGGAAGCGAAAGTATCAATATTCGGCGATGCAATCATCCCCATATGGGGGTTTTTCTCCATAACACCATCGTGGTAAGTATTCATTAATGGTGGATTGTTGCGAATTACGCGTCGGCTACGATGCAGGCCATGAGAACCGATCCGGGAATTGGGGGGTTCAAAATTGCTCTACTCAACGTGTACAGGCACTATGAAGTGTGCATGGGAATACGGACTTCCCGTTTCCCCGCAAACTCCTTAGCCTCGTCATACCCCGCGTCCACATGGCGTACAATCCCCATCCCTGGATCAGTCGTCAGCACCCGTTCAATCCTCCGAGCCATCATCTCTGTCCCATCGGCGACCGTAACCTGCCCGGCGTGGAGCGAGTAGCCGATGCCTACCCCACCGCCGTTATGAATCGAAACCCAAGATGCACCGGCGGCGGTGTTAAGCAGGGCGTTCAGCAACGGCCAGTCGGCAACTGCGTCGCTGCCGTCTTTCATGGACTCGGTTTCGCGGAAAGGCGACGCCACCGAACCGCAGTCGAGATGGTCGCGGCCGATCACGATCGGCGCTTTGAGCTTGCCTCTCTTCACCAGATCGTTCATCGCCAGGCCAAACTGGGCACGTTCTCCGTAGCCCAGCCAGCAGATGCGCGCGGGCAACCCCTGGAACTTGATGCGCTTGCGGGCGAGTTCAATCCAGCGCCGGAGGATCCTATTTTCAGGAAACAACTGTAATACCAAGTCGTCCGTCACATGAATGTCGGACGCTTCGCCTGATAACGCTACCCAGCGGAACGGCCCGCGCCCTTCGCAGAACAGAGGCCGGATGTAGGCGGGAACAAACCCGGGAAAATCATAGGCATCCTTGACCCCACGCTGGAAAGCGAAAGTACGGATATTGTTGCCATAATCAAACGTTACGCTTCCCATCTTCTGCAGACGCAACATGCCTTCAACGTGCCGTGCCATCGCATCGAGAGATTTCTCCTCGTAGGCTTTCGGATCGCGAGCCCGTAACTCAAGCGCCTCTGCGAGCGTCATGCCATTAGGGACATATCCATTCAGCGGATCATGCGCAGAAGTTTGGTCCGTCAGAATATCCGGAACCACGCCGCGCTCGGCAAGTTCAGGAATAATGTCGGCACAGTTCCCTACCAGCCCAACCGAAACATTCTCTTTTTTACGAACGGCATTCTTCAGGATGCGCAGCGCCTCATCGAGCGTATTCACCATGAAGTCGCAGTATCCCGACTTCAGCCGTTTCTTAATTCGTTCTGGATCAACATCAATGCCGAGGAAGGCTGCGCCCGTCATGGTCGCCGCCAGAGGTTGCGCTCCTCCCATGCCTCCCATGCCGCCGCTGACAATCAACTTCCCTGCCAGGTCGCCTCCGAAGTGTTTCTCCCCTGCCGCGGCAAACGTCTCAAAAGTCCCCTGAACAATTCCCTGGGAGCCGATATAAATCCACGAACCCGCCGTCATCTGCCCATACATCATCAGGCCGGCGCGCTCGAGTTCGTTGAACTTCTCCCAGTTCGACCAATGCCCAACGAGATTCGAGTTTGCAATCAGCACTCGCGGCGCGTAGTCATGCGTCTTGAAAATTCCCACCGGCTTACCCGACTGCACCAGCAGCGTTTCGTCATCCTCAAGCGACTTCAACGAAGCAACGATCGCGTGATACGCCCCCCAACTCCGTGCTGCCCGGCCCGTCCCGCCATATACGACAAGATCGCGCGGGCGCTCCCCGACTTCTTCATCAAGATTGTTCATCAGCATGCGCATAGCGGCTTCCTGCTGCCAGCCTTTGCAGGTGATCGAGGTGCCGCGCGGCGCGCGGATGGGCGTGTAGGAAGGAGTTGCGATTTCAGTTTCTGCCGGCATGCAGGTATGGTACTACCCCGCATCTTGCAATTTCCTGTGCTTAGCGCGGCCCGCCATGAAGCGCCTCTCCACATGGGCTACAATCGTCGGCCACGGGCCCAGAACTCAGATTGAAACTGGAGTTTCCATGAAGATTCTCGCCGCCATTCTGCTTCTCGCCGCCGCTTGCCTCGCCCAAGACGCTCACCGGCCAAAAATAACCGCCATCGACCACGTTGACTTCTACACCACCGACGCCACAAAAAACGGTCATCTCTACACAGACGTGCTGGGGCTTGCACATGCCCAGCCCATTGAGCCCAAGCAGACAGCTCGCTACCTGATTGGCGATGAGCAATGGGTGGGCTACAGCCCGGCGCCCGATGCAGGCGCCAAAAACCGCATGGACCACATAGCTTTTGCCACGGATGATGCTGCCGGGATGAAGGCGTTTCTTGCCGCAAAGGGATACAAAGTTCCTGATTCCCTCAACAACTGGCCCGATGGCAGCAAAAGCTTCCAGATGAAAGACCCCGAGGGCCACGACCTCGAGTTCGTGGAGCATGGAAAATCGAAGACTAAGGCAACAAAGAACACCAAAAGCGATCCGGTTTCACGCCGCATGATTCATGCCGGCATAATCGTCTCCAGCCGCGAAACAGAAAATAAGTTTTACATTGAGACGCTGGGATTCCGTCCCTATTGGTTCGGTGGGATGAAAGAAGACAAACCCGACTGGGTGGCCCTGCAGGTACCGGAAGGCCGCGACTGGATTGAATACATGCTGAACATCAAACCTGACGCCGATCAGCAAACCGTCGGCGTCATGAACCACATCTCGCTTGGTGTTCCGGACATGAAAAACACTCAGGCGACGCTCGAATCGCGAGGATGGAAAAGCAACAACCGGGAAAAATATCAGCTGGGGCGGGACGGCAAGGTCCAGTTGAACGTTTATGATCCCGATCTGACCCGGGTAGAATTGATGGAGTTCAAGCCGAGGGAAAAGCCCTGCTGCTCGGAGTTCACCGCCCCCCATCCAGAACCGCAATAGACTTAGTGCCCTTCGTGTCCTTCGTGGTTGACTGAAAAAACCACGAAGGACACTATGACCCTCTACACGTTGATGCTGTTGATGTAATCCGCATCTACCTTGAGCGACTCGAACGGAGGCATGGTGAACTCCTCCTGCTCCACAAAGTAGTGCGCGATTTTGGCATGCTTCGCCGCAGCAAATATGGGTTTGTAGTCAATGCTGCCGCGTCCCAACTCCGTGCATGGCGGGGCATTCGTCACCGAGTGCGATCCGTTCAGCTTGAAGTCCTTGATGTGTAGCATGGCGATGCGAGTGGGATACTTCTTCAGCATATCCACGGGACTCGCGCCGGCTACGGCAACCCATCCACAATCCATTTCGGCAACGACGTCGGCGGGATCCGTCAACTTCATCATCTCGTCGAACGGAGTCGTCCCATTCTCCGCTTTGAACTCCATGGTGTGGTTGTGATAGCCGAACTGCACGCCCTCCTGCTTCACGCGCTTACCGATCTTATTGAACTGCTCGAAATCCCACTTCCAGTCGTCCATGGTCATGGCTTCCGCCACGCTGTTGAACTCCTTGGTCCGTGAAGGGTCTTTGAGCGCCGGCGACGAACAGATCATGAACTTCGCTCCCAGCGCCTTGGTGTAACGGATGGCCTCGTCCAGGCCGCTCTGTAACGCCGTGAGTGAGTAGTGCGAACTGACGCAGCGCAGGCTGGCCATGGTTAACTTCTTCTTGAATTCGGCGGCACTCAACTCGTAGTTTCCCGCCGACTCAACTTCACGGTAGCCGAGCGCTCCCAGCTTTTTTAAAGTTCCATCCAAGTCTGTTTTCGTCTGTTCACGCACGGAATACAGCTGAAGGCCCAGGGGAAGGCCTAGTGGAGCCGCAAATGCCGGCAGTCCCCTGGTAACGGTTCCTGCCATGACTGCCGCCGACGTGGTCTGCAAAAATTCTCTGCGAGAAATGGGGGACATATTTTCTCCTAGCCTTTGATCTTCTTCGAGCCTGCATCCCAGGTAGCGATGGTTTTATTGAAGTAAGCGTGGTTGGCCAGGTGACAGCCAATGGCGGCATTGTTGCCGAACACTTCGTTCTCTACAACTTTCTTGCGGGTACGCACGGCCTGGAAGAAGTTCGCCTGATGCTCGGAAAGATCGCTGTATCCTGGCGGCAGCGCGAAGCTCTCGCCTGTGCCATCCACTTTGAATTCCTTCACACCCGGCAGCGGATGGTCGGCCGCGAACTGCTTCAGGTACTCCTCGCGCATCTTTTGCGGCCAGCCATAAATCGAGTAGGCTTCGGGTTCGGGCCGCGTGTCTTCCGGCTTAAAGCTGAGGGTTGAGTCTTTGATGATCATTGTGCCCTTATTGCCGTAGAACCCGATAAACTCGCCGCCACCGTTCATCAGATTGCAGCGAATGGCTGTCTTGAAATTGGGATAGTCGTAGTGGGTCTCGATCAGATCAGGAAAGTCGCGGCCATCCTTGAAATGATAAAGCCCGCCCACCGACTGCGCCCGTTGCGGCGCCTGATCCGTGCCGGTGATGAAGTGAATCCCGGAAATCAGATGGACGAACAAGTCTCCCGCCAAACCTTCGCCGTAGTCGGTAAAGCAGCGCCAGCGGAAAAAGCGCACCGGATCAAACGAACGCTTGGGAGCGCCGTCCAGGAAAGCGTTCCAATCGATCGTCTGTTCGCTGGCGTCGGGCGGAATCGGATACACCCACGCCCCGCTCGGCGAATTGCGGTCCCAATAGGCCTGGATGTAGAACACATCACCTAACTTGCCCGAATCCCAAATCTCTTTCGCTTTGGCATAGAGGATCGAGCTCACCCGCTGGCTTCCCACCTGCACGATACGGTTGTTCTTCTGCGCCGCTTCAATCATCGCGAAGCCGTCGTCCACGGTGTGGGACATGGGCTTTTCGCAGTACACGTCTTTACCGGCGTTCACGGCGTCGATGAAAACTTTGCGGTGCTGGTGATCGGTAACCGCGATGATGACGGCGTCGACATCCTTGCGATCAAGAATCTCTTTGTAGTTGCGGGTCGTCGGAACTTGCTTCTGAATGGCTTCCTGAGAAGCGAGATGGCGGGAGTCGTAGAGGTCACATGTCGCCACGCATTCCACGCCCGGTACTCGCAGCGTGCCCGCCAGCAGCTCGCAGCCGCGAACTCCGGTTCCGATGGAAGCGAACCGGACGGTATCGCTGGCGGCAACCGCCCGGCCCATCCCCCACATCGGCGAAGGCTGTAGCAAGGTGACCCTGGCGACCGCTCCCGCAGCCACGGTAGCGGTTCCCATCTGCATAAAACGGCGACGACTCCACGACTTTGTGCTCATGAACTAATTCCCTTCTTAAAACATATTTTTGGCTAAACGGGGCCCCCTTAAATAAGCGGAGCGATTATCGCACAAGCGGCGTGGGACACAAGGTACTAAGTTGAAATCTGACATGAAGTTGCATAGCAACCGCCCCAAAAAAGAACCGCCGTGGCTGGGTGCATCGTGCCTGCGGGAAGTCAGATGCTTACCTGCGTTAACTTGAACAGCAGCTGCAAACTTTTTCCCAAAAATGGTGGCCGGTTTGCAAACAAACTCCATAACAAATTCCTTGGTCTAAGCGTTGCAGAATGCTACATTTCTCCGCAAGAGTGTTTTGTCTCCTCCCCCAGGATTGAACAGAGTTTAGTTGATTGAGATCGGCAGTTCGGTAGTCCGGCTGACACAGTCAAGCGTCCGTCCGTCTTTGTTTCATTCCTGAATGGTTCCTCGGATCTGCGGAAAGGATTTTTTTATGACCTCCCGGGTTGCTTTGGGTGTTCTCGGCATCTTTGTGTGCCTCGTGATCATAGCTGTCCTCGTTCCTACACAGGCCACAGCGCAGGAAGTCACCTACTACTCCTTCGACAGCGCGACGTTTGACCGCGCCTGCGATGACCCTGAACCCGGCCCGGGAAAATTATGCTTCAACAACGGACTCGGGGGCTCCGGGACACTGCCAGTGCTGGTGAATGAACAAAACGACGCCAGCAATGTTGAGGATTGCTTTCCGGATGGCTCGGGCGGCAGATGCCCCTACGCGAACGGCAGCGGATCCGCGATCCAGATGACAACCGCCAGCGGACAGAAGGCCGCCGTCTGGTTTTCTGTTCCGCAGAAAGTTAAGGATGGCTTCACCGCATACTTTGCCTTTCGGCTGGGGAGTCCATCCAGTTTTCCGAAAGCTGACGGTGTTGCCTTTACGATTCAGAATGCCTCCGGCGCCACCGGAGGCTCCGGTTCCGGGCCGAACGTGATTGGCGTGAACGGCGGCGGTATCGGCTACATGGGTATTCTGAATAGTTTGGCCGTTGAGTTCGATGATTTCATCAACCCTTGGGACCCGGAGGCCTCGGGAGATGCCTTCCAGGCCAATCACATCGCAGTGCAGAGTTGTGGAACTGCCGCGAACGGCCCCGCGCACGTCAATGGCGCCGGAGCCACCAATTGCCTGGTGAGCCCTGGGGCGCTACAAACGATCCTACCCAGTGAGCTCTCCGATGGTCTTATCCACGAGGCGGTCATCGAATACAGCGGCCCGGGGGACACAAACGAACCCACTGCGCACGCTCTGAAGGTCTATCTTGATCCTGAATTCGTCCCCGGCACCCATACCCCCGTTACTGGAACTGTGCCCCAGATTTCGATTGTTTACGACATCGCTGCGAGTCTCTCCCTGCTCGACGGCGAGAGTGCCTACGTCGGGTTGACTGCAGCCACCGGGAGCCTCTATCAAACCCAGAACATCCTGAGCTGGACCTACACTCCCCACGTTCCCGTCACCCAGCAACAGCCGATTGTGGACGGAACGCCGTCGACCTTCCCGTTCGGAGCGCACACTTACGCCGCCACTTATCCTGACGATTCAACGAACGGCACGACGGACATGATCGTTACCGCCAATACCATTTCCCCGTTGGCTTTCCTGGCGCTGGTCAGCAACTCGCCGTTCGCGGGCTCGCAGTGCCAGATCTACGAGGGCACCGGCGGCAACTGCATCATCTACTCAGTGCATTGCGTTACCCACGGCACCTCCAACAAAGTTCCTTGCCCCGCCACTGAGGAACCGACCATTCAGGTCAAGACCGCCTACGAGAGCGACGACACTACGCCTTCAACGACCCACGGGTTCCTGCGCGGCGATCCGTTTTACGCCCCCATTGATACCATTCAGGGAAATGGCAGTGCTTTGACTGCTACCGTGCATTGCTCGGGCACGTGCTCGGTTACGAACGGGCAGACAGTTTCAGTCCGCGACAACTCCGCAACCGCTCTGAACGCGGAAAACGTGGTCGTCAGTGGTTCTACCATCGATACCTTTACTTATCCGATCGCCACCAACACCAGCGTTTCCGGCACCGGAGGCTTCGTCACCTCGAACAACGTGCAGAACATTTGCAACCCACCGGGCGATCCGACGCCCTGCTGGCAGCCGCAACGCATCGACGGCACCACCACCGGCCGAACCAAGAATTTCTCCGAGCTTGTCGCCCTGACCACAACCGGAAGCACACCGGCGTTTACCAGTGCTGATCACGCTACCTTCACCACCGAATCAGCGGGTTCGTTTACCGCCGTCACCGTGGGCCTTAACTTTCCAACCATTACGGTTAGCGGCACGCTTCCGGCGGGAGTCACTTTCACCGATTTAGGGGACGGCACAGCTCTCTTGGCCGGACCTCCTTCGTCGGGAACGCAAGGAACCTACCCTCTCGTTTTCGACGCACAAGACTCCGTTGGCTCCCACGTAACTCAAAATTTCACGCTGACTGTGAATGCAGCCACAGTATCGGTCACGGTCAATACCACGCCGGCAGGCCGCTCCTTTACCGTGGACGGCAATAATTATTCGAGTTCTCAAAACTTCACCTGGGACCTCGGTTCCTCGCATGACATTTCCACCACTTCGCCGCAATCCGGCGGCACGGGTACGAGATACGTTTTTTCCAGTTGGTCCGACGCTGGCGCCATCTCTCACTCAGTAACAGCGTCCGCCTCGATTACCTACACGGCCAATTTCTCGACCCAGTATCAGCTCACCACCGCAGTCTCGCCCTCTGGCGGCGGCACAGTGTTGCCGGCAAGCGGCAGTTTCTACGCCTCGGGAACGGTTGTTCCGGTTTCTGCGACGGCCAACAGCGGCTATGCCTTCTCCAACTGGAGCGGCCCGGTAGCATCTTCTACCGCCGCGAGCACCTCGGTGACGATGAACGCGCCGGTGAGCGTAACCGCCAACTTCACCTCCACGGCGCCTCAGTTGGCCGCATCGCCCTTGAGCATGAATTTCGGAAACGTCTACCTGGGCAACAAGGCGACCAATACCTTGAAACTCACCAACACCGGAACGACGTCGATCAACATCACGAATATCCGCTTCATCTATGGCAGCGGCGGATCATCCCGGAACTACGGCTACCAGACGCAGTGCGGCGGTACCCTCAAGGCTGGCAAGGTATGCACCATCGACATCACGCTCAAGGCCCAGGATGTTGGTCCCGGCTCAAGCCAATTGGTAATCACCTACACGCCATCGAGCGGCCCGGTGGTGATAAACCTGACGGGCAACGTCATCAACCCCAAAGCAACGGCTAGCCCCAGCAGCCTGAGCTTCGGGACCATCAAGGTGAACAACACCTCCACCAAGACCGTCACCTTGCGCAGCACCGGAGATACTCCGCTCACTTTCAATGGCCTCACCATTGAGGGATCTTCGGATTTCACCAAGAGCGGCAGCTGTCCGGCAACCATGCCCGTAAACACCAGTTGCACCATCTCGGTGAGCTTTAAACCGACGGCCAAAACAACCCGTACGGCAAAGTTGCGAATCAGCACCAATGACAAAAACAACCCGCTGTTCGTGTCGTTGGAAGGTAAGGGGAACTAGGAAAAACCAAAGGACACGACGAACACGAAGAAAATCGCCTTCGTGCTCCTTCGTGTCCTTTGTGGTTGATCCCCCGGTCCTTCAGACCCTGTCATCCCGACCGAATGCGATGGCGCAGCGGAGAGCCTGCCCTGAGCGAACGCCGAGTTTCAACGAGGCGGAGTCGAATGGGGACCTTGTGTTCCTTCACACCACCAAACTGCAGATACCTCAACACTCCACCACATTCACCGCCAGCCCGGCCAATGCAGTCTCCTTGTAGCGGGCCTGCATGTCCCTGCCGGTCTCGAACATGGTCTGGATCACCTGATCGAGCGAAACCTTATGGTCGCCGCTCTCATTCATCGCCATGCGGCAGGCGTTGACCGCCTTGGCGGCGCCAAAGGCATTCCGTTCAATGCAGGGAATCTGTACCAGCCCCCCGATAGGATCGCAGGTCATGCCCAGATTGTGTTCCATGCCAATCTCCGCCGCGTGCTCCACCTGGGCATTCGTCCCGCCCAGCGCGGCGACGAGGCCACCGGCCGCCATCGAGCAAGCCACCCCAACTTCTCCCTGGCATCCCACTTCCGCCCCGGAGATGGACGCGTTTTCCTTGTAAAGAATTCCTATGGCTCCCGCAGTCAGCAGGTAGCGGAAGATTCCTTCGTCATCCGCCTCAGGCACAAATTGTTGATAGTAGTGCCCCACCGCCGGAATGATCCCCGCCGCCCCATTGGTGGGCGCGGTCACTACTCGGCCGCCGGCCGCGTTTTCTTCATTGACCGCAATAGCGAAAACATTGATCCAATCGACAACCTTGAGCGGATCAGCCGTTCCTTTTGCGCATAATGCCCGATACATCTTCGGAGCGCGCCGCCGTACCTTCAAGCCGCCAGGCAGAATGCCTTCATTCTGAAACCCGCGCTGCACGCACTCTTTCATCACTTGCCATATGCGGGTAATTCCCTGCCGGATCTCCGCCTCGCTGCGCGAAACCTTCTCGTTTTCGAGCACCATCTGCCAGACGTATTTACCAGACTCCTCGCCCATTCGCAACAGGTCTTCGGCACTCTCGAAAGGATACGGTACAGTTAAGCGCTGCGCCGAACCCGCCGCTGCTTGTCCTTCTTCTGTGATGAACCCGCCGCCAATCGAATAGAAAACTCGCTTTGAAATTTCATTTCCTGCACTATCGAAAGCGGTGAACCGCATTCCATTGGAATGCGCCGCCAGCACTTCCGTCTTGCGGAAGACCAGATCGTTCGGCTCATCAAACCCAATCTCGACCTTGCGATATAGCGGCAGCTTCCGCTCCTCGCGAATCTTTGCCAGCTTGCCGTCAATGGTTTCAGGATCTACTTGATCAGGTATCTCGCCGGAAAGGCCGAGCAGAATTGCTCGGTCGGTTCCATGGCCCTTGCCGGTGAGCGCAAGCGAACCGTAGAGATCCGTTTTCACTTTGGAGGTTTTGGAGAGAAGTCCTGCCGCTTCGAGGCCCTGAGCAAACTGCCGTGCGGCGCGCATTGGCCCCACCGTATGGGAACTGGAAGGCCCAATGCCAATCTTAAACAGCTCAAAAATGCTGGTCATACCCGGCAATGGATTAACCAGCTGGCCATTGCTACTTAAGTATAGATGAATCCCTTTGCGTGCCCAGATCACGACGGTGAACGATGCGGGTAACCGCATAGACGGCCAGCAATGTTATCAAAGGCTCAATCGGGTGCTTGTAGCGGGCAAAGGCGAAGGTTACATAATAAGCAATAGGGTAAACTGCCAAAACCCAGGCGAGAACGGGCGCGCCAGCCACACTCCCCCGTAAGGCCAACACAAGCCCGCCAAATGCCAACACAGTAAAAACAACCCAACCGGTCGCCCATAACCAACGTAAGGGCTGGTTCGGCTCAGAGTATCCCGACCAGAACAGATAAAACCGCCGCACGCAAAGCGAAAGAAATACCGTGGGATTCGCCCGGATAAACTGCATCACCTGCAGTTTCTTCCACTGCACGTATTGCACCTCCCCCATCAGGTCGTAAGCGGCGTTCTCCCTTGTATTCATCGAGGGATGGACGCGTGCAAACCAGGTGCCGTCAGCCCCGGCGACATTGCCGAACGAAACCTCCGCCCACAGGTTAGGTCGGATAAAAACGGGATAGCGGAATACAACGGCATTGCGGATCAGCCACGGTGTGATGATATTCATCAACAGAAGCGTGCATACAATCCCGCGTGTTGCCCACTCCTTGCCTGCGCGCCGCCGAAACCATAACGGATACCCCAGCGCCATCGGCAGAAACGAAAGCAGGCTGGGATTGGTCAACGCCACCACTCCCCAAAGCCCTCCAAACCGCAGCCAAGGATAAATACTTTCCCGTTCCGCCAGCCCGATCGTTTCCCAGATCAACCACGTCAGCAGGAATGCCGACACGGCCGTCTCCCAAACCCAATGTGTAGCCCAGAACATGGCCGGCGGCGCCAGCGCCCAAGCCCATGCGGACATCTGCCCCACCTTCGCCCCGAACATTCTTCGCCCGATCAGAAATATGGGAATGCAGGTCAGCGCAGAAAAAATCGAGTTGAATACGAAAATTGCGAATGCAGACGTCTCGCTATAAATCCCAAGTGTCTTGAACACTCCCGCGACAAAATAAGGATACAGCGGCGCCAACCACGCACTCGGTCCGGAGAGCGTTCGGAAAGGCGAACCAAAACCGTGGCCTGAGGCGATCGACCTGGCAATTCCCCCGGTTTCAAATCCCATGGAATATTTGTCGCCGGGGAATTCGTAGGTATGGAAGATTACGATTGCCCCCACACGCAATAAAAGCGCCGCGGAAAAGATCAACACCAGGCGGGTGCGGTATGAAACCTGTGGCGGGTTTCCCTCTCGCTCGCTCTTTCTCGCTGCTCGCCCTTTTCCGACGATCTTCTGTTTCATCGACCCTTCACTCTGTCATCCCGTCTCTAACGAGGTGCCCCGGTGTCAAGCGTTTTTGGGCGATAGCTCTGCGCCGACACTCTAGGGGGTTGACCTAGCGCCATTTCGCTCTAGCAGAAAAGGTTTGCGATTTTCAACCAAGGCTGCGTGTTCTCTCAATCGTGCGGTGGACGCAAGGTCTCACCATCCATCTCTTCGGTACTTGCTCCCAAGATTGCTGTTCCGGACTCCCCAACTCTTTCTGGGGAGGCAGGCTGCCTACTCAACCGCTCGGTCTTTCTTGCGGCCACGGAATGACTCAGGCTCGCCCGCCCATCGCCTTGCACAGTTGCGCGTACGTCCAGTCCTCGCGCAACATCAGATACAACCTCATCGCCAGCTTGCGCGCCACCGCCACCTTGGCCAGCGCGCGGTGTCGCCGCACCGCCAGGCGACGATAGAATCGCCCTAACTCACCGTCATAGCGCGCCGCCGACTGTCCCGCTTCCACTAGCAGGAAGCGCAGAAATGAACTCCCCTGCTTGCTGATCCGCCCCAACTGCTGCCGCCCACCCGACGAGTGTTCGCTCGGGATCAGCCCAAAATAACTTCCCACCTTGCGCCCATTCGCGAAACGCGCCGCCGGTCCCAGCGTCAGCACCATCGCCAGCGCCGTCACCGGCCCCACTCCCGGATGCGTCATCAGCTTCTCCGCCGCCGGCCGTCGCTTCACCTCTTCTTCCACCTGCCGGTTCAGCCTGCCGATCTCCCCCTCCAACTGCTCCAGCATGGCCAGCAACCGCTCCCGCCTCACCGCCGCATACGGCAGCAGCTCCAGCTTCTCCAACTCCGCCCGTCCCGCCGCCGTCCACAGCTTCCACTTCCGCTGCACCCCCTGGCTCAACGCCAAGGCTTGCAACTGGTTCTTGGTCCGCGTCCGCGCCTGCACCTGCTTGTGACGATGCACCAGCAGCTGCCGCACATCCCGCTCTTCCAGACTCGGCACCCAGATCCGCGGAAACCGCTCTTCCACCAGCAACCGCATCAACTGTTCCGCATCTCTCCGGTCCGTCTTCTGCTTGCGTACCACCCCGGCTCGTATCCTCGCCGCATCTCCCAGCCACAACTCGATCCCCAACTCCGCCAGCAGCCGCTCGAACCACGGATAGTGCCCGCAGGCCTCCATCCCCACCCGTACTTCCTGCCCGCCCAGGCTGCGGTAATACTCCTCCGCTTCCACGCGATGACTCAACCGTCTTTCTTCATACTCTCCCGTTCGATTGTCAAAGATCGCGACCTGCTGAAACCCAGGATGATAATCACAGCCTATAATCAGCATGACGTTGGCTCCTTCTCGACCCTTGGTCGTCTTCGCAACACTTCCAATCTACTCGCTTCGAAGGGGCTAACGTCGTTATGCAATCAACCGAAGCCTGCCCAAGCGAAGCGCCGGGCAGGCGAGCGGAGGGACCTTGCTTTTTCCCACCAGGACTCCCACGACCCTGTCCTCCTGAGGCGCGTTCTTTGCGCCCAAGGACCTATGCAACTTCCCTCACGCTACTGATGTCGATGACTTATAAATACCGAAGCACCAGCGCACGCCATGGTAGCGTATAGTCCGAACCCGTGGACTCCCATCGCGGCTGGATCCTCGCTCTCTCCGCTCTCCTGCTTCTGCAAATCGCCACCGCCCTCATCTGGCAGAAATGGTTTCGCCGCGACGCCCCGTCGACCCAGGGTGTCATTCCCCGGATGCAGCAACTGGTTCGTGAACGCCTCTACGACGATGCCGTTCAGCTTGGGCTGAGCTCGCTGAATCACTCCCCCGCCGACGATTCGACTTTGCAACAGATCGCGGTAGTCTTCTTGCGCCGGGCCCAGATCGAAGCCGGTGACAAAGAACGCGACACCGCACAGGCGGTCGATTATGCGCAGCAGGCATTGGCGGCGAACCCGGCCAACCAGGCCAACCTCTACGGGACCGCGCGCGTGCTGGATATCGCCGGGGACTTCTCCGCCGGCAAACGATGTGACTACTACCGGCGTTCTTTCGCGCTTTTTCAGCAGCGCACGCATAACCTCGAGGCAGATGAGATTCTGGTCGGAAGCAAGATGGTCCCCTCTGCTCCCCTGAGGCAGGAAAATGAATACCTGCGGCAGCGGGTCCAATCCAAGATGGCAAGCGGGGGATGCGAGTGAACTAATTACCCTGGAAAGACTTCATGGAGTTGCGGTACATCTCTCCCAGGTCAGCGCGGTCCAGAAGCTTGGAAGCGCCGTCTTCCTTGCTGATGTTCTCGAGGACTCGCACGACTTCGCGGTAGTGCGGGGTTGCTTCCTTGCCGCCTTGCATCGACAGGGCGAGGAAGTAGTGGGCCTTGGCCTGGGATGTCCGCAAACCTAGCTTTTCTGCGCGGGACAACGCCCGGTCCAATTCGGTGCGAGCGCCTTTGAAATCCTTCTTTCCGACCAGGGCCTCCCCTAGGTAAACCGAGCAGTCTACCGAGAGCGCCTTCAATCCAAGCGAACTTGCGTCATCGCCCAACTTCCTGAGGGCCGTGATGGCCGCCTGTGCCTTGCCCTGCTTTACGTCCACCTTGGCCAAATCGACCTTCGAAACCAGAATGCGCTCGCGGTCGGAAGCCTGCGTCGCCATTTGCAGGGCCTTTTCATATTGCTGCCGCGCCGCGCCATGATCACCCTTATAGAAAGCAACATCTCCCAGCGAGTTCAACGCTTGTGAGCCGACGCCGTCATTCTTGATTTCACGCGCGATTGAAAGCGCCTCTTCAATGCTCTTCTGGCCTTCGTCGCCGCGTCCCGCCTGCGCCAGAACCTCACCCCAACCTGATTTTGCTTCCACCGTAAACGTGGTCCGCTCTTTCAATTGATCGAAGGTCTTGACCGCGTCTTGCATGGCGGCGGCCGCGGCTCCATAGCGCCCTTGCGAGGCAAAAATCGGGGCCATGCTTTCCTGCTCAATCGCCACCCCGCGCTGGTCACCCATCTTGCGCCGCGCCTCAATGGCCTTCAGGTATTGGGCCAGCGCCTTGTCATACTGCCCGAGCTTGGAATTGGCCTCCGCCAGGTTGTGCAGTGACTCGGCGATGTCCTCCGGAACATTGAGTTTTTGCCGAAGCTGAAATGCCTGCTCCAGGAAGGTCAACGCGTCCTGGTATTCACCTTTGTCGAGGTGAATGCTGCCAATCGCATTCAGACATAGCGCCTGGTAGGACTCGTCCCCCAGATCGCGTTCAATCGTTAAAGCATCATTGAAGTATTTGAGCGCCTCATCACGCTTTCCATGGTCGTGATAAAAACCGCCCATATCGATATAGGTATTGGCGATGCCTTCCTTGTCCCCGATCTCCGTGCGGATCGCTAGCGATTCCTTAAAACTGGCCAGCGCAGCCGTCGAGTTGCCCATCGTATCCTGAACCTGGGCAATCTCTTCCAGGCTGGCGCCAGCCTTTCCAGCACAGTGGGATCCGAAGCTTGGAATTCACGTGACTTGAAGTCGCGGC